>ENA-OPZZ01000807-OPZZ01000807.1-human-gut-metagenome-genome-assembly--contig:-NODE-807-length-22225-cov-6.190424_pt1 | contig 22225 bp, 23 predicted proteins | sample MGYA00242487_ERZ504511 | MGnify/ENA primary metagenome ERZ504511 (study PRJEB26092, sample SAMD00036241) | human gut metagenome | host: Homo sapiens | study: EMG produced TPA metagenomics assembly of... | reverse complement strand
AAAAAAGTGTTCCTACCTCAAAACGAGGTTCCGCTGATCTAAGAAAGACTTTATTTCAGGTAATGGATGTCCTAATTAAAACGCATCCTCAAGATGATCCTGTTTATCAGTTCTTAGATAAGAAACGTGCTCAAGGCAAGCCTTACTATGTCTATATGACTGCAGGTGCCAACAAGTTTCTAAGAATCTACTACGGACGAGTGAAAGAATATCTCGCATCTCTTCCAGAGTCTTAATTATCCACCAAAATTTTCAGACCAGCACTGGCGTGGTGGTCTAATTTTGATACCCAATTTTCAACCTGTATAAATTTTTCAATATTCTTTCAATTTAGCCTTGACTTTTTATTTGCAGGCTGTTTTTTTGCTTCTTCCGGCGGCATCTTCATCACATGGAGTTCTCCGTTAAACAGAGTAAAAATTTCCGGTGACTGGTATTTTTCTTTAAATTTTTCAATCTGCCCCGGTGTCAGCGAAGTAAAATCATCTTCTGTCAGCCCTACTACAAGGAAAGTCCCGGCTATCGCATCATAGACCTGTCCATGATCATCATATAACGCCCGGTTCAGTGGCAATCCCTCAAATTTTCCATTGCCGTTTAAAAGGATTCCAACTTCATCATCAAACGGATAGGTCATTTCAATGTCACCGCCTACCGCCTGCTGCAGATCCTCCAGCTCATTTGGGATGTGCTTGACATAGGGGGCCTTCATCGGCTCGACTACCAGTACCGTCATCATTTCTTCCTGCATTTCGGACACTTCTTTCTCATCCATCGTATCAATCCTCCTGTCTGTTCGTTCTAATAGTCAGCCGATGAGAACCTTTTGTTTTATTCAAATTTCATGGACTTTTTGATCTTTTCCCTTAATCTCCGCAGTCTTGTATAAACCGTCTGCTCCGGCAGTTCCATGTGATGACTGATCTCTTTTGGTGCATATCCCATCATCTTCAGGACAATCATCTGAAGAGTTTTCTTATCAGTTGATAACAGAATCTGAAGCAGTTCTTCGTTCTCCACGGTATCCAGCAGGGCTTCTACGCTCTCCGGCTGGGACTCTTTGGTTTCTTTTTCTTCCAGGAGCAGTTCCATACAGTCCAGAAGCGAGGTCTGGTGTTCCCGGAATCTCCGCTCTGCATTGAAATCGTCCCAGTCATACTCTCGAAGCTTCTGGATCGTCTCTTCATCCACGCCCTGTTCACGCAGGATCTTCTCTTCCTCTGCTTTCCACTGGTTCCATCTATATTCTTCTTTTGCTTTGTTATAAGCCACTTATCTTTTCCTCCGATCTGAATTTTTGTGAAATCAAATCGGAGTGTGGCGGTGATCTGGCTCGTTCTTCCTGTCCACAGGAATGTCCGGCATCTCTGCTGTTTCCCTGCAAACACGGATCTCCTTTGTAATCATATCTTTACAAAGGCACAGTGTATCGGATGCACCTGTCAGTTAACGGTCAGAAAACTGTCAATTGACGGTCAGTTTTTATCACCTTCTTTCCAGAATAAATAAAAATAAGACGGACAATCTTTTTACGGATCATTCGCCTTACTGTTGCTCATTTTCATTATTCAATTCAAATTTTTAACCTGTATTTCGGATACTACTGCTGTTCGTTTTCTTTATTCAATTCAAATTTGTAGCCTATATCTCGCACACTGACAATGCAATTCCCGGCACCATCTTCAACGGCATTCAGCTTTTTTCTCAATCGCTTTACCAGACACCAAATGATATTTTTAATATCACCAACAGAATAATCTTTCCATACAAGCTGGTAAATCTGTTCAAATGTGTATACTCTCATCGGTGTCGCCGCTAATAAGTATAAAAAATTATATTCTTGTCGTGTTAAATGTAACGCTACATCATTCCAAAATACTTTATGTTTCTTATGATCCATTACAAGTTTTCCCTTATTAATCATCGTTTCGGATTGCTTTTGAGTTATTTTTTGTTTATTGTTTCGTCGTGCCAATGAAAAAATCTGCAGATCTACTTCTTCTATAGTGCTATTTATATCCATTACACAATCTGCACCAGCGTATATTAATTCTTTTTTCCATGACATACACAATAAGGAAGAAGCATCCGCCAAAATAATAATTGGTATCTGCGTTATTTTTCTAATAGCAGATATAATATTACTTATGTTCTCTTTATAAAGGATCACTCCTATTACAAGCACATCATAAGAAAATAAACTCAAATTATGCAGTAAAATTTGTAGATTTTCTGCATAATCTGAGTTTACCTCATTGAATAGTTTTCGATATGATTGATTGTCAAAATATGCTAATATCTTGTATTTTGTGTCTTTCATATTTAATCTATTTTAGCAAAGCAACCTTTTCTACTTCTTCACAGGAAAATCATCAAATATATTGTCAATTTTTTGTGAAGCAATCTCTCTCATCGCATGCTCTTTCAGTTTTTGAAAACTTTCATCACTGACTGCATGTTCCATACGACAAGCATCAACTTCTGCAATTTGTGGATTAACTCCAACGGATATAAGTTGATGAGTAAAAAAACAATGGCGTTCGTAAATTTTTTCAGCCACATCCCAGCCAAGGTCGGTCAGGTGTATATAATGGTTTTCGTCTGTTGTCAAAAAGCCACCCTCTCGTAAAGTTCCTACTGCGTAACATACGCTGGGTTTTGAAACCTCCATGTACCGGGCAACATCCACAGAGCGCACCATACCGAGCTTCTTTTGGAGTATAAGCACGGCCTCCAAATAATCCTCTCCGGCAGTATGAAGTTTCATAGGCAGCTCCTTTCGCCATTAAGCAAGACTCCATCCAGCCGCACTCTTTCGGATATTGACAAAATCCTGATAGATACCGGGCTGTTTCAAAAGTTCCTCATGGTTTCCTTGCTGTGCAATCTGGCCGTTGTCTATAACTAAAATCTGATCAGCAGTTTGGATCGTATTCAGACGATGAGCAATTACAAGCAGGGTCTTTCCCTTCACCAATTCGGAAATAGCTTCCTGAATATAGCTTTCATTGTCTGTATCCACACTTGCGGTAGCTTCGTCCAAAATGACGATAGGCGCGTCTTTCAGGATACAGCGAGCAATCGAAATGCGCTGCTTTTCGCCCCCAGAGAGTGTCGCACCGCCTTCGCCAACCACCGTTTTGAACCCATCAGGCAGAGCCATAATGAAATCATAGCAGCGGGCTTTTCTGGCAGCCTCATAAACTTCTTCTTCCGTAGCATCCGGTTTTCCCATACTGATATTGTTGTAAATGGTGTCCTGAAACAGATACACACGCTGGAATACCATGCTGATCTGATCCATCAATTCCGACAGAGGTACATTGCGAATATCCACGCCCCTTATCGTCACATTGCCAGATTTTACATCCCAAAGTCGCGCCAGCAAGTTTGCAATGGTGGACTTACCACTACCGGATGGCCCAACCAGTGCTGTCATAGAATTTTTCTTCATGGCAAAACTGATATGATGCAGAACCTCTTTGTCCTGATAAGCAAATGTAACATCGTTGAACTGGACTTCTGGCTGTCCTGGCTGTGCCTGAGCTGGAATATGCTGCTTGCCATTGTCGGAAAGTTCTGGTTCGTCCAGTACCGCTTCAATGCGATCAAGGGCAGCGTTCATAACGGTCAGTCTGGATGCTTCTCCATAGAGAGCCTTCAACGGGCCAAAAAGATCAAATACAAACAGCAGAACACCCAACACATAAGCCAAAGAAAGCACACCGCTCTGTTCCAACACAATAGACAGACCGAAAATTGCCGCAATACCAATACCATAAAGGATATTCAGCCCCATTGTCCACGGGGTCATTTTCTGTTCAAAGTCAAGCGATGTATTTCTGGAACGCTTGAAATTGCCGGACAGTTCTTCGGATTTTTCTCCAAGCAGGTTATAGCTCTTAATAACACCAATGCCCTCCACAAAAGACAGCACCGCATCGGTCAGCCGTTCGCTCTGCTCCTGACGGCCTGCTGCTTCTCGCAGGGAAACTTTGTTCATCCCCTTAGATACCAGCCATGCCAAAATAGTAACTATCAAGGCGATCAAGCCAAGCTGCCAATTCAGATAAAACATGAACGCCAGCAAAACCAACGAGGATAGCAGATAGCTCATCATGTTTCCCAGCGTACTCATAGCAACTTCTTCAATGAACACCATGTCGGTACTGAGGACTGAACTGATCTTGCCAATATTGCCGGAAGTGAAGTATCCCATTGGAAGTTTCCTCAGATGGCCGCCCAATTCGATACGCTTGTCGGCAAACATCAAATATCCCGCTGCACTTTGCAGGCTGTCACTAAGATAGTGGACGAACATCTGAACCAGCACAATAGCGACAAGGCCAAGTCCCACATAAAGACAAGTCTGCCCGGTAATTGTCTTATTTGCAAATCCACTCAAAACCACAAAGGCCAGAAAAATCGGCATTTTGGACAGAATGGATTCCAGAAACGCACAAACAAATGCGCCCTGAATACGGCTCTTATAATGGTCGGAAAGTTTCAATATTCTTGAAAACAAAGCAAACATTTATTTCCCCTCCTTTGCAGTATGTACTTTCCACTCGGCGCTGTCCTGTGCCGCTTTCCACAACTTTTGATATTCTGGGCAGGACTGGATCAGCTCCTGATGTTTGCCCGTTGCAACCAGCTTTCCGTGATCCATAACACAAATCTGATCTGCGTTCATAATGGCTGGTAATTTGTGTGCGATAACCACAAGGGTCTTACCTTTTACAAGCTCTGCAATAGCAGCCTCCATCTTTTCCTCGTTTTCAGGATCAGCATAGGCAGTTGCCTCGTCAAGCACCACAATAGGCGCATCCTTTAAGATTGCCCGCGCCAAAGAAATACGCTGGCGCTGACCGCCGGATAGCATTTTTCCTGCATCACCAGCCATCGAATGAATACCCTGCGGAAGTTTCTCAAGGAACTCCATACACTGAGCTTTCTTTGCGGCCTCCACCACTTCTTCATCCGTTGCGTTCAGCCGACCAAGCCGAATGTTTTCGAGCAGAGAGGTGTTGAACAGGTATTGATCCTGCGCCACATAGGAGATACGGCTGTTCAGTGCTTCAAGGCTCATATCGCATAATTTCTGTCCACCGATGGAAATACTGCCTTTCTGTGGGTCATAATAGTGAATCAGCAGTTTCGCTAATGTACTCTTGCCGGAGCCAGATTCACCAACAAGGGCTGTTTTCTGTCCAGCTTTTGCCGTAAAGGAAATGTCATGGAGAACTTCATCCTCAATTACAACAGGCTTTCCATCCGGGCCGGGCTGTGTGGTCTGATAAGCGAAAGAAACATGGTCATAAGTAATGGTGTCATCTTTCCCGTGGAACGCATCTTCTGTCTGCTGGAGCTCTGGCGCATCCAACACCTGCTCCAATGCAGAAATTTTATAGTTGAGCTGGGGCATGGTAGGCAGGAAACCGAGAGATTTCAGCAGTGGCATACCAATACTTAAAGAAAGACACAGTACCAAGATCAAATTAGGCAAAGTAGACCAGCCAGAGAGAACGAACCATGCGCCAACAGGTAAAGTCAGAATAATGGTGCATGGAAGCAGACTGCTGTAAATTGCCATCCACGGCCACGCCGCCTTGTACCACGCCAGAGTATAGTCCCGATAATCTGATACATCTTTGCGGAACCGCTCATAGGAATCTGCGTCCTTATTGAATACCTTGACAACCTCCATACCATTGATGTACTCAATGATCGTGTTGTTCATTTTCTGTGCAGACTGATAGTAGGGACCCATGCGCTTCATTCCAACAGAGTACATAATGACCATGGAGAGCAGGCTGATCGGGATAGAGGCCAAAGACATAAGAGCCAGTTTCCAGTCCGCACAAAACATAGCAACATAAATCACCAGCGGAATCAGTAAATTTGCGATACCCTCTGGGACTGAATGAGCAAGGAGCAATTCCAAGCTGTCCACATCATCGACAAACAGCTTTTTGATTGTGCCTGTCCCTTTTTCCTCCACAATGCCAAGGGGAAGTTTCTCAAACTTCTTTTGCAGAGATACCCGCAGCCGGAACAATGTGTTATATGCTGCTTTATGAGAAATTGATAATCCCCATCCATAAAAAAACGCCTGCAAAACAAGACAGATCAAAACCCCTATAACACGCAATAAAACAAATTCTGTTTCAACAGAATCGCCCATAACCAATGGCGAAATGACCTGATAGGCCAGCACAAAAGGCAGGATGCCCATAAGAACGCTGACCAGTACGACAACCGTGGCCACATACATATTTTTCTTATATGGCCCTGCGTACTCAAAGATTTTTTTAAACATAAGCCCTCCTTATATTGAGCCGTACTGTCTGTGCTTCAAAAACAAGAGGCCGCCAAAGTAAAGCGGCCTCTTATCATTATCTTTCTGTCCAGTCAAGGCGGCCCTGACATTCATAATTTCTAAAATTCACTGGCGGATTCGGAAAAAATCCAAAACCTTTTTACTGCCGGATTCGTCCAATGGATAGCTTTCTTTTACTTGCCCTTTTTCCATATGGACTACATACGAACATCCCGCCATCACCAACTCCGGATCATGCGTAATAACAAGAAGCGTTTTGCCCTGATCCGCGAGTGACTTCAAACTCCGCGCAACTTCCCGCATATGTTTGAGATCAAGCCCACTTGTTGGTTCGTCAAACACAATGATCTCCCGGTTACTCACAATGGCAGACGCGATCGCTACCCGCTGTTTTTGCCCGCCGGAAAGAGAAAGCGGGTGCCTGTCTTTATATTCCAGCAGATCAAACTGTTTAAGGATTTTATCCACAACAGTTTCATCCTTGTTGTCCATGCTCAGAAGCACTTCATCCGCCACGCTTTCGGTAAATAGCTGATGGCTGGTATCCTGCATTACCATGTAGCAATGTTTGAGCCGGGCTTTCCAATCAAGGGTTTTCCCCTCAACCTGCAAAAAGCCACACTTCTTTTCCAGTCCGCAAATACAGCGGGCCAGAGTAGATTTTCCAGCGCCATTCAGACCGATAATGGCAATCGTTTCTCCAACAGGCAGTTCTGCACTCGGAATATGGAGGCTTTCCGGTTCCCGCTTTTTATACGCAAAGCAGAAATTTTGAAATTCCATCTGTTTAGCTGTATGCGCCTGATACTGATTCGCAGGCTTCAACTTCGAGAGAGAAAACGGCCGCAGCCCCATTTCTTTTCGAGTGCCATCCGATAAGCTGTCAAATTCAGCAGGCGTGTATTCCCGTTCAATCTCCCCATCTTTTACATACAGCACACGATCTGCAAGATCGTGAAGGTAGTAAAGGCGGTGTTCTGCGATCAGAATTGTTTTGCCCTGCTTTTTCCAGAGGCTTAGGACCTGCCGCAGGTCATCAATAGCAGCCATATCCAAATTAGAAGATGGTTCGTCCAGGACCATAATTCCCGGCAGCAATACACTTGATGAAGCACAGGCTATTTTTTGCTTTTCGCCTCCGGACAGAGCAAACACGCTTCGCCCCATCAAATCTTCAATATGATAATCGGAAACTGTCCGGTCAATCCTTTTCAGGATATCCTCCTGAGGATAGCCTAAATTTTCACAGGCAAAGGCTAATTCACTATCCGTATCTACGTTGAAAAACTGGCTTTTAGGATTCTGGAATACAGATCCCACCATAGCAGCCAAGTCATAAAGCGGCGTATCTGATACGCTTTTTCCGTCCAGAAGGACATCGCCCTCTAATTTGCCCTCGTAATAATGAGGCACCAGCCCATTTACCAAACGGGTAATCGTTGTTTTCCCACAGCCGGATTCTCCCGTGAGTAAAACAAATTCCCCTGTGTTTATGGTGAGATTGACATTTCTAATCCCTCCGCCGCTGGATTCTTCACCATAAGAAAAAGAAACATTTTGAAAATCTATCATGGCAAAATCCCTCCTGCGGAAATTATCGGGGAAGCAATCGCCCAAAACACTACAAAGCAACAAAACAAGATCAGCACCACATCGGCAAAATTGAATTTAAGCTGGCAAATGTTTGTGCGTTTGACAGGAGCGCCGAGGCCACGGGTAATTGCCGCAGCGGAAAGTTCCTCACCGATTTTCACGGAGCAGGTAATCATCGGGATCAGCTTATACTCCAATATTTTTGAAGATTTTTTCCCTCCAAGTTTAATCCCACGCATTTTCATAGCGTCACTGATTGCTTCTGACTCCTGAAAGACAGTTGGAAAGAAGCGGAACATGACCGTTAAGGGGATCGTCACTTCTTTAGGCATATGGATTCTTTCCATGCCGGAAATCAATTCACTGACTGTTGTTGTTTTCACAGCATAGGCCGCCATTGCAACGCTGGGAAGAATGCGGCAAAAGAAACCAGTTGTAAACAACACAAGAAAATTCAATATTCCTGTGAGATGCGGCAAGACAGAGATTTGAACAGCATAAAAAGCAGCAAAAATAACAATGTATCCAACCGCTTTTCCAAATTGTTTGGAACAAAGCAGTAACAAAGCTGGAATGGCACAAAGAACAAGGCGGAGTAGCCCCATAGCTTCTCCGCCTGTCCCTCCCATGACAAAAATACTGATGATGAAGATGAGCAACAGTTTTGTACGCGGATCAAGCCTCAGACCCGTTTCTGCTTTTTTGCTGAGGAGAATTTCCCGCGCCATTATGCAATACCGGCACGCTGGAAGTGCTTTTTGCAAATGGCTTTCCCAATCACACCACCGACAATACCAAATACAAAGCAAGCGACCAACAGAATAGGGGCAATCCACATAGGCATATAGGTGTTGAGTGTTGTGGCATATTCTGCGCCATATCCCTCTGTCAGCATCACAAGATAGCTGTCACGGTTCAAGAAAATGGGTGCGAAGTTACCAAATACCCAAATACTAAAAGCGCCACAGGATAAAACAGCACTCTTTGAACTTTTGTAATCTGCCTTTTTTAAGATTATATCGGCAATCAGACCGCCGGCAAGTCCTGTCAGCATGGTTAAATAGCCATTTCCGCCAAATATATTAAGCAAGCCGATCAAAAAGCCCATAATTGCAGTCATACCGAACTTTTTTGCTTTTGTAACATAAAGCATATATGGAATACCCCCGACCAACGGACAAAGTACCGCCATCAATGGGATAAAAATGGGGATAAATCCAAGTATGGCAACTAACGTCGTAATGACCATGTAGATTACTGTGTAAATACCAATAGTGATAAAATCCTTGCCTTCTAATCTACGTTTCTTTTGATTTGAATTTGCAAGTGTACTCATGAAGAAATTCCTCCTTTATAAATAAAATGCAGTGTGGTTAGAATATGCTAACCACACTGCATAGATTATCATCTGTGAAAAAATGTTTCAACCCAAAAGCTACCCGTTTTTACCCAAAAGCTACCTAATTTTATTCATTTGACCCATTAAAGCGTGTTTCCCTATAATTCTTAGGGATTACACCGTATCTTTTTTTGAAGGCTGCTGCAAAATTACTTGGTTTTCCATAACCCACAATAGAAGCAATCTCACTTACATTCCTGTCCCCATCCAAAAGTAATTGTGCTGCTTGCGCCAATCGTTGGTCAATAATATATTGATGAATTGATATTCCATAGAGAGATGAAAATCCTCGCGATAGTTTTGGTACGCTCAAATGCACCAGACGCGATAATTCCTTACAGGATGGAGCAAAAGCAATCTGGCTGTCAATAATTCGTTTTGTCTCCATAATAGCAGTTCTTTCAGTCCGAGACATTGTGATGTTTTTACCCATCAAAATGTCTAATTCAAGAACCTCTCCTAAATAGACAGATAACAGTTCTAATAGTTTACCGTCTAAATATAGATAACCCAGGCTGCCACGATATTGAGAAAATTGATTCATTTCTGCCAAAATTTGCTCCATAATTGGAGTAACGGGAATTTTAGAAATCCCTTCTAAAAGTTTCTTCCTATATACTGTAACTTCTTGCCCCTCGAAGTATTCCGAAAGTAATTGTGCAAAATACGTAATAGGTATTTTTATGGTCTTAAAAGAAAAATCACTGTTTTTCTTATAACAAATATATTCCGCCCTCTCAGTCCCTGCATAAATACAAGATTCATTTTTTTGTAATGTAATGGAACGCGGTTCATTCATAATTCCCCATGAGACACCGTCATTCAAACAGAATATGATTTGCATATATTCGTCATTACCGGGGCCTTGCATGTTCACATCTGTATCCGATTGATAGCGCATCTGCCAATCCGAAAGAATAACACCATGTTTGATCTTAGTCTGTGCGATTCTACCTGGCCCAAACTCAGATGAAATATTCATGGAAAATGTTTGAGGCGTATTCGTTATTAAATCGTTATATAGCTTACTGAGATAATCACTTCCATGTATCATTCGAATCCCCTCCCTAATGCGCGTTAGAGTTAACTAACTATATAATAACTTGTTTTGAGGCGCTGGTCAACAAGAGAATAAATCACCCCAAGCTATTATTACAGAGATAACCGGACACAGCGATATAGCTCTGTGCCCGGTTATTTCTATTTTGTTGAATAATTTTATGCTAATTTCCATTGAGAACTGGCGTTGCGTTTATCCCAAAATTCTTTATAGGCACCATTTTTAGCCAATAGCTTTTCATGGCTACCTACCTCCGCTATATGCCCTTCTTTGTTTAACACAATAATTTCGTCCGCCATCTGAATTGTTTCGAGCTTATGCGCTACAACAATCAATGTAGACCTTTTCCTGAGAGTTTCTATGGAGCGCACGATATTAGTTTCGTTCTCAGCATCAAGTGCTGAGGTCGCTTCGTCAAAACAAGACAATTGGAGCGTGCTTCAAACAAAAGCTCGTGCAAATCGAAAACGCGCTGGCGCTCACCGCCGGAAAAGTGCTCGTCCTCCTTCTCCGCAAAGGGTATTCCATCCATCAGGAAGTCGCTGAATCATTTCCGTTACACCCGCAAGATCGGCAATTTCATTTAATTCTCGTTCTGATGTATCAGGCTTCGCCATAAGTATATTGTTTTTTAGGCTATCATTAAAAAGATAAACATCTTGAAATACAAAAGACACTTGCTTAAACAAATCTTCGGTTGTAAAATCTCTCAAGTCAATGTCTCCAATACAAATATTCCCACCATTCACATCATAAAAACGAGCAATTAACTTTATGATTGTTGTTTTGCCACAACCAGAAGGGCCAACAATAGCAAACATTTTATTGGCAGGCACTGTAAAGCTAATATTTCTTATCACTGGCTTATCTTTTACATATGCAAAGGTCACTTGATTTAAAGAAACATCAGAATTTTTAGTATTACCTTTGGTCTTTGTTACGCTGGGCATTTCAGCAGTATCTACGACTTCATCTAAAGCATTTAACATTTGGCGACGGTCTTCCATTCCGAAAAGAGAAGATACTATGTCGTTTAAGAGTGTAGTAAAACGCAAGGTAACGCCAATCATTACCACAGTTTCTAATGCCCCCATATCTCCAGCAAGTCCCAAGAGGCTTACAAAGGTAATCATTCCAGCAACAAGCATTTGTACTCCCATACCGGAAAGCACCTGCCCCAAAGCGCTCCACCATAGCCCGCGGACAGATTGCTTTTTACTGTTCACAAAACTATCTTTCAGTTCTTCGTAGTCTGCACCAACATGGCAGGCGCGAAGTGCCCCCTGGCACTTTGCGAATTCCACTACGCGGGAAGCAATTTCTTGTTCCGCTGGTTCTTCAAGACTATTCCCTTTTCCCACACAAATTTGCGAAATTTTCATAAGTAGAAAAGAACGGGAATAGCAAGCGTTAAAAGCATACCAAGCTGCCAATTCCAAAACCATGTGGCAATACAGAAAACAACGACTGCAGACGCATTTTTTAGTAGCTGTCCAATAAAGAATGCGGCTGTCTGACCGGTAGAAATCATTTCCTGCGTTACCATACGCGAAAGTTTTCCGGCACTGTCTGCTTGAAACCAACCAAGTGGTAAGCGCGCCACCTTGTTTTCCCACGATAGTTTGCATATTTTTCATAAAGCCAAGGCCAGCCGTATAACTGAGCTTTGTGCCTAAGAAAGAGAATACAGAAGCCAATAGCGCTACGCTGGCAAGTACAATCATCCAGCCCCAAAATGATACTCCCCACTGCGTACTTTGCGTTTGCAGAGTTGTGGTAGCTGGCATCATAATGGCAAGTGCAAGACCGATCAGGCCCCCTGACAGAATACAAAATAATGTTCCTTTTTTGTGCATTTTTTGGTCTCTATCAAGCATATAACGATGAAATCTCGATAAAAGCCATTTTGACTTATTCATACCTTATTTCTCCTTTCTCATTCAAATGATTGAAACCACCTTGTCTTAATAATGCTTGATAATGTACATTATCTAAAAGTTCATGATGCGTTCCAAGAGCAATTATTTTTCCTTGCTCCATTACAGCTATTTGGTCTGCACCTAAAATGGCATTTAGACGATGCGCAATAACCAACACAGTACGATCTTTAATCAATGCATTAAGTGCTTTTTGAATTTCCAGTTCTGAATCTGGATCAGCAAAAGCTGTGGCCTCATCCATAATCAAAATTGGCGCATCTGCTAAAACCGCACGAGCGATGCTAACTCTTTGGCTTTCTCCTCCCGATAAAGAACAATCCGTTCCCAATACGCTATCATAACCTTTAGGTAGCGACATAATCAAATCGTCAATCTGAGCAATTTTCGCTGCTTTACGGATCTCCTCTATACTTGCATCCTGTCTTGCAAGCGATATATTCCGCTGGATACTGGCATTAATGAGCATAGGGTCTTGAAGCACAAAGGCAATTTTGTCATAGAGCGTTTGCGATGAAATGTCTCTTAAGTCTACACCTCCTAAACTAATAGAACCATTTTGCGGATCATCGAAACGTGCGATAAGTGTAGCAAGCGTAGACTTGCCAGAACCAGAAGGACCAATTAAAGCTGTTATTGTATTAGGATTCAAAGTAAGATTAACCCCTTTTAATGCTTGTGTATCTCCATATGAGTAAGTAACATCCTTCACCTGCAGAACAAGTCCGTTAGGCTTTTGTGGAGATTTCGTTTCAGGAATGACGGGAGTATCCATAATATCGCAAAGGCGGATGGCAGCAGCTCCAGCCATTTGATAGGACCATGTAATATTAGCAACGGAGCTAATTGCAACAGGTAAAACGATTGCTATTAAAGTGCAAGCCAGAACTTGAGGAAGACTCGCTAAACCGGCTCCCATAACCAATGCGCCACCGGTGAAATTGACGAACAAAAGTAACGGTGCTGAAATAAGTTCTCCTGCTATAGAGCAAAGACCAATCAATGGCGCACACCAATCCCAATAAGATTTAGAAAAAGCTTCTGCTGCGCTGGCGTAATTTTGATGGGCTTTTCCAGTCTTAGAGAAGGCTTTCACTACCTTGATACCAGCAACCAGTTCAATCATTGTAGAAGAAACTTCCCCCAGATGCCTGTTCATTTCAGCAGTTTTTGGCCCCATATCCTTCATAGAAATTCCTTGTAATAAAAAGTATAGTGGGATGGTCACGATACTAATAAGTGCTAAACGCCAATTAATCACAAACATAAATACAAGTAGTACTAATGGCGCTAACACACCGTTTAGCATATCAACTGGCGCATGAGCCACGACAGTATGAACCGTTTTTGTATCATCCTGTACAGCGTTACGTATTTTACCGGAATCAGTTTGGCTAAACCACGCAAGTGGTACATGGCTCAAACGTTCTACAATCCTTTGGCGAATAATGAAACGCAATTTCATATCCGCGAAATGTGTGATAATTAAAGACAGTGCATGGAAAAACAATTTTGAAAGAAAAGCCATAACTAAAAGATTCACAACTTTATGCACTTGTACTGCACTAATCTGTTCGCCTGTGGTTTGCGCCGATAAAAAATATCCCCTAACCACACTAAAGCTAAATATGGAACGAAAGACAATAATGCAGAAAGAATTGTAAAAATTTGAGCTAAAAGTATCCTTACTTTTATGGGTTTGGACAAACGTTTAATTGCAGCCTGCCCTTCTTGATCATTTTTTGCGATCTTGTTCTTTTTATCTCTAACATAAGGTTTCCTCCTCGTTTTTAAATTGGTAGTACAAAATAGTTGCACTAAACTAACCACACTATATAGCTTATTAGTTATTTCATTTTAATCAACCCAAACATACCCGTTTTTGCCCAAAACGGTCATTGTGCAAATTAATTTTTAATAATATACAATATCTAAAAAGTACAAAAACATACGAATTATAAAATGAATCAAAAGCGCATACTACATCATTCCCAGGACATCCTATGAACAATAGAATGTAACAGGGTGATATGATATGCCGAATGTAAAAGATTGCCCTGGATTTGAAACCTTCGGAGCAGATGTTCAGCAGGCGCGTGAAGCTGTGAAAATGTCCCGCCGGGAGCTGACCGAAAAGGTCGGCATTGACCCGCGCTATCTTGCAAATATCGAGCTGTGCGGCACAATACCGAGCGTGCCGGTTGTGATGCAGCTCATCCGCATTTGCAAGCTGCCCGCAGAACGCTACTTCAACCCGGAGCTGCTTCGGGAGGGCAGTGAGCAGCGCCAGCAGACAAGCCACAAATTACAGCTTTGCCCGGAGAAGTATCTGCCCATTGTGTAAGGTGTCATTGACGGAGCCATCAAATTGAAAGATGCGGATGATGAGAAGGAGGATGTGTAAGCGTCCTTTTTTCTCATTTGAAGAAATACCGCCCGAAAGGGCAAAAATACAGGGTACGAGAAACCGGCAAGCAATGCCTGTGTTAATACACACAGGCCCGCAGGGAAGAAAATCCCTCCGTGATTTTCCTCTCCGCTTGCTTGCCCGGGGCAGCGCCCCCAAGCCCCTTTGAACACAGAATTTCATTCTGTGTCTGCGCGGTCTCCGTTCCACTACGGTCGGCACTAAACGGACATCCCCCGGATGTCCAGTGCCTGCGAACGCTTTTGACCAGGACCAGCTTACCGCTGGCCGTGGTCTTTTTCTTTTTCAACATCCTGTTCTACCTCCATTTTCAGCACTCGATCTACATTCACTTTTGCAGTCAAAAGCTCCCGCATTTCTTCGCGGGAACGCCGATACTCGGAATAAGTCTTTTTCTTTTCTTCCAGCAATTTTGCGTACTCTGTCTGCAACTCTTTGACCTTGGGCAGCTTCTTGACGCCCATCTCATCAAAGGCATTCTTAGCAGCCTGGTGGAGCAGAATTTCTTCCTCATGTTCCTCCCGGAATTTCTTAGAGTAACCCGCCTTGCGGTATGCCACATAGACCTCACGGGTCTTGGCATAATTTACGATGTGAGTACGCAGAACAGCGATCTCTGCCATGCGCTTTTCAGCCGCTTTGATCTGCGCCGAAAGCTCATTGTGATGTGCCGTGGCAGCCGCAGCCTTTTCTTCCAAAACCGCATACTCCAGCAGGTTATGCTCTGACAGGTAATTCATGGTCTGTGCCATTTGTTTCAGATTGAAAACCTTAGCCCATCGAGCATAGCCAGCACCTTTTCCTGCCTGCAATTTTGCCTGAATGTCCACCAGCAGATTGACCTTCGGCGGCTCTGCCTGTGCGACCACTTTCTTTCGTGGGGTATGCGCTTTCTTCCCGGAGAGAACTGCCCGCAAATCTTCCAATCCATATCCTTCGCCCAGGCTGTCCATACGGGCGGCTTTTTCCCAACCGGAGAGCTTCAGACGATACGATTTTCCTCGTTTTGATACCTCACAGCCGGACTCTTGCAGCAGCTTCAGCAACGCCTCAAAGTCAGTAGGACTTTGTGATAATGCGTTGTCAATCGCCACACGCAGCAGCTCTCGGTGAGAGGGCTTTGCCTGATCGCCCAGCCATTTGTTATAGCTCTTTCCGTGAGGTTTCGGATTCTCTACAATGGACAGTCCGTTTTCGACGCAGATGGTGTCACTTAACTGTCGGACTGCCTTGGTGCTGCCCCAAAAGTTTCGGAACTTTCGGTCATATTCTAAGCTGACCGATGACCAGATAATGTGATTATGAATGTGCGACTTGTCTATGTGAGTGCAGACCACAAAGGCATGATTGCCTTTGGTAAAACGCTTGGCAAATTCCACACCCAGCCGGTTAGCTTCCTCCGGTGTGATCTCACCGGGGCGGAAGGACTGGCGCACATGATAGGCAATCACATCATCCGCACCGCGCACTCGTCCGGTAGCGGCAATGTACTGCCGCTTTGCCAGAAGGAACTCTGCATCCGCAGTCCTGCTGTCACACGCATAGCCGGTAATGAGCCTGCCGTTATCTGTTTTTTGGGGATTGGCCACATAGTCGATGATGTCACTGATCGCCCGACTTTCTGTGCGGCCCTTGCCGACATGAAGCGGCATGATTCTTGTGGTTGCCATAGAAGGAACCTCCTTTCCGAAAAGAAAACGGCCTGCCGTAGCAGATCGCTTTCACTATTCTATAAAACTTTCTTCATCGAAAAATTTGAACTTATCATCTTCTAAATGTTTTGGTGGAAATCTCATTTCATATTGCTCTTGTGCTAATGCACGGACATCAGGCCTCCTATCCTTTAATCGATTTTTCAGCCAGGATAACTGCTCTTTCGATAGCCCCCATGGAAGATTCAATAGACGATTCAGTGTCATCAGTTCAGCCTGCTTTTCTGCTGGTAGCGAAGCACAGGATTTACAAATGTGGGCTGCATGACCTTTGCCTGAAAATTTTTCGTTGGCTTTGTATTCGCCACAAATTTTACAATAGTGTCCATGCTTTTTCATACGCTGATGCCCTTCTCGCAAAGAACATATAACCTGTGAATTGCTTTCATAATCACATCCCATTCCAAATCAGAAGCATAAGAAAACTTTTTACAGTATGCCTCCCAAAGTTTTTGCATAACCGAATCATTTTCCACTTCGTCAAAAACTTCTTCAGCCTGGTTAAGATACTTCTCCGATCCCCGTTTCATGAGTCAGTTGCCAGCAAGCGCCATCATGTAAAAATTTTCGGGTTCGCGTGGTTCCATGCAGCTGTTCTAAAATGTAAATATCGTAGAAATCTCTCATGCGGGTATTGGTTGTGGTTCTGGTAATAATGGTTTCCAGCTTTTCTGCCAGCACAGTTTCTAAATTATAAGCCCAAATATCAATGGAGCGATCTTCCAGCATAAGTTTGAATGAATACCGAACCTCTCTTGGAGTGATTGCATCTCCCGTAGAAATATCAATTTTCAAAGGGGTCACTACCCCATCGAATGTTGTACTCATGCTGACTCGAATACCTGGATACTCTGCTTCATCCATAATCTCCGAAATACCTTTTTAGCTGGAATTTAACACCATCATCAATCGGAACAGTTACGATTGATGAAATTAGATTCTCAATATCCTCCACATTGACATTGGCTCCTTTTATTGTTGCATCTAAATCCATCGTAGAACGAGCATCCAATCCAACCATAGCTGCTACCAACATACCACCCTTCAAGATAAACTTATCACGATATTCAGAAAGAGAAATACGCTCCAAAAAACGCTCCATCATGTAGTTCCTCATTAAAATCTGAGCATCTGCGGATTTTTCTCTGGAAAGGTTTCGTATTAAATCTTTAAGCTGCCTTGCTGTTTTTATCATAAAAGTACCTCCAAATACTGTCGTAAAATTTTTTCCACCTTGAACATCCCAGCATATTGCATTAAAGCTCGCAGGTTCTTATCTTTTCTACGGGCATAAGATTTTAGCGCTCCCTGAAAGGTCTGAATTTCAATTCTGCTGCGGCTTCTGAGCAAATCACAGATCGTCCGCTCCATATCATAAACCGGCACAGTATGCCCGAACGGAGTTTTCGCTGTTGTAAGTCCTACATCATGTAAGCCTGCTTTAATCGTAAAAACTTGAATGCCTTCTGCTTTCATTTTGCTTGGATTGCATCCAGTTTTGACCGTAACTGTATATTCTATTGGTTCACGGTCTGTCAGATCGTGAAAAAATAAAGCTGTTTCATGTGAAAATACTGCTTGTTCAAATCGCAAATGAAGCAGATACATGGCATCCACCCAGGAATCTTTGGCCAGATAAATCCCATGTGCGACTCTATCCAAATCTCGTGAACGCACATAATCATAAAATACCGGCTTTGAAATTCCAGAAGATACGACCTGTGATGTTCGTAGCATTCCTTCTTGTGCTGTTAACATCTGATCCAGCTGTTCAAATTGTCCCATCATATCACTTCCTTTCGCACTAATATTATACGCGATATTAGTTCAAAAGTAAAGTCGTGGATATATAGTTCCTCTTCCCAAATTTAACAGACGGTGTTTGGCATTTTGTGGCTTTGCGTATTTTTTATCCATAAACCCTATCCTGGATCGCAAATTTCAAACTCTGCACCTTGCCCAATAACCAGATCGCAGCCAGCGGCAGCCCCATAGGGCTAATCAAAAATGCCATAACCAGCAAAATCGCGCCATTCTTCGGGGAATAGGTAAGCAGCACAGCCACGCCAAGCAGAGCAATCACAGTGCTGAGCAGACCAAGCACCAGACCGGATATGTAGATCAGCCCCGTGCAGAGCCAAACAAAAAGTGTCAGAACCAAAATGACCGGTGCAGTTACGATCATCAGCAGGCATTTCAAAATCTTCATCCCAATTCCTCCTTCCAGCGGTCCAGATACCGTTTGCACAGGGTATCCGCTTCTTTTATATCATCTTCCGTCAGTTCCCGTCTGCCTTTGGTCAGTTCAATCTCCAGATAAGTCCGGTAATCATCGGATAAGAGGTCAAACAGTTCCCTGGGAGTATGGCACACCTCGCCGGTACAATAGTGAAAGTCCTGGTCAAACTCAACCCTTACACATCCATGACGGCTGATATAAACTTCGATGGTCTTATCTGCGGCCAGGTAGTCCGCAAAAATCTCTAACACTTTTTCAAAGGTCAGCATCTGTTTTCACTCCTTTGCTTCTATTCTATTTCATATTATCCGGTATGGACAGGCAAAAGACAAGGATACCGGCAAAAAGAAAAAGCGGAGGGAGGTGCGGCGAAGAAACGCCGTTCCTCCCTCCGCAAATGGAGCATCTATCCCTGTTATGAAAGTTTAGAAAGCTGGGTAAGGATTTCCTTCACGCCCTCCCATAACTGCTCCTGCCGCTGGGATATATCCTCCAAATCAGCGTCGTAAACCCGCCCGGTCTCATGCACTTTACGGGTCAGCTGATTTAAGTTGTTGCTGGAATATCGCATAAGGGAAACCAGTTCTTTCAGCTCCGGTAAATCCAACTGCACCACATATCCATCCACAGCCATCTTCCGCAGATAGGCGCTCAGGTTTTCTGTCCCATATTGCTGCATCTTTTGATGGATCAGCTCCAGTTCTTCTGCGGACACCCAAAACAAAACCGGAACATCCCGCTTACGCTTTGCCATAATTATCGCTCCGGCTCCCGTTTCTTCGGGGCGGCAGGCTTATGGGAAGGCAGTTCCTGCTTGAGCTTATCCCGTACAGAGGGACGGGGTGGTTGTGTCTTTTCTCCCTGCGTGCGGCTGCGCTGCTGTTCTTCACGCACCAGATCAATAAAACCATCCAGCACAGCAGGGTGGCTGTTTAAGGCATAACCACAACGGACGGTTTCGGGGTTCTCGTTGGGAATGGTCTTAGCCCATTCTTTGTTGCGTCGGGAGTAGCGCCCATCCCAGTCCTGAAGCTGAACGGTGTTAGCCAGAACCAGAGACACACGCTCCATGCCGTAGGTCTCGATCACACCCTTTGCCGCATCGTGACTGAGATACATTCCGTCGAAGTGTTTCCGCACCGCCGCTTCAATAGCCTCCTTGCATTGAAGATTTACATTGTTGGAAGCACGGTACTGCTCCAGCTCCCCAGTTCTTTTGCATAGGCAGCAGAATGGAGATAGACCGGCGTTGTTTGCAGTTCCTTTTTGGCTCTGCATACATCATCGGCACGGTTCTCAATGCTGTCCCTTATTACATCCATATAGCCGGTCTCCAGCTTTTCAAAATAGCGGTACACATCCGCCAGCGGAGAGGGAGATCCCAAAAGCGCCTGTGCCTGTGCATCTGTCAGCTCCAGTTCCTCCATCGCCATCACGATGTCCTCACGGATGGTGTACTCATAGGTGTGATTCAGGATTTCTTCCGGGGGCTGGCTTTTCAGCCAGTCCCTGTACTTATCCTGCTCGGCAGCCATCTTTTCATAAAGGGCTGTATTCAGATCGTTGGTATTCATGTTATCGCACCTCCTCATGCTGTTTGGGTTTCTTGTCGGTACTGCGGGGCGGCACCGGGCGTTTCAGATGGTCCAATACCGAGGCCGTGTGCTTTTGGCAACGACAGCTTCATCGTGTGCCGGTCCCTTTCCGTCGATGTTGAGCAGGGTATCCAGCTCCACCAGACGGGCGTTTTTGCTTTTCAGTTCTTCTTCATAAAGGAATGGCTTTCCGACTTCCTCCTTTGCGGCAGCCTGCTGCTGATAGAGGTTATCCAGCTGGGCCTTTGCCGCCTCCAGACGCTGGGGCATCTGCGCCAGTGCGTTGTCGATACGGGTAAGGTTTCCGCGCGGGTCTGTACCAAGGGTTGCCCGGTGGGTCATCTGGCCTTTCAGCAGGAGCGCATATTCCTGTTTCCAGGCGGAAAATTCCACGGACATGGCATAGCCCCGGTAGCTGCCGATCTGCACCGGATCGGAGGTTTTGACCTCCTTGCAGGCGTCCAAAAGGGCTGCACCGGCGTTCTCCTTATCGGTCAGCAGGTCGCCCCGGATCTCCATACCGGCAAAGCCGTCCTCCGGGTGCTGGTGAGCTGCCAAAACCTCCAGGTCAGATTCAAAGCCCTTGATAAAGCCCTTATGCTTTTCAATCTCCTCCGGGAAGTATTTGAGCAGCTGGTCCTCCAAGCGGTACTGCTTGCTCTGGTGGTCGGCTTTCATCAGCTTCAGGCGGGATACCTCCACATCCAAATCCATACGCTCTTTGATACGGGGATCTCCGGCGCACAGAGCCTTGATCTCGGCAAAGGAAAGCGCTGTTTCATCCACATCGTCGCAGCTTCTCACAGGCGATTTAGAAGTCATAATCTGGCTGATGAATTTTTGTTTGTTTTCGACGGTTTGCCACAGGTAGGCATCGAAAGTTCCCTCGGTAACATAGCGGTACACATGGACAAGAGGGTTCTGGTTGCCCTGTCGCTCGATACGGCCCTTACGCTGGGCAAGGTCTCCCGGCCTCCACGGGCAGTCCAGGTCATGCAGCGCCACAAGACGGTCCTGCACATTGGTGCCTGCGCCCATCTTGGCGGTGCTGCCCATAAGCACACGCACCTGACCGGTACGGACTTTGGAGAACAGCTCCTTCTTCCGCACTTCGGTGTTTGCTTCATGGATAAAAGCGATCTGGTCAGCAGGCATCCCCTGAGCAATGAGTTTCTGACGAATATCGTCATATACCGTAAAGGCCGGTTCCTGCTCCGGCAGAGGCACAGCGCCTTCCAGTGCGTGAAGCAGTGGATTATCCAGCGTTTTCGCCGCCTTGCTTGCAGGAGCTTTTGCCTGTGGTGTAGAAATGTCGCAGAACACCAGCTGGGTCAGCTTGTCAGCTTCGCCGTCCCGCCAGATCTGCATGATATTGTCCACACACTGATTGACCTTTGTTCCGGGTTCGTCCGGCAGCATCTGGTTGACGATCCTCTGGTCCAGCCCCAGCTTGCGGCCATCCGAGGTAATCTTAAGCATATTATCCTGGGACGGGTCAACGGTTCCGCTGTGTACCAGCGATGCGCGCTCCGAAAGGGCCTTGACCATTTCCTGCTGATGTTCGGTAGGCTGCGCCACGATGTTGTGGTATTCCACTTCCGGGGTAGGCAGATTCAGCTGGTCGGCAGTCTTAATGTCGGCCACTTCTTTGAACAGGTTCATCAGCTCCGGCAGGTTAAAGAACTTGCTGAATCTCGTTCTTGCCCGGTAGCCGGTGCCTTCCGGTGCCAGCTCCAATGCTGTGACGGTCTCCCCAAATCGGGAAGCCCAGCAGTCGAAGTGGGTCATGTTCAGTTCTTGCAGGCGTTCATATTGAAGATAACGCTGCATGGTGTAAAGCTCGGTCATGGAGTTGCTGACCGGTGTGCCGGTGGCAAAGATCACGCCACGGTTTCCGGTGATCTCATCCATATAGCGGCACT
>ENA-OPZZ01000805-OPZZ01000805.1-human-gut-metagenome-genome-assembly--contig:-NODE-805-length-22291-cov-5.810639_pt1 | contig 22291 bp, 26 predicted proteins | sample MGYA00242487_ERZ504511 | MGnify/ENA primary metagenome ERZ504511 (study PRJEB26092, sample SAMD00036241) | human gut metagenome | host: Homo sapiens | study: EMG produced TPA metagenomics assembly of... | reverse complement strand
GAATGTAATGGCGCTGATCGTGGCGATCCAGGTGCTGCTGACCTATGTCGGCGGCCGCATCCTGCGTACGACACCGCTGAACCTGCACGAATGGAGCGTAGTTGTTTTGTTCGGTCTGTCGATCATCGTTGTTGACCTGCTGCGCAAAAGCGTTTGCCAAATGCTGGAGAAAAAATAAAAGCCAACCCCTAAAAGAGATTATAGAAAATAGGAGTGATGACTGTATGGATCCTCTCGGGTCTATCAAAGAAGTATTTATTGTTATTGTTTTGATTTTAATGAACGGCCTGCTGGCCATGCTGGAAATGGCGCTGGTCTCGGCGCGTAAAAGCCGGCTGGAGCAGCTGGCTGATGAGGGAAGCAGCAAAGCTGCGTATATTTTAAAGCTTGCTCAGGAACCGACTGAGTTTTTATCAACGGTGCAGATCGGTATCACACTGGTCGGCATCGGCACCGGCGTATACAGCGGCGCCATGCTGGCAGCGCCTTTGGAAGGACTGCTGCGTGAGATCAGCGTACTGCGTCCTTATGCCGGCGTAGTGTCGTATACCTTCGTCGTGGCACTGGTGACCTATCTCAGTTTGATCTTAGGCGAGCTGATACCAAAAAAAATGGCGCTCAACAACCCGGAAAAGGTTGCCATGAGCTTTGCCGGTTTTATCAAGGTCATTATACCGCGTTTAAACCGCTGACTGTCTTTTTAAGCGTTTCGACCAGGTTTTTACTGAAGGCGCTGGGGCTTAAGCCCAGTGACGAACCTCCGGTCACGGAAGAAGAAGTGCGCGTACTGCTGGAGCAGGGCCGGCTGCATGGCGTATTTAACGTCGGCGAGCAGAAAATGATCGAAAACGTTTTTGAACTGGATGACCTGCGCGTAAGCGAGATCATGACGCCGCGGACCAAGATCACCTGGCTTGACGTCAACGATCCGCTTTATAAGCACTTGGAGGTCATTGCGGAAAAACAGTATTCCTGCTATGTTGTGGCCGAAGAAGATTTGGAACACGTCCTGGGAGTTGTCTATACGAAACGGTTTTTAGCCGATGTCCTGGGCGCTACCGGCGCTTCGATGCGCAGCTCGGTGCAGCAGCCGCTGTATGTGCCTGAAGGTATGTATACCCAAAAGCTGCTGGATATGTTCAAGGACACTCGGATCAAGGTGGCGCTGGTCATGGATGAATTCGGCGGGCTGGCAGGTATGGTGACCCTGCGTGATATTATTGAGCATCTGGTCGGCGATCTGCCTTCCTATGATGAAGAATTCAAACAGGAGATCGTCGAACGTGAAGACGGCAGCTGGCTGGTAGACGGCTTACTGCCGATCAGCGAATTTAAAAGACTTCCTTGATCTGGATGAGCTGCCGCTGGAAGGAAAAAAACTGGTTTCAATACTGTGGCCGGTTTCGTCGTTACCAATATCGGGCATATCCCGACTGCCGGCAACTACTTCCTGTGGAATGGCTACCGCTTCGAGGTTGTTGATATGGACGGCACCCGCATCGACAAAATACTGGTCGAAAAACTGCCGGAAGCGGAAGCTGCAGAGACAGATGCAAAGGACCAATAAACAGAATAATAAAGCCCGGCCGCTGGCCGGGGCTTTAATTTTATACAGACGCTGTTTTTAAAATTTAAGGGATGCGGCACGGTCTAAAAAGCCGCGCAGAATATCGCAGGAAGCGGCAAACTTGGCTTGTTCTTCGTCAGTGAGTTCGACTTCTAAAATTTCTTCCACACCGTTTTTGCCGATAACGCAGGGGACGCCTGCCGCCACATCGTGCTGACCATATTCGCCGCGCAGCAGGGTCGAGCAGGGCCAGACAAGCTTCTGATCGTGGAAGATCGCGCTGATAAGCATTTTGGCCACATTGGCGATACCAAATTCGGTGCAGCCTTTGCCGTCGATTTCAATATCACCGGCTTTTTTGACCTGCGTTTGCAGATCTTCCAGGCTGATTTCTGCCAAAACCGGACGTTCCCGGCGCAGCTGCAGAAAGGGCTTGCCGCCGATAAAAATGCGTGACCAGACGATAAAGCTGGAATTACCATGCTCACCCATACAGAAGCCGTGAATAGAACGGCGGCTGTAGCCGGTGGCCTTGCTGAGTACCCGCAGCAGGCGATAGGTTTCCAGGCTGGTGCCTGTACAGAAGCAGCGGGAAGGCAAATGGAATTGCAGTGGTAAATATTGATAATGGATATGGAGCAGGATACATTGCAACGCAGATCAACCGGCTGGCAGAGAGGGACTACTATGAGTAAAACATTATATTTGGAATGCTATTCGGGAATCAGTGGAGATATGACAGTTGCAGCACTTCTGGATCTGGGAGCTGACAGGGAGGTATTAAAGGAATCGCTGAAGAGTCTTCCGGTAGGTGGATTTCGGACAGAAATCACCAGGGTAAAAAAATCCGGATTAGATGCATGTGATTTCTCAGTTATTCTGGAACAGGATAATCACGATCATGATATGGAATATCTGCATGGAAGTGAGAAATCATATACAGGGCATCATGAATACACGCATAGTCATGAGTATCCTCACGAACACCGTGGAATGAAAGAAATCACAGAGATCATTCAGAAGTCGGAAATGACTGCAAGAGCAAAGAAAATGGCAATGCGTGTATTTGGTATATTGGCGCAGGCAGAATCCAAAGCGCATGGAGTTCCGGTCGAAGAAGTTCATTTTCATGAAGTTGGTGCTGTAGATTCCATTGTAGATATTGCTGCAATAGCGATATGTATGGATAATCTGGATATTTCGAATGTGATCGTACCGGTGCTGTATGAAGGAACCGGTTTTATTCGTTGTCAGCACGGGCAGATTCCGGTACCGGTACCAGCCGTAACACATATTGCAGAAACACATAAATTAAAATTGAAAAAATCACAGACATACAGGGAGAACTGGTGACGCCGACAGGGGCAGCGGTGGTGGCTGCATTTCGTACATCAGACAGATTACCGGAAGATTTTACTATGTTGAAAACCGGCATTGGAGCCGGTAAACGCCAGTATCGTTGTCCGGGGATCCTGCGAGCCATGTTGATCCGGGAGACAACGGATCTACAGATAAAAGATATAATCTGGAAACTGGAGACAGATATGGATGACTGTGGTGGAGAAATGATGGGGCATGTTATGAATCTTCTTATGGCAAATGGAGCAAGAGAGGTGCATTATACACCGATTTATACGAAGAAGAACAGACCGGCCTATACGCTGACGGTAATCTGTAAAGAGAGTGAAAGAGAAAAGTTGGAAAATCTGATTTTTTCAGAGACAACAACGATCGGTATTCGAAGAGTGGAAATGGAACGTACGATTCTGCAAAGAGAAATTCAAAAGAAGGATACACCGGTCGGAACAGCAATTGTAAAAGCGTGCACATTACCGGATGGAAATATAAGATATTATCCGGAATATGAGAATGTGGCAGAACTGGCGGAAAGAAATCAGCTTAGTTTCCGTGAAACATATGACAGAATCAGGAGTTATTGGACAACAGAGAGGTGAGACAGAAGATGAAAACAGGACTTGTTTTAGAAGGCGGCGCAATGCGTGGAATCTATACAGCCGGAGTACTGGATGTTTTTTTGGAACAGGGGATACATTTTGACGGAGTGAACGGTGTTTCTGCCGGAGCACTGCATGGATGCTCTTTTGTATCCGGTCAGAAAGGAAGAAGCCTTCGTTATATCAAAAAATATCGTAACGATAAACATTTTATGAGCTGGTGGAGTTTTCTGCATACAGGAGAAGTAGTAGGAAGACAATTTTGTTATCATGATATTCCGGAACGCCTGGATCCGTTTGACTATGAAGCATTTATCGAGTCAGATACAGCGTTTTATGCGACCTGCACAAATGTAGAAACAGGAAAGGCAGAATATATCAAGATCACAGATATGATGACACAGATTGATGCGATGCGTGCATCTGCATCGATGCCGTATGTATCTAAAATTGTAAATTATAAAGGAATGAAGCTTCTTGACGGAGGATGTGCGGACAGCATTCCCGTGGAGGCGTTTAAAAGGATGGGCTATGACCGGATCGTAGTTGTACTTACCAGAGAAACCGGTTTTGTTAAAAACCGGAAAATACAAAAATGGCAGAAATACGCTATCACAAATATCCGGAATTTGTGCATACACTGCAGAACAGACATAACGTTTATAATCACAGTCTGGATGTTATTAAGGAACTTGAACGGAAGGGTGAGGTATTCGTAATCCAGCCGGATAAGAAACTGGATATCAGTCGAATGGAAAATAATCTGGAGGTCATTCAGCAGGCATATGATATGGGAGAAAAAGATGCCCACATCCGTATGAAAGCACTGAAAGACTGGATGAACTTGCCGGAAGTATAAATAGAAGCAGAAAAACAGGAGATGCTCATGTCAGAAGTAAACGAAATGAAGGTTATTGCAAGGATTCATAATGATTTTCCGACTAAATTTGGAATACCGCATCAGAGTAACCGTTTGGAAGCATTGAAGGCAACGATTGTTTTTGAACCGGAATATCGAGTAGCAGAAGCTTTGCGCGGATTGGAAGAATACAGTTATATCTGGCTGATCTGGCAGTTTTCGGAAGCGGTAAGAGATACCTGGTCGCCGACGGTAAGACCGCCGCGACTTGGTGGAAATACCAGGATGGGAGTATTTGCAACACGATCTCCGTTTCGTCCGAATAATCTGGGACTTTCTTCTGTGAAACTGGAAAAGATAGAATTTGATCAGGAACTTGGACCAATTCTGCATATATCAGGTGCGGATCTGATGAATGAAACACCGATTTATGATATCAAACCATATCTTCCTTATGCAGACAGTCATCCGGATGCAAAGGGAGGATTTACGGATCATATCAGAGATTATCGGCTACAGGTGGAATTTCCGGAAGAACTGATAAAAGAAATTCCAACGGGACAGAGAGAGGCACTTCTTGAGGTACTGGCGAATGATCCACGTCCACGTTATCAGAACAGACCGGATAAAGTGTATGGACTGGCATATGGACATAAGGATATTCATTTTCAGGTGAGAGATGATATACTGACGGTTTGTGATGTGACAGAATTTTCATCGCAAAAATCCTTTGACAAACAAAACAATGTATGATAATATTTTTATATACAGTTAGCATATACTAACACAAAGCTTATTAAGCGGATCTATGGTCCGCTTTACTTTTAAAATGCAAGTTAGTTTAGAATAACAAAAGGAGAGGTGATGATATGAGCATCGTGATCGTAGGTGGTAATGAACGTATGGTATGTCAGTATGAGGATATCTGTAAAGGATATGGGTGTAAAGCAAAGGTATTTGCGAAAGAAAAAGGCGCTATGAAGAAAAAAATCGGGGCACCGGATCTTATGATTCTGTTTACAGGCACTGTTTCTCATAAGATGGTGAACTGTGCGGTAGAAGAAGCAAAGAAAAAGTCTATCCCAGTCTGCAGATGTCATACAAGCAGTGCGTCTGCTCTTGAAAGCATTCTCCGTGAATATTGTGCATAAAAATTAGTTTTTTATAAAGAAATACTTGCAAATCCCTGTGTTTTTCAATACAATAAAAGACAGATTTTCTGACTGAAAAGAAAAAACTGCTGTGAGGGAATGTGACAGCGGTAGGAAAACAGAAGGGTGAGAAGTATTATTATGAAAAAGGTTGTAAAATTTGGAGGAAGCTCTCTGGCCAATGCGGAACAGTTTCAGAAGGTTGGAGACATTATCAGAAGCGAGGAGAGCAGACGTTATGTGGTACCGTCCGCACCGGGTAAAAGATTTTCCGCAGATACAAAGGTAACAGATCTTTTATATGCATGTTATGATAAAGCAGAAGCAGGTGAAGATTTCAGCGATATTCTTACAGAAATCAAAAGCCGCTTTTATGAAATCATTAAAGGACTGAATCTGGATCTTTCTCTTGAAGAGGAATTCAGGCAGATTGAAGCAGATTTTAAGGCACATGCAGGAAATGAGTATGCTGCATCCCGTGGAGAATTTCTCAATGGTAAAGTAATGGCTGCATACCTTGGATATGAGTTTATTGATTCTGCGACAGTTATTCGATTTGACAAAAACGGAAATTTCGATGCCGATAAGACTGACAAACTTCTTGCCAAACGACTTCAGAAATGCGAAAGAGCTGTTATTCCAGGATTTTATGGTGGAATGGAAGATGGAACTGTTAAGACGTTTTCAAGAGGCGGTTCTGATGTTACAGGTTCTCTGGTGGCAAAAGCAATTCATGCAGATATTTATGAAAACTGGACAGATGTTTCCGGATTCCTGGTAACAGATCCGAGAATCGTTGAGAACCCGGCAGTGATCGAGACTATCACATATCGGGAGCTTCGAGAGCTTTCTTATATGGGAGCAACTGTTCTTCATGAAGATGCAATCTTCCCGGTTCGTAAAGAAGGTATTCCGATCAATATCCGTAACACAAACCGTCCGGAAGACAAGGGAACGTTTATTGTAGAGAGTACCTGCCGCAAGCCGAAATATGTGATTACAGGTATTGCAGGCAAAAAAGGTTTCTGTTCGATCAATATTGAAAAGTCCATGATGAACAGTGAAGTTGGTTTTGGAAGAAAAGTTCTTCAGGTATTTGAAGATCAGGGAATCAGCTTTGAACATGTTCCATCCGGAATCGATACGATGACGATATATGTTCATCAGGATGAGTTTGAAGAAAAAGAACAGCAGGTAATCGCAGGTATTCATCGTGCGGTACAGCCAGATTTTGTGGAAATGGAGTCCGATCTTGCGCTGATCGCGGTGGTAGGACGTGGAATGAAATCTCAGAGAGGTACTGCAGGACGTGTATTTTCTGCGCTGGCACATGCACATGTTAATGTTAAGATGATCGATCAGGGATCCAGTGAGCTGAATATTATTATTGGTGTGGAAAACAGAGATTTCGAAACAGCTGTAAAAGCAATTTATGATATTTTTGTTCTGACACAGATGTAAATAAGAAAAATCGGAATAAAAAGAAAGATCCGGCGCCGAACCGGATCTTTTTCTCTTTCAAATTTTGTTCAAATATGATAGAATTCCACTAGAAAAAATCACAAAAATTTGTGCTATAGAAATTCAAAATTATGAAATTTATTGAAAAATATGAATAAAATTTTAAGTCTGTTGACAAATTCTCCTCGTAGTGACAAAATACGCCTAAAGTCTGATACAGGAGGATAAGCATATGGTTGAAAGACATATTAGATTAAATGCGACGGAAGATGTAAAGGAATTTGTAAATGAAGCCACCAAATGCGATTTTGATATCGACATTTCCTATAATAGAATTATTATTGATGCCAAATCCCTTTTAGGTATTCTGAGCATGGATCTTACCAGAGAACTTACAGTAAGATGCTATGGTGAGAGTCAGAGATTTAATGAAGTAATGGCAAAATTTGCTGTAGCATAATAGGTGAACAGTAAACAGGGGCGCGTATTCCGGGAACGGGTATGCGCCTTTTTGTGTAATAAGATACTGAGCTGGCTTTAGGAATGGCAGCATTTTTATAGAAGGCAGGAGAATGATGGAAAAACCGGTAATCCGTATTTCGGTTCGTAACCTGGTAGAGTTTATATTAAGAAATGGTGATCTGGAAAGTGGCGGCACAGCAGGCGATAAAGAAGCAATGCTGAAAGGAAGCCGCCTGCACCGAAAAATCCAGAAGCAGATGGGAAGCCACTATCAGGCCGAAGTTTCACTGAAAAAAGACACAGAATATGAGGATTTGATCCTGCGGGTGGAAGGACGTGCAGACGGAATTTTTACGCAGAACGAGAAAATCTGCATTGATGAGATCAAAGGTGTGTACAAGAATCTGGAACTGCTTGCGGAACCGGTCCTGGTACATCGTGCACAGGCACTCTGCTATGCATGGATCTATCTGGATGATCATGGATTGGAAGAGATTGATGTTCAGATGACGTATGTACATTTGGATACGGAGATGATCAAGCGTTTCAGGGAAACGATGACAAGGGAAGAACTGGAGAGCTGGTACCAGAGACTGTTGGATTCTTATCACAAATGGCTTTCTTATCAGATGAAATGGCGAGAGGAACGAAATCGGTCGATGGAAAAACTGGAATTTCCATTTATTTATCGAAAAGGACAGAAAGAGATGGTTGCGGGGATTTACCATGCAATTTCCAGAAAAGAACAGATTTTTATTCAGGCGCCGACTGGTGTTGGTAAAACGATGTCAGCTGTTTTTCCGGCGGTCCGTTCAATTGGAGAGGGAAAAGCGGAAACACTTTTTTATTTGACGGCCAGGACGATTACAAGGACTGTTGCACAGGATGCATTTGAAATTCTGAGAAAGAACGGGTTACTTTTTAAGACAGTTACGATCATAGCGAAAGAGAAGCTTTGCTTCTGCGAAAAACCAGAATGCAATCCAGAGACATGTCCCTATGCGAAGGGGCATTATGACAGAATCAACGATGCAGTATATGAATTGTGGACAAACGAGCAGTCGTTTGACAGGGAAACGATTCTTCGACAGGCAGAAAAATGGCAGGTATGTCCGTTTGAAATGAGTCTGGATCTGTCTGTCTGGATGGATGCAGTTATCTGCGATTATAATTATGTGTTTGATCCGAATGTATATCTGAAAAGATTTTTCGGAGAAAATATATCTGGTAAATACCTGTTTCTGATAGACGAGGCCCATAATCTTGTAGAAAGAGGTCGTGAGATGTACAGTGCATCAATCTGCCTTGAAGATACAATACAAATACGAAAATTTATAAAACCCTACAGTCAGAAACTGTGGAAGAAGCTTGGAAAAGTGGTCAGTCAGCTTAAAGAATTGCAGAATGGATGTGATTCCTGGAAGGTACAGGAAAATGCGGGGGTACTTCCGATCAGTCTTCTGTCTGTACAGGGAGAGATGGATCAGCTTTTGGAAGAACCGCCGACACAGGAAGTGACGGATGGGATTCTTGATTTTTATTTCACAGTGCGGGATTTTTTGAATATATCAGAACTGGTGGATGAAAATTATGTAGTCTATACGGCATTCGGAGAAGATGGCAGATTTTATATGAAGCTGTTTTGCGTCAATCCTGCGGGAAATCTGCAGAAATGTCTGGATAAAGGAATCAGCACGGTATTTTTTTCTGCGACTTTGCTGCCGCTCAAATATTACAGCAGGATGTTGAGTACCAGGAAAGAAAATTTTGGAATGTATGTGGAATCTCCGTTTGAGCAGAAAAACAGATGCCTTTTGATCTGCAGGGATGTGAGCAGTCGGTATACCAGAAGAGGATATGAGGAATACCGAAAGATTGCGGAATATATTGCAAGAATGAGCTGGCAGAAAAAATGGAAATTATATGGTGTTTTTCCATCTTATAAGCTGATGGATGATGTATGGCAGGTTTATCAGGAGGAATTTTCCTCGGGATGGGTGAGATGTATCTGTCAGCATGCTTCAATGACGGAAAGAGAAAGAGAGGAATTTCTTGAAGAATTTACAGAAGAAAGTGCAGATACGCTTGTAGGTTTCTGCGTGATGGGAGGGATTTTTTCAGAAGGAATCGACCTGATCGGAAATCGTCTGATTGGAGCGGCTGTCATTGGAACTGGTCTGCCACAGGTGAGTTGTGAGCGCGAAATCCTGAAAGAATATTATGATGCAAAAGGAGAGCAGGGGTTTGATTATGCGTATCGTTATCCCGGAATGAACAAAGTATTACAGGCAGCAGGCAGAGTCATACGGACCAGAAAAGACAGGGGGACGATTCTTCTGATGGATGAAAGATTTACAGGTCGGGACTACAGGATGCTGTTTCCCCGAGAATGGAATGATGCGGCTGTCTGCATTCTGGAAAATGTAGAACAGCAGCTTGGAGCTTTCTGGAAAATGGAAGAAAAGAAATAAACTGGTAGAAAGAAGATGCCGGGAATCTGACAAAATATGTTTGCTTGACAGAAAGAAAATATCAGGTATACTATGTTCAATTACTATTGAAAAGAAGATGCAGAAGAGATTGAAAATACTGTGAACAAAGCATCAGAAAGAATATACAAAAAAGGAGAAATACATGAAAACTGGAAACAGTTTGAGAAGATGGAAATTTTTGACAGCTGGACTGACTGTAATGACATTGGGAATGTCCGGGATACTGCCAGTATCGGCAAGCAGCATGCTTTCAGTAACGGATGAAGCACAGATTCGTCCGATCAATGATGGTTCGGAAAAGTATCTGATGAAAAGTGATGGATTTTACTGTCTGAAAGATGATGGAAGTAAGGATGATACAGCAGCAGTTCATTATTTTGATCATGTCAAAATAGATGGAACCGTTTTGGATGGCTTTTATTATCATGATGAAAGTGGCTGCTTTCAGGCTGGCAGTTCACATATGGTGAAGCTCACAAAACTCAGCTGCTCAGAAAATCCAGATAATGCAGAAGAGCCAGTGGAATTTGACGGCTATTATATGGTCAATAATCTGGGTAAACTGACGGCAGCACCGCAGGTGCGCTATATCAGTAATTATACGGTCGATAAAACAACCTATGACGGTTATTATTATTTTGACGAAAATGGCAAAATGGTCACGGAACCGGGAACACATGAATTGGAAATGACTTCGAACGGACAGAAGTTTTCCGGGCTTTATTATTTTGGAGGAACAAATGGAGTGCTGGTGCAGGAAGCCGGCATGACAGAAGATGGATTTCCGGTAGATGAGACTGGCAAGGTGACCGGTCTGGAAAATCTTGGTATCGATACATTGAAACCACAGCTGGAAGCCATGATTTCCGGATATGACGGGAAATGGAGTGTTTATGTAAAAGATCTTGAGAGTAATGAAGATTTTGCACTGAATGATAAACCATTATACTCGGCAAGTCTGATCAAAGCATTTGTTATGGCAAAAACATATCAGGATATGGATGATGTTCTGAAAAATGAAGCTGCACAGATGAAAACAACAGTGGATAATACAAAAGTACAGGACAAAGTGAATACACTTCTGTGGAACATGATCACGGTCAGCGATAATGAATCCTGCAATGAACTGGGAAGATTGCAGTCAGATACATATGATTTTATAGATGGGGCAAAACAGGTAAATAAATATCTGAAAAAAGAGGGATATACGAAGACCAGTTATCAGAGCACACTGCATCCGTCAGCATCGAAACTCATTACACTTGGTGGGCATAATCAGACAACAGTTACAGACTGTGGAAAACTTCTTGAACGGATCTACAGAGGAGAATGTGTGAGCAAAGAGGCATCAGAAGAGATGTTGGATCTCCTGAAAAATCAGCAGAATACATCTAAGATTCCGGAAGGACTTGGTGTAGACGTTCCAACTGCTAATAAGACCGGTGAGACGGATGAAGACCAGCATGATATCGCAATTGTATATGGAACAAAAACAACATATATTCTGTGTGTGATGTCGGAGAATGCGTCCAATGCAATCGCCAACATTCGAAACATATCCAGAGTTGTCTATAATTATCTGAATCTGTAGTTGCTGTGTACGATGGCTTTCGTTGATTTTTTCCGGAAAATCATGTATAATAATAGATTGTAATAAAATAGGTTTTTTGTCTGCTGACATGACAGTGCTGAATGATGGCAGATGACAGTAAATACAGGAGGAGAGAAATAAATGCGAGTCGATGCAGATGACTTTGCCCGACCTTGCGGGGACGGGAAAATGCACCATGAAATAAAGGAAATACTGATTGAACCAGGAGCTGTAAATGCGCTTGAAGAAGCTATGTCAGAGGGATTTCTTAAAGAATATATATCTCCGCTTCTGATCTGTGACACAAATACGTGTAAGGCAACGGAGAAACTTATGGAAGATATTTTTGACCGATGTCAGGTTCTGGTTCTGGATGCGGATGATCTTCAGGCAGATCAGCATGCAATCGAAATTGTTGAGAACTATATGGATGAGGATATTGATCTGATTCTGGCTGTTGGTTCGGGTACTGTGCACGATATCAGCAGGTATGTGGCTTTTCAATATAAAATTCCTTTTATTTCCGTCCCCACAGCAGCAAGTGCTGAAGGTTTTGTATCTACAGAAGCAGAGATGGTCTGGAATGGTCAGAAAAAATTGATAGCCGCGGAAGCACCAATTGCCGTATATGCAGATACGGATATTTTTGCAAACGCGCCGACAGAACTGAACCTTTCCGGAGCGATAAGAGTGAACAGCAGTGATACATATCTGACCGAAAGAAAGATATCAGAGACACAGATCAAAGAAGGAGATCCGGATACCTGTGAGAAACTGATGTATGCATTGCTACGGTCTGGTGTTGCCGGTCAGGCAGAAGGAGAATGATTATGAGAGTTGGAATGGGTTATGACGTTCATAAACTGACGGAAGGACGGAAACTGATCCTGGGTGGAGTAGATATTCCGTGGGAAAAGGGACTCCTTGGACATTCTGATGCAGATGTATTGATTCATGCAGTTATGGATGCATTGCTTGGAGCCGCTGCACTTGGAGACATCGGCAAACATTTTCCGGATACAGATCCGGCTTATAAGGGAATTTCCAGTATTAAACTGCTGGTTCATGTGGCGGAACTGCTTAGAAAACAGGGATATGCAGTAGGAAACATTGATGCAACAGTGATTGCACAGAAGCCGAAAATGGCACCACATATTCCGCAGATGCGCAAAAATATGGCAGATGCACTTGGAATTCCGGAATCAAAGATCAATATAAAGGCAACGACAGAAGAAGGACTCGGATTTACCGGAAGAGGAGAAGGGATTGCTTCTCAGGCAATCTGCCTTCTTATCGAGAAACAGGACTGAGCTGCAGGGAACAGTTTTCTGGGATTCTGTTAAGAAGTAATATATCGGAGGAAAGAGACATGAAACTTTTTAATACAATGTCACGAAGAAAAGAAGAATTTGTACCTCTGGAAGAGGGAAAGGTACGTATGTATGTGTGCGGACCGACAGTGTATAATCTGATCCATATCGGAAATGCAAGACCGATGATTATTTTTGATACGGTACGCCGTTATCTGGAATATAAAGGATATGATGTGAATTATGTATCCAACTTTACAGATGTAGATGACAAAATCATCAAAAAAGCAATTGAAGAAGGTGTGAGTGCAGAGGAAATCTCACAGCGTTATATTGCCGAATGCAAGAAGGATATGGCTGGAATGAATGTAAAACCGGCAACGACACATCCGCTTGCAACACAGGAGATTGACGGAATGATCGATATGATCCAGACACTGATCGACAAAGAATATGCATATCCGGTAGCCGATGGTACTGTATACTTCCGTGTAAAGAAATTTAAAGAATACGGTAAACTTTCACATAAAAATCTGGATGATCTGCAGTCAGGATTCCGTTCCCTGCAGGTATCCGGTGAAGATCAGAAAGAAGATCCGCTTGACTTCGTACTCTGGAAACCAAAGAAAGAAGGGGAACCGTTCTGGAAATCTCCATGGTGCGACGGAAGACCGGGATGGCATATTGAATGCTCCGTTATGTCCAAGAAATACCTGGGCGAGGAGATCGATATTCATGCCGGTGGTGAGGACCTTGTATTCCCTCATCATGAGAATGAGATTGCACAGAGTGAATGCTGCAATGGAGTTCCATTTGCAAAATACTGGATGCACAATGCATTCCTGAATATCGATAACCGTAAGATGTCAAAATCTCTCGGAAACTTCCGTACAGTTCGCGAGATCGGAGAGCAGTATGATCTGCAGGTGCTTCGTTTCTTCATGCTGAATGCACATTACAGAAGTCCGCTGAATTTCAGTGCAGATCTGATGGAATCATCAAAAAATGCGCTTGAGAGAATTACAGAAGCAGCAGCAAGACTTCGTGACCGTCAGGCAGCAGCAACCGTACAGGAAGCAACAGAGGACGAGAAGAAACTGATGCAGGAAGAAGCTGCATTTGTAACAAAATTTGAAGAATCCATGGATGATGATTTCAATACAGCAGATGCACTTGCAGCAGTATTTGAGCTTGTTAAATTTGCAAATACCAATGTACAGGAAGGCAGCTCAAAAGAATTTGCAGGACATACACTTGAAGTTATGACAAAACTCTGTGATGTTCTCGGACTGACTCTTGAGAAGAAAGAAGAAATCCTTGATGAAGAGATCGAAAACCTGATCGCAGAGCGTCAGGCTGCCAGAAAGGCTAAAGATTTTGCAAGAGCTGACGAGATCAGAGGTCTGCTCCTGGATAAGGGGATTGAGCTGAAAGACACTCGCGAGGGCGTAAAATGGAAACGAATCTGATACAGCTGAAGGAACTGTTTCATTTGGAAGACCAGGATCTGCGGAGTTATTCTCCGCTGACACTGGCATATATCGGAGATGGAGTTTATGAACTTATTATTCGGACAATACTTGTTAAGAAGGGAAATTGTCCGGTAAACCGTCTTCACGAAAAAAAGCGAGCAGTCTCGTAAAGGCTGGAGCACAGTCTGCGATCATGGAAGTCATTGAAGAGGAACTGACACCGGAAGAACTGAGTGTTTATCGGAGAGGGCGTAATGCACATTCTCCGACAATGGCGAAACATGCGACGATGGCAGATTATCGCAGAGCAACAGGATTTGAGGCTCTGATGGGATATTTATATTTGAAAGAGGATTACACACGGATGCTCACTTTGGTCCGTATGGGAATCGGAGAGGACATATTATGAGTGAACAGATAGAAGGACGTAATGCGGTGCTGGAAGCTTTCCGTTCTGGCAAATGCGTAGACAAGCTTTTTATTCTGGATGGCTGTCAGGATGGTCCGGTAAGAACGATCGCGAGAGAGGCACGAAAGACAGACACCATTATTAACTATGTAAGCAAAGAGAGACTTGATCAGCTCAGTGAGACGCATGCACATCAGGGCGTGATTGCGCAGGTTGCTGCTTATGATTATAGTACCGTGGATGAAATTCTTGCAAGAGCAGAGGAAAAAGGTGAGGCACCGTTCCTTATTATTCTGGATAATGTGGAAGATCCGCATAATCTTGGAGCAATTATCCGTACCGCAAATCTTGCAGGAGCGCATGGAGTGATCATTCCAAAAAGACGTGCAGTGGGACTGACTTCTACAGTAGCAAAGACTTCCGCCGGTGCGATCAATTATACACCAGTTGCCAAGGTGACAAATATTGTAAGAACAATTGAAGAACTTAAAGAAAAAGGCATCTGGTTTGTTTGTGCGGATATGGGTGGTGAGACTATGTATGACCTTGATCTGACAGGACCAATGGGACTTGTGATCGGAAATGAAGGAGAAGGTGTCAGCCGTCTGGTAAGAGAAGCATGTGATTTTACTGCATCCATACCAATGAAAGGTGATATAGATTCTCTGAATGCTTCTGTGGCAGCAGGGGTCCTTGCATATGAGATTGTAAGACAGCGACTGGCAAAAGCAGGTAAATAAAGGGGAAACTTATATGGGCCGTTATGACCAGTACAGTGATGAGGAACTGATTGTCAGGCTGCGAGAAGGAGAGACAGAAATCTCGGATTACCTGATGGAAAAATATAAAGAATTTGTCCGCAAAAAGGCAAGAGCCATGTTCCTGATTGGGGGAGAGACAGATGACCTGATTCAGGAGGGCATGATCGGTCTTTTTAAGGCAATTCAGAATTATCAGGCAGATAAAGAAACTTCTTTTCGTACGTTTGCGAGTCTGTGTATTGACCGGCAGCTTTACAGTGCAGTTCAAAATTCCAACAGACAAAAGCATCAGCCGCTGAATTCGTATGTTTCATTGAGTGATGAGAATGAGTCTGATCATCTCGAGGGGGCCTGGTCAGAAGATCCGGAAGCACTTATTATTGATCAGGAAAGTACAAGAACTCTGGAACGCGAGATCACGAAAGTTTTAAGTCCGATGGAGAATAAAGTCCTGGATTATTATCTCCGGGGATACGGGTATGTGAAGATTGCAGAGATTATGGGAAAAACACCGAAATCAATTGATAATGCGCTGCAGCGTATCCGTGGAAAAATACGCAATTTTTCTGCACCTGTACAAAAGTGATGTTCTGTTATGCACAGAAACACTTTTCCCTTTCCTTTTTTGGATAAAAGTAGTAATATTATAACAATATCACATTGGAATATCAAAGAGAGTTCTCTTGGATATGAAAGTATGAAAGGAGAAGCATAATATGGCAAAGATCAATAAATATTGGGGATATGTAGCAGTTGGAGCGGTAGCTGCCGCTGCGGCAGGAGTTATCGCAGCACTTGTACTGAAGAAAGATCCGTTAGATGATTTTGATGACTTCGATGATGATTTCGAAGATGAGACAGGCGAAGAAGAAACTGCTGAGAAAGAAGAAAAGAAAGAAACAAGCGAAGATTTTGCATCCTGGGATGAAGCAGAAGAAGCTGTAGAGAAAGCAGTAGAAGAAACTGCTGATACAGCAGATGCAGAAGAGGCTGTTGAAGAAGTGATCAAAGAAGAAAAAGAAGACGAAGATACAGAAGAGGAATAAATAATCCTTCATGGATAAGTAGAACTGCTGTTTTATGAATGCACTGCATTTGTAGGACGGCAGTTTTTTATGTTAAAAAGAGAGACAGACCTTTATGGTCTGCCTCTCTTGAAATAGTTGTGTTTATTTAGGAAGTCTGAAAGAACTCTTCAGAGATACGATACGGTTAAATACCGGAGCACCTTCTTTAGAATCATGAATATCTGCACAGTAGAATCCGTTTCTTACAAACTGGAAACTGTCATAGCCTTTTGCTTCCATAAGAGCCGGCTCAACATAAGCAGTGACAGTTGTAAGAGAGTTTGGATTTACGTTCAGAGAACCATCTTCTTTGTTGTATACACCTTTTTCTTCGTCTACAATGTTTTCGTAAAGACGTACAGTTGCTTCTTTGGCATTTGTAGCTTCTACCCAGTGAATCGTTCCTTTTACTTTACGTCCGTCCGGAGCGTTTCCGCCTTTTGTTGCCGGATCATAAGTACAATGTACAACTCGTACTGTACCGTCATCATCTGCTTCATATCCTGTACAGGTTACAAAATAAGCATTCATCAGACGTACTTCTGTACCAACGAAAAGTCTCTTATATTTACGTGGTGGATCGATCATGAAGTCATCGCGTTCAATATATAATTCACCGCTGAATGGAATCTTACGGGTTCCAAGTGCTTCGTTTTCCATGTTATTCGGAGCATCGAGATATTCAACCTGTCCTTCCGGATAGTTGTCGATCACGAGCTTGATTGGATCCATAACTGCCATCATACGAGGGCGTTTTAATTTCAGGTCTTCACGGATACAGTACTCAAGCATTGCATAGTCTACGGAGCTGTTTGCTTTGGAGACACCGCAGAGATCTACGAACATTTTGATGGATTCCGGTGTAAAGCCTCTTCTGCGAAGAGCTGCGATGGAAACAAGACGTGGATCATCCCATCCGTCTACGATTCCGTCTTCAACCAGTTTCTTAATATAACGTTTACCTGTTACGACGTTGGTCAGATACAGTTTCGCAAATTCAATCTGTTTCGGCGGATGTGGGTATTCCAGCTCACGAACGACCCAGTCATAAAGCGGACGATGGTCTTCGAATTCCAGTGTACAGATGGAGTGTGTGATTCCCTCGATAGCATCCTCGATCGGATGAGCAAAGTCATACATTGGATAAATGCACCAGGTGTCGCCGGTTCTGTGGTGGGTCATATGAGCAACACGGTAGATGACCGGATCACGCATGTTCATGTTAGGAGATGCCATATCGATCTTGGCACGAAGAACTTTTTCTCCATCGGCATATTTGCCTTCTTTCATTTCTTCAAAAAGCTGGAGATTTTCTTCAACAGAACGGTTACGGTACGGGCTCTCTTTTCCAGGATCTGTCAGAGTTCCACGGTACTGGCGGATCTCATCGGCAGTCAGGTCACAGACATAAGCTTTTCCTTTTTTGATCAGTTTGATGGCTGCTTCATACATCTGTCCAAAGTAATCAGAAGCAAAGAAAAGTCTGTCCTCCCAGTCAGCACCAAGCCATTTGATATCAGCTTTAATAGATTCTACAAATTCACTTTTTTCTTTTGTAGGGTTTGTATCATCAAAACGCATATTAAACTTGCCGTTGTATTCCTGGGCAAGTCCGTAATTCAAAAGAATGGATTTGGCATGTCCGATATGGAGGTATCCATTAGGCTCCGGTGGGAAGCGGGTGTGTACGGTATCATAAACACCCTCTGCAAGGTCTTTATCAATGATGTTTTCAATAAAATTTTTAGAAACGGTTTCGTTTTCCATCTCTTTCCCTCCTGAATGTTTCTTTAAAGGTTAATCATATCATAAAAACGCCGGATTTAAAAGATTTCAAGAGAAAAATATCGAGAAATAAATGTAAAAAAACACAAAGGCAAAAAAACAAATTGCCTGTTGACAGGGTATGCTTTTTCTGTTAATATTATCAACTGTGAGCGACAGAAATGTCCGCTTATGGAAATGCTGCTGTGGCTCAGTCGGTAGAGCGTCGCCTTGGTAAGGCGGAGGTCACGGGTTCGATTCCCGTCAGCAGCTTTATTTTTTTTGCAAAAATGAAAGTTGGCATATATTCCTTGCAGATATGGGAATTGGTGCCGACTTTTTTTACATTTTCACGGTTGCACGATGTTAGGTGACAGGGTATACTGTTACAGAAGTAAATGCTTTGATTTACACAAACAGAAAACAGTAGAAAAGGGATATTATATGAGAAAAATCATACTTGCTTCTGCTTCACCAAGACGCAGAGAGCTTCTGGCGGCAGCCGGTGTTATTTTTCAGGTATGCGCAGCTGACGGAGAGGAAAAGATTACTTCGGATAAACCAGAAGAAATCGTTCGAGAGTTGTCGGAACAGAAAGCAACTGCAGTTGCACTGAATTTTGATATGGAAGAGGGGACGGTTGTGATCGGAGCAGACACAATTGTTTCTTATAATAATGAAATCCTCGGAAAACCGGTCGATGAGTCCGATGCATTTAAGACACTTAAAATGCTTCAGGGAAATATACATCAGGTATATACAGGGGTAACAGTTTTGATAAAGAAAAATGGAAAATGGGAGGATATCTCATTTTCTGAGAGTACAGATGTTTCTTTCTACCCGGTCTCCGATGAGGAAATCAGAACTTATATTGCGAGTGGTGAACCAATGGACAAAGCCGGAAGCTATGGTATTCAGGGCGGATTTGGCATTTATGTGAAAGAAATCCGGGGAGAGTATACGAACGTAGTGGGATTGCCGGTTGGCAGACTTTTTTATGAAATGAAGAAACATGGGATTGAATTAAGAGGATAAACAAATGATAAAGGCTTGTATTTTTGATCTGGATGGTACTTTGGCAAATACACTGGAGTCAATGGCTTATGTGGCGAATGAGATTTTAAAGAGTATGAATCTCAAACCACAGCCGGTGGAAAACTTTAAATATTACAGTGGGGAAGGGGCGGATATGCTCATTCACCGCTGTCTGAAAGATGCCGGTGATCCAGAACTGACACATTATGAAGAAGTTCGCAGGATTTACAGAAAAAAATTTGATGAAGATCCATTATACAAAGTTGTACCATATGAAGGCATTAAAGAAATGCTGAAGGAGCTGAAAAAACGTGGAATGAGGCTGGCAGTCTGCTCGAACAAACCACATGTGGCAGCTGTGAAAGTAATAGAGAAGATGTTTGATGGGTATTTTGACCTTGTGATCGGACAGAGTGATTCAATACGAAGAAAACCAGCTCCGGATGGTCCTTTGAAAGCGGCGTCAGAATTTGGCGTATCTCCATCAGAGTGTATGTATGTAGGTGACACCAAAACAGATATGGAAACAGGAACTGCTGCAAAAATGCATACGGTAGGAGTACTCTGGGGATTTCGTGACCGTGAGGAACTGGAGAGTAATGGTGCGGAAAAAGTAGCTGAGAAACCACAGGATTTATTATATATATGCGAGGAATGGAAAAATGATTAAACTTGTTGCAAGTGATCTGGACGGAACTTTACTTTTTAAGGGGGCGCAGAGCCTTCCGGAAGAAATTTTCCCACTGATCAGACAGTTAAAAAAAATGGGAATACTGTTTGTGGCTGCAAGTGGACGTCAGTATGCAAATATGAAAAAAATGTTTCGGCCAGTAGTGGATGATATGGCGTTTATCAGCGAAAATGGCGGTCTTGCTGTGTATAATGAAAAAGTTCTTTATCAGGACAGTTTTGAACAGGAGCTGGTCCGTGAAATCGCAGAAAGTATTTATGACAAAGAAGAATCAGAATTTACCTGTTCCACGAAAGATTTTTACTATATCAGACCGAAAACAGAACATTTCAGAGATCTGATGATCAATGTCGTTGGAAATGTCTGCAAAGAAATCAATAGCTTTGAAGAAATCACGGAACCGTGTATGAAACTGGCAGTATATGAAAGAGGCGGACTGCAAGACGATACGATTCATTACTGGAATGAACGCTTTGGGGACAAATGTACAGTTGTGACTTCCGGAACAGCATGGGTGGATTTTATTCCTTTTGATACCAATAAGGCAAAAGGTGTTGAAAAATATCAGGAGATTCTGGGAATCAGACCGGAAGAATGTATCGTGTTTGGTGATGAATACAATGATATTGCCATGCTGAAATCTGTTCCGTACAGTTTCGCAATGGCACATGCCAAAGATGGAGTAAAACAGGCAGCGGCATATGAAACGGAGAGAGTTGAGACAATACTAAAAAAGCTGATTACGGCGAAAGGAAACATTGAGGAGGTATTGAAATAATGTATACAGAAGAGAGTATTGCGGTTTTTTTGAAAGAACAAGGCAGACTTTATGATGAACCGGTAGCTGAGACTGTGGAAGAAGCGGAGGAATTTCTGGAAGACTGCATGGCTGTTGAAGTAAAAAATATCAAAGAAGTCAGAAAGTATCTGGATGAAGCAGGAGCAGATGTCAGTGGAATGTCTGATGAGGAACTGGAAGAAGCATGTGAAGTTTTTACACTTCCATCCGGTGGCTATCTGATCGTGGAAGGATAAGAAAATTCATAAAAAAGACGTATATCCCTGGTCGATAAGTAATATGACCGGGGATATTTTTGTGTAGAGGAACAATGTGGTAATGTAACAGTTCTGTAAAATACAAATTACATTCGATAAAAAACCTGTGTTATAATTTTTTACAGGAGACGGGGTATAGATACCGACAAAGAATTAAAGAAAAGTTAAAGTCGAATTCTATAAGAAATAAATCAGGACAGAACAAATCTAAAAGGAGGATGAATCATGCGGAAAGAGAGAATTCTTGCAGTCATTATGTCGGTGCTTCTGGCATTGTCGATGATTCCTGCAACAGTGTTTGCAGCAGAAATTCCAGCACTGGATGGTAAATTGAAGATTCAGGGAACTGCAGCAGAAGGCAGAACATTGAGTGCGGAATTTAAAGAAGTAAAGCCAGAGGGAGTGACGGAGGATGATGTTGCCTATCTCTGGGAGAGAAAAACAGTTGAGGATGAGGAAACAGAGAAAGCAGGGGAGAAGCCTGAACTGAAAGAACTCGGAAAAGACAAGACTTATACAGTAACACAGGATGATATTGGTTCCAAAATTGTCCTGACGGTCACCGGCAAAGAAGAAAATGGTTATACCGGAAGTCTGAAAGTTGTATCAGATACAGTAATAGATGCGCAGACTGCTGCTGACCAGGAGGCAAAAGCAGCAGAAGAAAAGGCTGCCGCTGCAGATACTGCTGAACAGCAGGCTGCACAAGAAACAGAAAATGAACAGTCTCAGAATACAGATGCTGCTGCTGATACAGAAGAAACAACACAGACTGGTGTGTCCGAGGATACAGACACAACCTATCAGGAGGATTCTACACAGGCAGGAACTGAGAATATAGAAGGCATTCCCGCTGCTACAACAGATGAAGAGAAGCAGCAGAGTGAAAGTGCAGGTTCTGAATCTGTGGATGGTATTCCGGAAGCAACAGAAGACGGCACATATGGACAGACAAATGATGCAGCAGATACTGCGGACTCTCAGGAAAACAACGATACGGGAAAACGGAAACTCCAACAGCAGATGCAAGTATCGTCATTGGAGACGGAAATTCTGAAGTTGTAGATTTTGGAACTGTGATTTCCGGTCAGGAAGACAGTATACAGGCACAGTATGTAACGGTAACGAATACCGGCAATACTACGTTGAATTTTACAGATATCAGTCCGGAACATTTTATGGTTCAGG
>ENA-OPZZ01000804-OPZZ01000804.1-human-gut-metagenome-genome-assembly--contig:-NODE-804-length-22333-cov-4.427407_pt1 | contig 22333 bp, 16 predicted proteins | sample MGYA00242487_ERZ504511 | MGnify/ENA primary metagenome ERZ504511 (study PRJEB26092, sample SAMD00036241) | human gut metagenome | host: Homo sapiens | study: EMG produced TPA metagenomics assembly of... | reverse complement strand
ATGAGGAAGAGTTCAAATGGTATCTTCCCGCGTCAAACCAGTTGTTAGGGCTTTGCGCGGCTGCTCTACCGGGGCTTCGGGGGTGGAACCTCGACAACAGAGTTTATAACACCATCTATAATTATTGTTATTTCTTAACTGCTTCCGGTGGTAAGCTTACGACTCCAGAAAGAACCTCCGGTTCAGATAGATGTGTCAGGGATGTGCCTCCCCCTTCTGATACTCCATATTGACCATAAGAATTTAACAATATAAATTGAAAAAGAAGTATGAATATATTTAGATTAACAGTCATAAATTTTGTATTGTGTTTTTATTCCACTAAAAGTATATTCTCAATCGACAGAAATATATACAGATTTAAGAGGGAATAAATATGCGGCAATCAATGATAAAGGAATGGTGAAATACAAGGTGGAGGACCGGAGCAAAAATACCAACTTCCGCAGCTATATTCAGTTATATAAATACGATTCGAATGATAATCCCCAAGAGGAAAAAGATGAAAACGGTAATGATGTCTTTGTATACCGAACGACACGGCATACAGAGAGGCAAAAAGAAGGAGGATGTGACTGGAAGGTGTCCGGTTACTTTCTCGTTTCACCTGATATTGTAAATAGCGAAGGAATAGCAAAAGCACAAACGATGGATTGGGCTACGGCAAACGGATATCTTACTAGTGCCAACAGCAACGTTTATTCGACTCCCAGTTTTGCAGTTACCAGGGGATGTGCCGCATATCGCGGGAAAGATGGTCTGGATGAAACTGGAACTTGGCGGGTACCTACGCGTTGGGGAATAGTGCATTGATTTTGCTTTTTATAAAAAAATGGAGGAGACTCAAGAAACAACCGGTTTCAACCATTCGCTCTTTCCCCAAAGATCTTACTTAATTACTGGTCTGCAACGGAGAAAGGAGGAGATTCTAAAGATGCATGGTCAATGCGAATTATATGCTGATGATAAAATGACAGGATACGGGCTAAATACAGGTTACTCCGATAAAGAAAAGAAGGAGTATTATCTCCGTTGCATCCGGGATATTCCATAGAATAGAAATATAAGTTTGCTCATTCATTTACAAAAGATACAAAATAACTGATCAATCAAATGAAAACGATAAAAGCCGAAATATTAATGATTGAAGGAGCGCCGTTTCCTGTCATCAAAGAAATATATGATCCTTCAAATGAAAGGCGTAATGGGAACATTACACCGGAAGCTCCCATTGTTATCACCGGTCACAATCTGGATATGTTGACATGGGAAAGTACCAATCTATATCTTGTCTCTTCCGTCAATGACAGAATGTTGATAGAATGTGGCGATATCCATAAATATTCGGACGATAAGATTTATATGACAGTTCCTGATATTAATGAAGGTGAATATTTCCTGGCACTGATGATTTTGATGAAAGATAAAGAAAGTTTTTTATACATCTTTCCCATATCTTTGGTGGTACAGTTTGCTCAATCGAAATGGCACGACTGACATCCGTATGATAAAAATAACGGCAAACAACATAATTGATAAATAGCAGTCCATGGAAAAGAACCAACCATATAAGCAGGATAAAGTATTCGATAATATATTGGAAACAGAAGAGTTTAACGTCTATACTAAAATAGACGATTTACCTCTTGATGAAAATCCTATGTATCTTGAAGAAGGGATAAATGGGATATGCACGGGAGGAAGTGCGTTATTCAATGTTTTTGGTAATAAACGACGGATTGTTTCCAATGATCTGGTAGTCATTTTCCCTTTTCAGCTGGCTTCTGTCACGGAGATTAGCAGTGACTTTTCAATGACGTTTCTAAAAGTACCCAAAAGCCTGTTTATGGATACAATAAGCGGGATATGTATACCTACGCTTGATTTCTTTTTCTATATGCGGAAAAAATTTCAGTACTCCGCTATACGATGAAGAGTGCCAACGTTTCATTCACTTTTGCAATATTTTGATTTTTCGTATCAACTTACCCCGCAACTTATTCAGACGGGAGTCTATCATGCAGTTATTACGTGTTTTCTACTGGGATATATATGTGGCTTATAAAAGAAATCCGAAAGCTGCCGAATTAGTAAAATACACCCGTAAGGAAAAACTTTTATTCGACCTTTTTTTGTTTGGTGATCGAATTTCATACCGTAAGTCGGGATGTTGCGTTTTATGCGAAAAAGATGTGTGTGTCCGCCAAGCATCTTACAATGGTAATTACAGATATGAGCGGTCGTTCGGCAAAAGACTGGATTATAGATTACTCCCTTCTTGAAATAAAGGCTCTTTTACGGGATTCTGACCTTGAAATAAAAGAAGTGGCCTCACGCACGAACTTCCAGTCGAACTCTGTTATGACAAGATTCTTTCGTGAACATACCGGTATGACTCCGTCTGAATACAGGGAGAGAATTTATGTAAAAAATGAAATTGATTTATAATTAGTTGAGTTATATATGAAATACCGCCTGTGAAGGTCGTCTATTGTTTGTTTTGTTTGTGTGGTGCACCTTCTTCCAAAGAGTAGGAAAGGAGGTGCACCTTTTTTTATAGCTAAAAAAGAATAGATTAAAATGTGGAATAAATAGCTTAAAATGCTATATTTGCAAAATAGTCGCATTTTTAATATATTGGAGTATGATTTTAGAGTTTAAATTTAGAAATTTCAGATCAGCTAAGGATTGGCAGATATTAAGTTTTGAAGCCTCTGCAGATAAGATTTCAGAAGAATATTACTGTACCACTATCAACGATACGAAAGTATTAAAACTCGGTATCCTCTATGGAGCTAATGCTTCAGGAAAGACTAACGTATTGCTAGCACTTGATTTCATACGAAAAATAGCCATTTCGCCTAAGATAAACAAGATGCAGCCTATCGGGTTTACTCCGTTTCTCTTGGATGATACGACAAAGAAAGAATGTGGAGTATTTGAATTGACTTTTTTTGTAAACAATATGAAGCATCTCTATTATCTTGAAGTAGATAATAGTGCTGTCCTAAAAGAAACACTTAAATATTATCCTGGTAAGCAACCAGCCGAAATTTTCTCCCGAGAGACCATTAATGGAATCACTCATATCCGATTAGGAAGCAAAGTCAAACTCAATGTGGCCGAGCAGGAAAAGTTGCAGGTAAATACGCTTAGTAATATGAGTGTTGTTTCAGCTTATGCTACAGCTAACTTTATGTTTCCTGAATTAGAACGTGTCTATAACTATTTCTTGAAGCAGTGGTTGCCTATACTCTTGCCCCAAACGGATTTGAAAACATGGACAACAGGAGAAATGGAAGCAGAGAAGGAGAATAAATCCTTTTTATTAGATTTACTGCACCGTGCAGATTTTAATATATCCGGTTTTGATGTTCAACAAAATGAGAAAAATAAAAAAGATACGGATTTGATATTTGAACATACGATTGTAGCCAATGGAACATCTTCTGTTCATTACCTGCCTGATATACTTGAATCAGCAGGAACAATGCGCTATTATGGTTTGGGAACTATTCTGAATATATTGCTTGAAAGAAATGCTATCATACCTGTTGATGAACTTGAGAATTCGCTGCATCCGGATTTATTTGCCCATTTCATCAACTTATTTTTGGTTAATTCGACTTATTCGCAGCTGATTTTCAGTACGCATAATCTCCAATCATTAGACACCGAGGATTTACGTAAAGATGTAGTCTGGTTTACAGAAAAAAAGGATGATGGTTCAACAGACCTGTTTTCACTTGATGACTTCAATATCCGCAATGGCGTTTCGTTTCTCAATGCATATAATGCAGGGAAATTTGGCGCCAAACCAACGCTGGGCGGTATTTTTATTTCTAAAAAACGATAAGTATGGCACGCGAAAAAAGAATAAAAGAAATTCGGAAATCTTATGCGATTATCGGTGAAGGAATCACAGAGTTTTTCTATTTTGATGGATTTCGTAATGTTGAAAAGGACTTATTGAAGAAGTTCAATGTTACCCTAAAACCTGATAAACCCAAACATCCTGACTACAGTGATATCATAACGAAAGCTCAATCGCTATTAGCGAAAGAATTTGATGTCGTTTTTTGCTTGATTGATATGGATTATATCAATGCTGATAATGTACGTAAACAAGCCTATGATAAAGAGAAGTCATCATGCATCAAGGCATACAAAAATGAGATTTATTTCATAGAAAGTAATCCTGCCTTTGAATTTTGGCTATTATTACACTTTGTCTTTACCGACCGGCAGTTTCGTAACTGTGACGAAGTAATTACAGAGTTGAAAAAGAATGGTCGTCTTGAAAAGTACGAAAAAAGCATTGAGTATTTTTCAAAGAACAACTTATATCTCCAACTCAAAGAAAAGCTAGAATCTGCCATAAATCATGCACGTAGCATCTCCATTGATATAAACAATCCGCACACTTCATATTCAAGGGTATTTGAAGTGTTTGAAGAACTATTACAGAAGAGATAGATAAACTATCGTTTCAATTCTATCAGACAAATTAAATAGCTTAATTTAATTTGAGTCAGGAAAATACAGTGAGTACAAAACAGAATGTTTTTCGTCTTATCTATAAGTAAAAATATAGACTGGAATGAAAAGCCGACTGAAACAACGAATATTTGCACTTTCTCTATTAGCATGGACAGCCGTATGCCCTGCCGATGCACAGCAAACACGCTCGCTTCGCGATCAATTCTTAAGTCCTTCCGATGAAGCAAAACCCTGGACTTTTTGGTATTGGATGTATGGTGCCGTGTCTAAAGAAGGCATTACAGCCGATTTGGAGGCAATGAAACGTGCCGGATTAGGAGGTACTTATCTGATGCCGATTAAAGGTATTCATGAAGGCGCCCAATACGATGGCAAGGCGCAGCAGCTAACTCCCGAATGGTGGGAGATGGTGCGTTTCAGCATGGAAGAAGCAGATCGTTTGGGACTGAAATTGGGAATGCACATCTGTGATGGTTTCGCATTGGCGGGAGGCCCTTGGATTACTCCTGAAGAATCTATGCAGAAAGTGGTTTGGAGCGATACGATTGTAAACGGAGGAAAGTTGATGGCTATTTGCTTGCCACAACCGGAAGCCTATGAAAACTATTATGAAGATATTGCATTATTCGCTTTGCCGGTAGAAGACGCAGCGGACGAGATGCAGGCAAAAATTACCTGTGTCAATCTAGCCACGACAGGAAATATAAAAGCACCTCAAACAGTGAATATGGATGCGGCGGGAGTGATCCGTTCATCCTATCCATGCTATATCCAGTATGAATACGAGCAACCTTTCACTTGCCGGAATATTGAAATCGTTTTAAATGGTAATAATTATCAGGCACACCGCTTGAAAGTAATGGCTAGTGATGACGGAGTGAATTATCGTTTGGTTAAGCAGTTGGTTCCTGCCCGTCAGGGATGGCAGAATACGGATGAGAATTCAACTCATAGTATTCCTCCGACTACTGCCCGTTTCTTCCGTTTCTACTGGACTCCTGAAGGGAGCGAACCGGGAAGTGAAGATATGGATGCTGCCAAATGGAAGCCCAATCTGAAAATAAAAGAATTACGCCTGCACCGGGAAGCCCGTCTGAACCAATGGGAAGGAAAAGTCGGACTGGTATGGCGTGTTGCTCAAGCGACTAAAGAAGAGGAAGTCGGGAAACAGGATTGCTATTCACTTTCACAAGTCATCAATCTAACAAAGCAATATACCGGTCATTCGAATGGAAAAACATTGACCGCCACTCTCCCCAAAGGAAAATGGAAATTACTCCGCATGGGACATACAGCTACCGGACATACCAATGCCACAGCGGGAGGCGGAAAAGGATTGGAATGTGATAAGTTTAACCCGAAAACGGTACGGAAACAATTCGATAACTGGTTTGCGCAGGCATTTGCAAAGACCAATCCCGAAGTAGCTCGTCGCGTACTGAAATATATGCATGTCGACAGTTGGGAATGTGGCAGCCAAAACTGGAATAAACGTTTCGCTATTGAATTTCAGAAACGTCGTGGCTACGATTTGATGCCTTATCTACCTCTATTGGCAGGTATTCCGATGGAAAGTGTCGAACAAAGTGAAAAGATTCTGCGAGACGTACGTACTACCATATCAGAACTCGTCGTAGATGTGTTCTATCAGGTATTGGCGGACTGTGCGAAAGAATATGATTGCCAGTTTTCGGCAGAATGTGTAGCTCCGACGATGGTAAGCGATGGTCTACTACATTATCAAAAAGTAGATCTTCCGATGGGTGAATTTTGGTTGAACAGTCCTACACATGACAAACCGAATGATATGCTCGACGCTATTAGCGGAGCGCATATCTACGGAAAGAATATTATTCAGGCTGAAGGATTCACGGAAGTGCGTGGCACATGGGATGAATACCCCGGAATGTTGAAAGCCTTGTTGGATCGTAATTACGCATTAGGAATCAACCGCCTTTTCTACCATGTATATGTACATAATCCCTGGCTGGACCGCAAGCCCGGCATGACATTGGATGGCATCGGACTTTTCTTCCAACGGGATCAGACCTGGTGGGATAAAGGCGCAAAAGCCTTTTCCGAATATGCTACCCGTTGCCAGTCGTTATTGCAATATGGGCATCCGGTAACAGACATCGCAGTCTTTACAGGTGAAGAAGTTCCGAGGCGTTCGATATTACCGGAACGATTGGTTCCTTCTCTGCCAGGAATCTTCGGTGCGGAACGAGTGGAAAGTGAACGCATCCGTCTGGCCAATGAGGGACAGCCTTTACGTGTACGTCCGGTAGGTGTTACCCATTCAGCCAACATGGCTGATCCGGAGAAATGGGTGAATCCGCTTCGTGGATATGCATACGATAGTTTTAATAAAGATGCAATCCTTCGTTTGGCGAAAGCCGAAAACGGACGAATAACGTTGCCGGGTGGAGCAAGTTATAAAGTGTTGGTACTGCCTCTTGCGCGTCCAATGAATCCCGAACCTGTATTGTCATTGGAAGTGCAGAAGAAAATCAATGAACTAAAAGAAGCCGGCATTTTGGTGCCTTCTTTACCTTATACAGAAGAAGATTTTTCCGTGTATGGCTTGGAACGTGACATGATTGTGCCGGAAGATATTGCCTGGACGCATCGTCGTGGCGAACTTGGCGAACTCTATTTCGTAGCCAACCAAAAGGACGAAACACGCACGTTTACTGTAAGTATGCGTATTAACGGTAAGAAACCGGAATGTTGGAATCCGGTGACGGGTGAGATGAATATTCATCCTTCCTATCGTATCAACGGAAACCGGACAGAAGTTACTCTCACATTGGCTCCTAATGAGTCCGTATTCATCGTATATCCTGCGGAGGGAGTACATGAAGGCTATGGAGAGTCCTCTCTCCAACTGCAAAAGGAGAAAAAAGATATCGCCAGAGCCTCTTTAAACATAGCTTTGGAAGCAAAGGAATATACTATAACTTTTGCAGCTAACAAAAAAACGCTCACACGACAAGAACTCTTCGACTGGAGCCAAGAATCGGACGAACAGATACGTTACTATTCGGGGACAGCGACCTATAAGACCACTTTCCGCTGGAAAAATAAACCGAATAAAGACCAACAGATTTATCTGAATCTGGGAACAGTTTATAATTTGGCAACTGTTCGTGTGAATAGCGTAGATTGTGGCACAATCTGGACAGCTCCTTATCGTGCAGATATTACAGGTGCCTTGAAAAAAGGAATTAATGAGCTTGAAATAGAGGTTACAAATACATGGGCGAATGCACTGGCAGGAGCTGATGAAGGAAAAGCGCCGTTTGATGGCATTTGGACTAATGCAAAATATCGCAGGGCAGAAAAAACGCTGCTTCCGGCAGGATTACTCGGACCTTTGAGTTTTTCTACCACAGAATAAAATAGATTTTTAAGGCACGGATTACGCGGATTACACGGTTTATGAGAATCGTATTACATAAAGTAACAGCGCAATCCATGTAATCCGTGCCCAATTCATTATAATATAGCTAAAGTATGAAAAGTTCAATTATTAAAACAGGTACAATGTTGGCAGGTTTTCTGCTTGCTGCCTGCCTGTCAACACACGCAGAAGTAAAGCTACCGGCTATTTTTTCTGATGGCATGGTGATGCAGCAACAGACCAATGCAAACCTTTGGGGGACGGCGACTCCTCATAAAAAAGTAACAGTGACCACTAGTTGGAATGGAAAACAATATGCAGCAACAGCAGATAAAAATGGGGCATGGAAACTGACAGTAGCTACTCCCGAAGCTGGAGGCCCTTATACTGTGACCTTTGATGATGGAACCCAAAAGACACTGAATAATATTCTGATAGGCGAACTTTGGCTTTGTTCCGGACAAAGTAATATGGAAATGCCAATGAAAGGCTTCAAAAACCAACCGGTAGAAAATGCCAATATGGACATTCTTCACAGCAAGAATCCACAAATCCGTCTGTTTACGGTGAAACGTACTTCTACATTCACTCCGCAGAATGACGTTATCGGTTCGTGGAAAGAAGCTACTCCGGTTAGTGTCCGTGAATTCAGTGCAACAGCCTATTATTTCGGGAGACTGGTAAATGAAATATTAGATGTTCCGGTCGGATTAGTTGTAGCAGCCTGGGGTGGTTCCGCCTGTGAAGCATGGATGACGGCAGACTGGCTGAAAGCCTTTCCGGAAGCGAAGATTCCTCAAACGGAAGCCGACATAAAATCTAAAAACCGTACTCCGACCGTGCTTTATAACGGTATGTTACATCCGTTAATCGGTATGACCATGAAAGGAGTGATTTGGTATCAGGGCGAAGATAACTGGAATCGTGCCCATACGTATGCTGATATGTTTACCCGATTGATTAACGGTTGGCGTGCCGAATGGAAACAGGGGGATTTTCCTTTCTATTATTGCCAGATAGCTCCGTATGATTACGGGATTATTACCGAAAAAGGAAAGGAAGTGATAAATTCGGCATATCTCCGGGAGGCACAGGCAAAAGTAGAACATCGTGTAGCTAACAGCGGTATGGCTGTATTATTGGATGCAGGAATGGAAAAAGGTATCCATCCCGCAAAGAAACAGGTTGCAGGCGAACGCCTGGCACTTTTGGCTTTAACTAAAACGTATGGAGTGGAAGGCGTGAATGGCGAAAGTCCTTATTATAAAAGCATTGAAATAAAGAACGACACCGTAGTTGTCAGCTTCGAACGTGCCAATATGTGGATTAGCGGCAAGAACTGTTTCGAATCGAAAAACTTTCAGGTAGCCGGCGAAGATAAAGTTTTTTACCCGGCCAAAGCATGGATAGAACGTAGTAAGATGCTAGTGAAAAGCGATAAAGTGCCGCACCCGGTAGCTGTTCGATATTGTTTTGAAAACTATGTGGAAGGAGATGTATATTGCGACGGATTGCCTTTAGGGTCTTTTCGTTCGGATGATTGGTAATCGCAAATAGACAAGGTAAAATATGAAAAATATATGAAGAGATTTTATCTGATTATAACCATACTGTTTGTTGGCGTGTCGGCTCTTTGGAGTCAGCATGCCAATGTCATTTGGAATACTCCCAGTCGTAATTCTTCTGAATCTATGCCCTGTGGTGGTGGAGATATCGGGATGAATATATGGGTAGAAGACGGTGATGTTATATTCTATGTGAGCCGTAGCGGCACATTCGACGAAAAACAACTGCCAGTTAAAGCAAGGGCGTGTACGTCTCCGCCTGTCGCCCAATCCTTTCAAAGACGCTAAAGATTTTCGTCAGGAGTTGAAGCTGAAAGACGGATATGTAGAAATCGCGGCAGGAAACACACAGATACAATTTTGGGTAGATGTTTTTCATCCGATTATACATGTAGAGGTAACAAATGCACAACCGTTGCAGACTGAAGTCTTTTATGAAAATTGGCGCTATCAGGAACGACCTGTCAGAAAAGGAGAGGGGCAACAGTGTTCCTACAAATGGGCTCCCCCGAAAGGTACTGTGACGGAGTCCGACTGTGTTTCCGTAAATACAAATCAACTTCTGTTCTATCATCGCAATCCTGAACAGACCGTTTTTGATGTAGTTGTCGCTCAACAAGGAATGAACGAAGTAAAATCTCAAATGATGAATCCTTTGAAAAACTTAACTTTCGGAGGAACTCTTTTTGGTGAAAACTTAGAATTTGTCGGTACCACAGATGATGTATATGCCGGAACAGACTACCGTGCCTGGAAATTCCGTTCTTCCAAAGCAGCTCGGAAAGAACATTTCTGCATTGTGTTACATACAGACCAGACAGAAACAATAGAAGAGTGGGAGCAGGGAATACAAACAGCTTTGCATAGAATAGCCCCCAAAGGCAAAGTTTCATCGAAAACTATCATACAGGATAAAAAACAGACCCGTTCGTGGTGGAATTCCTTTTGGCAACGCAGTTTTATCGAAGCAGAAGGGGAAGCCAAAGAAATAACTAGAAACTACACCCTTTTCCGTTATATGCTGGGATGTAATGCTTATGGCAGCGTACCGACTAAATTCAATGGTGGACTATTTACCTTTGATCCTTGCCATGTCGATGAAAAACAATCTTTTACCCCTGACTACCGGAAATGGGGAGGTGGTACGATGACTGCACAGAATCAACGTTTAGTATACTGGCCGATGCTGAAAAGCGGAGACTTTGATATGATGCCTTCCCAGTTTGATTTTTATAACCGCATGTTGAAAAATGCAGAACTGCGAAGCCGTGTATATTGGCAACATGATGGAGCCTGCTTTAGCGAGCAGATCGAAAATTTCGGTTTACCGAACCCCGCAGAATATGGTTTCAAACGACCGGACTGGTTCGACAAAGGATTGGAATATAATGCCTGGCTGGAATATGAATGGGATACGGTTCTTGAGTTCTGCCAAATGATATTGGAAACAAAGAACTATGCAAATGCTGATATTACCCCTTATTTACCTCTGATCGAGAGTTCGCTGACATTCTTCGACGAACATTACCGGCAACTAGCTTCCCGCCGGGGACGGAAAGCGTTGGATGGCAACGGACATCTGATTCTTTTCCCGGGCTCTGCTTGTGAGACATATAAGATGACTAATAATGCCAGTAGCACCATCGCTGCTCTAAAAACAGTATTGGAAACTTATGGAAAGAAAGAAGAGATGCTAAAGACAATCCCTCCGATTCCATTGCGGTACATAGAAATAAAAGATACGTTGAATCCGACTATTGCTCCGGTCTTGAAGCAAACAATTTCGCCCGCTGTAAGTTGGGAACGAATTAATAATGTTGAAACGCCACAACTTTATCCAGTGTTTCCATGGCGTATTTATGGAGTAGGAAAGGAGGATCTGGATATGGCACGTAATACCTACTTTTATGACCCGGATGCCATCAAGTTCCGTTCGCATACCGGATGGAAACAAGATAATATATGGGCTGCCTGTTTAGGCCTGACCGAAGAAGCAAAGAAACTATCTTTAGCCAAATTATCGAATGGACCGCATCGTTTCCCCGCATTTTGGGGACCGGGATATGACTGGACACCTGATCACAACTGGGGAGGTAGCGGCATGATAGGACTTCAGGAGATGCTATTGCAAACCAATGGAGAACAAATACTCCTTTTCCCGGCATGGCCGAAAGAATGGAACGTACATTTCAAACTTCATGCTCCGGGCGAAACAACAGTAGAAGCCACTCTGAAAAACGGAAAAGTGACGGACTTGAAAGTTTTACCGGAAAGTAGAAAAAAGGATATTGTTATAATGATTGAAAATGAGAAATGATAGTTTAGTTTTTAGACATAAGAACAAAAGAACATAAATGCTACGCTTTGAAACTTACTTCTGTTGCTTATTAAACTGCTATTTTATTTTTTGTCCTTATGTTCTTCTGTCTGAATTAAATTTCCATTTAACGAATGAAATATAAATAAAGAATTATGAATAAAAGACCATTTATCATCTTATCAGCTTTTCTGTTGCTATTCTCCTTGATAGAAAAAGGGCAGGCTACAGAAACTTACCGTCCCGAGACATCGGTTGCCGGATTCATCCAGCTTCCCGGTAGCGGGCGACAAGTCTATAATTTCAATCCGGGATGGCGTTTTTTCAGAGGCGATGTCCGGGGAGCAGAAGCTGTAAACTATGACGACCGTTCCTGGAATGTCGTTTCCACCCCTCATACCGTAGAGTTGATGCCGGCCGAAGGAAGCGGATGCCGCAATTATCAGGGTCCGGCCTGGTATCGTAAGCACTTTGTCCTCCCCGCTGAAACAAAAGGGCAACGGGTAGTGCTTCATTTTGAAGCAGCTATGGGCAAACAGATTCTTTATCTGAATGGTAAACGCATCCAGGAACATCTGGGAGGTTATCTGCCTTTTACTTTAGACTTAACCGCCAATGGCGTACAGGCCGGAGACTCCTGCCTGCTCGCTGTTTTCACGGACAACAGTGATGACAAATCCTATCCTCCCGGAAAACGTCAATATACATTAGACTTTGCTTATCATGGGGGCATTTACCGTGATGTATGGATGATTGCCAAATCTCCGATAGCTATTACTGACGCTATCGATTCACAAACCGTTGGCGGTGGAGGTGTATTCGTTCATTTTGATAAGATCAGTGAAAAGAGTGCGCAGGTATATGTAAACACCGAAGTTCAGAATGACGACGCCCGTTCCGAGTCAGTCATTGTAGAAACGACTTTGACAGATGCGGATGGAAAAGTAATCAAGCGCAGTTCAGGAAAACTTTCTTTAAAGCCGGGAGAGAAGAAATCCATCCGTCAACAGATGGAAGTAAAGAATCCTACTCTTTGGTCACCGGACACACCTTATTTATATAGAGTACAATCACGTATTAAAAAAGGAAATAAATCCATTGACGGAGGCATTACCCGTGTCGGTATTCGTCTGGCAGAATTTCGTGGTAAAGACGGATTCTGGCTGAATGGCAAACCTTTCGGACAACTGGTAGGAGCCAATCGCCATCAGGATTTTGCATACGTAGGCAATGCCTTGCCGAACTCACAGCAATGGCGTGACGCCAAACGTCTGCGTGATGCCGGATGCACCATTATTCGTGTAGCCCACTATCCCCAAGACCCTGCCTTCATGGATGCCTGTGACGAGCTCGGTCTGTTCGTGATTGTCGCTACTCCGGGATGGCAGTACTGGAACAAAGACCCGAAATTCGGAGAGCTGGTTCATCAGAATACCCGCGAAATGATTCGTCGTGACCGTAATCACCCTTCCGTACTGATGTGGGAACCCATCTTGAATGAAACCCGCTATCCGCTCGATTTTGCCTTGAAAGCTCTTGAGATTACCAAAGAAGAATATCCCTATCCGGGACGTCCGGTAGCTGCTGCCGATGTCCATTCTGCCGGAGTGAAAGAGCATTATGACGTTGTTTATGGCTGGCCGGGTGATGATGAAAAGGAAGACAAGCCGGAGCAATGTATCTTTACCCGTGAATTCGGAGAGAATGTAGACGACTGGTATGCTCACAACAATAATAACCGTGCCAGCCGCAGTTGGGGAGAACGTCCGTTACTGGTACAGGCTATGTCTTTAGCAAAGAGCTATGACGAGATGTACCGCACAACCGGTTTGTTTATCGGTGGTGCCCAATGGCATCCGTTCGACCATCAGCGTGGCTATCATCCGGATCCTTATTGGGGCGGCATTTATGATGCTTTCCGTCAGAAGAAATATGCGTATGAAGTATTTCGCAGCCAGTCGCCGGCCAGTCGCCAACACCCATTGGCAGAATGTGGACCGATGATATTCATTGCTCATGAAATGTCACAGTTCTCCGATAAGGACGTAGTTGTATTCACAAACTGTGATTCAGTCCGTCTTTCTATTTATGATGGAACGAAAACCTGGACGAAACCGGTGGTTCATGCCAAAGGGCACATGCCGAATACTCCCGTTATATTCGAGAATGTCTGGGACTTTTGGGAAGCACGCGGATATAGCTATACTCAAAAGAACTGGCAAAAAGTGAACATGGTTGCCGAAGGAATCATCGACGGAAAAGTAGTATGCACTCAAAAGAAAATGCCTTCCCGACGTTCCACCAAACTACGTCTTTATGTAGATACTCAAAAAGTGAACCTGATAGCTGATGGCTCCGACTTTATCGTCGTAGTTGCTGAAGTAACCGATGATAGTGGAAATGTGCGCCGTCTGGCAAAAGAGAATATCGTTTTCACGGTAGAAGGTGAAGGAGAAATCATCGGAGATGCTACTATTGGCGCCAATCCCCGTGCGGTGGAGTTCGGCTCTGCTCCGGTGTTGATTCGTTCTACCCGGAAAGCCGGAAAAATAAAGGTGAAAGCCCGCGTACAGTTTGAGGGCACTCAAGCTCCGACAGCTACTGAAATTGAACTGGAAAGCGTTCCTGCAGAACTTCCTTTCTGCTATGAGGAACAGGCTTATGAAATACAAAGGACAACACCGTCCACTCTTAATGCACCCCCGGTCAAGGGATCATCTGAAGGAAAAGTACAACTGACAGAGGAAGAACGCCAACGGGTGTTGGATGAAGTAGAACGTCAACAGACTGAATTTGGAACTGAAAAATAGTACGATAAAAGTGATTAGCAGGGTAATCTGCCAACTTGTTTTTTATATGTTACTAAAGCACTATTCAAAAAAAAAGGACTATCTTTGAGTACATTTAATTCCAATTATAGCCATCAATGAGAAAACGGAATATTCTAATACTATTACTATCCATGATAGGCATGTATGCTTTTGCCTATCCAAATATGATTGTAGAACACTACACGGCTGAACGTGGTTTGCCTAATAATATCGTAAACTGTACATTAAAAGGACAAGACGGATTTATCTGGTTTGGTACCTGGTATGGACTATGCAGCTTTGACGGAAGTAAATTCCGTTCCTACGATAATCATGACGGCTTTTATTCCACAGATATTCCGCCGCGTAAAATTCAGCGTATCGTAGAAGATAAGAATGGTTTTCTGTGGATTAAGACTATCGACCGTAAACTCTATCTGTTCGATAAACGGCATGAGAGCTTTCATGCCGTCTACGACGATGTGAAAGAATATTCCGAGAACATTCAGATTATCAAGATTCAGACGACCGAGGACGGCGACGTATTGTTGCTGACAAAAGATAAAAGTCTTTTGCGTGCGTACACCGACAAGGAAGGTAAAATAACAATGAAACAATTGCATGATTCGCGTCCTAACGTGAACGTGTACGACATGCGTCTGAAACACAACATATTCTGCGAAACAGCCGAGTTTATCAATTGGATCGGTATGGATTATCAGATTCTGTCCCTACGGAAAGGGGAAGCGCTGAAAGACAAACCTGCCGACTTTATACAGAAAAAGTATCTGCTAACCCCGATCAGTTTACTTGTGCCTCCTATAATTCTAAATTCTTATGGTTGGGAGACAAGAAAGGCCACATTTATAGCATTGATCCGCAAAACGGAGTGGTCAACCGTTACGAGATACCGGAAATCAAACAGCCGGTTTCTAATTTGCTGGTAACGGAATCCGGTCTGATGTACATTACCACCAACGAAGGAGCATACGAGTACAATATCGGCTACAAGCAGTTGACCAAACTCCCCTTTACCATCCCCGAAAAAGACAATGGAATTATATTCTATGATAAATATGATAAGGTATGGTTTCAGGAAGGCAACCAGGCATTGACCTATTATGATCCCCTGAACAGGAGCCACCACCGCTTTACATTCCCCAATCAGAACGCAATCGGCAATTTTGAAATGCAGGATGCCGGCGAACAGGGCATGTTCTTTATGACTCCGGGAGGGGAAATTCTTCTATTCGATAGGGAGAAACTGGAAATGACCCGTATCAACCAATTGAAGCCTTTCTCCGACGATCTTCCCAATCAGCTTTTCTTCCATCTTCTGCTGGATAAAGATGGTATCCTTTGGCTGGCATCTACGAGCAGCGGAGTATATAGGCTTAACTTCCCCAAGAAGCAATTCCAACTGCTGACAGAAGTTTCTCCATCTCCGGTAGTGCCCGAGAGATCGACTTCCTGGAACCAGGGAATACGTGCTCTCTTCCAAGCGCAAAATGGGGATATTTGGGTAGGAACCCGCTGGCAAGCTCTGTATCGCCTGGATCGTAACGGACAAGTGAAACAAATCTTCTCGGATAAGAACTATCTATTGGGAGCCGTATATCATATTATGGAAGACAAAGACGGTAATCTTTGGTTTTCCACCAAGGGAAACGGGCTTGTCAAAGCCGAACCGGACATGAATTCACCGCACGGGTTGCGTTTTACCCGTTATATCAATGACCCCAAGAATCCGAATTCTATCAGTAACAACGATGTGTACTTTACCTATCAGGACAGCCAGGGACGCATTTGGGTAGGATTACTGGGAGGAGGTCTGAATCTAATTTCCGAAGAGAACGGAGCAATTACCTTTATACATAAATACAATGGCTTGAAACAATATCCTGCATACGGTCTTTATATGGAGGTACGTACCATGACGGAAGATGAAGACGGACGTATTTGGGTAGGAACAATGGATGGCCTGATGTCTTTCGACGGACATTTCACTACCCCCGAACAGATCCAGTTTGAAACGTACCGCCAAGTCAGCGAAAATTCAAACGTAGCGGATAACGATATTTATGTACTCTACAAAGATACTGATTCGCAAATCTGGGTAAGTGTATTCGGAGGCGGTTTGAATAAATTAGTCCGCTATGATAAAGAAAAGCGTGAACCGATCTTCAAATCATACGGCATACGCGAAGGAATGAATAATGATGTAGTCAAATCCATCGTAGAAGATAAAAACGGCAACTTGTGGTTTACAACGGAAATTGGCTTGTCCTGCTTCAATAAGGCTACCGAACAGTTTCGTAACTACGACAAATACGACGGTTTCCTGAACGTAGAACTGGAAGAGGGTAGTGCCCTCCGTACCTTGAATGGAGACTTGTGGATTGGTACCCGGCAGGGAATCCTGACATTCTCTCCCGACAAACTGGAAACATTGCATACGAACTACGATACACGTATTGTTGACTTTAAAGTTTCCAACCGCGATCTGCGTAGTTTCCGCGAATGTCCGATCCTGAAAGAATCCATCACATACGCCAAAGCAATCGAACTGAACTACAATCAATCCATGTTCACGATTGAATTTGCCGCATTGAATTTCTATAATCAGAACCGGGTATCTTACCGATATATACTCGAAGGATATGAAAAAGAATGGCACTATAACGGAAAGAATCGTATCGCTTCTTATACCAACGTACCTCCCGGAGACTATACATTCCGTGTAGAAACCGTAGATGAAGCCAATCCGGAGCTGGTTTCCAACTGTACATTGGCTATTACTATCCTTCCACCGTGGTGGTTGAGCTGGTGGGCAACCCTTATTTATGTAATTCTAGGTTTGGCAGCTCTCTATTTCAGCCTGCGCCTGGCTTTCTTCATGCTCAAAATGAAGAATGATATTTATATCGAGCAAAAGGTATCGGAGATGAAAATCAAGTTCTTTACCAATATCTCCCATGAATTGCGCACTCCTTTGACATTGATAAAAGGTCCGATACAGGAACTAAGAGAACGCGAAAAGCTCTCTCCGAAAGGATTGCAATATGTGGATCTGATGGAGAAGAACACCAATCAAATGCTGCAATTAGTGAATCAGATCCTTGATTTCCGGAAGATTCAGAACGGCAAGATGCGTTTGCATGTGTCATTAATTGATTTTAATGAGATGATAGCTTCTTTCCAGAAAGAATTCCGGGTACTTTCCGAAGAAAACGAGATCAGTTTTACTTTCCAGTTGCCGGATGAACCGATTATGGTATGGGCGGACAAGGAAAAAATGAGCATTGTTATCCGCAACATCATATCCAACGCATTCAAATTCACTCATTCCGGAGGAAGTATTTATATAACTACCGGATTGACAGACGACGGTAAACGTTGTTATGTACGGGTGGAAGATAACGGAGTAGGTATTCCACAAAATAAACTGACCGAGATTTTCGAACGCTTCTCACAAGGAGAGAACGCGAAAAACTCCTATTATCAGGGCACAGGTATCGGATTGGCACTTTCAAAAGAGATTGTCAATCTGCATCACGGACAGATTCGTGCCGAAAGTCCCGAAGGACAAGGAGCGGTGTTTATTGTAGAACTCCTGATGGATAAGGAACATTACCGCCCGTCGGAAGTAGACTTCTATGTGGGAGATACGGAGACAGCCCCTGTTTCGGTAGAACAAGATCCTGTTGCAAATGCCATATCCGAAGACGGTACGGAAGAAGAACCGGAAATCGACGCTTCACTACCGACCCTTCTGTTGGTGGAAGATAACAAAGACCTTTGCCAGTTGATAAAGCTCCAGTTGGAAGACAAATTCAATATCCATATTGCCAATAACGGAGTGGAAGGTTTGAAGAAAGTACATCTGTATCATCCGGATATTGTGGTGACCGATCAGATGATGCCCGAAATGGATGGGCTTGAAATGTTGCAATCCATCCGCAAAGATTTCCAAATCAGTCATATCCCTGTCATTATCCTGACTGCGAAGAATGATGAAGGCGCCAAGACCAAAGCGATCACTTTAGGGGCGAACGCCTACATCACCAAACCTTTCAGTAAGGAATATCTGTTGGCACGTATCGACCAGTTGCTTGCCGAACGGAAACTGTTCCGTGAACGAATCCGTCAGCAAATGGAAAACCAGACGACGACCGAAGAAGACAGCTACGAACAATTTTTGGTAAAGAAAGACGTACAGTTCCTCGAAAAGATACATCAGGTCATTGAAGAAAATATGGACGACAGTGACTTTAACATTGACACCATAGCATCCGGTATCGGATTGAGCCGTTCGGCATTCTTCAAGAAACTGAAGAGTCTTACTGGCCTGGCACCCGTTGACCTGGTAAAAGAGATTCGTTTGAATAAATCTATCGAGCTGATTAAAAATACGGATTTAAGTGTTTCCGAAATTGCTTTTGCTGTCGGATTCAAGGATTCGGGATATTATAGTAAGTGTTTCCGGAAAAAATATAATCAGTCCCCTCGCGAATATATGAATGAATGGCGGAAAGGAGAGAGATAACCGATTACAAAATGCTTTCTTAATCGTCCTTTTAGAAACCTAATTAAGATTCGAAAGAATGAACAACATTAAGAAAGTATTATCAGCGTGGATGCTGGTTGCCTGTGTACTACCTGTGGCAGCCCAGTATCCTGTAATTCCGGACTCGGTAAAAGCAAGAGGAGCAAAACAAGAAGCGGAGTTTGAACGGAAATCGGATGCGGCATGGGAAAAAGCTTTGCCGACAGTGTTAGAAGAAGCAAAGAAAGGTCGTCCCTATAAGCCTTGGGCCTCCAAACCCGAAGATTTGATAAAAAGTAATATCCCGGCTTTCCCCGGCGCGGAAGGCGGAGGTATGTATACTCCCGGTGGTCGTGGCGGTAAAGTGATCGTAGTCACTTCGCTGGAAGATTCCGGTCCCGGAACATTACGCGAAGCCTGCGAAACGGGAGGTGCACGTATTATTGTATTCAATGTAGCGGGAGTGATTCGGTTGAAAAGCCCGATTAGCGTACGTGCCCCTTATGTAACGATTGCCGGACAAACAGCTCCCGGAGATGGTATCTGCGTCACCGGACAATCTTTCCTGATCGATACACACGATGTCGTGATTCGCCACATGCGCTTCCGCCGCGGTGCGCAGGACGTAGCTTTCCGTGATGATGCAGTAGGAGGGAATGCGGTTGGAAATATCATGATTGACCATTGCTCCGCCAGTTGGGGATTGGATGAAAACATGTCTATCTACCGTCATGTATACAACAGAGGGGCAGACGGACACGGGCTGAAACTTCCGACAGTAAACATTACCATCCAGAATTCTATTTTCTCTGAAGCATTGGATACCTACAATCATGCTTTCGGTGCAACCATCGGTGGGCATAACAGTATGTTCTGTCGTAATCTCTTTGCTTCCAACATCAGCCGGAATAGTTCGGTAGGTATGGACGGCGACTTTAACTTCGTCAATAATGTTGTTTTCAACTGGTGGAACCGTTCCGTAGACGGAGGCGATCACAACAGTTTCTACAATATGATAAACAACTATTTCAAACCCGGTCCGATCACTCCGATAGGTAAACCGATTTCTTATCGTATTCTCAAACCGGAAGCGGGACGTGACAAAAACAGACCGCTTTCATTCGGAAAAGCATACGTAAACGGAAATATTATCCATGGCAATGCCAAAGTTACAAAAGATAACTGGGACGGAGGCGTACAACTTAAAGAAGAGGTGGACGCCACAAAGTTCTTGCCGCTAATTAAATCGGACGAGGCTTTCAAAATGCCATCGGTAACTGTAATGGATACCAAAAAAGCTTATACCTTTGTATTAGATAATGTAGGAGCTAATTTTCCGAAACGTGACGCAGTAGATGCACGTGTCATTAAAACCGTACAAACAGGAAAGGCCATTTATGCGAAAGATGCACCGGAGTTTGTCTCTCCTTACGTGAAGAGACGGTTACCGGCTGATTCTTACAAGCAAGGTATCATCACAGATATTCGTCAGGTAGGCGGACTGCCCGAATATAAAGGTAAAGCGGTAGTAGACTCGGACGGCGACGGTATGCCGGATGCTTGGGAAATAGCTAACGGATTGAATCCGAATGACCCGACCGACGCCAACATGGACTGCAACGGTGACGGATATACCAATATTGAAAAATACATCAATGGTATAGACACCAGAAAGAAAGTGGACTGGACAGACTTGAAGAACAATTACGATACATTGTCTAAACGGAAAAGTCTGTTGTAACCGGATGAAAAGAGATTAAAGTTTATTGTAATGAATATACAAGTAAGAACGATCCTTTTAGGATTATTGAGCATTGGGTTTGTGCAAAGTTATGCGCAAACCTTTGCTTTACAGGTTAAGAATGACCAGATCACTTACCTGAATGATGATCGGGGAAACCGGATTCTCGATTTCTCTACATGCGGATATAAATCCTCCGAACAGGATATTCCTTCTGTCCGTAATGTGGTGTTTGTACCCTGGAAAGCCGGAGATAATACTGCGCGTATTCAACGTGCCATTGATTATGTAGCTTCGCTGACTCCTGACGCTTCCGGTTTTCGGGGAGCCGTATTACTCGATCAGGGAGAATTTTCCCTGTCCGGCAGTATTCGTATCTCCGCATCCGGAATTGTATTGCGGGGTACGGATAAAGAAAAAACAATACTGCTGAAAAAAGGCGTAGACAGAGGTGCGCTTATCTACATGGAAGGAATGGACGACCTGAATGTGCAAGACACATTGAAGGTGCTTTCCCACTATGTTCCGGTAAACGCGAGAACATTGGAAGTCGCTTCGGGTGTTTCTCTGAAAAAAGGAGATCGCGTCATGGTTACCCGTCCTTCCGGCAAAGAATGGATTGCCTCTTTGGGTTGTGATATCTTTGGAGGAGGTATCAGTGCTTTGGGATGGAAAGAAGGTGACATGGATCTGACTTGGGACAGAACAGTCTGCGAAGTAAACGGCAACCAGGTAACACTGGATGCTCCGCTGACCGTAGCTTTGGATGCCAACTATGGAACTTCTTCCCTGTTGACTTATCAATGGAACGGACGTATTCACGATTGTGGCGTAGAAAATATGACACTGATTTCTGATTACGACAAACGTTATCCTAAAGACGAGGATCATTGCTGGACAGGTATTTCCATTGAAGATGCGGAAAACTGTTGGGTGAGACTGGTTAATTTCAAGCATTTTGCAGGAAGTGCTGTAATTGTTCAGCGTACAGGTTCCAAAATTACCGTTGAAGACTGTATCTCGAAAGAACCCGTTTCAGAAATCGGAGGGATGCGTCGTTGCACTTTCCATACGCTGGGACAACAAACTTTATTTCAACGCTGCTATTCGGAACAGGGTATTCATGACTTTGCTGCCGGATATTGCGCAGCCGGTCCCAATGCTTTTGTACAATGTGATTCGTATGAATCTTTGGGATTCAGTGGCTCTATTGATGCCTGGGCATGCGGACTGTTGTTTGACATAGTAAATATCGACGGTCATAACCTAACTTTCAAGAATTTGGGACAAGATAAAAACGGAGCCGGTTGGAATACGGCAAACAGCTTGTTTTGGCAATGTACCGCAGCGGAAATCGAATGTTATGCCCCGGCAAAAGATGCGATGAACCGTGCATACGGTTGTTGGGCACAATTCTCCGGTGACGGTGAATGGGCACAATCCAACAATCA
>ENA-OPZZ01000802-OPZZ01000802.1-human-gut-metagenome-genome-assembly--contig:-NODE-802-length-22347-cov-4.061386_pt1 | contig 22347 bp, 26 predicted proteins | sample MGYA00242487_ERZ504511 | MGnify/ENA primary metagenome ERZ504511 (study PRJEB26092, sample SAMD00036241) | human gut metagenome | host: Homo sapiens | study: EMG produced TPA metagenomics assembly of... | reverse complement strand
GCATATGAAGATAATTTCATATCATTTTTTAACTTCATTTATCTGTCTGCTTATCATCACTTTGGGAAATACTGCCGATTCTTCTGGCTCCAAAAATGAATGAAATTAATATAGATACTTTGCAGATAATTAGAACCATCGTCTGCGTGTAGATAGAATCGCATAGTCATGTGATAATCTCAAGAAATATTTTCTTATCTTTTCCTTAAGAAATAAGATTGAACAGGACGGAAGTCTTTTCACTCCCGCCCTGTGTTTGTTTATTTCTCTTTACATTTGTAATGAAGAAATAACTAGTCATCGATACCTTCTGTCTCGATGATGAATTTTGTTGTTCCGGATACTCCGTCACTGATTCCTGCAAATGATTTATACTCTTTTGCAAGGTTAGTCATTGCATCAATTCGATCTGTCACACCGCTAATATCTCCATTAAAGAGATCTGTCAATTTATCAATTGCTTCTTCTTTGTACTCCTGCATTCCATCTGCCAGAGTCTGGTTTCCATCTGCTAATGTGTTGGCTCCATCTAATAATGTCTGAGTTCCACCAGCCAATGTTCCGGCTCCGTCAGCAACCTGATTAGCACCACTTGCTAACTGGCTAACACCATTTGCAAGCTGGGCACCACCGTCTTTAAGAGTTGTCAAACCAGCATTTAATGTACTGCTATTATCATGAAGCTTTTTAGCACCTGCCTGAAGTGCTCCAATTCCTGTCTGTAATTGTCCAACACCTTCTTTCAGTGATGTGCTTCCGTCTGCAACTGTTGCTGTTACTGTTCCAAGCTGCTCCATATTTCCAGATAATGCACTAAGTCCTGTTGCAACACCTTCTGCACCTTTTGTAATGGTTGGCATTCCTATCTGAACTTGTTTCAACCCTCCTAATGCTTGAGAGGCGCCATTTGCAATTGTTTTTCCAGTATCATTTAACTCAACTGTACCCTGTTGTACTTCTATTGCACTCTCGTCTGATACCTGGGCATAAACTGCATTTGCAAGAGCATTAATCTGATTCGCTGATAATGTGGAGTCTGTATCTTTTATTTTAGCTGCAATCTCATCTTTTGTAATAGTTATTTTAGCTGTTGCGCCTGTTGAAGTCACACTTGCTTTTATACTATCTTGGGTAATAGACTGCAATGCACTTACCCCTCCATTAACTGCAGCACTAATTCCTCCTAAACCATTATTTACTGATGTCGCATATCCAGCAAGTGTATTTACAGAGTCACTCACTCCACCCTCTCCATTAATTGCTTGATTTATTCCAGCAGCTCCCTTGGTTCGCCACCTTCCTGCACGCTCCTTGTTGCTGCTGCTTTCTGCTCCCTACTGCCAGTTTATTACTTCCAGCATATAATTCTTCTACTCCACCAGTGTATGCCTGCACTCCGCTCGCCAGTGTGTTCACTCCGCTTACCAGTGTTCCACTCTTTTCATTCAGTGTATTCACACCGTCCGCCAGTGTTCCGGCTCCACTTGCCAGTGTTCCGGCTCCGTCATTCAATGTTCCAGCTCCGTCTGCCAGCTCTTTTGATCCATCTGCTGCTTCCTTTGATCCATCTACCAACTGATTTGTTGCATCTTCCAGATCATCGATAGAATCCTGCAAGTCATCAAAGCTGTCGATGTCGTCCAGTCCGAATTCATTCATCAGCTCTGCGGAAGCCATTGTAATACTTGTTCCGACTGTTGCATCTTTGACATCTGCTGTAATTGTTACTGTCTCCGGAATATCAATGTCCATATCCAGATCTTTCAGATTCAGATTATTTGCAAGTCCCGGGAATGCAACTCCGACTACAATATTTTTATCTCCGTCAGAAATAAGTTTTCCATTTTCAACAGACACATTGCTGTACTCATCAGAGGAAAGCATCATTGCACTGACCATGGTAAATGGTGTGTACATTTCTACATCTTCACCATTTACATTGACAGTCTGTTTTGATTTGTTGTCATAGCTAAACTGAATCTCAACCTTTCCGCTTTTACCTTTCAGATCTTTCGGGGAAATGCTCTTTCCATCCAGTTTGTAGGATACTTTCACATCTACCGGGAGCTCTTTATCTATTGTTCCCTGATAGTAAATGTCATTTCCTTCAGACTTCCAGCTTACGTTGTTGTTGCTTCCTGTCTCAAATGTTTCGTCACCTTTTACATTTTTAATATCTTTCAATTCAGATGTGTCAGAAATGGTTCCTTTTTCCGGATTTTTCAGCCATTCAGATACCGTCGTTTTCTTTACATTTCCACTTGCATCTGCTTTTACATACACAGATTCCTCTTTTGAAAATCCTGTATCCTCAGAATCTGTTGCGTGGTCTGCCAATACATTTTCCGCAGTCTCTTTTAATTCCTGAGTGTCTTTGTCCTTTTGCTCTGCTGCCTGTACCTGCATGACATTATTGTGATATTCATATGTTCCGGCAAGTCCGGCAGCCATCATAACTGCCATAGATCCTGCTACAAATTTTTTTTGCGATTTTTTTATTTCCGTTCATAGTGATCCCTCCTGTGAATCTTATGCCTCTTTCGGCAGAAAACCTTTACTTGTTTTTACGATTACTTTGTCAAATACCATAAACATGGATGGCAGTACGAAGATTACGACTACCATACTGATCAGTGCTCCCCTTGCCATCAGGATACACAGCGAACTGATCATATCAATGTTGGAATAAAGTCCGACTCCGATGGTCGCTGCGAAGAAGCTTAAGGCACTGACCATAATGGACTGTGCTGATACACGGTGGGCTGTCGTAATGGCATCATGTTTATTTGCCCCATGGTTTCGTTCACGCTTATATCTTGTCGTCATCAGGATTGCATAGTCAACCGTAGATCCCAGCTGAATCGTTCCGATAACGATAGAAGCAACAAACGGAAGCTTCGTGCCTGTGTAATAAGGAATTCCCATATTTACAAAGATTGCAAATTCAATAACACCTACCAGAATGACCGGAAGTGAAATGGATTTGAATAACACAAGGATAATGACAAATATAATTCCAATGGATACTGCACTGACTGTCTTAAAATCCTGATCTGTAATATCAATCAGATCTGCGGTCAGCGGTCCTTCACCAATCAGCATTCCGGTCTTATCATATTTGTGCAAAATCTTATTCAATGTCTTAATCTGGGCATTGACTTCATCAGATGCTACCTTATATTCAGAGTTTACAAGAAGCAGCTGATATTTATCATTTTTCAGCATACTGGATACAGACTCCGGAATCATATCAGACGGAACTGACGGACCTACAAGAGAGTCCAGCCCAAGTGCCCATTTGACACCATCTACCTTATCCATTTCTTTTATCATTTTATTGACATCTGTTGAAGATAAGGAACTGTCCACCAGAATCATGTGCGTTGTATTCATATCGTAATCTTCTTTTAACTTTTCATTTGCAATGATACTTGGCAGATCCTTTGGTAATGTCTCGTCCAGGTTGTAATAAACTGCTGTATGGTTATTTCCATAAATTGCAGGAAATAAGAATAACAAAAACAATACTACATATACCAGGTATCGTTTCGTAACCTTGTCAGAAATTCTTCCAATATCCGGGAGGAATGGTTTGTGTTTCGTCCTCTCAATGATTTTGTCACAACAAAGAATCATAGATGGAAGAATGGTCACACATGCAATCACTCCAAAGATAACTCCTTTTACCATAACGATTCCAATATCCAGTCCCAGTGTAAAGGACATAAAGCATAATGCAATGAATCCGGCAATTGTTGTAATGGAACTTCCCATAACAGATGAAAATGTCTGGGAAATCGCATGTGCCATGGCACGCTTCTTATCTCCGTCGTATCTCACCTGCTGTTCTTCATAACTGTGCATCAGGAAAATGGAATAATCTAACGTAACACCTAGCTGCAATACCGCTGCCAACGCTTTCGTAATATAAGAAATTTCTCCCATAAAATAGTTACTTCCCAGATTGTAAATGATTGCCATTCCGATACTCAGCATAAAAAGTAATGGTACGAAAAATGATTCCATTGTCAGTCCAAGTACAATGACCGCCAAAATAACGGCAATCAGTACATAGACCGGAGTCTCTTTTTCTGCCAGATTCTTCGTGTCCGTAACTACTGCGGACATTCCACTTAAAAAACATTGCTTGCCGGCAATTTTCCGAATCTGTGCAATTGCATCCATCGTTCCATCTGAAGATGTTCCCTCATCAAAGAAAATCGCCATCATCGTTCCGGTATCGGAATTAAATACATCGTAAATGTCGTCCGGCAACATACTCATCGGCACGGAAATATCTGCAATAGAGTCGTACCATATTACATTTGCCACATGATCGACTTTTTCAATCTTCTCTTTCAGTTCCGCTACATCTTTCTCTTCCATACCATCAACAATGAACATAGAAAATGCTCCGGTTCCAAAATCATTCACTAGAATATCCTGTCCTTTCATCGTCTCGATATTGTCTGGAAGATAAGTCAGCACATCATAATTGACCCGGGTATTCAGATAACCGAAGACTGACGGAATCAGCAACAGCACGCCAAGTATCAGTATCAATACTCTGTATTTCACCACTTTCTTTCCAAAGTTAACCATAACTCCTTCTCCCTTTCATTTATGACCGTTAGTCATTTTCTTTTTCAAACAGAATAATACACCAAAAATGACCAATAGTCAATATATTTTTTGACTATTAGTCATTTTTGTGCTAAGATATTTTCATCAACAAAAATATGACACATTACTTTTACAATCATACATTAGAAATACACTCACGTTTTCTACCTTTAAGCAAAAAATTAACTTGCACATTACCTTGCCGTACAGTTATAATTGCTGTTGAACAGAAAAGAGGATAATCATGGGAAAAGTAGACGAAAATAAAAAGAAGAAAAAAGAAGCCCTCTTCAACACCGCATACGAACTTTTTACCACAAAAGGTATCCATGCTACTGCTATTTCTGATATTGTAGAAAAAAGCCGGTGTTGCAAAAGGAACTTTTTATTTATATTTTAAAGACAAATATGATATCAAGAATAAACTTACCGCTTTCAAGACTCATGAACTATTTGAGAAAGCAGCAAAAGCATTACGGAAAGCAGACATTTCCGGGCTGGAAGAACAATTAATCTTTATCATTGATTACATTATAGATGCTCTCGCCAGCAATAAGGCATTGTTAAACTTTATTTCCAAGAATCTAGTCATGGGCGCACTTCGCTCCGCCCTTCTCACCGAAGAACGGACTGAACCAGATTTTTATGAAGAATTTCTCAATCTCGTTAATGAAGATTCTTACAAATACGAATGTCCGGACGTTATGCTATTCACCATCGTAGAACTGACCGGATCCACGGCATATAATTCGATTTTATATAACGAACCACTGTCCATCGAAGAATATAAGCCTTATCTGTACCGGACAGTACGGCTGATAATTGCAAGCCACAGACAATAAAACTGCATTTTTTAAAAATTGGGGACGGGGTTTTTTTGAAAAAACCCCGTCCCCAATTTTTTTACCATCACGTATTCTCAGTCTTTACTGTTTCTCACACCTGTCCCTTTTTAAAATTCGCGCTTTTTCATTGCTTTCATTGCGCACACTAGTGAAATGCAAATTAATATAACCGAAACTGCAAAAATCAGTAAAATCACAATTCCATCACTTAATTTTTCAGCTCGACTTATGATTTTCATTATCGACCCATTTCGTTCTTTTGATATTTTTATTCCCAAGTACAGTATTAAAAATATGGCTGCCATTCCGCTTACTGACACAATTCTGCTCTTTTCCATTCCGAACTTTATATACAACGGAATCATATAGCTTATCATAATAATTGATACAAAGCAGGCACCGGCCAGACCTGAATACATATCACTTTGTGATATCGCCAGTCCACGGATTTTAACGACACCATATGCCATAGCATACATGATCACTCCTGTCACGATGCTATTCACCAATGCAAATGCATACTTTTCTAATACATATATGTTTCTACTGATTGGAAGTGTGAACAAATAAGCCATTCCATTTTCATATTCATCATAACTTAGTGTACTAATTGTAAACATAGTACACATGACCGTAATGAATGCAACAGCAAATGTAGGGTCTTTATAAATAGCGAGATATAATACCGCCATAAGAGCTGCCATTCCCAAAAAGGATTTTTGTCCCAACATGAGTTTGTAATCTTTGATCAACAATCCTTTCATTCTTGCTGCCCCCTTTTCATCATAATGATCACATCATCAATTTTCCCTTTTTCAATGGTGATATCCGGATAGTTTTCCTGATAATACTGCCGTTCATTTGTCAGGCAGCTATAACCATACTCTTCTTTCTTATGCGCCAGAATGTACTCCTTTTCAAGCGCCTCGTACTGGTCTGCCTTCACCTTTAAAAGTCCATACTGATCCAAAAGTTTGTCGGTCTCTTCATGCAAAAGAATCTTTCCTTCATCAATCATATAAATGTCATCACAGATTCCTTCCAGATCTGTGGAAATGTGTGAACTAATCAGAATAGAACGTCCCGGAGTTTCCATATATTCTCTTAAAATTTCCAGCATATCATCTCTTGCCATAACATCAAGTCCTGCGGTCGGTTCATCCAGAAGCAACACATCTGCGCCATGTGAAACTGCCGCTGCAATCTGTAATTTACGTTTCATTCCCGTTGAAAACTCCTTGATCTTTTTGTCTAATGGCAACTGGTATTTTTTGCACATTTCCAGGAAATCTTCTTTCTGAAACTTATGGTACATACTTTCAAGCATCGGAAGTATATCTTTCACACGTAAATATCCACTGAAACCGGAATCAGCCAGAACAACTCCAATCCACTCTTTATCCTGCACTGTAAAATCTTCTACATTTTTTTCCCAGCATCTTTACAACACCTGCGTCTGGTCTGATCAGACCTAATGCTGCTTTAAACGCTGTACTTTTTCCTGCACCATTGGCTCCGATCAGTCCGGTAACATAACCTTCCGGTACTTCCAGGGTAAGATCCAGTTCAAAATCTTCATAGTGCTTTTTCACACCCTCAAATTTCAACATACTTATCAATCCTCCAAAACAATCTGAAACAACTCCAGTAATTCCTGATCCGTCATTCCACAGCTTTTGCCTTTTCGGATGGCCATCTCCAAATCAGCTTCCACTTCCTTTTTCTTCTTCTCCAGCATCAGCCCCTGATCTGCAAATGCTACGAAACTTCCTTTTCCATGAATCGTAATTACAAATCCTTCTTCTTCCAGAGCATCATATGCTTTTTTCACGGTCAATGCACTGACCTTAAGTTCTTTAGCTAAAGTACGAACTGACGGGAGCGGGGTATCTGCTTTTAATATACCATGCATGATCTTTTCTTTTATCTGATTTCCAATCTGTTCATAGATTGGCTGCATGGATGAATGGTTTACTATGATATCCATAAAACTCCTCCTTCGTTATAAACAGTATAAAACAGTATATAACAGTTGTCAACTGTTTTATACTGTTTTATACTGTTTTCTTCTCATTTTATTTTTTCGGAATATTAAAAACTCCTGGCACTGGATATCAATGTCAGGAGTTCTCTTATCTTAGATTATGTAATAATGCATGATGCATGCGGATTACTCCATGCTTTGCACTCCCACAATCCGCTCTGGCATCATTACATTAATTTTCTGAACAAATTCTTCAGATCTTCAACGCTTGCGTCTTTCGGATTACCCGGAGCGCATGCATCTGCGTGTGCAGACTCAGCTAAGAAGTCAAGATCTTCTTCTTTTAACGCTTCCAGTTTTGTTGGGATTCCAACGTCGATAGAAAGCTGCGAAACAGCGTCTACTGCTGCTTTTCTGTATTCTTCTACAGACATATCATCAACACCTTTGACACCCATAGCTCTTGCGATCTCTTTGTATTTCTCGCCTGTGCAGTCAGCATTGTACTCCATAACGATTGGAAGCATCATAGCACATGCAACACCATGTGGTGTGTCATAAACAGCACCAAGTGTATGAGCCATAGAATGAGCGATTCCAAGACCTACGTTAGAGAATCCCATTCCTGCGATATACTGTCCAAGAGCCATTCCCTCACGACCCTCTTTCTCATTTGCAACTGCTCCTCTTAAGGATTTGGAAATAATCTCGATTGCTTTGATATGGAACATATCTGTCATTTCCCATGCAGCTTTTGTTGTATATCCTTCGATTGCATGTGTAAGAGCATCCATACCTGTGGAAGCTGTCAGTCCCTTTGGCATAGAGGACATCATATCCGGGTCAACAACTGCGATGATCGGCATATCATGTGGGTCAACACAGACAAATTTTCTCTTCTTCTCTACATCTGTAATAACGTAGTTGATCGTAACCTCTGCTGCTGTACCTGCTGTTGTCGGAACTGCAATGATCGGTACACAAGGTTTCTTAGTTGGCGCAACACCTTCCAGACTTCTTACATCCTCGAATTCCGGATTAGCAATAATGATACCGATTGCTTTTGCTGTATCCATGGAAGATCCTCCACCGATTGCTACAATGTAATCAGCCTCAGCACTCTTGAATGCTGCAACACCATTCTGTACGTTCTGAATCGTAGGATTGGCTTTGATGTCAGAATAAATCTCATATGCGAGTCCAGCCTCATCTAATACATCTGTCACTTTCTTTGTTACCCCAAATTTAATCAGGTCTGGATCAGAGCATACAAATGCTTTCTTAAATGCTCTTGATTTTGCCTCTGTTGCAATCTCCTTGATTGCTCCTGCTCCGTGATAAGATGTCTCATTCAGCATAATTCTGTTTGCCATTTCAATCTCTCCTTTTCTTACATGACATAATTTGCTCTTATTCAGCTCTTATGTTTTTATTTTAACAATGTTATTAAAAAATGAAAGTTACAAAATTATGAAAATGTAACGTGACCGGATCATAAAAGATCCAGTCTTTCAAACACCCCCGCCAGTTCTTCCGGCATTGCTTTCACGAGATCTGCTGCCAGTTCCTCCGGCGTGCGTTTCACCCTTCCAAACACCCATTGTACAGTCATGTAAATAGAACCCTGGCAATACATTTCCAGCAGGAATTTTAAATCTTCCGACAATGGCTTTCCGGATTTTTCCTGGATCCGGTCTGAATAAAATGCCAGAATCAGTTCAAAATCATGGTCTCTCAGACAGTTCTGATCATCAGATTTAAATGCCATTTTAAAGAAAAGTTTCTCTTTCTGAATATACTGAAATTTTTTCACCAGTCCTTCATAGATGGTCTCGCCTTCTCCCATATGTTCAAATGATTCCAGAATGATCTTATCAAAATACCAGTTAACCAGGTCGTATTTATCCTGAAAATGCCGGTAAAATGTCTGTCTGGTCGTTCCGCACGCATCTACGATTTCCTTTACCGTAATCTTCTCCACCGATGTCGTCTTCATGCAGACTTTCACAGCTTCCGCCAGGCGATATTTCATTTCTTCTGACTTACACTCCTCTTTGCACATGCAAAATCTCCTCTAACTTGGGCATTACCCGAAGCGCCCCTTTTCTTGTTGTTACAATAGATGCTGCTGCATTGGCAAACTCCAGCATCTCTCCAAGTTCCTTTTCATTTCTTGCCCATAGATAACAGAATCAATGGAATATAATACACTCACAGTTTCTATTTATATTGCGAAAAGAGCGGGACAGATTTTCGCGTTTCTGTCCCGCTCCATATGTCTTGACATTATTTTACAAAATTCTCATTTTCCCGTCAACCTCATCTCGCATATGAATCTTATATTATCTGAAAACAATGTAGAGTCTGTGATTGTTCTTGTGCCTGGCTTTTTCTCAATCCTAGCAGATCTTGCAGATCCAGCCCTCTGGTGCTTCAATGTGACCCATCTGGATTCCTGTCAATGTCTCATACAGCTTCTTTGTAACTGGTCCCATCTCTTCCATTCCACTTGGGAAGCAGATTTCTTTTCCATGATCTACAATCTTGCCAACTGGTGAAATAACTGCTGCTGTTCCACAAAGTCCACACTCTGCAAAGTCTTTTACTTCATCAAGGTATACTTCTCTTTCTTCTACTTCCAGTCCAAGATAATGCTCTGCTACATACATCAGAGAACGTCTTGTAATAGAAGGAAGGATTGTAGATGACTTCGGTGTTACGACTTTATTGTCTTTTGTTACGAAGATAAAGTTTGCTCCACCTGTCTCTTCTACTTTTGTTCTTGTTGCAGCATCCAGATACATATTCTCATCGTATCCTTCTCCATGTGCTGTCACGATTGCATGAAGGCTCATTGCATAGTTAAGACCTGCTTTTACATGACCTGTTCCATGCGGTGCGGCACGGTCAAAGTCTGAAACCTTAATTGTGATCGGCTTAGCGCCGCCTTTAAAGTATGGTCCAACTGGTGTAGCAAATACACGGAACTGATACTCCTCTGCAGGTTTTACTCCGATAACCGGACTGGAACCAAACATATACGGTCTTACATAAAGTGTAGCTCCTGACCCGTAAGGCGGTACATATGCTGCATTAGCTGCTACGACCTGTTTGATTGCATCTACGAATCTGTCCTCTGGGAATACCGGCATCTCAAGTCTTGCTGCTGAATCAGCCATTCTTGCTGCATTTAAATCCGGACGGAAAGTTACGATATGTCCGTCTTCTGTTGTGTAAGCTTTCATTCCTTCAAAGCATGTCTGCGCATACTGAAGTACACCTGCGCACTCGCTGATTGTTATGGTTGCGTCGGAGGTAAGAGTTCCTTCATCCCATGCTCCGTCTTTGTAGTTGGATACATATCTCTTATCTGTCTGCATGTAGCCAAATCCGATGTTTGACCAGTCAATGTTCTTTTTCTCCATGATAATTTCCTCCGTTCATCTATATAACTTTAATTTTTAACTATTCTACTGACATTATTATAATACCATCATATCCGAAATTCAAGAGTGCGCTCTGTTTTTTTGGATTATCTTTCCATCATACTAATAGACTCAATTCCAACGCTTCCTCCACGCACAACTTCAATACTCTTGAACTCTTCTTTCATCAGCTTGATAACTGCGTCATTTTTGGTTCCTGTCTGTACAAATTCCAGCAAAAGACTATCTCTTCCGTAGTCAATAACTTTTGCCTTAAACGTCTCCGCGATCTGGAAACATTCCACCTTATCCTCCGGTGTACATTTTTGAACTTTAATGTACATAATTTCTTTCATTCTTACAAAAACATCTGTAAAATCAATGACTTTAATAACCTCTACCGTACGGTTGAGTTGCTTTTTGATCTGTTCAAACGTCTCATCGTCACTGACCGTTGCTATTGTCATTCTGGATACAGTCGGATCTTCTGTTGTTCCTACAGTAAGGCTGTCCAGATTATATGACTTTCCAGAAAAGAGTCCGGAAATTTTAGACAAAACACCTACCTGATTTTCTACATAAAGTGATATCCAGCGTTTTTTCATTCCATTATTTGTTCCACTCATAATTCCTTTCTCCTTTCTAACAATCCATGATCAGCTCTTCCAGAGTTCCGCCCGGTTTGATCATTGGGTATACAAGATCCTCCGGATCGATCATAAACTCGATAATCGTCGGTCTGTGTTTATTTTCAAGTGCTGCTCTGAATGCAGGCTCAATATCTTCTTTTTTCTCCACACGGATTCCTACTGCGCCATAACTTTCTGCCAGTTTGATAAAGTTCGGTGTATACTCCGGATATTCAAAATTCTCATCATCTGCTGCCCTTCTGCTTGCAGCACCGGATCGTAAATTCGTCATAGAGTAACGTTTTCCATAGAATAATTTCTGCCACTGGCGAACCATTCCAAGGTTATAATTATTAAAAATACAGCTAATGATTGGAAGTTCCTCTAATACTGCTGTTGCAAGTTCCTGAATATTCATCTGCATCCCACCGTCACCGGAGATGGAAATGACCGGTACATCCGGATTACCGATTTTAGCACCAATCGCTCCCGGAAGTCCATACCCCATTGTTCCAAGTCCACCTGACATAAGAAGTCTCTTCTTCTGTGTAATCTCAGCAAACTGAGCCGTGAACATCTGATGCTGTCCTACATCAGTTACAATAATTGCTTCATCAAACATACGGTTGATCGTCTCGATAATATCCTGAGGTGTCATGATCGGTTTTTCCTTCATTTTCAGAGGATGTTCCTCTTTCCAGCTTTCAATCTGTTCCAGCCACTTTGATGTCTCATTCGGCTCTACATACTCTAACATCTTCTCGATCGCATCTTTTGCATCTGCAACAATCGGAATATCTACCTGTACATTTTTTGAAATTGCAGCTGTATCAATATCGATATGTACAATCTGTGCATTCGGTGCAAATGAATGCAGCTTTCCGGTAATTCGGTCATTGAACCTAGTTCCGATTGAAAACAGCAGATCACAATCACTGACAGCCATATTGCAGGCATATGCTCCATGCATTCCAAGATTTCCGATGTAGAGTGGGTGGTTTGTCGGAATTGCCCCGCGTCCCATTACTGTTGTTACGACCGGAATATTCGTCTTCTCCACCAATTTGGTAAATACTTCGTTTGCACGGGAAATAATCACACCTCCACCTGCTAAAAATAATGGATTTTTTTGCACGTCCAAGCATTTTGATCGCACGTTTTAACTGTCCGATATGTACGCTTGTATTCGGCTTATAACCACGGATATTAACAGTTTCCGGATATTCTGCGCTTCCAAGTTCTCCCATAACATCTTTTGGAAGATCGATAAGGACCGGACCTGGACGTCCTGTTCTTGCAATGTAAAATGCTTCTTTAATATTCTCCCAAGGTCTTCTCTATTTCGCACCGTTACTCCATATTTGGTGATACTTCTTGTAATTCCTACAATGTCAACCTCTTGAAATGCATCATTTCCAATCAGATGTCTGGACACCTGACCGGTAAAGCACACAAGCGGAACACTATCATAATATGCTGTTGCAAGACCTGTTACCAAGTTCGTTGCTCCCGGACCACTTGTGACAAGGCAAACACCGACTTTTCCGGTAGATCTTGCATAGGCATCGGCCTCATGGACAAGTGCCACTTCCTGCCTTGGCAAGATTACTTTCGTAAAATCCTGCTTGTAAAGTTCGTCACTGATATCAATGGTACATGCCCCAGGATAACCGAACAGAGTATCTACTCCTTCTTCTTTTAAGGCTTTTACTAATAACTTATTGCCACTGATTTTCTTCATAAATGTCTTCCTCCTTTAACATTCCCAGATTTTGCTTCGTCATGATATCCAACAGAGTATGCATTTCCCGTCAGATATAGAAAAACGCCCTAAGCGAAATAGCTTAGGGCGAATATCCCATCCGTGTTACCACCTAAATTCAGAGAATTCTCTCTGCACTCATGTCAATACGGGAAACCATAACGATTATCCGATATTGCTCCCTTGTAACGTCGGGACAGACGTTGAAGTCTACTCAGATCATGTAACTATAGATGCTTTCTTTCAAAAGCACTATCAGCCATTCATCTTTTCGGTTCACTGCTCAGAGGCTACTTCCATAAACCCTTCATGAAAACTTACACCACCCGTCTTCTCTCTTAGCTTCCGGTATTTATGTACTCCTCCCCGTCATTGCATTTCACAAAACTGTTTTATCGAATATTTTTATATATTATAATCATAACTTTGTGTTACTGTCAATGACATTTTTCATCTGTTTTCTTGATATATTTTATGATATCAGAGATAATACTTTCAGCACTTCGCCTGCAATTTTTGTCCAGGAAAGTCCGCTGACATCTACTTCTTTTGTTTTACCTGCCTCCACAGACTCCCAGATTCTCTGACCGATCCGCCTTTCAAAATCCGGCAGTGTCGCAGGAACTGCCTCATCCACATTACGCATCAATGGCAGTGTCACATATCTTATATCTGCCCCCGGTGCATAAGTATCAATCCATTCTTTCACTCCGGGCAAGTCTGTCATGACTACTCTGTCTCCGCATGCAAGCGCCTCAATGACCGTAAGAGGCAGTCCTTCAGAGAATGACAGAAGTGCAAAGATATCACAGGAATTGTAGACCTTTGCCAGCTCTTTCTGTGGAAGATTGCCTAAAAATGTCACCTTATACGGACATTTTTTCGCAAGCTCTACTATCTGCTCATACTCTTCTTTATTCCCGTCTCCTCCGGCAAGCAAAAGCTCAATCCTTTCCTTTTCATATTCCAGATAATCCAGGCTCCGGATCAGGCTTTCCACTCCTTTTTTCACCGAAATCTTTCCGGCAAATGCAATTCTTGTCACACCGTCATTCACACGCAGGCTTTCATTCTTGAAAATATGGCTGTTATACCCCATTCCAATCACCTGTATTTTTTTCTTTCGGCACATCATAAATATCCTGAATGGTCCGCTTCTGCTCTGCATGCAGTGCAAAAATCCGATCAAGTCTTCGAATCTGCCCCGTAATGTACTCCCGTTCCAAATCTGTCTTCTGCATCTGCCGCAAATCTGTATTATGGCAAAAGCCAAAGACCTTCCGGTCTGGAAAATGTTCCCGTACGATGGCAGTCAAAAGATAAAGATGATGGCACAAAATCAGATCTGGATTCAAATCTCTTACTGCCTCATCCAGCTGTTTCAAAAAACTTTCTTTGAATGCCGCTTCCATCTTTGGTGTCATATCCCGGTATCTGGTACTCGGATATGGCATCTCGTCTGACATTCCTACAATCGGAAAGTTCAGTTTCCCCTGTTCAAAATATACCGGATAAAATGTGACCCGATCCGGTACCGGTGTTTCCTCCTCAGGATACACACCGGCTACCAGTGCCTGTGTGTGTCCCTTATTTGCAAATTCCGTCATAAGCCCCGACAGAAAAATCCCACTGCCGGTGCTGTTCGGTTTCTGCGCTGTTACATTTAAAATTCTCATGATACCCTCTCGTAAATTGTAAATACATACTCCAGATCAAAATACGTCTGCTCATCACTGATCTTGGTCATCTGCCACTGTGGGTCCTGATCCAGATCCGGGAAAAATGTATCCGCCTGGTAAGCGTGATCGATCTTTGTAATATATGCCGTCTTACAGTATGGCAGAAGCTGTCTGTAAATGCTCTCTCCCCCGATCACAAAAATATCTTCATCGTTATATTTTTTCAGTTCTTCCACCATTTCGTCAATGCTGTGGACCACAACAGTTCCTTTCACATTGTATTTTTTATCTGATGTCAGAACAACATTGACTCGGTTCTTTAAAGGCTGTCCGCCCGGAAAACTTTCCAATGTCTTTCTTCCCATGGCAACGACCTTCCCTTTGTCGTTTCCCGGAAGAACTTCATGTCCTGCGGAATACTTACAAGTAACTTATTGTCCATTCCAATTGCCCAATTCTTATCCACTGCCACAATCAAATTCATGCCGGTTTCCCCCTGTTTTTTATTACTTTATTTTTATCTTAAACTGCCACCGGAATATTTTTAATCTGCTCATGTGTCTCATAATCGATCAGTTTCACATCATCCGGTGTAAAAGCATAGAAATTCTTCACTTCCGGATTTAACCAGAACTTCGGTGCCGGAAGCGGCTCTCTTTTTATTAATTCCTCCACGAGTGGAATATGGCGGTCATAAATATGTGCATCTGCAATCACATGTACCAGTTCCCCGACTTCCATATCACACACCTGTGCCAACATATGAAGAAGCACTGCATACTGACATACATTCCAGTTATTCGCAGTGAGTACATCATTGGATCTCTGATTGAGCATTCCATTCAGCGAAAGCTTCTCATGTCCTTCTTTTTTCGTAACATTAAATGTCATACTGTACGCACACGGGTACAGGTTCATCTCATGAAGATCCTGATGTACATAAATATTCGTCATGATCCTTCTGCTGTACGGATTGTTCTTCAGATCATAGATCACACGGTCTACCTGATCGAACATTCCCTCCTTGTACTGATGTTTTACAGACATCTGGTATCCATAGGCTTTTCCAATCGATCCATCTTCATCTGCCCAGCTGTCCCAGATATGGCTGTTCAGATCATGAATGTTGTTCGATTTCTTCTGCCATATCCATAAAAGTTCATCTGTACAGCTCTTAATCGCAGTTCTTCTAAGTGTCAGTGCCGGAAATTCCTTAGACAGATCATACCGGTTTACCACACAAAATTTCTTTACTGTATAAGCCGGTGTTTTATCCTCCCACACCGGACGCACTTTTTCCCCTCTTGTGTCTGTTCCATTGTCGATGATGTCGCGGCACATATCTATAAATACCTGATCGGCATAACTCATTTGCCTTTCCTCCTGCATTCTTATCATTTATTGCTTTGTAGCATCAAACCATTTGATTATTGTACCATGAATTGCATACAAAAAAAGAGGAATGCAATGTTATTTTTTTACATTCCTCTTTTTATTTTGTGAAAACATATCCTTATTAACAGCAGCCCTGAAGTACATTTTCCAATGCACTTGCGCTACTGGAATGTGCACGCTCCACGCGGATATTGTAACGCTCTGCTTCTTTCAATGCGCAATGTACCATTTTATGTGCCACAGTTGATGTGAATAAGATGATCAGATCTGGCTGTCCGATCTGTGTCTTCAGATTACCGGACATTCTCGTGAATACTTTTGCTTTACATTTATGCTTTTTACAGATCTGCTTGTACTGCTGTTCCATTCTTTCATTGCCGCCAATGATTACTACACTCATTTTTATCACCTGTCCTTTTAGCAATGCCACAGACCACGAATATTTCAGCATAATTTATGTCTTGCTTTCTTCCATTCCTGATCTGCTGTATCCTGTTCCATATTAATCAACAAGTTTTGCTCCTGCCGCCTTGCATGCATCCAAATCATCACTTCCCGGTGTCTCATTTGCGATTACGCCTTCTGGTTCTGCCATCTCGGCTCCGGCTGCCGTCATACGTTCTACCCAGCTTCTCATCCATTCTCCGTCTCCCCAACCATAGGATCCGAATAACAAAATCTTCTTTCCACTTACTTTTCCTTCAAGCTCAGCTACAAATGGCTCCATCTCAGACTCTTCTAACTCCTCAGCTCCCATAGCAGAGCAACCAAGGGCAAACACATCTTCTTCTGCCAGCACATCTACATTTGCCTGATCTACAGAGATTACATTTGCCTGTGCTCCTGCACTTTCAATTCCTTCTCCAATTGCCTCTGCCATTGCCTGTGTGTTACCTGTTCCGCTCCAATATACTACTGAAATACTCATGATTTATTATCCTCCTGCTGTTCTATTTAATCAACTATCATTTAACACGCTGCCACATATGCAATATCTCGAATGTTCTTTCCAATCAGATATTCATTTACCGCACTGGTCTTTGCCTTATCATACGCCCAGAAAATCATTTTTGCTCTCCCTGGATTGTTATAGACTTTCCAGTATCCGGAAAACAGACTGTCTTTTCCATCTTTTTCAATGAAACATTTTACATCATCGATCGGATAATCTAAAAATGCTCCTATCTCATGCGGAAAACAGATTTCTCCATCTGAATACTGACAGACACGTTTCGAGAGACGTTCCAGCATCTTCTCCGGTTCCACGTCCTCATATCCGTAGGAACCTAAAAACTCCCTGACATCTGTCCGTTTCAAATATCTGGAAAACGACTCGCGCCGGTACAAAAATACAAGACATTTTCCATGATTTCTTGTCAGAATTTTAAATTTGATCCCTGTTCCTTCCAGGATTTCATAAAGCTCTCTACTGTTTTCTTCCGTAATATTCAAAATACAGGCAATCTTGATTCCTTTCAGAAACGGCGCACACTGCAGAATTAACTGAACCTGCAGACTTTTCATATTATCCATACCAGATAACATATAAGACACTACTTCTTTTGACATTGCATATCCTCATCCGTAATTGATTTTGATTATCATTTGCATGTTTATAATATCATAGGTGGTTAGTTTAATGCAACTGTTTTAAATGATTGTCTTTTATCAAAAAGGCACCATGCATTTTCATACATGATACCTTTTATATTTCCTACGGCTCTGCAATATTATACAATACTTTGTTCAGCATCTTCTCCAAAGCCTCAATTTCTTTTTTATTCATTCCGATTGTCAGCATCTTATCCAGCTTCCGTCTCTGATTCTCCATGCGTCTCTGGATATCGTAAGCTTTCTCCGTCAGGTAAATGTTCTTGCAGCGCTTATCCGTATTACTTGGAACTGATAAGATATATCCCTTTTCGTCCAGCCGTTTCAGCAGACCGGTCACGGTAGGATTTCTGAGATTCAATCCTTTTTCAATGTCCCTCTGTGTCACTTCTTCTTTCTCACAGTCGAACAGATAATCCAGTACTGCACACTGTGATGCGGTAATGCCAAGCGTACGCAGCCGGTTATTAAATTCCTTCTCATACACATTATTTATCTGCTTGAACATAAATCCTATCGTTCTCTTCTTTTGCATACGCCTTATCCTTTCTTTTAATCCCAGATCCTGACAACCTTCTCTTTACTTATCAGCTCATCTTTTTTATCTCACTTCTCGCAAGCACAATTTGCAACTACTGCTGCCGTTCCGTCCGCGATCGGACCTGCATACATTACACCATCAATTCCGATAAATATCGGGAATATAATAATGAGTGGCAAAAGAAATAATATCTGTCTCGTCAGAGACACAACTGCTCCCTTTGCAGCTTTTCCGATTGCAGTGAAAAACTGCGAGCAGACCGGGTGGATTCCATTTACAAATGTCATAAACATATAAATGCGGAAATACCTCTCTGCAAACCGGAAATATTCTTCGCTTCCATTTCCGAAAATACTGACGATCTGTCTTGGAAATACTTGAAAGCACACAAAACAGATACCGCCGACCACAAGCGCTATCTGCATGGATCGCTTATATGTGTGTCTGACTCTCACATAATTGCCTGCTCCATAATTAAAACCCCAGATTGGCTGGCATCCCTGGGCAAGACCGATACAGATTGCCATAAACACCATATTGACTTTTGCAATTACACCGACACACGCCAGTGGAATATCTGATCCATATACAGAAAGAGAACCATAATATCTCAATGTATTATTTAACACGATCTGCACGATTGCCATAGCTATCTGATTGATGCATGAAGCCATACCAAGTGTGAGAATGCCTTTGATATACATTCCACGGGGCTTTAGCATCTCCACTGTCAGTCCCATCTTTTTAAAACGTACAAAATACACAATTACCAGACACCCAGACACAATCTGACCGATTACAGTTGCCCATGCAGCTCCTTTCATTCCCCAATGGAATCCAAAAATAAACAGTGGATCCAGAATCGTATTGATGATTGCCCCCGTAAGCATACAAGTCATAGAATAAGTCGGGCTTCTGTCTGCACGGATCAGATGATTCCCCCCTGTCGTCAGGATCAGAAAAGGAATGCCAAATGCTGTAATCCCTGTATAATCCTGTGCATAAGGCAGGACGTCTTTTGTAACACCGAATACATGAAGCAGCGGATCTAAGAACAATAATACGACGACCGCGATCGTCACACCGCAAAGCATCAGCATTGCAAGTCCTGTTCCTGCATACCTGCACGCACATTCCTGCTCTCCTGCCCCCGAGGACAGATTAAAATTTGAAGCACTTCCAATCCCAAGAAGCAATGCCGTTGCAGTACAAATAATCGTAATTGGAAATGCGATATTAGTCGCTGCATTTCCAAGAAGTCCTACACCTTGTCCAATAAATATCTGGTCTACAATATTATAAAGCGAGCTGACCAACATACTGATGATTGCCGGGATGGAGAATTTTAATATCAACCGTTCGACCTTCTCTGTTGCAAGCGGATTGACCTTTACACTTTCTTCCAAACCTAACCCTCCAATATTTCTACTAATATTCACGAATGACACTGCTGACTTCGCGAATTGTCTCCATATCTTTGAGATGCTCCAGAGAATCCAGCATCTGGCTTTCTTTGACAGCCTCTGTTACAATAACAAGTTCAGCTACATCAGCGTTCTCGCACTGTTCCTTCTGCATGACTTTTGTAATGCTGACCTTGTGAACACCAAATACCATGGCAATGGAAGCCAGAACTCCAGGTTTATTCTCCACCTGCATACGGAGGAAAAATTTATTTTTCACATTCTTAAAATCCTTGACTGGTGTTGTCCGATAACAGGTACAACTGATTCTTCCGGTACAGTGATACTGCGTGTCACGCACTACGTCGATCACATCTCCGACAACTGCACTGGCAGTCGGGAGCTCTCCAGCACCACGTCCATAGAACATTACATCTCCAACTGCATCTCCATGCACAAATACGGCATTAAAAGAATCTCTGACAGATGCCAGTGGGTGATTCTGTGAAATCATCATCGGATAAACACCCACTTCAATTCCATCTTCTGTATTATGAGCCACGCCAAGTAATTTGATAACATTGCCAAATTCTTTTGCATATGCTATGTCTCTTGAAAAAATCTTTGTAATTCCCTCTGTATATACATCCTTGAACACAACTCTGGAATGAAATGCAATGGAAGCCAGAATTGCTGCTTTACGTCCGGCATCTAATCCTTCAATATCTGCTGTCGGGTCCGCCTCTGCATATCCAAGCTCTGTCGCTTTTGCCAATGCTTCATCAAAATCCATATTGTCTTCAAACATCTTTGTCAGGATATAGTTTGTTGTACCATTCATGATTCCAATGACTTCATCAATCTCATTTGCCGCCAGACATTGCTTTAACGGCCGGATGATCGGGATTCCTCCGGCTACTGCAGCCTCAAACAGAAAATCCACACCATGCTCTTCTGCTGCATCCAGAAGTTCTTTTCCGTGCTCAGCAATCAGATCTTTATTAGCAGACACAACATTTTTCCCTGCATTTAAAGCATCCAGGATCATGGTTCTTGCCGGCTCAATTCCACCCATCACCTCAATTACGAGTTGAATCTCATCATTATCAATAATATCTCTCCAGTTATCGGTAAGAAGAGATGGATCCACACCTTCACGCTTTTTCTCCATATTGTGTACAAGAATCTTTACAATCTCAACATCTGCTCCCGCCTTTTTACAAAACTCCTCTTTTTGCTTTTCAATTAACTTATATACCCCACTTCCAACTGTTCCCAGTCCTAAAAGTCCGATTTTTATCTTGTCCGGCTTGCTCATTCCTGTTCTCCTCCTGCTTTATAACATTTTTTTCTTTTTAAAGTAAATACATTCCGCAATAATTACTACGATTGATATTATGATGACACAAATATATCCATATTGCCAGTGAAGTTCTTGCATATTATAAAAGTTCATTCCATACCACCCGGTAATCAATGTCAATGGCATAAATATTGTCGTCACTACTGTCAGAAAATTCATAACTCTATTTTGCTGCAAGGTAATCTGGGTCTGATAAATTTCACGGATCTGCTGAGTATACTCTTTCATCTCCGCGGCATACTGATGCAAACGCTCAGTTCTATGAACATAACGCTCCCAACCCATTTCTTCATCCTGGATTCCATTTCTGTTCATATAAATCTGCATATGCTCACCCATATTGGTCATCTGATCATAAGAAACCATCAGTTCCGAAAAATGTTTCCGATACTTCATAATTCTTTCATCCAGATGTTTCTGGACATGTCCAATTACATTTTCTTCGATTTTCTCCAGTTGTTCTTCAATCTTCTGCATTCTGTACACATCATCATCAATCAGATAGTTTAAGATCATAAGCAAAACTTCATGAAGTCTGCAGTTTTTATAGACATCATTCTTCACATGTTCCATAAGAAGTTGAATCTGATTTGTTTCCTCCACAAAATAAAGAGTCTGCTTATACATGCAAAAGCCAAATACGAACATTTCATGATTTTTCAAATCTGGCACCCGCATAATTCCCTGTACACAATCATGAAACGAATCTACTTTACAGTACCTGACATGATTCATACTGTATAGAAGATTCTTCTTATGTGGAATATATTCCTTAATCTGTTCGTATTCTTTCAGATTCATAATCTGAACCTTCATAGTATCATCTATTTTTTTATCACTTATCCTCTTGTAATTTGCTTCTTGCATCCTATCCTGAATAAGCTGTCCTTTTTGCCAATCCAGAGTGTATGCTTCCATAATCTGTCGTTACTGAAAACTTATAAAAAGTTATAAACTTCTATGTTTCATTCCTACTTCAACGAGTATGCTTTTGATGATATAAATATCTATCTACTCACAAGTTCTTGTACTCTCCATAGGCGTAAATTCCGGACTAACGTATCCGTACATATTTGCATTAACGTTT
>ENA-OPZZ01000798-OPZZ01000798.1-human-gut-metagenome-genome-assembly--contig:-NODE-798-length-22478-cov-3.854414_pt1 | contig 22478 bp, 16 predicted proteins | sample MGYA00242487_ERZ504511 | MGnify/ENA primary metagenome ERZ504511 (study PRJEB26092, sample SAMD00036241) | human gut metagenome | host: Homo sapiens | study: EMG produced TPA metagenomics assembly of... | reverse complement strand
GCATCCATTTCCCGGTCCTTTAACAGACGCATCGTTTCTCCCATGAGCCAGTTGGATACTTTCTTGGGTTTATTGCAAATCGCAGAAGTCGCCTCAAAGAGATCTGCCAGCTTTTTCTCCGATGTAAGAATCTGTGCATCATACTCCGGCAGACCAAACTCTGCAATATAACGGGCCAGTTTTTCATCATGAAGTTCCGGCTGATTGTCCCGGATCTGCTGCAGCCATTCGTCACTGACAACGATCGGTACCAGATCCGGCTCCGGGAAATAACGATAATCCTGTGCATCCTCTTTGGAACGCATCGCATAGGAATATCCCTGATCATCGTTCCAGCGGCGGGTCTCCTGTACAACCTTTTCCCCGGATTCAATCAGATCAATCTGGCGGGCTGTCTCGGCTTCAATGGCATGTGCGATTGCCTTAAACGAACCGATATTTTTCATCTCGGTACGGGTACCAAACTCTTTGGCGCCCTTTTCACGAACTGATAAATTGACATCCGCACGCATGGAACCCTCCTGCATCTTGCAGTCACTGGCACCCCAGGGTACTGGATCGTCATACGCAGTTTCTCCAGATATGCAATGACTTCCTCTGCGGAGCGCATATCCGGCTCGGATACGATCTCGATCAGCGGGACACCGCTTCGATTATAATCAACCAGAGAGCAGTCTCCCCATTCATCATGGATCAGCTTTCCGGCATCCTCTTCCATATGCATCTCGTGTATCCGAATGGTTTTTTTGCCGTTTTCTGTTGTGATCTCCAGATGTCCATCGTGACAGATCGGCAGATATAACTGGGAAATCTGATAGTTTTGCGGGTTATCCGGGTAGAAATAGTTTTTCCGGTCGAACCGGCAGTACCGGTTGATCTCACAGTTTGCTGCCATTCCAAGGGCAAGTGCATATTCCACTACTTTTTTATTTAATACCGGGAGGGAGCCTGGCATACCGGTACAAACCGGGCAGGTATGGGTATTCGGTGCTGCACCAAACTTTGTGGAGCATCCGCAAAAGATTTTCGTTGCCGTGGCAAGTTCTACGTGAACTTCCAGACCGATCACGGTTTCATACTGTTTTGCCATTTATTTTCCCTCCTTTGCCCAGGCTTTTGGAAATTCTCCCCGCAGCTGTTCGTAAGCGGCTGCTGCCCGGAGTATCTTCTTTTCCTGGAAGCAGTCACCGATCAGCTGCATACCGATCGGCAGTCCCTTGCTGTCCATACCGCACGGAAGGCTGACGGCCGGAAGACCAGCCAGGTTCACGGCCACGGTGTAGATATCGCTCAGGTACATCTGCAGCGGATCACTTAAACTGGTGCCGATCTTCGGGGCAGTGGTCGGAGAAGCCGGAGCCAGGATGCAATCATATTTCTGGAATGCTTTGTCGAATTCTTTCTTAATCAGCCCTTTGGCACGCAGTGCTTTCATATAATAGGCATCATAGTAACCGGCGCTCAGTACGAAAGATCCCAGAAGGATTCTTCGTTTTACTTCCTCACCAAAGCCTTCCGCACGGCTCTTTTTGTACATCTCATGCAGCTCTGTCGCATCCGGTGTACGGTAGCCGTATTTTACACCGTCGAAACGCTCCAGGTTTGAACTTGCTTCCGCACAGGCAATGATATAATATGCCGGAATTACATAATCTACCATTCCCAGGGAGAAGAATTCTACTACAGCTCCGTTTTTGCTTAAAGTATGAACGGCATCTGCCAGTGCCTTTTTCACCTCTTCGTCGCAGCCTTCTGCCAGATATTCTTTCGGAATACCGATGCGCATACCGCTTAATCCGCCGGATACCAGGCTCGCGTAAGATTCCACCGGGACATCGGCACTGGTGCTGTCTTTGCTGTCATGTCCTGCGATGATCTCAAAAAGGGCTGCACAGTCTTTTACATTTTTACCGATCGGTCCGATCTGATCCAGAGAGGATGCATAAGCGATCAGTCCATAACGGGATACTCTTCCGTAAGTCGGTTTCAGCCCGGTCACACCACAGTAGGCTGCCGGCTGACGGATGGAACCACCGGTATCGGAACCGAGTGCCATCACCGCTTCTCCCGCTGCCACAGCCGCGCAGGAACCGCCGGAAGATCCACCCGGTACATGCTCCGGATTCCAGGGATTTCTGGTAACGCCGAATGCGGAAGTCTCTGTCGTACTTCCCATGGCGAATTCATCCATATTGGTTTTTCCGAGGATAACCATTCCGGCATCTTCTAACTGCTTCACTGCCTGTGCATCATAGGTCGGCACAAAGTTTTCAAGCATTTTTGAAGAACAGGTGGTTTTCTGTCCTCTGGTACAGATATTATCTTTCACGGCGACCGGTACACCTGCCAGCGGACCGGTGTATCTGCCGCTTTTGATTCCTTCTTCTACTTCTTTGATCCGATGAGCCAGAATCTTTTCATCCATGGAAACATATGCATGTACCTGGGACTCTGACTTTTGTATCTGTTTTTTGCAGGCTTCCACTGCTTCTTTTACACTGACGGAGCCGTGCCGGATCTGTTTTGACAGTTCCAGCGCAGACATCTGTAAGATTTCTTCCATTGCTTCTTCCTCCTGCTATACGGTCTTCGGTACGATATACTGATCTTCTTTTGCCTTCGGAGCATTTGCCAGAGAATCTTTTCTGCCGTCCCCGTTGGTCACTTCATCTTCCCGGAAGACGTTCACATCCGGTAAAATGTGCACCAGTGGCTCTGCCTGATCAGTATCCAGTTCATTTAACTTTTCCACATAGGTCAGGATTTTTTCCATCTCGTCCATGGCTTTTTGTCTCTCTTGTGGCGTCAGTGCCAGTTTTGCCAGGATCTCTACGTTATCCATGGTTGCTTCATCTATTTTTCTCTCGCTCATTCCCTGACTCCTTTCTGCCGTCCTACGGCTCCAGTCTGCTCATATCTCTCGGGAACAAGCAGGCTTCTCTTACATTATCTTCTCCCAGTAACTGCATGGTCAGTCGCTCCAGACCGATACCAAGTCCACCGTGCGGCGGCATACCGAAGCGGAACGCATCCAGATACTGTTCCAGTCCTTCCTCTGTCATGCCTTTTGCCTCGATCTTTTCTTCCAGCATCGACAGGTCGTGAATACGCTGTCCACCGGTAGTGATCTCAAGGCCATGATACAGAAGGTCAAAACTTAAGGTATAACGGGTATCTTCCGGATCATCCATCGCATAGAACGGACGTTTTTTACTCGGATAGTGTGTGACAAATACGAAATCCGCATCGTATTCTTCTTTGAAATATTTTCCGATCAGTTCCTCTTCTTCCGGTTCCAGGTCGAAGGGGTTTCTGATCTTTCTGTTGTATTTTTCGGAAACCAGACGCTTCGCTTCATCAAAGCGGACATACGGGATTTTTCCCACATCCGGCAGTGTGATGTCCAGAAGTTTCAACTCTTTGCTGTACTCCTTTTCCAACAGGTTCATCGTATACTGCAGGAAGCCGGTTTCCATCGCACAGATATCAAGGAAACTGTGGATATATCCCATCTCAAAGTCCAGACTGGTGTATTCATTCAGATGTCTTCTGGTGTTGTGCTTTTCTGCACGGAATACCGGACCGGTTTCAAAGACACTGTCAAATACACCGACCATCATCTGTTTATATAACTGAGGACTCTGCTGCAGAACCGCCGGTCTGTGAAAATAAGAAAGCCGGAACATGTTTGCACCACCCTCAGCACTCTTTGCACCGATCTTTGGTGTGTGGATCTCGGTAAATCCCTGCTCATAGAGGAAATCACGGAAGCCTCGAACGATTCCTTCCTGAATACGGAATCTTGCCCGTTCTCTGATATTTCTCAAAGAAAGAGATCGACGGTCTAATTTTGCTTCCAGAGAAGTGTTTAATTTCCATTTGTCAATGGGAAGTGGCAATGGACAGGATACGTGAGACAGGTGACAGATAGTGGACAGCCGTACTTCTTTCCCATGGGGAGCCCGTTCTTCGTCTTTGACCTGACCGGTCACACGGATGTAATCTCCCTCTCTGATCTCAGAAAGCTGCATATCTGTCTTTCCTTCTTCCCATACAGTCTGGATCAGACCTTCTCTTTTTCTCAAAATTACAAATGCGATCTCACCCATATCGCGGACACTGTGTACCGCACCTTCCAGGATGATCGCTGTTCCTTCTTCTGCTTTGAGCAGATCTTCTAATTCTGCTTCTTCCTGTTGTTTTAATCCTGTAATGAATTCCATATCACATTCTCCTTTTCATGCAATTTCCGTCAGCCTTCTTCAAACAGTAAGGTCAGGATCATCTGTGCTGTCTCTACCATATTAGTTCCATTATCCATACTGCTTTTCTGAATATACCGATGGGCCTCCTCTTCCGTCAGATGGTTACGTTCCATCAGAAGTGCTTTCGCATTTTTGATATAATTTTCTTCCCGTTCACTGCGCCGTTTCGGCTTTCTGGCTTTCTTTGCCATCCGTTCCATCTGGTGCAGTACCATCTCCGCGGTATTCACCAGATCGTACACCTTTAACGGTGTGGTAAGAGATAAGATTCCGGTGTCTGCCGCACTGACAGTACTGGCAGATCCAAGAAGTACCAGTTCGAAGTGAGGGGGAAGGCTGTCGGCGAGTTCCGTATAATACATATCTTTCAGATGATACCCGCTGATCACCATTCCCGACTCATGTTCCCTGATCTCCGAAAGAGCAGCGGAAGCGGTAGCGTAAGCAAATACCTGAGGAAATCCATGTCCCATCAGGATCTTACGGATTTTCTTTGCGTCTTCCAGCTTTGGTAAGACGATTACCACCACACTCATCAGCTGCCTCCCTTATCTATACACGATAAAGATACCGGTTCAGTTCCCATTCGGACACCTGTTCCAGATACTCTTTCCATTCTTTTCGTTTGGCTTTCATATATCCTTTCCGGTATGTTTCTCCCAGAACCTTTGAAACAAGAGTATCCTGTCCCATGGCTTTGATGGCCTCCCCAAGATTTTCCGGTAACATCTGGATTCCAAGAAGGTTTTTCTCTTCTTCATTCATTTTCCGGATATCCTGGGTAAGTTCTTCCGGAACCCGCATCTCTTTTTCAATCCCTTCCATACCTGCAGCCAGACACAGGGCAAATACCAGATACGGATTGGATGCGGAATCCGGACTGCGAAGTTCCAGATTCACTTCTCCACCACGTTCTTTTCTCACATGTACCAGCGCATTTCTCTGTGTTCTCGACCAGGTCACTTCTGAAGGTGCCTCGAATCCGGGAACCAGCCGTTTATAAGAATTCACCAGTGGATTCATTACCGCAGTCATACCCTGGATATGATACAGGATACCCGCAAGAAATGCTTCACCTTCTGCACTTAACGCTCCATCCGCACCTTTGAATATATTCTTTCCGTCCTTCAACAGCTGCATATTCAGATGCATGCCGGAACCATTAACTTCTGCCCGTGGTTTCGGCATAAAAGTTGCATGGAGACCGTAACGTTTTGCAATTGTACGGACTGCCATCTTAAAAGTCATGATCTTATCTGCAGTGGCCATCGCATTTTCATAAGTAAAATCAATTTCATGCTGTGCCGGAGAAATCTCATGATGGGAGGAATCGATCTCATATCCCATCTCTTCTAATGTAAGAATGATATCTCTTCTCGTATTTTCTCCCAGATCAATAGGGGAAGTATCCAGATAACCGGCCTTTTCATGAGTCAGCGTGGTTGGCATTCCATTGTCATCGGTATGAAACAGGAAGAATTCGCACTCCGGATTGACCTTCAGTGTGTACCCTTTTTCCTGTGCTTTTTTTACTACTCTTTTTAAAATAGATCTCGGACTGTCCTCAATCTCTGTGCCATCTTCTCTGCACACATCACAGAGGAAACGCGCTACCTTTCCCTGCTGTGGTCTCCATGGAAGAATGGAAAATGTACTCAGATCCGGTTTCAGATACAGATCACATTCTTCCCCACCGGTAAATCCATCCAGGGATGCGGTATCGATGGTACAACGGTTTTCCATAGCTTTGATCAGTCTGCTGCTCGGGATTGCCACATTTTTTAATACTCCAAACATATCTGTAAACTGCAGGCGGATGAATTCTACATCTTCTTCCTCCACCATCTGCAGAATCTCCGATTTACTATAATTCTCCATATTGTTCTCCTTTTTCTTACGCATATATTATCAGTTACGTTCTGTCATTCCAAAGGATGCTATTGCAAGCTGTTCGGCAGTTTCACGTTACTGTCTGCTGAACAGTTACGTTTTTCACAACTCAAAAAGGGCGACCTTATCCAGAGTTTCCCCTCCGGATAAGACGCCCTTGCCTTTTATGTTCCGTATTATAGCAATCGGACTTTCTCTTGTCAATACTTCATTAAAAATTTTACAGGTTTGTATATCCCATCAGGGATCGATCCACGGCTTTCGCTGCCTCTCTTCCTTCCCGGATAGCCCATACAACCAGTGACTGACCGCGGTGCATGTCACCGGCGGTGAAAACACCCGGAACGCTGGTTTCGTATTCGTCCGGTTTTGTTAGAACATTGGTTCTCGGGTTCAGATCGATTTTGAAGGCATCGGTGACGTATTTCTGGCTTCCCAGAAAACCGGCTGCGATCAATACCAGCTGCGCATCTATAACTTTCTCACTTCCCTCAACGGGAACCATCATCATACGTCCGCTCTTTTCATCTTTTTTAGGCTCCAGGCTGACGATCACTGCTTTTTTCACATTTCCGTTTTTGTCTTTCTGGAATTCTTTTACCGTTGTTTTATAGATTCGCGGATCCTGACCGAAGACTGCGATAGCTTCTTCCTGACCGTAATCAGTTTTCAGTACCTTCGGCCACTCCGGCCACGGGTTGGATGGCAGTCGCTCCACGGACGGTTTTGGCATCATCTCCAGCTGTGTGACGGATTTTGCTCCCTGGCGGACAGCGGTACCCACACAGTCGTTACCGGTATCACCACCACCGATGACTAACACGTGTTTTCCTTTTGCAGAGATTGCCTTTCCATCTGCAAATCCTGAATCCAGCAGGCTCTTGGTCACAGAAGAAAGATATTCCACTGCGAAGTAAATATTGCCACTCTCTCTTCCCGGCACATTGATATCCCTGGGGTTGGAAGCTCCGCATGCCAGGATCACACGGTCAAACTGTCTTTTCAGTTCTTCTGCGGTAATGTCTTTTCCCACATCCACGCCGGTCTTAAATTCCACGCCTTCCGCTTTCATCAGTTCAATTCTGCGATCCAGAATCTTTTTATCCAGCTTCATGTTGGGAATACCATAACGGAGCAGTCCACCGATCCGGTCATGGCGTTCGAAAACGGTCACACTGTGTCCTCTGCGGTTTAACTGCTGCGCTGCTGCCAGTCCGGAAGGACCACTTCCTACTACCGCCACTTTCTTTCCGGTACGGATCTTCGGGGTCTGTGGCTGTACCCAGCCCATCTCGTAAGCATGTTCGATGATGGCACGCTCATTTTCCTTTGTGGATACCGGTTTTCCGTTCAGATTACAGGTACATGCCGCCTCGCAGAGTGCAGGGCAGACACGGCTGGTAAACTCCGGGAAACTGTGTGTTTTTGTAAGTCTTTCATAGGCCTGTTTCCAGTTGCCGCTGTACACCAGATCATTGGTTTCCGGTACCAGATTATGCAACGGACAGCCCGAAGCCATGCCGGCTAACATGGCTCCGTTCTGGCAGAAAGGAACGCCACACTCCATACAGCGTGCTCCCTGTTTCTGCTGTTCCTCTAACGGCAGTGGAGTACGGAATTCGTTAAAATGACGGATTCGTTTCAAAGGTTCCTCTACTGCTGCGTTTTTTCTTTCATATTCCAAAAATCCTGTCGCTTTTCCCATTTTTCTTACTCCTCCGATTTGGTCTGGAAACTTTCATAGAAGGCTTCCATCTGTGCCTGCTCTGTGCTCATACCTTTCTCTTCCAGTTTTGCAGAAAGAGCGATCATCTTCTTATAATCGTTCGGGATGATCTTTTTGAATTTTGGCAGATACTCCTGGAAATGTTCCAGAATCAGCGCACCTCTCTCGGATCCTGTTGCTTCCACATGTTCCTCGATCAGTTCTTTCAGTTCTTTGATATCGTATTTATTTTCCACTTTTTCAATGGAGATCATATCTTTGTTCAGGTTCCGGTACAGATGGCTGTTCTCGTCGAGTACATAAGCGATACCGCCGCTCATACCTGCTGCAAAGTTCTTTCCGGTCTTACCGAGAACGACCACGCGACCACCGGTCATATATTCACATCCGTGTTCTCCCACACCTTCTACAACTGCGTAGGCACCGGAGTTACGGACTGCAAAACGTTCCCCTGCCACACCGTTGATAAATACTTTACCGCTGGTGGCTCCATACAGGGCTACGTTACCGGCGATGATATTCTCTTCTGCTTTGTATCCTCTGTTCTTCGGCGGGAAGACAACCAGTTTTCCACCGGAAAGTCCTTTTCCATAATAATCGTTGGTATCACCGCACAGGCGCAGTGTCAGTCCTTTCGGGATAAATGCCCCGAAGCTCTGTCCGCCGGCGCCGGTACAGTTGATGGTAATAGTATCTTCCGGCAGTCCGTCTTTGTGCTGACGGGTGATCTCTGCTCCGAGGATCGTACCGAAGGAACGGTCGGTGTTGCCGACTTTCAGATCCAGAGAAGCTTTCGTTCCTTTTTCTACGGCTTTCTCCAGTTTCTTTAACAGCACTTTCTCATCCAGAGTCTTCTCCAGCTGGAAATCATATACTTTTTCCGGAGAGAAGGTCACACTCTCTTTTTCTCCCGCATATGGGTTGTACAGGATCTGAGACAGATCCATCTTTGCTGCCATCGGTGTTTTTGCGTCTTCTTTTACTTTCAGAAGGTCACTTCTTCCTACCATCTCATCGATCGTTCGAACACCCAGTTTTGCCATATATTCCCGCAGCTCCTGAGCGATAAAGCGCATGAAGTTCTCTACGTATTCCGGTTTTCCTTTGAAGCGTTTTCTCAGTTCCGGATTCTGGGTAGCCACGCCGACCGGGCAGGTATCCAGGTTACAGACTCTCATCATCACGCATCCCATCGTTACCAGCGGAGCGGTTGCAAAACCGAATTCTTCCGCACCGAGCAGTGCTGCGATGGCAACGTCACGGCCGCTCATCAGTTTACCGTCAGTTTCGATTCTGACACGGTTTCTCAGACCGTTCTGTAACAGGGTCTGGTGTGTCTCTGCAAGTCCCATCTCCCATGGAAGACCTGCGTTGTGGATGGAGCTTTCCGGAGCGGCTCCGGTACCTCCGTCGTATCCGGAGATCAGGATAACCTGTGCACCGGCTTTGGCAACACCTGCCGCAACCGTGCCAACACCTGCTTCTGAAACCAGTTTTACGGAGATTCCTGCGTATTTATTTGCGTTTTTCAGGTCGTAGATCAGCTGTGCCAGGTCTTCAATCGAATAAATATCATGATGCGGTGGCGGGGAGATCAGACTCACACCCGGTGTGGAATGTCTGGTCTTTGCAATCCACGGATATACTTTTTTCGCCGGAAGATGTCCGCCTTCACCGGGTTTTGCACCCTGCGCCATCTTGATCTGAATCTCTCTTGCACTTACCAGATATCGGCTGGTAACGCCAAAACGACCGGATGCTACCTGTTTGATTGCAGAACATCTGTCATTATCGCTTCCTGCGGAATCCAGTCTGTCATCACTTTCACCGCCTTCACCGGTATTGGATTTTCCATGGAGATGATTCATGGCGATTGCCAGTGTCTCATGGGCTTCCTGAGAAATAGAACCATAGGACATGGCACCGGTTTTGAATCGTTTTACGATCTCATCCACGCTTTCTACTTCGTCGATCGGCACACCATTTTCCGGATAATTAAAGTCCATCAGACTTCTCAGATAGCCGCTCTGTTCTTCGTCTACCATTGCAGTATACTGTTTGAACATATCATAGCTTCCGGTCCAGGTGGACTGCTGCAGCATATGAATGGTCTGTGGATTGTAACGGTGTTCTTCTCCACCGCTTCTTCTTTTATGTTTTCCAAGGCTGTCCAGTGTCAGATCACTGGCCAGTCCCAGCGGATCAAATGCCTGGGAATGTTTCTCATCCACCTGTTTTGCGATATCTTCCATAGTGATACCACCCACGCGGCTGACGGTTCCGGAGAAATATTTGTCAATAACTTTCTGAGAGATACCGATGGCTTCAAAAATCTTCGCACCCTGGTAAGACTGAATAGTGGAAATACCCATCTTGGAAGCAATCTTTACGATACCATGCAGGATTGCTGCATTGTAATCATCCACTGCGGCATAATAATCTTTGTCAAGCAGTCCTTCTTCGATCAGTTCCCGGATACTGTCCTGAGCCAGATATGGGTTGACTGCACAGGCACCATAACCTAACAGTGTTGCAAAATGATGGACTTCTCTCGGTTCCCCGGACTCCAGGATCAGGGCCAGAGATGTCTGTTTCTTTGTATTGACCAGATGCTGATGTACGGCAGATACCGCTAACAGGGACGGAATCGGCACATGGTTTTCATCCACACCTCGGTCGGAAAGAACCAGAATATTGGCACCGTCTTTGTATGCTTTATCCACTTCCACAAACAGACGGTCGATCGCGCGTTCCAGTTTCGTACTCTTATAATAGGTAATCGGAACAACTGCTACCTTGAATCCCGGTTTGTGCATCTGTTTGATCTTCAGCATATCCGTATTGGTCAGGATCGGATTGTTGATCTTTAATACCTGGCAGTTTTCCGGTTTTTCCTCCAGCAGATTACCCTTTTTACCTACATAGATCGTGGTGCTGGTGACGATCTCCTCACGTATCGCATCGATCGGCGGGTTGGTTACCTGGGCAAATAACTGTTTGAAGTAATCAAATAACGGTCTCTGTTTTTCAGAAAGTACTGCCAGTGGTGTATCCACACCCATGGCTGCAATTGACTCTCCGCCGTTCAATGCCATGGTACGGATAGAATTCTTATATTCTTCATAGGTATAGCCGAATGCTTTCTGCAGCTGTTTTCTCTGCTCTTTACCGTATTCTTCCACATGTTTGTTCGGGATCTTCAGTTCTTTTAGTTCTACCAGATTGCTGTCGAGCCATTCACCGTACGGCTGTTTGGTCGCATAAATTTCTTTCAGTTCTTCATCCTGATAGATTTTTCCTTTTACAGTATCGACTAGCAGCATCTTCCCAGGGTGCAGACGCTCTTTTAACACGATTTCTTCTTCCGGTACTTCCAAAACGCCGACCTCGGAAGCCAGGATCACATCCCCGCTCTTTAATACATAGTAACGGGATGGACGCAGACCGTTACGGTCAAGAACCGCACCGACCAGATCACCGTCGGAAAATACGATGGATGCAGGACCGTCCCACGGCTCCATCATCGTTGCATAATACTGATAAAAGTCTCTCTCATCCTGATCCAGCGTCTTATTGTTGGTCCATGGTTCCGGAATCGTGATCATAACAGCCAGCGGAAGCGGCATACCACTCATCACCAGGAATTCCAGGGTGTTGTCAAGCATTGCAGAGTCGGATCCTCTGGTATCTACAACCGGCAGGATCTTATGCAGCTGATTTTTCAGATGGGAGGATTCCATTGTTTCCTCACGTGCCAGCATCTTGTCGGCATTACCGCGAATAGTGTTGATCTCACCGTTGTGTACGATAAAGCGGTTCGGATGTGCTCTCTCCCAGCTTGGATTCGTGTTGGTACTGAAACGGGAGTGTACCATGGCGATGGCTGATTCATAATCTTTATCCTGCAGATCGCCGAAGAAGGTGCGCAACTGTCCTACCAGAAACATACCTTTGTATACAATCGTACGGCTGGACATAGATACTACATACGTATTTTCATTACTCTGTTCAAAGACGCGGCGGGCGATGTACAGTTTCCGGTCAAATTCCAGTCCTTTTTCCACACGGGCAGGTTTTTTGATGAACGCCTGCACGATGTGCGGCATACAGACTCTCGCTTTATGACCGAGAACATCCGGATAAACCGGGACTTCACGGTAACCGAGAAGTTCCAGACCTTCTTTTTCCACGATGATCTCGAACATCTTCTTTGCCTGGTTACATTTCAGTTCATCCTGTGGAAAGAAGAGCTGGGCGATACCATACTCTCTCTCCTCTCCGATCGCAATCCCCAGTTTGTCACATTCTTTTTTTGAAGAACTTGTGGGAGATCTGCAGCAGGATACCTACACCGTCTCCTGTTTTTCCTTCTGCATCTTTTCCTGCACGATGTTCCAGATTTTCTACGATTTTCAGAGCATTCTCTACAGTAGTGTGGCTTTTGATACCTTTGCTGTTGATGACCGCTCCGATACCACAGTTATCATGCTCAAATTGCTGTCGATATAAACCTTGATTTTCTTTCATCACATTTTCTCCTCTCACTGGTGATACGCTACTGCCGCCTGGATCAGTCCGCGGAACAGCGGATGTGCGCGGTTTGGTCTGGATTTCAGTTCCGGATGTCCCTGAGTTCCCACGAAGAACGGATGACCGGGAATCTCAAGCATCTCTACGATGCGTTTGTCCGGTGACAGTCCGGAAAGTACCATTCCGTTTTCTTCCAGTTCCTGTCGATAATCGTTATTAACTTCATAGCGATGACGATGTCTTTCACTGATTTCTTCGGTTCCGTATAATTCTCTTGCCTTGCTTCCTTCTTTCAGGACACACGGGTAAGCACCAAGGCGAAGGGTTCCGCCCAGATCTTCCACACCGTTTTGTTCCGGCATCAGTGCAATGACCGGATGTGTGGTTTCCGGATCCAACTCGATGCTGTTGGCATCTTTATAGCCGATCACATCTCTGGCAAATTCTACAATTGCCATCTGCATACCAAGGCAGATGCCAAGGAACGGGATCTTTTCTTCTCTTGCATAGCGGATCGCTTCGATCTTTCCTTCCGTACCACGGGTTCCGAAACCTCCCGGTACCAGGATACCATCCACGCCTTTTAATTTTTCAGCTACATTTTCCGGTGTGATCTCTTCGGAATCTACCCAGCGGATCTTTACGTTTGCACGGGCTGCGATTCCGCCGTGTTTCAGCGCTTCTACCACACTCAGGTAGGCATCATGCAGCTGGATGTATTTTCCGACCATTGCGATCTCCACTTCGTGGATCGGATTTCTCAGATCTTCTACCATCTGTTTCCAGTCGGTCAGATCCGGTTCCGGGCAAGGCAGCTGAAGGGATTCACATACCACCTGTGCCAGATGTTCTTTCTCCATGGCAAGCGGAGCTTCATACAGATACTCCACATCGAGGTTCTGCAGTACATGATTGACCGGCACATTACAGAACAGTGCGATCTTGGCTTTCATCTCCTCGGAGATCTCATATTCGCTTCGGCATACCAGTACATCCGGCCACAGTCCCATTCCCTGCAGTTCCTTGACGCTCTGCTGGGTTGGTTTTGTCTTCATCTCTCCGGATGCTTTCAGATACGGAATCAGGGTTACATGGATCAGAACCGCATTCTCATGACCAATCTCATGCTGGAACTGACGGATGGCCTCCAAAAACGGCTGGCTCTCGATATCACCTACCGTACCACCCACCTCGATGATCGCAATGCGGTTTTCATCCTCTGACTTTGGTTTATAAAAACGATCTTTGATTTCATTAGTTATATGCGGGATTACCTGTACGGTTCCTCCGCCATAATCTCCGTGACGTTCTTTTTGCAGAACGGACCAGTAGATTTTTCCAGTTGTCACATTGGAATTTTTATCCAGGCTCTCATCAATGAATCGTTCATAGTGTCCCAGATCCAGATCCGTCTCGGTACCGTCATCCGTAACGAACACTTCCCCATGCTGAATAGGATTCATCGTACCCGGATCCACATTGATATATGGGTCAAACTTCTGCATAGTCACTTTATAGCCTCTGGCTTTCAGAAGTCTCCCAAGCGAAGCTGCCGTAATTCCCTTTCCAAGACCGGATACTACGCCACCTGTCACAAACACATATTTTACTGCCATCACATTTTCCTCCTCGTTTGAAAAACTATGAGAAATACGTTTTCCGAATTTCTCAGGTTGTCGCAACAGTCGCCAAGGCCTCATGCAGCCACATACTTTGGCTCGTTGCTTACGCAAAAAGGCGTCAGAAACCCTTTCGGATCTCTGACGCCTTTGTCAGTGCTTTTTAATGCTAATATTATGTCCCTTTCCTTTTATTTTGTCAATTCTTTTCTGCTGGTTTTTTTTGTTTTCCTTTTTGCCCTGTTTTTCGACGGATTTTTCCCATTATCCGTACAACATAACCATATCGGAGTTCTATTCTTTCTCTCCAGTTGAGTGTAGTACCCTCCTTATTATTCCATAAGTACCAAAACAATTTATTAAATTATCGTAGCATAATACCTTGCTTTCTTCAACAGTGTAATAATTATTTCCCTGCAAACCCGGAAAAATTTTTTGATTTTTTTCAAATCAGGGATTGACAATCCTAAATATCCGTGTATACTACAGGACATAAAGCAAAGGCGCTTTGAACTTGGAAACAGGTTCAAGGCGTCTTTTTTTATCTTTAAACATTCTGAAAACACTATGGCAATCAGAAAGGAGAACAAATCATGACACATGAAGAAATTCCTGCTTTATATGGAAGCCTTGTTTTTAACGATAAGGTAATGCGTAACAAACTGCCGAAGGATATGTACAAAGCACTTCGCAAAACAATCGAAAACGGAACTCATCTGGAGTTGGACGTAGCTAATTCTGTAGCCGTTGCCATGAAAGAATGGGCTGTAGAAAACGGTGCCACTCACTACACCCATTGGTTCCAGCCGATGACCGGTTTCACAGCTGAAAAACATGACAGTTTCATCACACCGGTTGGTGACGGCGAAGTTATCATGGACTTTTCCGGAAAAGAACTGGTAAAAGGTGAACCGGATGCATCCAGTTTTCCGTCAGGCGGACTTCGTGCTACTTTCGAAGCAAGAGGTTATACAGCATGGGATCCTACATCACCGGCTTTCATTAAAGATGGTACTTTATATATTCCGACGGCTTTCTGTTCTTACAGCGGTGAGGCACTGGATAAGAAAACCCCACTGCTCCGTTCCATGGAAACACTGAACACAGAAGCAGTAAAGATGCTGAAACTCCTGGGAAATGAAACCGTTACCAGCATATCCACAACCATCGGACCGGAACAGGAATACTTCCTGGTAGACAAAGACCTGTATAAGAAGAGAAAAGACCTAGTATTCTGCGGACGTACTCTGTTTGGTGCACCTGCTCCAAAAGGACAGGAAATGGAAGATCATTACTTTGGTTCACTGAAACCAAAGGTTGCTGCTTATATGCATGATCTGGATGTAGAGTTGTGGAAACTTGGTATCCCGGCAAAAACAAAACATAACGAAGTTGCTCCTGCACAGCATGAGCTGGCTCCGATCTTTGATACCGCAAACGTAGCCGTTGACCACAACCAGCTGACCATGGAAATCATGAAAAAAGTGGCTGACAAACATGGTCTGGTATGCCTGTTACATGAAAAACCATTCGAGGGTATCAACGGAAGCGGTAAACATAACAACTGGTCTCTGATAACCAACGATGGGGTAAACCTGTTAAATCCGGGAAGCACACCGGCACAGAATATCCAGTTCCTGGTATTTCTGATGGCTGTCATCAAGGCCGTAGATGAATATGCAGATCTGATGCGTGTATCTGCAACCAGCGCCGGCAACGATCACCGTCTGGGCGGTAACGAAGCTCCGCCGGCTATCGTATCTATCTTCCTTGGTGATGAACTGACTGCAGTTCTGGAATCCATCGAAAATGATACTTTCTTCGGAAAACAGAAAAAAAGTACAGCTGGATATCGGTGCTCATGTACTTCCACACTTTGTGAAAGATACCACGGACCGTAACCGCACTTCACCATTCGCTTTCACAGGTAATAAATTTGAATTCCGTATGCTTGGTTCTGCAGCATCTGTTGCAAACCCGAATGTGGTACTGAACACTGCTGTTGCAGAAGCTCTGTCTCAGTTTTATACCAAACTGGAAGGAACCAAACCGGAAGATATGGAACAGGCCGTACATGAACTGATCAAACGTGCCATCCGCAAACATAAAAAAGTTATCTTCAACGGCAACGGTTATACCGATGAGTGGGTTGCTGAAGCAGAAAAACGCGGATTATATAATCTGCCGTCTACTCCGGACTGCCTGCCACAGCTGTTAGCAGATAAAAACGTGGAACTGTTCACCAAACATCATGTATTTACAAAAGAAGAACTTGCTTCCCGTTATGAGATCAAACTGGAAAACTATGTAAAAACCATCGGTATCGAGGCTCGTACTCTTGCAGAGATGATCACCAAAGATTTTCTGCCGGCTGTCAGCACCTATGCCGCAGAGGTTTCCAAAAACGCAGCAGCAAAGAAATCCTTTATGGCTGCCGCTGATACTGCTTCGGAAGAAGCACTGGTTGAAAAACTGTCCACTGCTTACACTGCTCTGACTGCAGAGGTAACAGAACTGAAAACCCTGATTGATACTTCTTTCGCTCTGGAAGATACCCAGAAATGTGCAGAAGCATTTCATGATCAGGTACTGGCAAAAATGGAAGACATCCGTACCGTTGCCAGTGATATTGAAGCTTTAATTCCAGATTCTATCCTGAGCTATCCTACTTACGATCAGCTTTTGTTCTCCCTGTAGTGAGGTGGAATCTATGTGTCAGGATGAACGGATTAAAGAAGCCTGCGGTGTATTCGGTATTTATAATCCCCATGGGGAAGATGCAGCCTCTTCCATCTATTACGGGCTCTCTTCCCTGCAGCACCGTGGACAGGAATCCTGCGGAATCGCTGTGTTTGACACCAGCGTTCCCAAGGGAAATATGAATGTACAAAGAGGGATGGGACTTGTCAGTGAAGTTTTTAAAGAAGATGTTCTTTCAAATATGAAAGGAAATCTCGGTATCGGGCATGTCCGTTATTCCACAACAGGGGCGGCTACATTGAGTAACGCTCAGCCCCTGGTTCTGAATTATATTAAGGGAACTCTGGCTCTCGCTCATAACGGCAATCTGGTAAATACCGAAGAGCTTCGCAATGAACTTGCGCAAAACGGAGCCATTTTCCATACAACAACTGATTCAGAGGTTATTGCTTATTATATTGCCAGAGAAAGAGTCCGTACCAAATCGGTCGAAGAAGCGATCATGAAGACCGCCGAAAAGATCAAAGGTGCTTACGGTCTGGTCATCGCAAGCCCCCGCAAGCTGATCGGTGTCCGTGATCCCCTTGGACTGAAACCTCTTTGTCTTGGTAAGAGAGATGATTCTTATATCATCGCCTCTGAAAGTTGTGCACTGACTGCAATCGGTGCACAGTTCCTCCGTGATATCAAACCTGGTGAGATCGTAACGATCACCCGGAAAGGTATCACCTCTAACCTTACCTTATGTCAGTCCCGGCAGGCTCATTGCATTTTTGAATACATTTACTTTGCCCGTCTGGACAGCAAACTGGACGGCATCTCCGTATATGAGTCCCGACTTCGTGCCGGTGCAGCACTTGCCAAAGCCTATCCCGCAGATGCTGACCTGGTCGTCGGTGTTCCTGACTCAGGAATTACTGCCGCACAGGGATTCGCGGCTGAATCCGGAATTCCTTTTGGACTGGCATTCTATAAAAACAGCTATGTAGGCCGTACCTTTATCAAGCCTACTCAGAAGGAACGGGAATCCAGTGTACGTCTGAAATTAAGCGTTCTGGAATCCGCTGTCAAAGGAAAAAATATTGTGCTGGTCGATGACTCCATCGTGCGTGGAACCACGATCGCCAATCTGATTCACCTTCTGAAACATGCCGGTGCAAAAGAAGTGCATGTGCGCGTCAGCTCACCGCCTTTCCTGTACCCATGTTATTTCGGTACCGATGTACCGTCCAATCAGCTGTTGATCGCCTCTTCCCATTCAACGGAAGAGATCCGACAGTTAATCGGAGCTGATTCCTTAGGATATATGAAGATTGAAGATCTTCAGTCAATGGTGGGCGATCTTCCACTGTGCAAAGCTTGCTTCGACAATAAGTATCCGATGGAAATTCCAAAACAGTAATCGCGGAAGAAGTCTTACTTCTCCGATTACATACATCACATTTTTCTTACGCAAGGGCGTATACCTCTCTCCAAGGGTATGCGCCTTTTCCCGTTTGGTTGTATTGAAAAAAGGGAACGTCCCCGGCGGAAGCGTTCTCCTTCGCAGCAACGTGGGCAGGGTAACTTTAAGCTAGCCACCAACTTCGACTAAGACTCTCGCGAGAGCGCTCGAGCCTAAGTCTACGTAAGTGTCGGATCTTAAAGCTTGCCCTAAGCGCCCACAAAGTGTTGCTGCAAGGAGAACGCTTCCGCCGGGGACTGGTTTTTCAATGCTGTAGACCAATTCATGATATGTGATACGTCTAAAAAAGACGTAAGTCTTATTTCTATGACTCACGCCTTTCGTTTTTCAGATACACTTTTCCGACTGGATATCCGCTTACTTTTCTGGCTATCCCAATCACTTTACTATATCTGTATTTTTATTTTCTATTTCTTTTTACTGATTTTTCCCCAGATCAGACACAGTACCACCGTGATCGCAATATCCGGCAGTGTATTGCCTACCGGGATGTCTATTTTCATCAGGATCCGGTACAAGATAAAGCCGATCACCCACAGTACCATATTGGAAATCTGGATTTCTTTTTCGCTGTGGTCTTCTTCTAATAGGAAGAAATCCGCAATCTGGATCGCAATCATCGGGGCGAATACGGAACCGATCAGATATAAGAAGTTTGTAATATTATCCATCGGATATACGATAGCTGCCAGGGCACCTACGACAGTAACCGCAATGGCGATATATTTTCCGTTCAGCTTATGGCTAAGGGTCTCACTGGAGATTCCTGCGGAATACGCGTCCAGGAAGGTCGTAGTAACGGTGGAGAAGATGATGATCAGCAGTCCCACGATACCAAGACCTGCTTTTACCATGATCTGGGCGATATCGCTCTCGCCGGTATAGATGGCTGCTCCCATACCGATCAGGTACATCCAGCAGCTGATCACACCGTAGACGATAGCGCTGACTGCGGTTGCCTTTACCGGCTGTTTTGCTTCTCTCGTATAATCACTGATCAGCGGCAGCCAGGATAACGGCATCGCCACTGCCAGTTCCACAGCAGCGCCAAAGGTCAATCCATCAGCTGCCACGGTCTCTGCTGTATAATCTCCGAAGAAAATAACTTTACAGAGAATCAGTGTAAGAATAAATAATGCTGCCATGGCAACCGTATTCAGCTTTCCAAGGTTGGTGATACCGATCACGATCCATAAAACGATCAGCGCACCGATCACCAGACACCAGACCCAGTTGCCCACACCGGCGGCCTGATTGGCGGCCAGCGCACCGTCATAGATCATGATCGCGGTCCAGCCCACCAGCTGGATCACATTCAGAAGGGCAAAAAACAGGCTGCCTTTTTGTCCAAAACTGATCTTTACGGTTTCCATGGCACTTTTTCTTACTTTACCACCGATCACACCTGCAAGGAACAACAGGATGCATCCGATCAGATGTCCCACAAGAATCGCTGCCAATCCCTTTTTCATGCCCAGCGAAGCCAGATACGTTCCGGTCAGGATCTCGGCGATCGATACCCCCGCTCCAAACCAGATCAAGCCGTTTTCAAATAAAGAAGTTCTTTTCTCACTCATGATCAGATGCCTCCTTTACATATTCTCCGGTAATGGCAAATCCGTGGTTCATCGGACCGCTGCCCTTGCCGAGATCCAGCATAGCTGCCAGAGCACCGGAAATATAGGCCTTTGCGCGCTCTACAGACACATCCATAGGAAATCCCTTTGCCAGGTTGGAAGCGATCGCGCTGGAAAGCGTACAGCCGGTTCCATGAGTATTCGGGTTATCGATCCGTTTTCCGTAAAACCATTGGCAGGTTCCTTCATGATAAAGCAAGTCATTGGCATCATTCACCTTATGACCGCCTTTTAACAGAACCGCACATCCGTACTGATCACCAATCACTTTAGCCGCCTCCATCATCTCCGCTTCAGAAGTGATAGTCATACCGGAAAGTACTTCTGCCTCCGGGATATTCGGTGTCAGGATCTGTGCCAGCGGAAACAGATATTCTTTTAAGGTGCTTACCGCGTCTTCACTGATCAGTCTGGCTCCGCTGGTAGCCACCATAACCGGATCAACCACGATATTTTTTGCATCATACTCTTTCAGTTTTTCTGCAATCTTTATGATCAGACCGGAGGACGAAACCATTCCGATCTTCACTGCATCCGGAAAGATATCTGTGAAAATATTGTCCAGTTCCTCTCCTAAAAATTCCTCAGTTGCCTCCATAATTGCTGTTACACCGGTTGTATTCTGGGCTGTCAGAGCCGTGATCGCACTCATGGCATATACGCCATTGGCCATCATCGTCTTGATATCTGCCTGAATGCCGGCGCCTCCGCTGGAATCACTGCCAGCGATTGTTAATGCTGTTCTCATATTTTTTCTCCTTTGCATATGAATTCACCATTACTTTTTTATAGCGACGAAAGGTGGTGCCCCCAATCCGCCGCATGTCAAAATTGATCCACCGAATCAATTATTGATATGCAATGCACAGTCAAAAACAGACACACCAAAAGGATGGTGTGCCTGTTTTTCTCTGTAAATCATCCCTACGTTGGCATTATCCAAATCAGGTTATGGGTCGAAACGCTGCCAGTCTCCTCTCAGCCTGCTTATGCAAGCTCCCCGTTTTCTATTCGTTTTTGAGGATTGCAAAATTGCACGGCAATAAAGCACTCCTGGTATAGCATTTCTTATCTGTAGATGATATCATCTCTTCCCGGACCATTGGAAATCATGGTGATCGGGAAACCAATCTTCTCTTCTACGAATTCGATGTATTTTCTGCAGTTTTCCGGCAGATCTTCGTATTTCTTGATACCGCGGATATCGCATTTCCATCCCGGCAGAGTTTCATATACCGGTTTTGCCTTTTCCAGCAGTGTGGTGGTCGGGAAGTCTGTAGTTACTTCGCCGTCGATGTCGTATCCTACGCATACCGGAATCTCATCCAGATATCCCAGAACATCCAGTACGGTGAACGCTACATCGGTAGTTCCCTGCATACGGCATCCGTATTTGGAAGCCACTGCATCGAACCATCCCATACGTCTCGGTCTTCCGGTTGTTGCACCGAACTCGCCGCCGTCTCCGCCTCTGCGTCTCAGCTCATCTGCCTCGTCTCCGAAGATCTCGGATACGAATGCGCCTGCTCCTACTGCGCTGGAGTATGCTTTACATACGGTGATGATTTTCTTGATCTCATATGGCGGTACACCTGCTCCCACTGCACCGTATCCTGCCAGTGTGGAGGAAGAAGTTACCATTGGGTAAATACCGTGATCCGGGTCTTTTAAGGATCCCAGCTGACCCTCTAACAGGATCTCTTTTCCTTCTTTCAGTGCATTCCACAGGAACAAAGATACGTCGCATACATATGGCTCCAGCATCTTCTTGTAGCTCATCAGCTCTTCAAAAATCTCTTCCGGTTTCAGAAGCGGTTTGTGATACAGATGCTCCAGCATAACGTTCTTTTTCTCGCAGATGCCTGCTACTTTTTCTTTCAGTGCTTCCTCGTCAAACAGCTCGCTGACCTGGAAACCGATCTTTGCAAATTTATCAGAATAAAAAGGAGCGATACCTGATTTTGTGGATCCGAAGGATTTGCCACCCAGACGTTCTTCTTCGTACTGATCAAACAGAATGTGATAAGACATTACCATCTGTGCACGGTCGGAAATCAGGATCTTCGGTGTCGGTACCCCTTTGGATACGATATCCTGGATCTCTTTGAAAACCAGTGGCACATTCAGTGCAACACCGTTTCCGATCACGCTTGTGGTATGATTATAAAATACACCTGACGGCAGGGTATGCAGTGCGAACTTGCCGTAATCATTTACGATGGTATGTCCGGCATTGGCTCCACCCTGGAAACGAACGATAATGTCCGCTTCTTTAGCCAGCATATCGGTAATCTTACCTTTTCCTTCATCTCCCCAGTTTGCTCCAACAACAGCTTTAATCATTTGGTTACCTCCTGACGGGTTATCATCATTTCCTTTACGAAAATGATTATACAACACTTTTCTTATTAGTAAAACTTATTATTACTTATAAATTAAAGTCAATTATAAATTTCCTTAATAAGTATACCATCTTTCTTATTTTCCCACCAGAACTTTTTCATATTTTCCGGAAATCTTTTTAGATTTTCCGTAAACCACGTGGCTGAGCACATACTGACCGTCGTTGACAAAGATTTCAATCAGGTGCTCATTCACCAGAATATCCAGTTGTGCCGCACCCTCGATCACCGGAGTCGCACCAAC
>ENA-OPZZ01000791-OPZZ01000791.1-human-gut-metagenome-genome-assembly--contig:-NODE-791-length-22679-cov-3.244191_pt1 | contig 22679 bp, 26 predicted proteins | sample MGYA00242487_ERZ504511 | MGnify/ENA primary metagenome ERZ504511 (study PRJEB26092, sample SAMD00036241) | human gut metagenome | host: Homo sapiens | study: EMG produced TPA metagenomics assembly of... | reverse complement strand
GGGAATCCACCTGAGCCTTTTTCTATGAGAGGAGAACATTGAATTATGAAACGAATCTTTTGGCATATCCTTCTGGTTTACCCTCCTCCTTACGCTGGTCTACCCTGTGCAGGTCTTTGCAGCCGGGGATGGCAATATGGACGGAGGCGGTTCCGAAATGGGACAGGGGACTGCCCAGAACTTCTGGTCCCGGGTAATGACGGCGTCCGCATTACAGTGGTAAATGCAGAAACACGGGGAAGCAGCGGCTCCCTCTGTTGATTTTTCCAATAAGTCGTTCTCGAAGCCCATCTTTCATTTCGAGAAACACAGTAAGCTGGACTACCGGGCCGGAGCTGCCCTTAACCCGATACAGGGGAATTATCTTTATCATATACCGGCCGCTACTATCCCTTATATTATGACGAGCAATACCCATCCGGCCAATATCCAGGCAATCCGGCAATACTTCTGTTCGGAATTTGCGGCAAAAATGATATCCGATGCAACCGGCCTGGAATATGAAACGCTGATCGGCGGCGATTATAAACTTGTGATTGAGCCAATCTGCTATTTTACCTACCAGGGTAATTTTTGCGCCATGACGGCCACCGAAGCCGCCATGTATAACCAGTTAAGCGGCGGCGCACTCGTATCCATGCTGCCGAATGTCATCCAGAAAAACCTGCCGCTTGCTATTTTCCTGGAAAAAGATGATCTGGGCTTTCCGGCCTGGACTGGTCCCACCAACGAACGGGTAACGGATGAGCAGATTATCGCGGCCCTGGGAATCGGCATCGTAAGCTATAAAGATCTGCCTGCGCCTGAGATTGAGGCCCCTGATGTTGTATACCGCGTCGATACCGATGTCATCACCAGTATCACAGTAAATACAAACCGTGAAATCAATCCTGATAATCCAGCCAACGTAACCTTCCATATCAACGGCAGATCCTATACGGTAAACAACATTGTGATTCCAGAGGGCGGTTCCCAGATTGTCTGGGTTAAATGGCATACTCCCTCCGAACCCTGCCGGATTACGATCAGCGCATCCCTCCACAGAGCTACCACTGCAAAAACCAGCTTCATCGCAGATATTGTGGATCTGAATGAAAATATTCCGCCTGATCCCACTGCCACGGATACGAATCCTCGTTTTTCCGTTCCATCCATCCCCTCTAATCCGCAGAATACATCGGCAGCATGGAGTGTCTGGTACGCCTACTGGTTTCCTGACTGGGATTGGTGCGATCACGGTGATGAGGGCGGACATTGGGTAGACAATGGCTGGTGGGAATTTGATACTCACAATTATTCCGCTTCCCTTTCCGGAACCATGAATATTGCACCGGATGATATTGTTCCTACTGCACAGGGCGATACCATGAAAAGCGGGTACGGAATTAAGGAAATAGCATCTGCAAGGCTTACGATAAATGCCCCTGCAAGCCACTATGCTCCTGCTCAGACTGCAGTATCCTACTTTCCTGAATTCCAGTACCAGAATTACTGGCGGCTCTTAACCTGCAGCGGAGGAATGGCGGCTACCTTCCGATTTCAGCCCAATGAATTTTCCACCTACAACCGGCAGGTTCACTTCAGTCCCATATGGTTCCCGGATCATACCAGCTACACGGTCTATACCTATGTGATTGATGCATGGACCCCTGCAGGTATGCTGTCTTTAAACTTAAATGATTCCGTACAGATTGATGGGAGCTTATATGATGACTGGTATTCAAAACGTGAATAGCCTGGAAGCTGGCTATTATGCAGCCACTCTGATTTTTATTGGTTGGTTTGCTCTGTATGATTTCCGCCGCCACCTGGTCCGGAATCAGGCACTGGCTATCTTTTTCTTCTGGTGTCTTTTGTCCCTGCCGCTGACCGCATCGACCAGCCTGCTTCCTGTCAGTCTTCTGATCCTGCAGGCTGTTATGGGTTTTCTAAACGGCGGACTCATCTTATTGGCGGCAGCCTGGATTACCCATGGCGGGATTGGCGGCGGTGACATTAAGCTGGCGGCTCTCCTGGGACTGCTCTTTGGAACCCGTGGAGTCTGTCTGATCCTGTTTATTGCCGCCATATCGGCACTCGCTTTTGTTCTTCTAATCAGTGGCAGAAACCGTTCATCACCCCTGCGCCTGCCCTTTGTCCCATTTCTTTTTCTGGGTTCTGTGCTGTGGGTATTTTTATAGGAGAAAATCATATGCTGCTTTTTATCTCGTCCGGTCTTTTACTGGCCCTTTTCCTTGCCTTCCTTCTGGGTTCCGCCTTAATCGAACAGGCAAGAGCATTTTTAGATCAAAACCGCTAAAGGAGAGTATGAAACATGAGAATCAATAACCGATTTATCTATGGCATCATCAGCATTCTGCTTGCTGCTGTCATTGCCTTTGTTGCCATTCCTGTTGTAACCAAAAAGACCAGCAGCACTCTGGAAATTGTGCGTGTTGTAAATCCATTAGAACGGGGACAGCAGATTACTGCCCAGGACCTGGAGCTGATTGAAGTCGGCAGCTATAATCTGCCTGCCTCTGTTGCAATCCGTCTGGAAGATGTGACAGGTACTTATGCCGCCGCTTCCCTCATGCCCGGAGACTATATCCTGCCAAATAAGGTCAGTTCCTCTCCTCTGTCTTCCGATCCTGCGCTCTATTCCATTCCTGATGGTATGGTTGCCATATCTGTTACCACACAGACGCTGGCGACTGCTTTATCGGATAAACTTCAGTCTGGAGATATTATCCGCTTTTACCACTATAATGACGAGCATGAGCAGCTGAATCCCGTGGAAGACATTCCGGAACTTCGCTATGTAAAAGTTCTGTCCGTCACAGATTCCCAAGGACTTGATATTGACTACACGCAGCCCTTAGAGGAAGATGAGGAAAAACTTCAGACAGCCACCATAACCGTTCTGGCATCTCCTGAACAGGCTATGCTGCTGACCCGTTACGAAAATGAAGGAATCCTCCATGTAGCCTTAATCAGCCGGGGAAACGAAGCACTGGTAACAGAACTCCTTCAGCGTCAAACCGACATTCTGAATGAACTGTATCTTGTACCGGAAGAATCTTTATTTGAAACCAATGCGGAAGATTATATGGAGTCGGAAGAAAGCCCTTCCGAAGAAGAAACTGCCTTACCAGAGGAAAGCCAGGAAACCACATCGGAAGCTGACGAAAAGGAGGAATAACTATATGGCAAAAATCATTACTGTCTGGGGAAACCCAGGCTGTGGAAAATCCATGTTCTGCTGCATCTTGGCCAAAGTTCTTACCGCCGGCAAACAAAAGGCAATCATTATCAATGCAGATCCTGCCACTCCCATGCTTCCCGTCTGGATGCCTGATCGAATTCTGGAGCAGGACGCTTCTGTCGGAGGCGTCCTTTCCTCGCTGGACATCAACTCTGCCCTGATAGCGGAGCGTGTGGCTGTGCTCAAGGATTATCCTTTTATCGGAGTCATGGGATATGCCGCCGGAGAAACACCTTTCTCCTATCCTGAGCTGAAATATGACCGAATCAAACTTTTAATTTCAGAGGCTTCCCGACTCGTGGACTATATAATTCTGGACTGCAGTTCCAGCGTTGTGAATTTCTTCACTCCTACTGCAATTGAATCTGCCGATGTGGTTGTGCGAATCCTCACACCGGGATCTGAGGGGGCATTAACTACTTAAAGGCCCATAAACCGCTTCTGACAGATGCAAAGTTCCGTTATGATGAACATCTGACCTTTGCCGGACTTGCCCGCCCATTCCACGCACTGGATGAGATGGGCCATTTAATCGGAGGCTTCGACGGAATTCTTCCCTATGCCAAGGAAATTGAACGCTGCGGTACATCCGGAGAGATGTTCCGGGCTCTCGCATATTGTAACCAGCGCTACATCAATTCCATGAAACTGGTTCGCCAGCGGCTGGAAATTGGGGAAGCGTCACAGGAAGCAGATGCCGCGCAGGAGGAGGAAATCCTGAATGAATAGCCTGAATGAATTATTCTTTAATCACTCCGCTGCTGAGGGCATGACTTATGAGGATATTCTGGACGATGTGCAGAAATACTGTACTGCCAACCATGCGGATACCCTTTCTGGGGAAACCGATCCGGAGCAGGCAAAAAAGCTTCTCAAGAATTCATTCTCCAATACCTGATAAAATGCAGCTATGGAGTAGAAGGAATGTCCTCCGCCGAATTATGCGAAAACCTCTACGAGGATATGGCAGGCTTCTCTTTCCTGAAAAAAATGGATTTACCGGAAAGGTGTGGAGGAAGTAAATATCAATGCCTACAACGATATCGAGGTCATCACCAGCGGCGGACGCTCCATGAAGATTCCGGAGAAATTTCAGTCCCCACAGCATGCCATTGATGTCATCCGAAGGCTTTTAAGCACCTGCGGCATGGTGATTGATGACACGATGCCTTCCGTTATTGGATATCTGGACAAAAATATCCGAATCTCTGTAGACAAGACTCCCATTGTAGATGCCGATGTTGGAATCAACGCCTCCATCCGTATTGTAAACCAGCAGTCCATATCCAGAGAAAAGCTTATCGACTCCGGTTCTGCCACAGAAGAAATGCTGGATTTTCTGGTCTGCTGTATCCGCTATGGTGTCTCGGTCTGCATTGCAGGCTCCACCGGCTCCGGAAAGACCACGGTAATGAGCTGGCTTTTATCCATGGTTCCAGACAACCGCCGCCTGATTACCATTGAAGAGGGCAGCCGTGAATTTGACCTGGTAAAAAGAGATGCGGATGGTAAAATCCTGAATTCTGTTGTTCACCTGCTGACCAGACCCCATGAGAATCCGGCGCTTGATATCGACCAGGATATTCTTCTGGAACGTGTTCTCCGAAAACATCCCGATGTAATCGGTGTCGGAGAAATGCGCTCTGCCAAAGAAGCCTTATCCGTAGCAGAAAGCTCCAGAACCGGTCATACCGTTGTAACTACCATTCATTCCAATTCTGCGGAGGCAACCTACCGCCGTATGATGACACTGGCAAAACGGAAATACAATATGGCTGACGATATCCTGATGCAGATCATGGTAGAGGCATATCCCGTCGTAATCTTTACAAAACAGCTGGAAGACGGTTCCCGAAAAATCATGCAGATCATTGAAGGAGAGGACTATACAGACGGAAAACTTCAGTACCGTACTCTTTATCAGTACAATGTGGAAGATAACCGTACAATAGCCGGAAAAACACAGGTGTTCGGGGAACATAAGAAACTAAATCCTTTTACAGATAACCTGAAGAAACGGCTGCTGGATAACGGCATCTCCCAGCTGGAACTCAAAAAACTTATGGATGAAAGGAGGGAACCCTGATGCAATGGATACAGATCATCATTTTTGTGCTGCTCCTAAGCGGTTTTTTTTACACTTTTCGATATCCGCTTCACAGATCTGTTGAACCTTCTTGCCGTTGGAAAAAAGAGTACCCTGAACGATGACATCGATGTACTGCTTGGTAAACCGGCCAAAGGCTTTTTCAACCGGGAAAGTGTGGAGATTGAACAGCTTCTGAAATCAACCGGCCGTGAAAACCGATTCACTATGGTTAAACGAATATCTGTCCTTTTGTTTTCTCTGGGAGCTGTGGTATCGCTCCTGCTAAACAACCCGTTCCTGATTCCGATTCTGGGTGCCGGCTTTGCACTGGCTCCGGTCTGGTATCTGCGTGCTACTGCATCTGTTTATAAGAAGCATTTGAACGAAGAACTGGAAACTGCCATCTCCGTGGTAACAACTTCCTATCTGCGAAGCGGAGACCTGATGAAAGCCGTAAAAGAGAATATCCCCTACTTAAATCCACCTGTAAAGGGAAACTTTGAGGCTTTTATTACAGAAGCAGAAATGCTGAATGCCAATATGATTTCTGCAATCAACTCACTGAAAATGAAGATTCCCAACCGGATTTTCCATGAATGGTGCAATACTCTGATTCAGTGTCAGTCTGACCGCAACATGATGAATACGCTTACCTTTACGGTTCAGAAATTCAGCGATATGCGGATTGTTCAGACAGAACTGGAAGCAATCATCAATGAACCAAAGCGTGAAGCATTTGCCATGATGTTTTTGGTTCTCTGCAATATCCCGCTTTTGTATGTCCTCAATCAGAACTGGTTTGAAACTCTGATTTTCACCCTTCCGGGCAAAATCACACTGGCAATCTGTGCTGCTGTCATCCTGTTTTCTTTTACCCGGATTATGCAGCTTAGCAAACCCATCGAATACAAAGGATAGGAGGCTCTTATGACAGGACTTTTGATTTTACTGGCAGCCATCTTCACTGGCTGTAGCTGCTACTACCTTTCCTGCGCTTTTGCGGACATTCCCACAGTACGCACCTCCAAAGCCATGATGACCACCAGAAAGCAGACCGGATCCGGCAGTGAAAAACTGTTCGATGTCTACCTTACCAGGATTGCCAGACTTCTGGCTCCCGTTATCCGCCTGGATCCGGTAAAACGCGGGAAGCTGCAGACCACACTGGAAATTGCAGAGCTCTCTCTGACACCGGAAGCTTATACCGCCAAAGCATTTTTAAGTGCCCTGGCAGTGGCATTTCTGTCCCTGCCGCTATTTCTCATCATGCCCTTACTGGGATTTCTGGTTCTTGGACTCTCCATACTGATGTGGTTCTCCACCTACTATGGAGCCTTTGATTATGTAAAAAAAGCGAAAGGTTCTCATTGAACAGGAGCTTCCGCGTCTGGCCGTCAGCATCCAGCAAAGCCTGGCAAATGACCGCGATGTACTGAAGCTCCTGGTTTCTTACCGTAGGATTGCTGGGCCGGAACTTGGCAAAGAGCTGGATACCACCATTGCCGATATGAAAACCGGCAACTACGAAAATGCTCTTCTACGGTTTCAAAACCGGATCGGCAGCACCATGCTGTCTGATATTGTCCGGGGCTTAATCGGAACCCTCAGAGGCGATGACCAGCAGATGTATTTCCGAATGCTTGCCTTCGATATGCGCCAGATGGAACAAAGCAATCTGAAGAAAGAGGCTGCCAAGCGTCCAAAACAGATGCAGAAGTATTCTATGATGATGCTGTTTTGTATCCTTCTGATCTATGTTGTTGTTCTGACCGTGGAGGTTATCAGCTCTCTGGACGCATTTTTCTGACATAGATGCTGCAGCCATCCGATTCAGAAAGGGGGGATGCCATAGTAAATGCTGCAGTTACCCCTGCCGTTTTTCAAAAATAGGGCAGAGAAAGGAGATGCCTATGAAAAATTTCTTTTGGATACCAACTGTTCTGTTGCTCAGCGGTATCACCACCATCACAATTTTAAAAAGGAGAAGATCATCATGAAAAAAGCAATTTATCGTTTTACATCACCGGCCCGCAATTTCTGCACCAAAGCCGGACAGTATCTGCGCAATCAGAGAGGCGATTTCTATATTTCTGACGGTGTAAAGATCATTATCGCTGTTGTTCTCGGGGCACTGCTTCTGGCTGCTCTTACTACCATTTTCAACGATACGGTTATCCCTCGTATCACTCAGGAAATTGAAGGCTTGTTCAGCTAAATCATTTGCCCGAACCGTTATCCACAAAGATGACAGTTCGGGCTTTCTCTTTTCCACATTTTATGAAAGGAAGATAGCTATTTGAAATCTCATCACGAAATCAGTATTCCATACGAAACTCTGGTACGCTTTCTGGAATCTGCAGAAGGAAACTACCGAAATGCCCTCTATATCCGCTGCAGCGCCTGCCGCTATCACAGAGAAGAACACTGTGGGGATTTTCTGTTCATTCCGGGACATGACTGTGTTCCGATTCTGTTCCCCCTTGCAGATGCCATGGATGTGATCGGACATATCGATCCTTCCGACTGTGCCGGAAATCCTATCCAGCACCGCCTTTCTGCACCTTTATCACCAATGGCTGATTCTCCTGACAAATACGGATGAAATCTGTCCTTTTCATCAGATTCTCCATCTTACTAATTCATGACTGCCATATTATGGCAATTTGTTCTTAATAGGAACGGCTTTCACTTCCAGCCTACTACAAAAGAAAATCCCGTTCTTCTACAATAAAACCAGGCAATACACAAATATGCGTAAAACCATTTAAGGAAAGGAGGCCCGCCAAATGAAACGTAAATCTCAAACAATCTTCTGCCCCTATTGCGGAAAACCTGCCATACTTCGAAAGGCATCCGACATTTACAAAACGCACACCCTTGAAGAATATCTCTATGCCTGCAGTGATTACCCTGCCTGTGATGCTTATGTGGGTGTCCACAGAGGAACATTACTTCCAAAAGGGAGCCTCGCTAATAAAGAGCTTCGTCGGAAACGCATTGTGGCCCACCGTTATTTTGATTCTATCTGGAAGCACGGAATCCTGAATCGGAAAAATGCATATTTCTGGCTTCAGGATATCTTCGGACTCACCAGTGATCAGGCACATATCGGTCAGTTCTCTGATTATATGTGCGATCAGGTTATCTCTGCAAGTAAGCGGGTTCTGGAAAATAATAAAATTGCCTGTTAGGGCGGAAAGGAGACAGGATGAGTATGACATCTACTGTATCAAACACCGTTCATCCGGAAGAATATCTGCATCTGGTGGATACGGTTATCTCTCTTTATATCACACAACGCATAGATATTGCTGATATGGAATATGCCGATCTTTATCAGACCGGCTGCCTCGCTCTCTGCCATGCAGCTGCTACTTACGATCCGGAACGGGAAGCCAGCTTTTCCACTTATGCCTCCGTCGTAATCCGTAACCGGCTTTATGACTATTGCCGCCATGTAAACCATGTTCATTCCCAGCTCCTCTATCTGGATGCTCCGCTGGCAGATGACTCAGAGACGGCCTATGTTGATCAGCTGCAGGCACCCTCTGAATCTCCCGCAGAGCTGTTTCCTCTTCTTCAGATAATTCAGGAGGAATACAGCGGGATTGCTGCCAAGGGAGTCAATGCTCTTCTTTTACAGGCCAGTGGATACTCCAGTAAAGATATTGCCGCCATGTATCATGTAAAACCAAATCACATTTCCGCATGGATTTCGCGGGCCAGAAGCCGTCTGCAGAAAGATCCAAGGGTTCTGGCTTTTGCCCAGTAAAACCGGAAGGGAGTTGAATCAAAATGCTGACCTTATATACCGCTGTTGGAAAGCTGCAGATAAGAAAAATTCTGCCGGAAAAGAATATCCTCTGGTAATGGTTGGGGAAAAAGAACGGACATTAACTCCGTATGAAATGCTGTTATGGTCTTCTCTATCCTGGAATATCCTGACTTTCGATGAAACACGGGCTTTATTCTATGAAAGAGAACAGGAAATGCATATCCTAAGCGATCTTGACTTTGAATATTACCTCAAGCGCCTAATATTTCGCGGGCTGGTAGTGTCCGGAACAGGATACTCCGGTATCAGCGCCCTGCACCAGCTTCTTGCACCGCTTTATGTTCACTCCTGCGCCGACAGACTTCTGGAGAAGCTGGCTGCTCTAGCAGACATGGTATGTCTTCAGCACTATCCCCTCCGCACTGCAGTCCGCATTTTCCGTAAGGAGAAGCTCACTGTGGAGGAAAAGCTGCTGATCGGGCGCTGCGGACCCAAGCGAATTGCTGCCTCTGAAATTCTGGAATATGGGGAGGCACCGGATCAGCATCGGATGGCGGCGGTGCTAGCCGGGGTGTATTTGAAGCGGCAGGTAATATTTGAGACTTTCTAATTCTTTTCAGAAATAATAAGTGCCAGATAATAGAAATCTCTAAGTCTGGCACTTGCTATTTTATCTTTCCAAGTATGGAGTTATATGATTCTTCCAAATATCTTTTACAACATCTTCTGTTGTCATTCCATTTTGCCTTCCACCCAAGGACATCATGGATGACAAGCATAGATTTCCGTTTATACATTTAGCACTATACATGCCATTCCATGAGTGATTTCCTCCTACCATAGAAAACGAATCATTTGAAAATCCTATATTCCATGCCCCAAAACTATTATCCAAGAAAATCTTTAATGACTTAATTGTTCTTCCATTTTTATAAAACTGGTAGTAATAATTTCTAGAATCTATCATCTCTGCCATAATTTGAAAACATCCATATTTTTCTTCTAATTGTTTACACAAATCAACCATTATTTCATTAATCTCATGAAAAGCTTTTGACATAAACTGATTAATTTCCAAATCTGTCGGTTCAGCATTATCTGCTCCCGCAAAAATTCCCATGGATTCAAATATTCTCTCAGAAACATGTTCTGCTCCGCTTTGCCTTTGAGATTTCCGGATAATATTCTTATCCGCTAAATGCTCTTCTATCGCTGTACAAACATCACTTATGGAAGGATTATTCATATCCGAAACCAGATCGAGAAAATCCGCTATATTAGCAGAAATATCCTGTCTTCTTTTCAAATCTTCGCCAAGTCTTCCAATATTCTGTATTCCGATTCCCTCTAAATCATGTTTCAGTTCTTCATATTCTGCCTGCCAATGCTTTACATAACTCGCGCGTATTGCTGGCTTGTAAATACCTGTATGCACAACTGCAGGAAATATTTTATCCTGATACTGCCTATCCCTCATTACTTCAAGAACCTCATACATACAGTTTGCGGATTTTAAATAAGCATCTGAAATCAACAATATCATATAATCCATTTTGGGAATTGACTGCATATACTGTTTGATACTTCCCCATTTCCTAATATCTAATTTATCACGATGCAGATTTATCTCAGGATCCTTTGCCAAATGCATCTCTATATCAGAAGCAATCTCCTCATCTGCCCAACAATACGACAAAAAAAATTTCTACTCTACCCACTCTTGTACCTCACTTTTCAAGTTTATCGCACTTCATCCGTACTTGTTTAATATTAGCATATTTCTCACTTCTCGTCTACTTAATATAGACTTTTAAAATTGACAACCGCTATATCTTGTGGTAACATAATCTTGTAATTGATTTTTGTGACTGGCTGACTGCCACCACACGTTGTTTAAGTTGGAATGAAGTGTCAAAAGATACCATCTCTATAGATGGCATTTTTTTGGCACTTTTTTTATTTCCAAATATGCCTCTGGCATATCACAATCACGGCACACACGCTGATATCAGAAAGGAGACAAGAATTATGAACACCCCCGTAACAATCATTACCACAGGCCGCGTCACTGCAGATCTGGAGCTGAAGACCAGCCAGAACGGACGAAACACCAAATTTGTTCAGTTCAGCCTGGCTGTCAACAAAGGCTATGGTGAAAACAACCGCCCTAACTACTACAAATGCCTGCTCTTTGGAGAAGAAGCCCAGCGCATCATTGATGCCAAGGTAAAGAAAGGCAGTCTGATCCAGATTGTCGGAGACCTGGATCTGGAAGAGTTCAAGAAACGCGATGGCTCTGCCGGCTGGAGTGCCCGAGTCACATTGTTGTCCTGGAACTATGCTCCTACTAACCGCCCGAAGGAAGATAGCCTTCCCGAAGAAAATAATGCAAGAGACAACCAGTTTATCCCTACCGAAGACTGTGGTGAGAATGGCCTGCCGTTTAATTAAAAAAACGGTCACAAGAGGAATTGCAAAAAGCATATCCCGCTGATGCAGTTCCTCTTTTTATGTTCTGAATGAACTCACAATCCCCTAAACAACCGAAAGGAGTATTCCATGAAATCCTCTCTCTTTACAAAAGGCTTCAAAATCTTAATCGTCACTCTGCTTCTGCTGGCTGTACTATTTAACCGGTCTCTGGCTCAAAAACTTATGCTGGCCACAATCCTGATCTGGATGTTTATGGTCATTGTAAGGTTTTTGAAGCCAACGGTCAGAAAGCTGATAGAAAACTGGTACGCTGACAGACAATACCGAAGGAATATTACCCCCTTAGTTCTGTCTGCTCCCATGCCGGATGAAGCAATATCCTTTTCGCCGGTTCCGGAGCCAGAGCCTGCTTTCTCTGAAGCAGAACAGAAACGGATGCTTCAGCATATCAGTCTGCGGATTACAGAAAAAATCAAATCTGCATACCCGGATGCTACCTGGCGCTGGGCAGACTCTCCTGATCTGACTGCAATTCTGGACGGAAAAACCTTCCGGATACAGGTCGATGATATGGCGGCCTTCACTCATGCCGATATACGCTTTGACCGCTATGCAAGAATCCGGATCACACCTCTTTCAGTGGGAGAATTTGCTTCATCTGCTGATTCAGGAAAGAAAACACCCTCGGAAGAAGATACAAAAGAACCTGCAGTTGTTGATGTAATATCCTGGTATGAACTGATTGGCAGACAGATGCTGGAATCCGTTATTACAGACCTGAATGCCAACGGACACAGCCGCCTTTCTATCAAGGAAAACGGAGATATCATCATCACCCGAAACAAAAAAGAAGCGTTAAAAGGCACTCTGGATCAATTTCCTCCCAAGAACTACTGGAATGAATTCCTAAACCTTTTAGAAGAACAGGAACTGCATGGAAAGGTCGAAAAAGACCGCATCATCATTTCCTGGGTTTAAATTATCAATGAAAGGATGAAACACAAATGGCAAAAACACCGTTATTCCAAAACTGGAGCTGGAAACGCACACTTCCGGAACCCTTCGACAAAGAGGACGCTGTCAGCACTGCTTCCTATAGCAAATACTGTATCGGTTCTACCAAGAAAGCAACTCTGCATTCTGCAGCACTCAGTGCAATCCTTGCCTATATGGACATGGATACTGCAGTCACACCCGGCAGTACATCTGAATGTGCTTATGGTACACAGGGAGAAAAACTGGTTGCTGAATATCAGAGCCGTACCGGAGAAATTCACGCAGTCATCTTTAATAAGACCAATCGAAAATTTGTAGCAGGGCGCTTTGACATTGCTGATCCTTCTGCAAATACAAAGGTGTACAGCATCAAAGACAGCGGTAATACAGGAACTGCACTGTTCTTTGCGTTGCTTCCCCTTGCACTGAAGGATCTTGAATTCAAAGAACAATATGACAAGCTGGCCTCCTGCAAACAGGCAGGATATCCAGATATGGAAACAGCGGATGAAGCTGCTTACATTCTCTGCGACAACTTATACCGGAGAATTGAAAATGCTGATAATCTGGGAAATGACGGAATAAAAATCGTTGTGCCTCCAACAGGCAATATCCAGCAGATTACACCTCTGAACCTGACAAAGGGAACTTACTCCCCTACCAGTGTTCTGTTCGGCACCTTCCGCATTTTCAAGCCCGGCTCATCCGTAGCTGCATCCATTCACATTGACAAAGACCATTTTTCCGGCAAATATTCATTTTCCAGCCGAACCTTTTCCCCAAAAGAACAAATGCAGATCCCCAAACTGGAAGACTGGTACATCATTCCTCCGGAGGTAGACAGCATCTGTAAACACATACAATTAACCACTGCTGGAACCCAGCCTATGCGTAACTTTCTGCTGCGCGGACCTGCCGGAACCGGAAAAACAGAGGCTGCAAAAGCAATCGCTGCCGGACTGGGACTTCCTTACCTGTTTATACCTGCTCTGCCAATACAGAGATTTTGACCTGCTGGGACAAATGCTGCCGGATACGAATAGTTCCGCCTGCAGTCTTCCTGAAGAGTATCCATCCCTGATGGACATTCAGATGGATCCTCCCAGTGCTTTCTATAAGCTGACAGGGCAGTATCAGGAAGGTATCACCGATGGCGAAGTCTATGACAAACTGGTAGAAACCATCACACTGCGAGCAAAGCAGAAAGAAACCGACAGCAACCAAAATGGACAGCATTTCCGCTATGTGGAGACGCCCTTAATCGAGGCAATCCGTAAAGGCTATGTGATCGAAATTCAGGAGCCAACAGTTATCGCAAATCCCGGTGTCCTGGTCGGTTTAAACGGATTGCTGGACCGCTGCGCCAGCGTGGTTCTTCCCACCGGAGAAGTTGTCAGACGCCATCCTGATACGGTAGTCATTGTCACTACCAACATCAATTATGCCGGATGCCGTGACTTAAATCAGTCCATTATTTCAAGAATGAACCTGGTAATCGACCTGGATGAACCAGATATGGATACCCTGGTAAACAGAGTGACTAAGATTACTGGATGCACCGATACCAGTGTAGTTGCAGAAATGGCAAAAGCGGTGACAGAGATTTCCGAACATTGCCGTGAAACCATGATTAGCGATGGAAGCTGCGGTGTCCGGGAACTGATTTCCTGGGTCCAGTCCTATATGGTCAGTGGAAATGTTTTGGAGTCAGCCAGCTATACAGTACTCTCCTCTGCATCCAGTGATCCTGAAAACCGGGCAGAAATCTTCTCTACCTGTCTGGAAGGAAAATTTGCCGCATAAAAAGGAGGTGAACCAATACATGAATGATATTACAGAACAGGAAATGACCCGTTATTTTTCTAATAATCTGAGGTTGCTGAGAAATGGGCGCACACCGCCCATCTCTCAGCAACAGCTGGCAAACCAACTCCATGTGGATCGGGGACTGATTGCAAAATATGAATGCGGCTTGCTTTTACCGCCCGTTCATCTTGCCTTTCTCATCTCTCGCTACTTTAAAATCCCTATGGAGGCGCTTCTTGCAAAACCGCTCAGAACAACAAGAAAGGAAATCTGCACATGAGAACATCGCACCGCACAATCCGGAAGCTGATCCGGGAAGAACAGTCAAAAATTACAGACGAACAATTATTTTCCTCTCAGCAGTTCTCTGCCTATATGACAGACATTGTCGAGACTGCAACCAAACGATACCGCAGAAGAAGCAAGGTAAAAATGCACTGGGATCCTTTTTCCAATTCAGATGTTGCACATACCGATAACCGGCTGATCCATATCAATGCCGCGAATTTCCTTACCAGAAGTTTTCCCACCAGGAGTCTTCAGGCAGACAGCATCATCGGACTGGCCGGACATGAGGCAGGACATATCCTGTTTACGGACTTTACCATGCTTCAGATCCATATGCAGGCACTGGAGGCCGGAAGCTTTTATCCGGCAGAACCTGGGAATCTGACTATGCTTCAGTCCCTCAGCCTTCAACAGATAAAAAACTATTTTGAAGAAAAAGATGAAGCGGTGATTCAGGCTATCCGTCTGGTTACCCACAGTCTGGTAAATACGATGGAGGATCTCTACATAGAGGCCCGCATGATGGACGCCTTCCCCGGTTCCTTTAAAACAGGTATTCTGCTGAACAATTTAAGATTTTCAGAAGATATTCCCTCTGTCACAGATGAAATTGCAGAAGGGCATCATGAAGTATTCATCATTATAAATCTTCTGATTCAGTATGCAAAAAGCGGTGACTTAAACAATGCCGACGGCTACAAGGGGAAGTATCTGGATACATTATACGAATGCATCCCATTTCTGGATGATGCAGCCTATGACGAAGATGCCAAAGCCCGCTATCAGGCAGCCAATCAGATGCTGGTTCTTCTATGGCCTTATATGCCGTCTCTCATTGAACAGGTTCGGGAAGACCTGAAAAACAAAACGCATCATGCGGCTCAAGCTGCAGAAGAACAACTGGCTACGCCGCCCAAAACACTTTCTGGAACCAGCAAGCCGGTTCCATCCAAAACGCCATATAATCACACTCCATCTTCAGAAGATGAAGAAAGAGAACGCCTTCAATCTGCTCTTGATTACGAGACCGGGCGTATTGCTCTGGAGAAGACAGATGAGATATCAGAGGGCGACAGCGGCGGTACATCCTATGACCGCAACTTCTCCGGCTCCGGCTATGTGTCCCAGGCTGCAGAAGATATGCAGCGTATTGTCTCACAGTTGGCTGAGGAATCTGCAGCTATCCGCTACGAAGAAGAATTATCCGAAGAGCTCCAGGATGAATCCAACCGTATTTCCTACGGAAACATCCATAAAGGAATACATATCCATATCAACCGCATGGGATATGTACCGGAAGAATACCGAATCAGCTATCAGAAAGTATTTCCTGCCCTCCATCCTATTTCCAAACGACTGCAGAAGCAGGTTTCCCAGATACTGATCGATTCCAAAACCGGCGGCAAGTTAGACGGTCTCCCCTTTGGGCGGCGGATCAATGCCCGAAATGCAGTCAGAAATGACGGAAAACTTTTCTACAAAATCCGCCTTCCCCATGAACAGGGTGACATTGCTGTCTGCCTTCTGATTGATGAAAGCGGCTCCATGTCCAGTCGTGACCGAATCACCAAGGCCCGGTCTGCAGCCCTGATTATCCACGATTTCTGTGTGGCACTGGGGATTCCGATTGCCATCTATGGGCATACGGAAGATTATGACGTAGAGATTTATTCCTACGCAGAATACGATTCCCAGGACGGAAAGGATGCATACCGACTCATGGATATGTCTTCCCGCTGCGGAAACAGAGACGGCGCTGCCTTGCGTTTTGCTGCGGAACGTCTGATGACGCGGGCCGAAGATCTGAAGCTGCTGTTTTTGATTTCTGACGGGCAGCCGGCCGGTGACGGTTATTACGGTACTGCCGCAGAAGCAGATCTGCGCGGAATCAAGCAGGAATATTCCCGGAAAGGGATTCAGCTTTTTGCCGCCGCAATCGGAGATGACAAGCCTAATATTAAACGCATTTATGGAGATGGTTTTTTAGATATATCAGACCTAAACCGGCTTCCGGTTCATCTGGGAAACCTGATTATCCAATACATTAAGCAAAAACACACTGCCTGAGCCTTAGCTTTTTATGCGGTGTCAGAAAGGAGAATCTATGAGTGGACATATATCCGATCAAATTGTTGTCTACAAAAATGACAAAGTGCTGGTAGAATTACGGGACAAGCTGAAGGTTGCTTCTGTTGCCAACTATGCTCATATCCATGCAACCGGTGAACAGACTGGCAATGGAACCAAGCGTACTTCCCTTATCGGGATCCTGATGAAGGACTATTCAAAAGGAACCAAAGACCAGGCTGTTACTGTAACAGCCAATGTCTCCCCGGAAGAGATACGCTTCCTCTTCAGCCGTCTGAATGCAGGATTCCCTGCTGTTGATTTTAAACAGGAAAAAATATTCGGGGATCCGGACAATACTGGCCATTCACAGGTGACAAAGCTGCGGATTATCCGGGCGGAAAAAGACAGCCGGGGAAACCAGCGTAATAACCCCTGGTATATTGAGATAGAAAATGGAAAAGGCATCGCGGTTAAAAACTCAAAAGGCGGCACTTATATGAAGTCTAATTCCTTTTCCGGAAATGGGAAAGCATCTGCCAACTTAAATGATCTGGAGATGTTTCGACTTTTATGCAAGACCGTTTCCTATATCGATGCCTGGGAAAAAGCCATCGGTCCATCTCTCATCATACAAGCCAAAAATATAATTAAAAAGAACCAGGAAGATGCACAGAGACATAACACCTCTGCCGCATAATAAACACAAGGGAATGCCGACATCGGTGTTCCCTTTTCTTATAAAATCGCCTGCTTCAGGCGGGAATGGAGAAATAATGAATTCAGGAATGATAAGAAGAATTGATGATCTCGGGCGTATTGTTATCCCAAAAGAAATACGGAAAAACCTGCACATACAGGATGGGGAGCCTCTGGAAATCAATGTAATGGACCGGAGTATCATGCTTACCCCCTATTCACCGCTTCCGGCTCTGAGCATTCAATCGGATCTGTTTTTAAGGGTAATGGCAAAGGAATTAAAAACCGGAACAGCGATCTGCAGTTCCACTGCCATTCTCTCTTACCGGAATGTCAGTCTGTATCGGGACTGCAGCCTTTCTGACGAAATCCGCAGCCGGATACAGTCACAGCAGCAATATGAATACGATCCGGAAAAGCCTATTTATCTGGAAACAGCCCATATCTGTCCGGTAAACGCCTTGTATCTCATTGGGACACCGGCAAAGCCCATAGGTGCCGTGGTACTGATCCGCAAAAATGACATAGATCTCTTACCAGAGCAAAAATCCATTGCCCGGATTGCTGCCCAGATTTTAACAGAACTCACGAAGGACTAATCTCAAGCAATAATATTATCAAGAAAGAAACGATTGGAGGAACGACTATGTTTAGAATAAATAAAAGCAGACAGCTTGATCGAAGACCCCTTATTCCATCAAAAGGACATTTTTATGTGACCGGTTATTTAAGTTCTCCCGTCAGCAAAGGACAGCCTGCAGAATACATTTATAACGGAAATCGGATCCGAACTTCCACTGTTCTTCAGATTTTAAAAGCCAGTGATGAATTTATTACCTTTGAGACCTTAAATTCCATCTATACAATCAGTTATCTCAAAGTATCTGCAGAGAATCGTGTTCTTGTGCCTAGAGGTACGGCAATCCAAAAAATAGCTCTGCTGAAAAGGAGATGTCCATGATAGCAAAAAGCAGTAAAATCCTGTTTGGAAACAGAAAAACAGCTGAAGGATCAGATGGCTACTCTGAAAAAGAATCGTGACAATGTCCCTCTTGATGTACTGAAAACCAAATATAAGAAAGGCTATACCGCACTCTGCGAGGATCTCCGTCTTTTGACAAGTGACTTTATCAAGTCCATCGTCCTCAAGGATATTGCCGTTATGCCAAAATACATGCCGGATGTAGTTCAGATCATTGAAACAACAGTTAAAGACTCTGGCCTATTAAAGGAGTGCTCCAAAGCAGTCTATCGGCAGCAGGATTTTGAGGAATTAAAAAGCTTGGCTGAACAGCTTCGGGAACTGGCGCTAAAGGCCCTGGATGAGTTTTACATGAAGCATATCGGACTTTACATTGCTCCGGAATGCCTGAAGGAGCCTTATCCGCCGCCATATTACTTAAACCTGGTAACCAATCAGTATTATGACGGAACCAGGTGGGCAAAAATCTAAGTCTATATATTGTATTTATCTTTTTCAAATAATCCATATATTGTATTTTTATTGACCTTTTCTATATCTTGTGGTATTATAATCTTGTTATTGATTTTGTGTTTTCAGAATTTGAGAAGGAACACACGCTGTTTAAGTTAGTACGAAGTCAGAATGCATTGAGATTTTTTTCTCATGTCTTCTGACTTTTTTATTTGCAGCCAGACTGCACGTTGCGGGAAAGAATGATTCTACTATGAATTCTTCTGTTCCCGCTTTTTTATGCGGCGGGAAAGGAGGAAGAATTATCTTTCAAACACATTCAATGACAATAAAAAAAATAATGGAGGCGCATATGAAACAAAATCAAAATGAACATCTCTCCCAGGAGGCAATACGCATTCATCATCTGGTGAAACAGCTCAACCAGTACCGGCACGAATACTACAACATGAATGCTCCCAGTGTATCCGATGCAGTCTATGATTGTCTTTTCGATGAATTAGATGCATTAGAAAAACGAACCGGAATTATCCTGAGTAATTCTCCGACACAGACCGTCGGATATCAAGCTGTCAGTCAGTTAGACAAAGTACACCATCCGATACCACTGCTCTCTCTTGACAAAACAAAACAGATAACAGAAATCCATGATTTTATGAAAAAGCAGAAATCCCTTCTTATGCTGAAGCTGGATGGACTTACCATCAAGCTCACATATGAAAATGGCCGGCTCATTGAGGCTTCTACAAGAGGCGATGGCGATGAAGGAGAAATCGTTACCGACAATGCTTCGGCTTTCCGGAATATTCCTTTATCTATTCCTTACCAGAAACGTCTTGTTATAAGTGGAGAAGCATTTATCCACATTCATGACTTCGAACGGCTGCAAAATACCCTATTGGACAGCAATGGAAACCCTTACCGAAACGCCAGAAATCTGGCCGCCGGCTCTGCTCGCTGTCTGGATGCCAATATCTGCAAAGAACGTTCTGTTTCCTTCTATGCATTTCATGTTCTGGAAGGACTGGACGAATCTTCGGAGCTTTCAAAAAGCCGCGAAGCACGCCTTACAGCATTACATCCTCTGGGATTCGACATCTGTCCTTTTCTGGTACTTTCATCAGAAGCATCCCTTGAAACACTGAATGAAGCCATGGCAACGCTCCGTGATCTGGCTTCTGAACTGGATATTCCCATTGACGGCCTGGTTCTCCGATATGATGACCTGCCTTACTCTGTCGCCTGCGGGCGTACCGGACGTTTCTATAAAGACGGAAAAGCTTTTAAATTTGAAGATGATACATTTAAAACCATTTTTCGTTCGATTGAATGGCAGACTGGACGAACCGGAGAGATTGCTCCCGTGGCACTGTTTGATCCGATTGAAATTGACGGATCTACTGTATCCAGAGCAAGTCTGCATAATCTGACATTTATTCAAGATCTGGAACTCTATCCCGGATGTCGGATTCTGGTATCCAAACGAAATATGATTATTCCCCATATCGAAGAAAACTTAGATCGCGGCCACTATCAGGATATGACACCCAGAACATGCCCCTGCTGCGGCAGTCCTACCCGTATCTATTCCAGAAGTTCCGGTTCGGAACGGATTGTACAGACACTACACTGCGATAACCCAAACTGCAGCCAGCAGATTCTTCAGCGCTTTGTTCACTTCTGTGAAAAGAAAGCTATGAATATCATCGGTATTTCTGAAGCCACCTTAAAACAGTTTATTGACCTGGGCTTTCTGAAATGCTTTCAGGATATTTATCACCTGGATCGCTTTTCAGATCAAATTGCTGATATGGACGGATTCGGTAAAAAATCCTATGAACGGCTCTGGAACTCCATTAACGAAAGCCGCAATACCACCTTTGTCCGTTATCTGGTTGCCATGGATATTCCCATGATCGGCAGAACTGCCAGCCGGAAACTGGAACAATACTTTCACGGAAATCTTTTGGAACTGGAGCTTGCAGCTATGAGCCGATTTGACTTTACCTGCCTGGAAGACTTTGGTGAAACTATGAGCAGCAATATTATCGAATGGTTCCATGACCGTGAAAATCTTACCTTATGGAGAAACTTACAAAAAGAAATGCACTTTAAAGAAAGAGAGGAAACTATCATGACAGAAACTAAAAATAACCCATTTGCAGGATGTACCATCGTAGCAACCGGAAAGCTTGAAAACTTTACCCGTGACAGCATTAACAGCAAGATCATCAGCTTAGGCGCCACCGCCGGAAGCTCCGTCACAAAGAAAACCGATTACCTGATCTGCGGAGAAAAAGCCGGCAGCAAACTGGCGAAGGCACAGCAGCTTGGGGTAAAGGTTCTGAGCGAACAGGAATTTTTAAATATGATTGCATAATACTGAAAGCGTATAAAATGAAGCGGGAAGGGACAGCATAGGTATCTTCCCGCTTTTAATATACCGTAAAGAGAGCTATTTTCTACTATATTATCTCTCCATGTTTTGTTATAATAGAAATAATCGAACGAAAGGAGCGCTGAATTATGTATCTGAAAAGAATCATTTACGATCAGCTTCTGGATTGGAAGAATGATACCAGTCACAGTACCCTGGAAGTAAGCGGGGCGAGACAGGTCGGAAAAACATACATTATCAATAAATTCGCAGATGAAAATTTCAGGCATAAAATCTATATCAATCTGTTTGAACAAAGCGGGCAACAGTTTATGGAGTGCTATAAGCAGGCCACTTCCTGGACTCCCGGTACAAAACGCCCAGAACACCCTCTTCATGATGCCTTTCGCCTGTTTGATATCGAGTTTACTGATTCTGACGACACTGTAATTATTATTGATGAGATTCAGGAATCCGCTGAGATTTATAACCGGATCCGGGAATTTACCAGACAGTTTAAATCCCACTTTATCATTACCGGAAGTTATCTTGGAAAGATCTATGAATCGGACTTCCGCTATTCCAGTGGTGATGTCACGACAATTCCCATTTATACGCTGTCCTTTGAAGAGTTCCTGCTTGCCTACGATTCTGCTTTATATGAACAATATCAGAATCTGTCACTGGACACCCCTGATTCAGGCAATATTTACACCCTCCTGAAGGAAGCTTACGACATCTACTGCCAGGTCGGCGGATATCCGAAAGTGGTGGAGACCTATCTGGAGACACGCAGCTTTGAAAAGGCTCAGGGTGTCCTGATTAAGATTATCGACACCTTCACCAACGAATCTATCCGGTATTTTACGGACATCCTGGACACAAGAGTCTTTACCCAGATCTTCCTGTCTATCTGCCGTATTTTAAACCGTGAAAGCCGGGGGCTGAAAGAAGACAGTATCAGCGAAGAACTGCAGAAACTGGTAACAAGAGACTATTCAAGTAATATATCAAAAGCAGTCTGCAACCGAGCCATCAGCTGGCTGTATTTTTCCGGTATCATCGGTTTCTGTGCAAAGATTACGGAAATGGATGTTCTGGATTTCAAGCCTGCAAGCCGCTGCTACTTTATGGATCTCGGCCTTGCAAACTACTATCTGACACTAACGGGAACCGATGCTGCAACGCTTTCCGGTACCCTGAATGAAAACTTTGTTTATATCAATCTGAAGAAACGCCAGGACTTCCCTGCTGAGATTGCTTTTGAAACACCTGCCTTCGCCACCTATAAGGGTGGAGAAATTGATTTTGTCGCCCAGACCTTAAAAAACCGCGTCCGCTATCTAATCGAAGTGAAAGCCGGTAAGGGTACTGCGACAACATCACTTAAGGCATTAGAGCACGGAAAAGCAGATCATCTGCTCTATCTGAAAGGGGATACCAAAGGCGGAATAGACAAAAAGGTTCGTA
>ENA-OPZZ01000786-OPZZ01000786.1-human-gut-metagenome-genome-assembly--contig:-NODE-786-length-22869-cov-8.022997_pt1 | contig 22869 bp, 20 predicted proteins | sample MGYA00242487_ERZ504511 | MGnify/ENA primary metagenome ERZ504511 (study PRJEB26092, sample SAMD00036241) | human gut metagenome | host: Homo sapiens | study: EMG produced TPA metagenomics assembly of... | reverse complement strand
GGAAAACCGCCTGCTCTTGACATGCCATTCAACAACTGTTATATATAAAACAAGGGTGAGAAGCCTGATTTTCAGGCTTGCCACCCTTGCATATCATAGAAGAATCTTATTTACAGACTTTTTCTCATAGTCTCTCATAAAATTTTAAGGAGTATTTTTGAGTAAATATTTATTGCCATATATCTCATGGGATAACAATCATCTGTTGCCGAAGATGAGTGATATCAGACAACTATGGGCAAGAATAACATCTGATATCACATCATTCATCAACAGATCACAGGCTGCTGTGAATGATATCCAGCACCTGTTTTAATTCATGCACACCGACCTGTCCCGGAGCAGAAGCTTTGGAAGCAGCACCGAAAGTGAGAGCGGAGCCGAATGTCTCACCTGTCAGACGGCTTACAACGCCTGTTCCTGCCATGGACATGGTAATGATTGGGCGGTCTGCATATTTCTCAGACATTTCCAGAGTGGCAGACAGCAGTGTGATAACATCCTGCTTACAGGTAGGCATTACTGCAATCTTAGGGATATCAGCACCCAGCTCCTGCATCATGCAGAGGCGTCTGATGATCTCCTCCTTCTCCGGAGTCTTAAAGAAATCATGGTTGGAAGCAATTACCTTTACACCTGCCTCATGAGCAGCATTGATGATTGTCTTGACAACTTCATCGCCTGTAAATGCTTCTACATCAATTAAATCTACATAACCGCTCTGAGCAGCTGCAATATTTAAAGCAGCATAGTCATTTACAGAAATTTCTTTCTCACCGCCTTCTTTGGAAGTACGGAATGTAAGGAGAACAGGAATGTCTTTTAAAACTTCCTGAAGCTCTTTAGCGGTTTCTAATACTTTCTCAGTAGCAAAGACATCATCAAACCAGTCTACACGCCACTCAACTACATCAACAGGAAGAGTAGTGATTTTTTTTGCTTCTTCGAGAATGTCTGTTTTTGTTTTTCCTACGATGGGAACGCAGATCTTAGGTCTGCCCTCGCCGATCACAGTGTTTTTTACCTGAACTGTGTTCATCTGTTTATCCTCATATTTTCTGTTGTATTATAGTAGTTCCGGATTATTATGGAACTGTTATAAGAATAACCGTAACATAACCGCATGATCAACAGCTTTTTGAAGCAAACTGCAGGATATGTACATTCTGCGCGGAGTAATATATCAGTACATCTCCTGCAGTACGCCGAAAAGCGGTATATATCAAATATTATGTGCAGAAAGATCAGTGAAATGATCTGTTCTGCATCACAATATGAGATATCTTTACTGAAGATACCATCAGGTATCAGTCATCATAGGAGATGTGAAGAATCTCTTTCATATGTTCGATAGGCATTGGTTCGCCTGTCCATAACTCAAATGCAGCGGAACCCTGGAATAACATCATTCCCAGACCATTCATTGTCTTACATCCAACTTCCTTGGCCATGGAACGCATTTTTGTTTCCAGAGGAGAGTAAGGAACATCAATAACGATCAGCTCAGGACGGAAGTAAGACTTGTCCGGAACAACGGACTGGCCTTCCAGTGGTTTCATTCCCACACCTGTAGCATTGACAAAGATAAAACTGTCATCCATCTCAGCTTTCAGTTTATCAAGATCTGCCAGATCATAAAGAACTGCATGGCAGGATGTCTTTGTGTTGATCTTCTCTACTGTGGATACTGCACGATCCCAGAATTCATCCTTGCGGTTAAAGATTGTGATCTCGGCAACGCCGTCCAAAGCAGCCTGGATCTCGATAGCAGTGGCAGCACCGCCTGCACCGACGATAGTCATTTTCTTTCCGATCACATCAATATCATTATCTTTCAGGGCAGACATAAATCCGATACCGTCAGTGATATGACCTGTAAGATGACCGTTGTCATTTACGATCGTGTTAACTGCACCGCATAATTCTGCTGCAGGAGAAAGCTTATCCAGGTATTTTCCAACCAGAGTTTTGTTTGGCATGGAAACATTGGATCCTCTCATTTTCAGAGTACGGATTGCTTTTACTGCATCCTCAATTTCATCTGCGCCAACCTCGAAAGCAAGGTAAGCGTAGTCATACCCGAGTTTTGCAAAAGCCTCATTCTGCATTGCAGGAGAGCTGGAGTGACGGATCGGGTAAGCCATCAGACCGATTAATTCAGTATGTCCGGTAATTCTTTCAGCCATTATAATATCCCCTTTCGTATTTTGTTGTAAAGGTTTTTATTAAAGGTATCCCATCTGAGTCAGTGTATTAAGGATATTTCTTCCTTCCAGAGTTCCGTCGATGATCCTTCTTGCACGTTTGCTGTCTCCGATGTTCAGGATCTCAATATCATCAGAAACAAAAGCATCGGAAAGCTCTGCGAAAAGCTGTCCCTGAGCTCTCATACCAAGACATACGAATCCGTAGTCAAATGGAAGCTCACGTTCACCTTCTGCATCTTTTACAAGGAAAGAGCTGTCTTTTACTTCCTGAAGAGCTGTCTTTGTAAGCTGGGCCACATGATGTTTCTTCATCTGGTCCTTCGTGTCATTCTTTGTAACAGGATCCAGGTCACGTCCGATCTGATCCATCATCTCCACAATAGAGATTTCAGCATTTCTTGCTGCAAAGAATTCCACAACATCAAGACCAACAGCACCGCCGCCCACAACAACAACCTTCTTGCCTGTCATATCTTCCGGATAGTCATTGATGTGATTGATCATTCCCAGGATAGAAGCAACCTTGCTGCCTTCTTTGTCAATGCGGTCGTGAAGTCCCCTGATCGGAGGAAGCAGTGGTGCGGAACCTGTGGAGCTTACGATCAGGTTCGGATGGAACTTGCGGATATTTTCCGGTGTTCCTTCTGTGTTTGTGAAGATATAAAGATTCTCAAGCTGCTCTGCTCTGTGAATCAGATAGTTCGGGAAATCAGCCAGACGCTTCTTTGCAGGAATCTTAGAGATCACAGAAGCAAGACCGCCAAGAGTCTCACCTTTTTCCAGGAGGAAGGTATTACAGCCTACTTCTGCGGCTGTACAGGCAGCTTCCAGTCCGGCAGTACCGCCTCCGATTACTACAACATTACAGTTTTTGTTCACTTTCTGATTCTTATAAACATCACCTTCCAGAACAGCCGGGTTTACAGTACAGCGGATCGGACGGTTAAAGCCGATTCTGTTTCCTGCACATCCGATGTTACAGGAGATACATTTGCGAAGGTCACATTCTCTGCCTGTAGCTACTTTGTTCACCCATGCAGGTTCTGCGATAAGACCACGTCCCATACCGATCAGGTCTGCATCGCCGTCAGCGAGGATCTGCTCAGCAACCTTCGGGTTACGGATATTTCCCATGGAGATACATGGCTTGCCGAATTTCTCTCTGACAGCTTTAGGCATATAGGAACGCCATCCGTCTTTCATGTAGTTGGCATCGATCTGATACTGGATAGAACCGTTTAAACCGCAGGAAACATCGAAGATATCAACTTCATCCTGAACATATTCCAGATATTCAAGAGTATCCTCAAGAGTGTTGCCGCCTTCCATCAGCTCATCTGCGCTGAGACGGAGCATGATCGGGAAGGAAGGTCCGACCTGTTTTCTTACTTCTTCAATGACCATACGGCAGAAACGTGTTCTGTTTTCCACAGATCCGCCGAACTCATCTGTACGTTTGTTTGTAAGAGGAGAGAGGAACTGGCTGATCAGATAGGAATGTCCCGCATGGATCTCTACTGCGTCAAAACCTGCAGCCTGGGCTCTTTTTGCAGCCTCGCCGTATTTCTTTACAATGTGATGGATTTCTTCCACTGATAACGGACGCGGGATCTCTCCGCCTTCTTTGGACGGAACATCAGATGCGGAAACCGGCTGCATATTTGTACGTGCGGAAACAGCGGAAGCACCTGCGTGGTTGATCTGGATCGCAATACAGGTACCATATTTGTGGATCTCTTCACAGAATTTGTACAGACGCGGCAGATAGTTGTCGTGGTCAATACGAAGCTGAGTAGTTCCGTTGGAACCCTGCGGAGAATCTACGCTTGCATTCTCTACGATGATCAGACCTGTGCCGCCTTTGGCACGCTCTTTATAATAATTAATGTGAAGAAAACTCATTTCGCCGTTCTGTTCCCCGTAATTGGTTCCCATAGGCATCATAACGATACGGTTTTTGATAGTCATATTTTTTACTGTGAGTGGTGTGAAAATATGCTGGTAATTGCTTTTCATTACGTCTTTCCTCCTGAAATTTTCTGTTGTATCTATAGCTGTTCAGTGCTTTAGCTGTGGCCTGAATTTCTTTGATGTGTTAATTATATAATGGGATAATCCGTAAATCTAATTGATAATTCGTGCTATATAATAAAAAACATCTATGGTTTTCCGTGCACTGTCCGCGTACTGAATGAAAGCATTCGCAACTGCATCCACAGCATGGGAAAATCCTGCTGAACCTGTATGACTATAGCATTTTTTCACCGAGCTGCGCTGAGACTTTTATACTTGTGCAGTCGGATTCTCAGACAAGTGAGTGGTATAGTCACCTCAAACACGCTCTGGTGTGCCGACAAGTTGATTCTTGAAACAATCTTGCAGGATAGAAATAAGAAATTCAGACGCAGGATTGTTCGAGAAATCAACTTGTCGACACACTGGTTTGCGGGAGAGGGTGAAATACAGGACAATACAAAATAACCGTAATACCCTCTATTAAAATAGGAAGAAATGCTCAAAAAAACAAAATTTGGAGAAACCTGACAAATTTTTCTGCTATATTTTTAACGAAAATGACAAATAAATGTTGAAATTTTCTGCTGAAAAAGGTAAAATTAAAATCGGCTAAATTTTTGGGTTAACTTTTAAATATTCTCATAAAGATGGAGGGCAAACAAGAATGAGTAATGCAACACAAAGCTTAGCAGGCACAAGAATTACTTCTTTGCTTGACGCAAACAGTTTTGTCGAAATCGGACAGGGTGTAACAGCCAGATCCACAGATTTCAACATGACTGCAAACAAGGCACCATCTGACGGTGTTATCACCGGATATGGTGTGATCGATGACAAACTGGTTTATGTATACAGCCAGGATGCATCTGTATTAAACGGTACTGTTGGTGAAATGCATGCAAAGAAGATCACAAGACTTTATGATCTTGCCATGAAAACAGGCGCTCCGGTTATCGGACTTGTTGACTGTGCAGGTATCCGTCTTCAGGAAGCAACAGACGCACTGGAAGCTTTCGGACAGATCTATCTGAAACAGACATTGGCATCCGGTGTGATCCCGCAGATCACAGCAATCTTCGGAACATGCGGCGGTGGTATGGCAGTTATCCCGTCCCTGACAGATTTCACATTCATGGAATCCAAAAAAGGAAAAATGTTCGTCAACACACCAAACGCACTGGAAGGAAACAACACAGACAAATGCGACACAGCAGCAGCTGATTTCCAGAGCAAAGAGACAGGTGTGATCGATGGCGTTGGTACAGAGGATGAGATTCTTGGCCAGATCCGTTCCTTAGTATCACTTCTTCCTTCTAATAATGAAGACACAGACAATTACACAGAGTGTACAGATGATCTTAACCGCGTATGCGCAGATCTTGCAAACTGTGCAGGTGACACAGCAATCGCACTTTCCCAGATCGCTGACAACGGTGAATTCTTCGAGACAAAAGCAGACTATGCAAAAGACATGGTTACAGGCTTTATCCGTTTAAACGGCGCTACAGTAGGTGCTGTTGCAAACAGAAGCGAAGTATATGACGCAGAAGGCAAGAAAACAGAAACATTTGACGGAAGCATCTCTGCAAGAGGCGCAAGAAAAGCAGCAGATTTCGTGAAATTCTGCGACGCTTTTGATATTCCGGTACTTACACTTACAAACGCAACAGGCTTCATGGCAACCTTATGCAGCGAGAAGATGATGGCGAAATCCGTAGGTGAACTGGTAGCTGCATTCGCAGATGCAACTGTTCCGAAGGTAAATGTGATCATCGGCAAAGCTTACGGTACAGCTTACGTGGCAATGAACAGCAAATCTATCGGTGCAGACCTTGTATATGCATGGGATAACGCAGAGATCGGTATGATGGATGCTTCCCTGGCAGCCAAGATCATGTACGCAGATGCAGATGCTGCTGAACTGAATGAAAAAGCTGCTCAGTACAGAGAGCTTCAGAATGGTGTTGCTTCCGCAGCAGCAAGAGGCTATGTTGACACTGTGATCAGCCCGGCTGACACAAGAAAATATGTAATCGGTGCATTTGAGATGCTGTTCACAAAGAGAGAAGATCGTCCGTCTAAGAAACATGGAACGGTCTAAGCGGGGTGACGCATATGAAAATGATCAAAAAAATAACTTCTGTATTCATGACATTTCTCGTAATGGCTGCGCTGGTGATTGGCAGCACCTCTGTGGTATTTGCCGCAGATAAGGTTGATGATACTGTTAAGTCCACACTGGTAACTACAGCAGAAGGACTGACAGATGCCATTGTCCAGCTTAAAGATGAAGAAATCGAGAATTACATGAGTTCAGGAGATGACTTTACAACAAGTGCCATGCAGTCCTGGCAGACATCCAAGGATGAACTTGGCGCAAAGAAGGAAAGCAATGGTGAAACCACTGTAACTTTCAAAGATGATCAGTACACAGTTACTGTTCCTCTTAAATTTGAGAAAGCAGATGCAAACTTTGTATATGTCTTTGACTCACAGGGAACACCGACTTCCATGTCTGTAGATGTACAGTATGGTATGGGCAAGACTCTTCAGAGAGCAGGTCTTAATACTTTGATGGGTATTGGAACTGTATTCGTAATGCTGATTTTATTAAGCCTTCTGATTTCTCTGTTCAGATTTATTCCGAATCCGGAAGCAAAGAAAGCAGCAGAAGCAAAAGCAGCCAAAACTGCAAAAGAGGCAGAGGCAGCAGCAATCGCAGCAGCACCTGCACAGGCAGAAGAGAACCTTGCAGATGACGGAGAGCTGGTAGCTGTTATCGCAGCAGCCATCGCAGCAGCAGAAGGAACTACAACAGACGGCTTCGTAGTTCGTTCCATCCGTAAAGTAAAAAGAAATAGAAGATAATTGTCATTTATTTAGGAGGATTTTAAAATGAAAAGCTATACAATTACAGTAAATGGTACAGCATATGAAGTAACTGTTGAAGAAACAGGAAGCGTATCCGCTCCTGCAGCAGCTCCAAAAGCAGCACCTAAGGCTGCACCTGCAGCAGCTCCGAAAGCAGCAGCTCCTGCAGCAGGCGCCGGCGCAGTAAAAGTAACTGCTTCCGTACCTGGCAAAGTTGTCAAAGTAGCAGCAAGCGTTGGACAGGCAGTAAAAGCCGGAGACAGCGTAGTTATTCTTGAATCCATGAAAATGGAAATCCCTGTAGTAGCTCCTCAGGATGGTACTATCGCAAGCATTGATGTTGCAGAAGGTGCCTCTGTAGAAAACGGAGATACTTTAGCAACAATGAACTAAGACGGGAGGTAGTCAAATGTCTTATGTAACAGAAACATTGTCCAACCTGATTCATCAGACAGCATTCTTCAGTTTGACATGGGGCAATTACCTGATGATCGCAGTAGCCTGCGTATTCCTTTACCTTGCTATCAAGAAGGGATTCGAGCCGCTTCTGCTTGTTCCTATCGCATTCGGTATGCTGCTTGTAAATATCTATCCGGACATTATGGCAAACCCGGAAGATATGTCTAATGGTGTAGGTGGACTTCTTCATTATTTCTACATCCTTGATGAGTGGAGTATCTTACCATCCCTGATCTTCATGGGTGTAGGTGCCATGACAGACTTCGGTCCGCTGATTGCAAACCCGATCAGCTTCCTGATGGGTGCTGCAGCACAGCTTGGTATCTATGCAGCTTACTTCCTTGCAATCTTCCTTGGATTCAACGGAAAAGCAGCGGCAGCTATCTCCATCATCGGTGGTGCTGATGGCCCGACTTCCATTTTCCTTGCAGGTAAACTTGGACAGTCTGCACTGATGGGACCGATCGCAGTGGCAGCATATTCCTATATGTCACTGGTTCCGATCATCCAGCCGCCTATCATGAAACTCTGCACAACAGAGAAAGAACGTAAGATCAAAATGGATCAGCTTCGCCCGGTTTCCAAACTGGAGAAGATCCTGTTCCCGATCGTTATCACAATCGTTGTCTGCCTGATTTTGCCTACAACAGCTCCGCTGGTTGGTATGCTCATGCTTGGTAACCTGTTCAGAGAGTGCGGTGTTGTAAAACAGCTGACAGAAACAGCTTCCAATGCCCTGATGTATATCGTAGTTATCCTTCTGGGTACATCCGTAGGTGCTTCCACAAGTGCAGAAGCATTCTTAAACGCAGATACTCTGAAGATCGTAGTTTTAGGTCTTGTTGCATTCGCAATCGGTACATTCGGCGGATGTATGCTTGGTAAACTGCTCTGCAAACTGACTCATGGAAAGATCAACCCGCTGATCGGTTCCGCAGGTGTATCCGCAGTACCTATGGCAGCCCGTGTATCCCAGAAAGTGGGTGCAGAGGCAGATCCTACAAACTTCCTTCTGATGCACGCAATGGGCCCGAACGTTGCCGGTGTTATCGGTACAGCCGTAGCAGCCGGAACATTCATGGCTATTTTCGGTGTATAATTGAATGAAATGAGTTCCCTGCTTTTATTGCGGATGCAATAAGCAGTGGAACAGCTATTCGATATAGAGCCACAGGGTATGACAACTGTCTGAACCCTGAAGTAATATTGGCTGAGTTATTGAGAACAAAATGATCAGTAACGAACAAACTATAAAGGAGATTTAATAATGGCAGAATTAGAGAAAAAACCTGTTAAAATTGTGGAAACCATTCTCCGTGATGCTCATCAGTCCCAGATCGCAACACGTATGACCACAGAACAGATGCTTCCGATCGTAGATAAACTTGATAAAGTCGGCTATCACGCAGTAGAGTGCTGGGGTGGTGCAACATTCGATGCATCCCTTCGTTTCCTTCATGAAGATCCATGGGAAAGACTTCGTAAATTACGTGACGGCTTCAAAAACACAAAACTTCAGATGCTTTTCCGTGGACAGAACATCCTTGGATACCGTCCATATGCAGATGACGTTGTAGAATACTTCGTACAGAAATCTGCTGCAAACGGAATCGACATCATCCGTATTTTTGACTGCCTCAATGACCTTCGTAACCTGCAGACAGCAGTAAGCGCTGCAAACAAAGAGAAGGCTCATGCACAGGTAGCTCTTTCCTACACATTAGGAGATGCTTACACACTGGAATACTGGACAGACATTGCAAAACGTATTGAAGATATGGGCGCTGATTCCATCTGTATCAAAGATATGGCAGGTCTTCTCCTTCCAAACAAAGCTACAGAGCTTGTAACAGCATTAAAAGAAACAGTTAAGATCCCGATCGACCTTCATACACATTACACCTCAGGTGTAGCTTCCATGACTTACTTAAAAGCAGTAGAAGCAGGTGTGGATATCATTGATACAGCAATGTCTCCATTTGCACTGGGAACATCCCAGCCTGCAACAGAGGTTATGGTTGAGACATTCAAGGATACACCATACGACACAGGATTTGATCAGAAGCTTCTCTCCGAGATCGCTGACTACTTCCGTCCGATCCGTGACGAAGCTCTTGACAGCGGACTGCTCAATCCGAAGAACCTTGGTGTTAACATCAAGACTTTACTGTACCAGGTACCGGGCGGTATGCTCTCCAACCTGACTTCCCAGTTAAAAGAACAGCACGCAGAAGACAAATTCTACGATGTTCTCGAGGAAGTTCCGCGTGTACGTAAAGACCTTGGTGAACCGCCACTTGTTACTCCGTCTTCACAGATCGTTGGTACACAGGCTGTATTCAACGTACTTATGGGCGAGAGATACAAAATGGTTACAAAAGAAACAAAAGATATCCTGTTAGGAAAATACGGCGCAACTGTAAAACCGTTTAATCCGGAAGTACAGAAGAAGTGCATCGGCGATGAGAAACCGATCACATGCCGTCCTGCAGACCTTCTTGACAACGAGCTTGAGAAACTTGAGAGCGAAATGGCTCAGTATAAGGAACAGGATGAAGACGTATTAACATACGCACTGTTCCCACAGGTAGCTATGGACTTCTTCAAATACCGTCAGGCTCAGAAAACAAAAGTTGACGAGAAAGCAGCTGACAAAAAGAACGGAGCATATCCTGTATAATTGATCAGTAATTAAATATGTCCAAACGAAAAAAGGAGCTTGCGTAAGCAGGCTCCTTTGCGTTATTATGAAAGAATATGATACCCGGGAATATAATGTGCCAATGGGTATATGCTGCCAGTGGTACATATCTATATTGATCTTAGTGAAGCGGAAACGTGGAACTATGATGAAATAGACAATCTGCAGGGTAAAATAAATACAGGAGAATATTCCATGAGCAAAGTTATAATAATCGGCGGCGGAGCCGCCGGAATGATGGCAGGGGTTTTTGCAGCCCGTAATCATCATGAAGTTCATATATTAGAGAAGAACGAGAAACTGGGAAAGAAAGTCTTCATCACAGGAAAAGGCAGATGCAATGTGACAAATGCCTGCGACACAGAAGAACTCTTTCCTGCAATGATGAGCAATCCCAAGTTCCTCTACAGCAGTTTCTATTCATTTACCCCTCAGGATGTAATGGAGTTCTTTGAGAAAGCAGGTGTCCCTCTGAAGGTAGAGCGTGGAAACAGAGTATTCCCACAGTCTGACCATTCTTCAGACATCATCCGCGCTCTGGAGCGTGAGCTGAAGAAAGCAGGAGCAAAGATTCATCTTCACACTGCTGTGCAGGAAATCGTAAAGAAACCTGTAACAGATTCGGCAAATACCCTGGAATCAGAAGCTACATTAACAGAATCAGGATCTAGTGCAGGAAAAGGCAGAAAAGGAAAAAAATCACCTGACATACCGCAGGAGAAGATCACAGGAGTCATCCTTACAGATGGAACCTTCATGGAAGGAGATGCAGTCATCGTGGCAACCGGTGGATTCTCTTATCAGAGTACAGGCTCCACAGGTGACGGATACCGCTTCGCAAGAGAACTGGGACTGAAAGTCACGGACATTGCTCCCTCCCTTGTGCCATTAAAGACAAAAGAAGACTATGTCCCTAAGCTTCAGGGACTTTCCCTTAAGAACACAGGACTCACCATAAAGAATGGAAAGAAAGTACTCTATGAGGATTTCGGAGAGATGATGTTCACCCATTTCGGAGTCACAGGCCCCATGATCCTCTCCGCCAGTGCCCACATCGGTGCAAAACTGGCAAAAGCACCAAACGGCGAACTGTCCGCATATCTGGATCTGAAGCCTGCACTCACCAGAGAACAACTGGATGCCAGGATCCTGCGTGAATTTGAAGCAGGACCAAACAAACAGTTCAAGAACGTGATCGGCGTACTTTTCCCGTCATCTCTGACTCCGGTAATGCTGGAACTGGGTGGAATCCCCGCAGAGAAGAAAATCCACGACATCTCCAGAGAAGAACGCCAGCACTTCATTGACCTTATCAAAGCCTTCCCCTTCACAATCACAGGAATGGGTGAGTTCAAAGAAGCCATCATCACCAGAGGCGGCGTCTCTGTCAAAGAGATCAATCCCGGAACAATGGAATCAAAGAAAATCTCAGGTCTTTACTTCGCAGGCGAGGTACTGGATCTGGATGCAGTGACAGGTGGATATAACTTACAGATTGCCTGGTCTACCGCATATCTGGCAGTACAGGCCATACAGTAAGCTGCTTACTATAGAAACAACAGAAACAAGCAGATGATGAGTACCGTGTATGCGAATTATATCTATGATTCGGTTATGAGCAAGTAGCGAAGCGGATTGAGAATATCTGCTTGACTGATTAATAAACATTAATAATAAAACAGAGAAAATTTGTTTGAATAATAGAAACAGGAGGAACCACGAAAATGGGATGTAACATAGCCATCGACGGACCTGCAGGAGCAGGAAAGAGCACCATCGCAAAGAAAGTAGCGAAAGAATTATCATTTATCTATGTAGATACAGGAGCCATGTACAGGGCAATGGCTTTATATCTTTTGAATCATGGCGTAAACGGAGAAAATCAGGAAGAGATCGAAGCCGTATGTTCCGGCGCTGACATCTCCATCGAATACAAAAACGGAGAACAGATTGTTATCCTCAACGGAGAGAACGTAAATGCTATGATCCGCACTGAACAGGTAGGAAACATGGCATCCAAAAGCTCCGCAAACCCGAAAGTCAGAGCCCACCTTCTGAAACTTCAGAGAACTCTGGCAGAGAAAAACGACGTAGTCATGGACGGCAGAGATATCGGCACAACCATCCTTCCAAACGCAGAAGTAAAAATCTACCTCACAGCAAGCGCAGACACCAGAGCAAAAAGAAGAGCACTGGAATATGAACAGAAGGGAGAATCCTTCGACCTGGACCAGATCCGAAAAGACATCATCGAGCGCGACGAACGCGACATGAACCGCGAAATCTCCCCTCTGAAACAGGCAGACGACGCAGTGCTCGTAGATTCCTCGGAAATGGGAATTGATCAGGTTGTAGATGCTATTCTTGATGTGTATAATAAGAAGATACAGAAATAACGGTCAGGCGGACAGATTATCTGTTTCAGACTACGCTATTTGCCCGTCAACTACCTATCACCTAAAATGGTGCTGCATCATAGGGTGGTTGACAGCACCCTTTACAGACAAGATATACTCATCTGTAACTGTAAACTTCCCATGCTATACAGCAAACATTCTTTTACGGGTAAGGAAAGGATTTATTTATGAAAGTTAAAGTAGCAGAGACAGCAGGCTTCTGCTTCGGCGTCAAACGTGCAGTGGACAAAGTCTACGAGCTGATCGACACAGAACAGAAACCAATCTTCACTCTGGGTCCGATCATCCACAATGAAGGCGTAGTAGCGGATCTGGAAGCCCGTGGCGTCCATGTTATCGCAGAAGCAGACCTGGATTCCCCGGATGACACCCTGCAGAACGGAACAGTAGTCATCCGCTCTCACGGCGTAGGTAAACCCATCTACGATAAGCTGAAAGAAAAAAACATCTCTTATGTAGATGTGACCTGCCCCTTCGTCCTGAAAATCCACAGGATCGTGGAAAAAGAAAGCCTTGCAGGAAACCACATCATCATCATCGGCGACAAAGACCACCCCGAAGTACAGGGCATCTGCGGCTGGTGTCAGGGGCCGTACACGGTGATCAGAAACAAAGAAGAAGCCGAAGCATTTGTACCCCCAAAAGGCAAAAAAATAAGTATTGTGTCCCAGACGACATTTAATTACAACAAATTTAAAGATTTAGTTGAAATTCTTTGCAAAAAGAGGTATGATAATAATGTTTTAAATATTCTCAATATTTTAAACACTATTTGTAATGCTACCGAAGAACGGCAGAGAGAAGCAAAAAACATAGCCGGAGAGGTAGACACTATGCTGGTCGTAGGCGGTCGGCACAGTTCCAATACTCAAAAGCTGTTTGAAATATGTAAAAAGGAATGTGGAAATACTTACTATATACAAACACCTGTAGACTTGGATTCTGAAATGTTCCAATGCAGTAGTTATGTAGGTATTACAGCAGGGGCTTCCACCCCAAACAAAATTATTGAGGAGGTTCAAGAACATGTCAGAATTAAGTTTTGAACAGATGCTGGAAGATTCCGTAAAGACTATCAGAAATGGAGAGATTGTACAGGGTACTGTCATCGATGTAAAAGAAGATGAGATTATTCTGAATATCGGTTATAAAGCAGACGGTATTATCACAAAGAACGAATACTCTAACGATGCAAGCCTTGTACTCACAGATGCTGTTCACGTTGGAGACACAATGGAAGCAAAAGTTCTCAAAGTAAACGATGGAGAAGGTCAGGTTACTCTTACTTACAAGAGACTGGCAGCAGAGAAAGGCAACAAACGTCTTGAAGAAGCATTTGAGAATCAGGAAGTATTAAAAGCTCCTGTAACTCAGGTACTTGACGGCGGACTCTGTGTAAACGTAGACGAAGCAAGAGTATTCATTCCTGCAAGCCTCGTTTCCGACACATACGAGAAAGACCTTTCCAAATATGCAGATCAGGAGATCGAATTCGTTATCACAGAATTCAACCCGAGAAGACGCCGCATCATCGGTAACCGTAAGCAGCTTCTTCTTGCTGAGAAAGCAGAGAAACAGAAAGAATTAATGGAGAAGATCCATGTTGGCGACACAGTTGAAGGAACAGTTAAGAACGTTACAGATTTCGGTGCATTCATCGATCTTGGCGGAGCAGACGGACTTCTTCACATCTCCGAAATGTCCTGGGGCAGAGTAGAGAACCCGAAGAAAGTATTCACTGTTGGCGATAAAGTTAAAGTTCTTATCAAAGAGATCAACGGAGAGAAGATCGCACTTTCCCTTAAATTCCCGGAAGCAAATCCATGGCTCACAGCAGCTGAGGACTTCGCTGTAGGAAACGTAGTTAAAGGTAAAGTTGCACGTATGACAGACTTCGGTGCATTCGTAGAGCTTGCACCTGGTGTAGATGCACTTCTTCACGTATCCCAGATTTCCAGAGAGCATGTTGCCAAACCTGCAGACGTACTGTCAATCGGACAGGAGATCGAAGCTAAGGTTGTTGACTTCAACGGCGAAGACAAGAAGATCAGCCTGAGCATGAAAGCTCTTGAGGCACCGGCTGAGGAAGCTACAGAAGAATAATCAAGAGAATACTCATAAATATTCAGAAACCGGCTTTGTATGAGGATGATCATACAGAGCCGGTTGATTGTTTTTTCAGATTACGAATGTGGTCAGCAGCTACAGGAGCATCAGAAATGCTGCAGACAGTCAGGAAGGAATTATAGGATGTCCATAAAAGGAATTTATGATATACACTGTCATATTGTACCCGGTGTAGACGATGGAGCCACAGATATAGGAGAAACCGTAAAATTACTCCGGATGGAATATGAACAGGGTGTGCGGACGGTTATTGCAACTCCCCATTTCCGCTTTCGGATGTTTGAAACACCTGCGGAGAAAGTCAGAGAGCAGTTCAGACTGGTGGAGAAAGCGGCATCAGAGATCAGCCCGGATCTCCATGTGTATCTGGGATGTGAGTTTCACGCCAATATGGAGATGCTTCCCATGCTCAGAGAACAGAAAGTAATGACAATGGCCGGTTCGCGGTATGTTCTTACAGAATTTTCCCATAACTCGGAAGAAAGCTATATACGGGAACGTCTCGGTGCATTGCTCTCCGGAGGATATAAGCCGATCATGGCACATATAGAACGTTACGAAACCACACGCAACAGTCTGGATTTTGTGGAAGAACTGGCAGATATGGGTGTCTATATGCAGATCAATGCAGACAGCATCACAGGAAAAGACGGATTTTTTACTAAACGGTACTGTAATAAAATCATGAAAGACGGACTTCTTCATTTCGTTGGATCAGACTGTCACAACAGTGCAAAGAGGAGCAGCAGGATTGGAGAGGCATATCGTATGGTTTCAGCGAAATTCGGGCAGGACTATGCAGATGAACTGTTTATTCATAATCCTGCAGAAATTCTGAAACAGAAACAAAAACATGAGGCTACAGATTGACTTTTTTTATTGGCTGATATACAATAAAATCGGTTTATGTCAATTTTGCTGTTTACTTTCAGAAATACATAAGACAGAATATTACCTGTGAACAGTAATGTACAAAACTATAAAGAAAAAAGGGAAAAGGAAATTATCAGATGTTAGACAATTTGAACAGTAACTTTGAGAGCAGCAAAGCACAGAGACCCGATGCAAATGATGATGAAGTCGAAATCGATTTACTGGAAATATTTTATGCGCTCAAGAAAAAAATCCTTCTGGTACTGATGGTTGCTCTTGTCGGAGGCTGTATTGCAGCAGCATATACGCAGTTTTTAATGACACCGATTTACAGCTCCACATCCAGTATCCTTGTACTTTCGAAAGAAACCACACTGACATCACTGGCGGATCTGCAGTTAGGTGCCAGCCTGACCAGTGATTATACAGTTCTGATCACAAGTACCCCTGTGATGGAACAGGTGATTTCAGATTTGGATCTGGATATGACTGCAGAACAGCTGAAAGGAAGCGTAAGTATCAATAATCCTACAGATACCCGTATCCTTGAGATTACTGTCAATAATACAGATTCTAAAATGGCAAAGAAGATCGTAGATGAGATTGCGAATGTTTCTTCATCCTATATTGGCGATAAAATGGAAGTTATTCCGCCAAAGATTATTGAAGTTGGTAAGATTGCTACTGTAAGAACTTCTCCAAGCGTAAAGAAGAATGCAGCACTCGGCTTCTTACTCGGTTTCCTTGCATGTGCGGCAATCGTGGTTGTATACGCTGTAATGGATGATACTATTAAGACAGAGGAAGATATTGAGAAATACCTGGGAGTTTCTGTTCTTGCCAAGGTTCCTGACAGAAAAGATTTTATAAATTCGAAGAACAGGAAATCAAAGAACAAGAATAAGAAGCACCATTAAACTGATGGAGGAATCTGAGCAATGAAGAAACTCAATTTAACAGATAAAAGAAATCCGGATTATTTTTACAGTGAGGCGATCAAAACTCTGCGTACCAATATTCAGCTGTCGGGTCAGAGCATAAAGACAATTCTGGTTACAAGCTGTTATCCAAACGAAGGTAAGAGTGATATAGTACTCAGTCTTGCCCAGGAGCTTGGGAGCATTGGCAAGAAGGTTCTCCTTCTGGATGCGGATATCAGGAAGACTGCATATGCCGGACGACTGGGTGTGGAAGAGGAAGTGAAAGGTCTCTCACAGCTTCTGAGTGGTCAGGTGGGACTACAGGAGATTATTTATTCTACAAACTTTCCGAATATGGATATCATATTCGGAGGTCCAAGTGCACCGAATCCGTCAGGACTTCTCAGTGAGAATATCTTTAAGGTATTCTTAAAGGAAATCAGAGAATATTATAATTATATCCTGATCGATACACCGCCTATCGGAACAGTAATTGATGCGGCAGTGATAGGAAGATGCTGCGATGGTGCAGTCTTTCTGATCGAACCGGGAAATGTCAGGTACCGGGACGCACAGAAAGCATTTAAACAGCTGGAAAGAAGCGGATGCCGTATTCTTGGAGCTGTTATGAACAAGATAGATACCAGTGATGACAAATATTATTCTTCTTATTATAAGCATTATGGAGAGTATTATCGCAGAAGTGACGAAGAAGCCCAGATTAAATAATACGGGCTGTTATCTGGCAGTAAGACAGAAACCATGATTAATGATAAAGGAGAATTTGGAAAAGTGAGCAAAATAAGGAATAAAAAATAAAAAGACGAATATCTTACTGGGCTTTATCTGCATTCTTCTGGCAGTTCTCCTGGGCTTTATTCTTGTGACCAGTTATAAATCGGAACAGAAGGAATCCAGACACCTGTCAGAAATTGCGGACGACCAGCAGAGTGGGATTGAAGATTACGAAGCAGTAAAAGAACGTGCAAAAGAGCTGGAGGAGATATCTTCCGAAGAAGCAGAAGATACAGAAGACATTAAATCAAAGAACACAGAAAAAACGGATACAGCTGACACAGAAGATGCAGATAAGACAGAAGATACAAAAGATAAGACGACAGCTGCTTCAGGTATTGTGTGTTGGGGAGATGATCTGATCAATGGGGAAGAATCCAATACATATTCCTATATGACAGTACTTCAGAAGCTTCTGACCGATAATGGCTATAATATGACAGTGATCAATAAAACGCTTCAGGGAGGCGGCACTCTCTCCATGATGAAGATGGCTGGTGTAAGTGATGAAACTATTCAGAGCTATATTACCAGACATCAGCAGGCTGCAAACGGTGCCCAGCTGAATGTAACAGAGACCGGAATACGTGATCTGACAGAAGAACAGACTACAAGAAATGATATGGATTGTATTCCAGTTATCTTCATGGGATATTATGGCGGCTGGAATCATGATCCTGCAGAACTGGCAGACCAGCAGGAACAGATTTTAAATACATTTCAGAATAAAGATCAGTTTATTGTAGTAGGAACACGCCCTATGGACGGAAGCGTAACCTCTGAAGCACTGGATCAGGTGCTCAGCCAGAAATGGGGAGAACACTATATCAGTCTTGCAGATGTGACTGCACAGCCGTCTTCTACCTATGAGGCTCAGCAGGCAATGGCAGAGGCAATATTACAGAAATTGCAGGAGCTTAATTATATCAGCAAAAACTGATGAGATAACTGAAATACAGAGATTGAAGGAATGAAAATGAAAAAAACCACAAGAAAAGCCATCAGACAGCGTAAGATCTGTATGCTTTTGATTATTATCCTGATCATAGTTCTTTCCATTCTTGGCGGCGGTTATTATCTGTTAAGCCAGAAAAATGTTGCATCGTCAAAAGCCGGTGGTCAGAACAGTGACAGCCGGAATCAGACGGATTTGAACCAAAACAGTGATACCGTGGAATATAAAGGTGAGACATACAAATATAACGATCATCTCAGCAATTATTTATTCCTGGGAATTGATACAAGGGAAACTGTAGATACTTATCAGTCACAGGCAGATGCCGGGCAGGCAGATGCAATTTTCCTGGTGTCCATGGATCGTGCAACAGAAAAGATAAAAGTTCTGTTTATTCCACGAGATTCCATGACCAGGATAGAAGTATTTAATCCATATGGTCAGAGCCTTGGAGAGACAACAGATCATCTGAATATACAGTATGCCTTCGGGGACGGAAAAGAGAAAAGCTGTGAACTGATGAAAACAGCAGTTTCCGATATGCTGGATGGACTTCCGATCCAGGGGTATTGTTCCATGAACATGGATGGCATTTCAGTGATTACAGATTTCGTAGGTGGAATACAGCTCACAATCCCTGATGACAGTCTCGCAGATGTGAATCCGGAATATAAAAAAGGTGCTGTTGTGGATATTACAGGGGAAACTGCAGAACAGTTTGTAAGATATCGTGATATTGACAAAACCCAGAGTGCTCTGGTCCGTCAGGAGAGACAGAAAACCTTTCTTCAGGCACTGGTGCAGAAGGCTCAGGAAAAAGCAGGAGAGGACGCCGGATTTGTGACAGGTCTCTATGACAGTGTTAAAAGCTATACAGTTACAAATATGGGAAATGATATATTTGCCAAATTGCTGGCTGCATCACAGAATGGAATCACTGATACAGAGACAGTACCGGGTGAGGGAACACATGGGGAGAACTTTGATGAGTATCATATCGATGAAGATGCATTGTCAGATTTGATTATTTCCATGTTTTATGAGAAAATTTGATTGTATTAGTCATAGTATGATGAATACAGAATACACTGTACTGTGATAAATAATTATCACTGTTATTATTCAGAGATAGTCCGTGCAGACATTCTGTACGGTTATCTATATAAAAATTAATCCAAAAGGAGAGGTGCATTATGAAAATCGCAAAGAAATTTATGACACTTGCTTTAGCAGCTGCCCTTGGAGTAGGATGTGCTACTGTAGGTGTCGGTGCAGCGCCAAGCAACACGAGTGATCTGGCCGCGGTAGCGCCAAGTAGGACAAGCGAAACTACTGTGGATTCTGAACATTCTTCAATTTATGAAGTTGTTAAGGAACTTGAGAAAACACAGGGCTTTGCTGATCTGCAGGCAAAATATAAAGATCTGGCAGATGCTTTTAAACAAATCAATGATGGAACAATGAAGATGGAAGATTTCATAAAAGTATTGAAATCCCTTTCCGTAGATGAAGCAGACAAAGCAGACCTTGAAGATGCCATTGCTAAACTCGAAGGAAAAATGATTGTTACATTTGTCAATGAATTCAACGTACTGAAGCCAGAAGAAGCAAAGCCTAATGATGACGGAACATATGAAGTAAAGCTTAATGTTCCGAGTCTTACAGACACTATGGAAGGTATTCAGCTTTGGGTCTACAGCAAAGACGGCACAAAGAAGTTTGTAGTCATTGATCCGGTTAATATTGACAAAGAGGGCAAAACTCTTACTGTTAACTTAAACGATGGAGATTTCTTCATGGTAATCGCAGATGCGAAATAATCAATAATTCGGAATCAGAACGCAGTCGCCAGAGATGGCGGCTGTTTTTTTGTAGAAATATGTTGCATTTTTTTATTGACGTAGTTATAATAAAACACGACGTAAATCTTTTGTCTTTAAATCGTCGCTTTGCCGCGTTTGAAGATCTGGATAATACATATCTTGAAGTATGAGTCTGCCTTGAAACACAGGCAGAATGGCGAAGCATATCCAGAATACGGAGGTAAGATATCCAGTGTGGTATGTGATGCAGGTGCGCACAGGCACCGAAGAAAACATCCGCTGTCAGTGTCAGCGGTTAATAAGCAGCAATGTCTTAGAACGCTGCTTTATCCCATATTACCAACAGAAGAAACGATTTCAGGGCGAATGGCATATCCAGGAAAGAATCCTCTTTCCCGGGTATGTCTTTTTAATTACCCAAGATCCGGAAAAACTGGTAAATGGACTCAGGAAAGTCATCGGACTGACGAAGCTGATCGGAACCGGCGATGAGATCGTCCCACTGGTTCAGGAAGAAATAGATTTGCTTATGAAAATAGGCACAGACAAACAGCTTGTAGAGATGTCTTCCGGCATTATCGAGAATGACAGAGTGCAGATCCTGGCAGGTCCTCTGATGGGAATGGAAGGAAATATCTGCAGGATAGACCGGCACAAAAGAATGGCATATATGGAAATAGAAATGTTTGGAAGAACAGTAGAAATGAAGGTGGGATTGGAAATTATAAGAAAAGAATAATAAAAAATGATGGCATATTTACAGGAAAACGATTCTGTAAATATGCCTTTTTGAATAAAAAAGAAGGAGAGGTTAGGAAAACGTATGTACAGGAAAAAATCAAGAGGATGGTATAAACACAAAGATTTCATATTAATTGATCTTGCGTGTTTATTTATGGCTTTAATACTGGCGTATCTGATTCGAAACGGTTCTGTCAGGAACCTGTTTACACTGGGAATTTATCGCAATGAATACATCAAATAAACATCGGCCAGACGCATTACCGGCATATGGTAATCACCATCCGAACGACCTTGTCCCGCATAATTACGGACAAACTTTCTCATAATGTAACCAGTCTGATCTCCATCGGCATTGATAGCCCCATACCCATCTACTGTACCTTTTAATGTCTTATATTGATATTTACGGATTTGGTCAAAAGAAAGATTTAACATAGTTACCATCGTTTCTCCATCCCACAATAACGTCGATTTCATACGATAATCACGATCTTTATAAGATTCCGGATTTAACGCAGAATTAACAGCAGTACGGGCATCTGCATCTGCCGGATTCCTCGGGATCAGTTTCTCGCAAAAATCACCGGTGACTGTAGACTGATAACGATTTGCCAATTCAGCACGTGGTTGTCCCCAGCCTTGGCTACCTTCCGTAGCACGTGTACCGAAATCTCTCATTAATTCTTCACCCTGTCCGGTTCCGGTTCCACCATGTGTAAAACCGACCATCAGTTCAGGATCTGTATTTGCCGTCGGCAAAAAGAGATAGAAATAATTAGGCAAGACTTCACACCCTCCCATTTCTCCCCAGTCACCAGGTTCACCGCTACGGAACAAGTTAATGCCCGATTCCTCGATCACTTTCTTAAAATCGGCGGCGGCATCTTTATAAGCTTGTGCCGATTCAGACGCATTAGGCGTAAATGTGTCCAGTTCCGGCCAACCTCCATTAGGAGAGACGGGGGTATCCCACGGCCAAGAGGTACGGTTCCAGCAAGCCCAGAATAGTTGTAATTTACCACGGAATGCCAAAGCCCCCCATTTAGTAAAACGCCCTAATGCCACTGGTTTCGCCGGCAGTTTTTCCCAAGCATAAGTAAAGTCATCATAAATGTGCTGTTTAATTTCTGTAATAGAAGTACGTGAAATATTAGCAACCTCATCATTACTCTCTATTATCTTATCGAAATAAGGTACATCTCCCCACATAGAAATCAGACGGAAATAGGCCATTCCTCTCAGCATTTTAGCTTCGCCAATAAAGGCCTCCAATTTTGCCTTGGATTCTTCCGTCTTTGCATCGGGAAGCATTTTTTCTATATTCTGAATAGCATAGTTGGCACGATTGACTGTCGCATAAGCATATTGATAGTAATTATCAAAACTACTTCCGTAGGTGGAAGAAGGATTGTTATAAGAACCGTTACGATAAGCGATGCTCCGGTCTCCGGTAGCCTGAGAAGTCCCGACATTCCCTCTGAACCTCAGGTATTCCGTATTTCCATCGAATACATAATCACGATTGAACATGGCTCGTGCCTGGCTATAAACACCATTGACAGCATATTCCGCATCGCTTTCAGTTTTCCAATACAAGGAAGAAGCCAGTTCTCCCCCCGGAGTCTGGTTCAATAAATTATCAACGCATGAAGAAAACATCAGATTAGCTCCAACAACACATGCGACCGTTAATATTTTAAATCTACTTTTTTTTCATACCATTCCTGTTTAAAAACTAACATTAAGACCGATTGAGAAAGACCGATTGATCGGATACAAGTCACGAGCACTATTCTTCTTTTCAGGATCCAGCCCCGGATATTGCGTCACGGTAAACAAATTTTCGGCAGAAGCATAAATCCTCAAATTCGTCATCGAGATTTTGGACAAAAGTTTTTTCGGCAAATTATATCCTAACATGATATTTTTCATTCTAAGATAATTCATGTTATAGAGCCAAT
>ENA-OPZZ01000781-OPZZ01000781.1-human-gut-metagenome-genome-assembly--contig:-NODE-781-length-23020-cov-5.758966_pt1 | contig 23020 bp, 18 predicted proteins | sample MGYA00242487_ERZ504511 | MGnify/ENA primary metagenome ERZ504511 (study PRJEB26092, sample SAMD00036241) | human gut metagenome | host: Homo sapiens | study: EMG produced TPA metagenomics assembly of... | reverse complement strand
ATGATATCATTACTCCTGCGCATTACATATACTGCAGCTGTTTTTCCTGTTTCTTATTTTTTCCATCTGCATTATAGATTTCGTAGGATATTTTTCCTTCCTGCAATTTCTGATTTTTTCAATCATATCCTGCAAAGTCCGTATATATTTCTCCATAAAGGTATCATTCAGATCATATACCGCAATTCCCATGTGGATATAACAGTCTTCTCTCTTTGGTAGCTTCCATGCCACGATCAGACCTGCCATCAGCACAAAAAGACCTGCCAGTATAAAATTATATTTTTCAGTTTTCCACTTCATCTTCTCCCTCTACCTTACAAGTAATGCATCCAGACTGCCCGCTTCCAGAATTTCCCGATCAAGCTTTAACGGCTGCAGAAAGATACTCTCCATCTTTTTTTTCTTTCCGTAAGTTTCTATCATCTGCATACATTCATAGCCAAGTCTGTATGTATTTTCCATATAAACCACTTTCTTACGGCCACTTTTGATCTGTCCCAAAACAGTTTCACTGATTGGCATCCTGTATGTTTCTTCTTCCTGTTCCCTCCGCACAAATGCCGCATAATGCAAAAATGACTCCTTCATGGTATCTGTAAGTGCCAGTACTTCCTTATATTTGTAACCATTCTGATTTTTTTTCAGATAAAATTCCGGATATACCAGAAGAATTCCCATGCTTCGATTCTGCTTTTCCTCTTTCACCAGCTCTGCAAAACTTTTTTCGGACATCTGCTTTTTGTACCAGACATCCAGCTTTATCTGATGGTCATAAGCATAATCCCGGATTCCCTCCTGGACACTGCTTAAATCTTCCTGTGTGTTTTGTGGCAGGACGATGGTAATTCTGCTTTTTTCTGCCCTATGATTTCGCACTGTCATATACCGAAAGGATATAAGTGCGATCAGAACCAGAATCAGAATGATATGTTTTTTCTTACTGCTCATCCATTTCCTCCATTTTCGGGATCGTGATCGTGGCAACGGTTCCCTCATCCAGTTCACTACTGATCGTAATTCCATAATTTTTTCCATAGATCAGCTGTATCCTCTCATTTACATTGCACACTCCGATTCCGGAACCACGTTTGCTGGATACTACTTTATTGTGCATGATATAATCTATTTTTTCCTGTGTCATACCGGGTCCATTATCTGACACATCGATTTTGATATCTCCATTCTTTTCATAGATCCGGATCTCGATTTCTCCATCCTCATACATTCCATCCATTCCATGATAAATAGCATTTTCCAGCAATGGCTGAATAGATAGCTTGGGGCAAAAATATTTCAGCAGTTCCGGATCTGCGTCCACATGAAATTCAAATTTATCCTTGAAACGAATATTCTGGATGGCCAGATAGCTGGAAGCATGTTCCAGTTCTTTTTCCAGAGTGATCATATCTTTTCCCTGACTTAAGGAGATCCGGAAAAATTTAGCCAGAAGAGAGACCATCTCCCCAGCACCATCATATTCTTCACTTCGGATCATCCAGATAATGGAATCCAGCGTATTATACAGAAAATGTGGATTGATCTGCGACTGCAGAAGCTTCTTCTCCATCTTCTGCTTTTCTCTCTCATTTCTGCGTATCTCTTCCATTTGCTCCTGAAGCTTATCTGCCATAATATTAAAATGTATACTTACATTTTTCAGTTCGCCGATTCCTTCCTCCTGTGCTCTGGCATTATAATCGCCTTTTCCGAATTTTTCCATTGTCCGAAGCAGCCTGTAAATCGGATTTGTAAAATTGTGAAACACAAGAGTATCAAGAAAGATCAGGATCACTCCGATCAGAAGGAGTATAAACCATACAAGATAATGAAGATTATGGCTTTCCAATACCAGACTGTCCATGGAATTTACAACCACCATATTCCATCCTGTGTAACCGATCTGCTGACCCTCTATCAGCCACTGCTGACCATCCGCCTTTTCTATCCTATAATTTTTTGCAGGACAATGCAGACTCTATGGTCTTTTCTTTATATAATCCGGATGCGATCTCTTTATCAAAAGGATGATAGAGCATATTCTTCTGATCATCCAGCAAATAGCAATAAGCTGATTTCTGATTTCTATAATGCGACAGTATCTCATCCACAGAATCTGTATAATACTCCATCAGAAGAATTCCTGATCTCATATTCCCATCCTTGATATATTCTACATAACGGCTGATCTCAAATACATAACTATCCTCCTGAGGACGTACCAGTCTCCGCCGTCCGTAACTGATCGTCTCAATATTCTCCTTTGCCTGTAAAAACCAGGCCATCTCTTTCGCATCCTCTTGTTCTGCAAATGTCCCTGAATGCCATATACTTTCTCCGTCTATATCGTATAAGGCAAGTCCATACAGACACTTTTCTTCAAGAAATATCTGCTGTTCCATTTCCTCCGCAAACCTGGCACTGTCCACATCATATTTCTTTATATTCTGATAGTAGATCCTGTTGATCAGTACATTGATATTTTCAATCTGTGTCTCCAGACTCTGCGCCAGAAAATCCCTTTGCTTTCCTATTTTTTCTATGGCATCCTTCTGAAAATATGTTGAAAAATAGTAGGAAAACAGAAGAATACAGCTGATGATGCAGGCTGCAATGGAAGCAGACATAACCACCGGAAAAATGATACGGATACTTATCTTTTTATTTTTCATTTTCAGCTCCTTGTATATTATTTCCGATCTATGTATCTGACTGTGCAGATTTTCTGTATTTTACAGGTGAGATTCCACAGATTTTTTTTAAATACGTAGCTGAAATAATTTGGCTCCGGATACCCTACCATCGCTCCGATGGTCTGACTCTTATAATCAGTCTGCAAAAGCAGTTTTTTTGCTTCTTCCATACGTCGACTGATCAGATAATTAATGAATGTACCTCCTGTTTCCTGCTTGAATATTTTCGAAAAATAGGAGGTACTAACATGTAACTCTCCACATATCGACTCCACACTCAGCTCCGGATTCCGGAATTTTTTTTCCACGATCTTCATTGCATTTTCTGCCAGAACCACATTGTTGTCGATCTGTTTTTTCTGGATCAGTGATCGTATCAGAAGGCAGTAATTCAAAAGCCAATGATCTAATTCTTCCCCCGTGCTCAACGAAAGGATCTTCACCGCCATCTTTTTGGATCCCGCAAATTCTGCATCTGATGTAATCTGGTATTTCTTATAAAATCTGGCAACAGAAAAAGAGATTTCCAGAATAACGATCTGATATTCATTCAAATTATAGTGACCCTTATGCAGCCATGCGATCAGATCACCGACCTGTTTTTTCAATTCTTCTTCCGTACAATACGTGATGGATTTTCCGATCATTTCCACCTGAGAGTTCCAGTCCTCTTCCTCCTGCTGCGGCATGATATCGTTATAGTAAGTATAGCTCTCCTCCGGCAAAACAAGATTATAATCCAATGCTTCTGCTGCCTGAGCATACAACGCCGGCATATCTTTCAGATTCTCTCCGCTGTTGCTGATCCCGCAGGAAATCCTCGCTCCGAAAATACGCTGGATCATAACTGCTGTTTCCTGGATACTTCGTGTGATCTTCCCAATCTCATGTCTCTTGCTACCACCAAGGAGAAATACTTCTTTATCGCCCATACCAAATTCATGAACGTGTGCAATTTTTTCCAGTGCTTCCTTCAACGTTTCCTTCATTGACAGTTCGCTGAGAATGTCCTTCTTCCCTTCTTTTCCCACTTTTACTGCTATAACTGAATACACCTGATCCGAAAGATCCAGCTTCAGATTTTTTATCTGCCGCCTGCATTCCTTCTCCTCCATAACCTCTGTCATAAGCCTGGAAAAAAACTGCTGACGCAATAACGGCAAACTCTGTGTATATGCATTCTCCAGCCGGACACGGTTTATTTTTTCATTATATTCTTTCTCCAGTTCCTGATACATTTTTATGAGCAGACGTTGCATCTCCTCGTAATCAATGGGTTTCATCACATATTCCGAAACTCCATAACTGATAGCCAGACGTGCGTATGTAAAATCATCCCATCCGGAAAACAGGATCACCTTTGTATTCATATAATTTTCATGGATATTCTTTGCCAGCTCCAGACCATCCATGAAAGGCATTTTTATGTCACTGATCACTAAATCCGGATGGAATTCATCCATCATATCAAGCACTTCTTTTCCATTCTGTGCTGTTCCAACTACAGAGAATCCAAGGCTCTCCCAGTCTATTCCCTTCTGCATTCCATATAGGATATTCGGTTCATCATCTGCCAAAATAATACTAAATATTCTCACACTCCATACTCCCTGATGTTTTACTGTATTTTATGATAGCATATTATCAATATACATAAAATACAAAAAATCCCCTGTTTATTGTTTTCACAATTAAAACAGGGGACTGCTCTTATTTCTCTTCTGAACCGTTCAGTTTCGCAACGACTTTTTTCATAAATTTATCATCTAATTTATATTTGCTCTTAAATACAACATATGCAAGAATAACTCCGATAGTCGGCACTACACACATCAGAACACGAATAGAATTCTGTGTTGCAAGTGACTGCACTGTGTTCGGAACATATCCTGTAAGCTCCAGTACAAATCCAATAGCCAGCGCTGTAAATGCTGCTGTCAATTTTACGATCAGGGTCTGCAGAGAGAATACAACACCCTCGTTTCTGTTTCCGAGAACATATTCTCCATAATCCACAACATCCGCAAGGAATACCGTTGCACATCCAAGCTCCAGACCGGTTCCTGTCTTAACAATAATACCAGCAATCGCTGTCAAAACAATATTATTCGGACACACAATTCCTACCACCAGAAGAAGAATCAATCCGATCGGTGGCAACACACACGCAAACAAAAACGCCTGCTTTCTGGACAAAATCTTTGTTACTTTCGGGAAGATCAGAAGTCCTACAACCTCTGCAACAGATGCACTGATCATAAATGCAGATAGCATTCCGGCATTGTTGCATACATAACTGAAGTAATAGGTCGCAACTCCCATGATTGCCTGAATTGCCACATTATATAAAAGAATCAGCAATACTGCCCATCTTAACTGGTCATTTTTTCTGATGACTGTGAAGATGTCTTTAAATTTCATTTTTTCTTTTTTCTCAACATCATGCTGGATCTTTGGCAGATTCAGTACACATACAGCCATTGTAAAAATAAATGTTGCTGCAATGATCAAAGCAAATCTATGATATCCTGTATAATCACCGCCAAGACCTTTGATGATCTGTACTCCAAATCCGGCAATGATCAGTGACTGTCCGATACTTGCAAAAATTCTTGGCAGTACGGATACTTTTTCACGCTCCTGAGGATCAGATGTAAGATTCGGGATTACTGACCAGTATGGAATGTCCATAATTGTATAGGTCATTCCCCATAATACATAAATAACAGATGCAAAAACACAAAGGCTTACGCCTGATAAATGAAAATCTGTAAATACAATTACAAATACAAATGCGTTGATCAACGTTCCGATCACCAGCCACGGTACAAATTTGCCAAAACGGCTTCTTGTATTATCAACAACCATTCCCATGAAAAGATCATTAAACGCATCCCAGATCTTTGCCACGAAAAACATGGTTCCGATAAACGCCGGCGCTACTTTAATGATATCTGTAAAATAGATCATGGAAAAAGTTGCTATCATTCCATAGATCAAATCCTTACCCAATGCTCCAAAAGCAAACGAGTACTTTACTCTTCCAGGAATCTTACCCTGGTAAACCACACTGCTTTTATTGTTATTATCCATTCCTCTATCTCCTCTTTTATGCCCTTTCTTTGTACACATTTCTTTACCGTGTGATAGTTTAGCATTTTGGGATGGATATGAACATTTGATATTCTATTCAAAAAATATGATTTTTTGTTTTTAACTCTATTTTTCGAACAATTTACTTTTCTTTTGCCTTGCCATCTCTTGTCAACATTTTTTTTGAACTTTTGAAGGTCTCTGTTCTTTTCCTGACGTTTCTTCTATAGCAGCAATTTCCTCCGCCGTATATTCCTCTATTTCTGTCTTTGTCACCTGTTTGATATGCTTTTTTTTCAGGCGCAGATATACGAATTCCCGAAAAATAGTATAGAACACGGAAAGCAGTGGAATGAAAACAAGCATACCTACAATTCCCATAAGGTTTCCGCCGATCGTAACTGCTGCAAGAACCCAGATCGACGGAAGCCCTACAGATTCACCCACAACATGAGGATAGATCAGATTTCCCTCAATCTGCTGCAGCACCAGAAATACTATAATAAATAAAATTGCCTGTTTCGGATTTACCATAAAGATCAAAAAGCTTCCCACTGCACATCCGATAAAGGCCCCGAAAATCGGAATCAATGCAGTAAACGCAATCAAAACTCCGATCAAAAGTGCATATGGCATCCTCAAAATACTCAGTATCACCACAAACATGCATCCGAGGATCACAGCTTCCAGACACTGACCTGCAAGAAAATTCGCAAATGTCCGATAAGTCAGAGAACAAATTTTAAGAAAAGCATCTGCCTTTTTCTTTGGAAGAAAGGCAAAAACTACTTTTCGGATCTGCACATGCAGTTTTTCTTTCTGAAAAAGAACATAGCAGGCAAACGAAAAAGCAATAAAAAAGGTCGCTAATCCACTGACTATGGAACCAACTGCCGACATTGTGGTATTCATCATATTTCCTGCACCATTTCCAAGAAGACTTATCCCCCACTTGATCGCCTGGTCCGGATTAAACTGTACCTGATCTACCAGCTTCATGATTTCCTGGTTATTATGAGAGAATTCCCGGATCCAGCTTTGCATCTGCGGAATAAAATCTACAATGCTCATCATCAGGGTTCCCATTGTCCGCGTAAGCTGCGGAATCACCCCGAACATCACCAGTACGATTACACCAACCGCCAATATGATTGTAAGGAGCAGACTTATCGGTCTTGCCAGTTTTACGACTATCTTATTTTCTTTTTTTACTCTTCCGAAAATTTTCTTTTCCAAAAAGCTCATTGGCACGTTGGTCACAAATGCGATTGCTCCGCCAAGTACAAAGGGAAACAGGATCCCCCATATTGCTTTCAGCACATCGAGCACCACATCAAATTTCCACAGGACAACCACAAGAAATGCTGTAAACACAATAAGCTCCCTGATTTTTTTTATAGCAATTTTGCTTAAATCCACTATCTTTCTCCTCTTTTTCTTAATTTCATACGTATCCATTTAAGCAGCTGAATGATTGGAAGACTTGCAAAAGCATATAAATATACACATCCAAGCTGCATCAGATTCAAAGTTTCCACTTTAAATAAGTTATGGAAACCAGGAACCGTCAGTACTGTTGTAATGAGTACTGTACCTAACACAAATGCTCCCTGAAGCCACTTGTTATGAAAGAGACCTTTTGTAAAAATGACCGGATGATCTGATTTACAATTATATCCATGAAACAAACGTGCCAGACAAAGAGTTCCAAAAGCATACGTGCTTCCAAGCAATGTACCATTCTGGTTGTATCCTGTCAAAAAACTGATCATTGTCATTGCTCCAATTACCAAACCTTCCAGACCGATTTTGCTAAGAAAATCTTTTGTCAATATCGACTCATCTGCTAATCTCGGTTTTTCACTCATCACTTCACTTCTGTCCGGCTCTAAGCCTAACGCAATTGCCGGTAAGCTATCCGTCAAAAGATTAATGAAGAGTAAATGTACTGGTGCAAATGGCACCGGAAGTCCTGCAATCGATGAACAAAGAACGGTTAAAATTGCTCCCAAATTTCCTGACAAAAGAAACTGTATCGCATACTTGATATTCTGATATAAGTTTCGCCCATTTTCCACTGCTTTTACGATTGTTGCAAAGTTATCATCTGTAAGTACCATCGCTGCTGCATCTTTCGCAACTTCCGTTCCGGTCATTCCCATCGCAACGCCAATATCTGCCTGCTTTAATGCTGGTGCATCATTGACACCGTCTCCTGTCATTGCCACAATCATTCCTCTTTCCTGCCAGGCCCGAACAATGCGGATTTTATGTTCCGGTGACACTCTTGCATACACAGAAATATTTTGGACAAATTCTTTGAGTTCCTCGTCACTCATATTTTCTATATCCGCACCTTCACAGGCTTCCGACAAATCATGTAATATACCAACTCTCTTTGCGATTGCTGCTGCTGTGATTTTATGATCTCCTGTGATCATAACCGGTCGAATTCCCGCTTTTATACATTCCGCAACCGCAGCTTTTGATTCTTCTCTCGGAGGATCCATCATCGCAATCAGACCAAGAAATACTAAGTGATCCTCATCTTGTGACGTTAATGTGTGATTCTTAGGAATTTCACGATAGGTAAAAGCCAGTACTCTTAAACCTTCCATCGAGAATTTCTGATTTTGACGTTGTATTTTTTCTTTATCTTCCTCAGTAATTTTTCGAATTCCCTCTTTCGTCCAGATTTGCTCTGTACGTTCCAGGAGCTTGTCGACTGCACCTTTTACAATCATTTGATTTTTACCATCTATCAGGTGAAGTGTTGACATCATCTTTCGATCACTGTCAAATGGCAGTTCTCCATTTCTTGGATAAAGCTTTCTTATGCTTGCTGCCTCTACTCCATATCGACTTCCAAGATTAATCAATGCTGTTTCTGTTGGGTCTCCAATTTCTACTCCATTTTCATTTGTCGAATCATTACATAGAATACTATAATTTAAAAGACATTTTTGTGCCTGATCTGATATATCAATTGCCTCTGCTGAAATTCTTTTTCCATCTATATAATAATCTTCAACTGTCATTTTATTCTGTGTGAGCGTTCCTGTCTTATCAGAACAAATAATAGAAACACTTCCAAGCCCTTCTACCGCCTGTAGTTTACGAATGATTGCATGCTCTTTTGCCATCTTCTGTGTTCCGAAAGAAAGTACAATTGTCACGATAGAACTTAACGCTTCAGGAATTGCTGCCACTGCAAGTGCTACTGCAAACATAAATGCACTGCTGATCTTTTCACCGCGGAACACATTTATTGCAAATAAGAGTCCGCAAAATATCAGAATCATAATGGAAAGCTTCTTTCCAAAGACTTCCAAACTCACCTGGAGTGGTGTCTGTTTTTCCGAAGTTGACTTCAAAAGTCCTGCAATCTTTCCAACTTCTGTCTGCATTCCTATATCCGTTACAATAGCTTTCCCACGCCCATACGTTACAAAACTACCGGAAAACAGCATATTTGCCCGATCACCAAGTGGCGCTTCCGTCAATATTGTATCCATGTTTTTCTCAACTGCAAGACTCTCTCCTGTAAGAGCACTCTCATCAATCTTAAGACTTGCATTTTCAATCAGTCTTCCATCAGCCGGAATCATATCTCCTGCTTCAAGCAGTATCACATCTCCAACAACCAGTTCTCTTGCCGGAATCTGGACGATTGTACCATCACGCAATACCTTTGCCTCCGGGCCAGAAAGATTCTTTAAACTCTGCAGAGATTGTTCTGCTTTTACCGTCTGTATTGTTCCCAAGATTGCATTGATCGTAATAACCGTCACGATAACTGCCGCACTTTCCACATCTCCAAGCATACCAGATATGATTGCTGATGCAATTAGAATCAATACAAGAAAATCCTTATACTGTTCAAAGAAAATCTGCAGGATGCCTTTCTTCTTTCCTTCTGTAAGTTCATTCCACCCACATTTTTCTCTGGATCTTTTCACCTGTTCACTCGTAAGCCCAGATTTCTTCCCATTCACCCTTTCAAGAACCTCTTCTACCGTCTGCTGATAAATTTCCTTCATCACTTTCGCCTCCTTGTTTCTAAGTATTTACTACCTGGATTTCTCATTCAATGAAAGACCTCTTTGATAAAAAAACATAAAAAAAGAAGACCTTCATTGCATAATAAAAATGCAATAAAAGTCTCACCATTTCCTTATGATACCGGATGCTTCCACCGTACTGACGACATCACAAACGCAAATTGTTAAGCGCAGGTTACTCCCCTTTATTGGATCAAATCATATACCCAAAGTAACATGATTGTCAAGATGCTATATCATTACTTTTTCATTCTATGTTATACTTATTACATCGTTAACACTATTAAAATAAATTCTTCGGAGGTGAATCAAATGGATCATACGAATAATTCCTGTTGTTGTGGTGAAGCAGAATATTTTTCCGGATGTCTGATTTGTGGTGCTCCTATTACGTATCGTGCTGAAAGCTCTATTCAGACGTGCAGCATCTGCCATAAAGAACAATTAACCAATGCGGTCTGTGAAAATGGTCACTTTATCTGTGATGCCTGTCATAGCTATGGCACATATGCTCCGGTAATCACGACACTCAGGGACAGTACAGAAAAAGATGCTTTGCTTCTTCTGGAAAAAATTATGGATCTTCCATCTGTACATATGCATGGACCGGAGCATCATGCAATTGTCCCATGCGTTCTTCTGACAGCGTTTCGCAATAATGGAGAACATATGGATTACGATGCTGCATTATCTGAGATCTGTAAAAGAGCAAAGCAGGTTCCGGGCGGTACCTGTGGTTACTGGGGTGTCTGCGGAGCTGCTGCCGGAGCCGGTATTTTCATGTCCGTTATGACTGGATCCAGTCCACTTCACAAAGATGCATGGCCGTTTCCTCAAAAACTTGTTTCCATTATTTTATCTAGACTGGCAGATGTTGGTGGACCTCGCTGCTGCAAACGAACCAGCAGAATTGCCATTGAAGAAGCTGTCATTTTTACAGTCAGTTTTGTTCTGTAAACATTCCGTTGTCTTCTATAACGTGTAAATACTGCAAAGATAATCGCGAATGCATCCAGGAAGATTGTCCATACTATTCTGAATAACAGACAAGGCAGTGATTCCATGATACCACGAAATCACTGCCTTGTAACTCGTTTGCCAGGATACAGTGCCAGATCTTCCCACTTTACTTTTCTGCAGTTCCATGAACGAATATCCTTCTCTTCCAAAACACTCCTGATTCGTTCTTCTCCATTGTCCGATGTAAAAAGCGCTGTAATTTCCTTTTTTCCATCTACAATTTTCACACAATAATCTACCAGTTCCGGAATCTCAAACAGCAATTCATCCATCTCTCTGATACTTCCCAATGGATCCATCCGCTTTACAAAGTCCAGGCGTTTTATTTCACTTCCACAGAGGCATCTTCCCGGAATGATCCTTGTCCAGTCACCGGTTCGATATCGAATCAACGGCTGTGCTTCCATTCCAATGGTTGTGATTACCAGTTCTCCCCACTCACCGTCCGGCAGCACATTTCCGTTCTCATCTATAATCTCTGTAATACAATGGTTTTCCCGCATATGCATGCCATCATGCGCCGTGCAGCAAATGGCACCTCCAAGCCCCATCTCTCTGGAACCATAGTGTGGCCAAAGTCGTGTTTGCAGAATTTCTTCGATTGCTTTCATGACAGTTTGCGGACAGGCATCTCCGGATACCAGTGCTCTTTTTATACTGCCTTTTCCGCACATTCTAAGCATGGAAAGCAATGCAGTCGGCATTCCCACATACGTATCCGGCTGCTCCTCTTCCAGAATCCTGTTTAGTTCGCCATAAGTTCTTCCTGTTCCGGTTGAAAGAGGTTTTGCTCCCAGACGTCTGATTGCCTCCGCGATCAGTTCTCCCAATCCAAAAGGACCTGAAAATGGCATAGCCACCATCGTTATACTACCAGGATAAATAAATTCACCCAGACCAGCCATAAAAAGTTCTATGGTGTGTTCACAGTCTCCCTCTGTATAGAATACACGTTTACCGGCACCGGTAGTTCCGCTTGTCTGTTCTGATATCACTTTCTGTACTTCCCCCTGGGAGCAAAGCAGCATCCTGCCTCCATCTCGTGCCAGATCTGTTTCTGTTGTAAAAGGAAGGCTTCTCAGATCTGTCAGGCTCTCCAGTCTTTCCGGCAAATCTCGATAAAAACCCTCTCGTTCTTTTTCTTTCTTCAGTACAATATTTAATTTCTCCAGCTGCATTCTGTGTATTTCATCTCTTGTAATCTCTGTAATGCCTTCCTGCTTACAGATCATTGCATCTATATTTGATCGTTTCACTTTCTGTATAAATATATTCCTTTCGAATTCGTCAGATTATATGCACAAAACGGCACCATTCCATAATCAGAATCCACCTCGCAGATATAACATCTTTTCAGACGTTCAAGATCCAGATTCCATGCATCCTGAAAAATCATCCCTGATACCGCAAAGGTTTCATTATGAACCCGGATTAGGAATTCATCCAGCGCATCTGTCTGTGTCATTTCTCCATCATCAAATTTTTTTGTGCTATAGCTCCACTGATTTTCCACATACTGCCTGGAATCATCGCTGGTAGTACAACAACATCCTCTGCCTGATTTCTTTTCCAGAAGTTTCAGTTCCCTCTCACCTTTTTTCAGATAACTTGCATGAAAAGAACAGTATGGATTCTCTGCTCCACCACCAGCGAAATCCTCGCTTTTCATAAACCCGTCAGTCTGTTCCTCGATCAGCTTCAACATCTTTGGTATGGTAATCGGAGCTTGTGGACGCTGCTGAGAACATCTGCCAAAATAGCTGATCGGCTGGAAATGTACTCCTCTTACAAATGGCATATGATCCATCGCAAACTTCAGGATATCTCCAACCTGCATATCATTTACTCCTGAAGCAATGACAGGTACCAGGGCAATTCCCAGTTCCGCTTCCGAACAGTTTAACACAGCCTTTTCTTTCAGTTCCATCATAGAGCGTCCGCGCAATGTCTGATACACGTCATCTGTGACACCGTCAAATTGAAGAAATACCGTATTCAGTCCTGCTTTTTTTAGTTTTCTGGCATATCCTGCTTCCTGCGCAAGACGGATTCCATTGGTATTCAATTGAAAAAATGTGAATCCTTTTTCTCTTCCCATATGTATGATCTCCGGAAGATCCTCCCGCATGGTTGGTTCTCCTCCTGAGAGCTGTATATTGAATGGTCCCCCATGATCCATCAGAAAATCATATTGCTTTTCTATTTCATCAATTGAAAGATCACCGTTTTCCAGACATTCTCCTGCCGAAGCAAAGCATACCGGGCAGTGCATATTGCAGCGCTTTGTCACTTCCAGTATCATACAACATCCTTTTCGTTCGTGCTCCTCACAAAGTCCACAATTATCCGGGCAAGATTTCTCTTTGATTTTTGGATTTACAGGAGTCTCCGCAGACAGGTTTTCTCTCCCCCAGGAAAGATACTCTGCTGCCGTTCCTTCCCAGATCAGTGTCTGAAACTTTCCGTGGATATCACATTCTTTCACCAGATAAATGCCATCTTCACCAATACATTTTTTAGCCGTAAGTACTTTCATACATATCGGACATACACTTTTTGTTTTACCCAGCGTAATCATAGTTCCAATATTCCCCGTTCTGTCAGTATTTCTATCACTTTTGTATAAGTATCTGCAATCAACGCAGGACATTGCTCCATGACAATTCCCCAATCCAGATTGGAAGTGATGTCCTTACAATAAAAAGCACCAAACTCTTCTTCGGTCTTCTTATGGAACCACTGATATAATTCCTGCACAGCCGGTTTCATCTGTATATCTTCTTTCTCCTGCGGAGCCAGATTGCCAAGGAACAAACCTATCGCACAGGCTCCTCCTGTCAGACAGCCACATGTATCTCCACAGTAACCGATGCCGCCGCCAAGACCGCCCAAAGCCTTTACAAGCTGTGGATTCTCTTCCCCTATCGTTTCCAGTGTCAAAATCATAATCATCTGAGAACAATGATAACCCATACTGCTAAGTTCTATGATTCTTTCATAAAGATCCATATGTTACTCCTTTCTGCCAACCACCATGGTATAGCGCAGCTTCTTTCCTTTATATTCTTTCTGCAGAATCTTATACTCTTCGCAACAGAACGAATCATTCCAGATTGCTTCCAGATAATATTCACGCCAAAGTAACGTCTGATCCTCCTGCCGGAGAATGGTAAATCCTGTCTGTTCTGCCATTTCTGAAAGATTTCCAGTATCCAGATCTGACAATAATAGAAAACCTCCCTTTTTCAGAACACGCCAACATTCAGATAGTGCATTTTTCTGATCTCTGCTGACAAAAAATGCACACTGGCTGATGCAAAGATCTATACTGTCTGATGGATACTGCAAATGCAGAAAATCTCCTGTTTCCACATCACTGCCCCGTGGGAAAAGATCCACACCATGTGCATCCATCCCAAGTGATTTCAGGATTCGTATCGTGTCTCCTTCTCCAGCTCCAAGATCCAGTGCTTTCATTTCTTTTTTCCATTCTATGTTCTCCAGAAGATAAAGCGTCTGCGCTTCCCCTCCCGGATGCCTGTTCATCTATTTATCCTCCAGTGCACGCTCCACCGCAAGAACTTTTCCAAGTGCGAGTTCTTCCGGAACATACACAAATCCACACTTTGGACAGACAGGCATTTCCACAGGAAACCCATTTTCCAGATACATAAATTTTGCTTTTCCTTTTACAAGAGGAACCTTACATTTCATGCAGGTCAGCTTTCCTTCCGGATCAATCGTATAATATGTTCTTTCTACCGCCATTACTGTCCCACCCTTTTCATAATATTCATTCTGTGACTGTATGCTCTGCGTACCAGATACCCTTCTTCAGTTTCCACAAATCGCACCCAGAATGTCACATTTCCAAGTCTGCTCCTTGTCACCAGTTCTTTTGTCTCTTCATCAAAAATCGCTTCCTGGTTTTCTCTGTAATCTGATAATACACGCTCCACATCACTTTTCAGTATCATACGTTCATCCATCATACTGATAGCATCTTCTGTATATGCAACGGTATAATCTTTTTTCTCCATCATCAGTTCCTCATTCCATATATTTTTTAAAAGCTTCTCTTTTAGCACAAGCCGGTTGTAGCGTTTTTCACTGATATCCGGCATATTGACGGCATTTGTGCCATACAGAAGTTCAAGGATATGTCTGGATTCCCTGCCTTCCCTGACAAATCGGTCCCTGCATGCCATGCAGTACGTTATATATGGGGCATCGGATCGTTCCAGACACTTTTCTGTCATTTTATCTGCCATCTCTTTATTAGCGTAGGAAGTCAGTCCGCCGTATCCGCAACAGGGAGACAGATCTCTGGAATATTCTGTGTTTACAACAGTGCACCCCATATCTGCAAGAAGCTCTCTTATTATGTCCTGTGTCTGCGCATCACCCCTGGCTCCGCAGGCATCATGTATTGCAACAGGTATCTCCAGCCCTTTTGCCTGTGCGGGAAGTCCGATTTCCTTTAAGATCTCCCAGATTCCTGTGACTCTGACACCAAGACTCTCTTTTAACTGTTTCATACAGCTTGGACAGCCTGCTATGATCATGGGATCTCCCAGCTTTGCAAGCTCCTGCTTCAGCTGTTCATTTACCTTTTCTGTCATTTCATAGCGTCCTGCCCATTCACTGATAGCACCACAGCATCCCAGCATCAGAGCAACACCGCCCTCTGTCCTCCTGCAAAGATCCTCATATGCCTCTGTGACAACATCCGGCGCTATGGCTCCTGCCTGACATCCCGGAAAAAATACATATCTGCAGGTTTCATATCCCGGCTGAGGTCTGCATAAGAAAGCCTCCGAATTGGAGAACAGCATATCCATCAGTGCAAATTCATGAGGTGCCAGAGGCATCTTGTCTGTAGATACCATATTTTCTCTTGCAGATTTGCAGACCTGGCTCATATCAAACCCATTTGGACAGGTTACAGTGCACTGTCCGCAGAGCGAACAGGAATTCATCGGTTTATTCATCTGGTGATCTCCCATAATGATCTGGGTATTATTATAAATCTCACGTGCAAGAAGACCCGGATGCTTTTTGTATTCACTTAAATAAACACAGCTTTTCATGCACTCATCACAATGGCACTGAATACATCTCTCTGCTTCTTCAACAGCTTCTTCTTTTGAGTATCCATCTGCACCACAAGGAATCCTTTCTGATCCTTTGATACCTTCTGTATTTGTATAGAGCTTCGTGGTAACTGCTCCTTCACTGCCTCTGTTGCCGTGTGGTGAAAGATTCTGTGCAAGAAGATCCACTGTCAGGGCAGCTCTCTTTGCGGCAAAAGCAGCATCCATAACAGATTGTGTCACTCCACTGACGATCCCTGCCTGCTCTCTCAGCATGATCTCTGTATCTGCTGCTTCCTCCGGAGCAAGCATCTGTGCGATCTCTTCTGAAGCACAGACCACATCTGCCAGTTTCATTTTTTCTCTGATAAATACAGGATCAAGACTGCAGCCGAATTCAAACGTAAGGTCCATGGCTTTCAGGCGTTTTGCCTCATTTTTGCAGTCTGCCTCAGAAAGATGTGCGGCTGCGGCTGCAATATACTCCGCATAATCTTCTTCCTGACAGTAAACAGTTGCAGGATACATTTTTCTTTCCAGTTCCCCGGCAAGAAACAGCACAAATAATCCTGAACCGAAGATCGCTGCTTTTTTCTTCTTGCGCATGCGGAACACGCTGCTTCGTTTTGAAGATTCCCCATAACGTACAATCGCACGCTCTACTTCACGTATGGAGATACCATCACCCAGTTCGCAGAGCTTGCATTTATCTTCGCAGGGTGCTGTACATCCATCACAGAGGATCATCGGAAATGGTGTGATCTTCTCATAAATTGCCAGTGCTTTCTTAAAGTTTCCTTTTGCAGCATAAAACAGCATTTCTTTTGTATCTACCTTAAAAGGACAGGCTGCAACACAATACGCCGGCTGATCATGAACGCAGAGACTGATCATATGATCCATTTCTTCTTTTGACATTCGATTTACGTGATAAACATGAGTGGAACCTCTCTCCTGTATGTATGTCATAACCTGCACTCCTTTCACTGCTGCTTACTATAAACTTTATTCATCTCAAAAGGGGAGACAGTATACCGTCTCCCCTCATTATATCACAAGATAAATTTAGATTTATGATTTAATTCTCAAGTTCCTTCAATGCTGCAAGAACTCTTTCAGGACGAGCCGGAACGCGGGTAATACGTGCACCTGTTGCGTTGTAGATTGCATTCAGGATTGCCGGATGAGGAGCATCCAGTGGAGCCTCACCACAGCCGGCAGCTCCATAAGGGCCGCTTGGACGATAGGTTTCATTGAAATGAAGTTCAATATCATCCGGAGCATCCTTAGGATACGGGATACCACAGTTCTTCAGAGTAGTATCATGGTTCAGATCCTCAAAGTCTTCTGTTAGAGCAAGGCCGACACCCTGTACAAGACCACCGTAGAAGTTACCCTCTACAAGAAGTCTGTTCATGATCGTTCCTACATCCGCTACACAGGTGAACTTCTCAACTGTAACCTTACCTGTTTCTGTATTGACAGCAACTTCCGGAAGGAAGATTGTATACATATAAGTTGCAAATGGATCTCCCTGTGCTGTATCCTGATCGATCGGATGATCTGCACAGAATGTTGTTACCCAGTTACCTTCGTATTTTGTTTCAAGACCTTCAGCTACCATCTCATCATATGTACGGAAGGTTCCGTCTTCTTTCTTCATTGCTGCAACAAGATTCTCTGCTGCCAGACGACATGCATTGCCTGACATAACCTGTGAACGTGATCCGCCTGCGGGACCTGCATTCGGACAGGTCTTGGTATCATTCATAACAAGTTTGATCTGTTCCGGTCTGATTCCGGCCTGACGAAGTGTTTCATGAGATGATACAAGAACACCCATGTCGGCACCCTGTCCATGATCTTCCCATGCAGCATACATTGTAACTGTTCCATCCGGATTCAGTTCTGCAAATGCATTTGATGTATCAACACCATCAAGACCGCAGCCGTATACACCAAGAGATACACCGATACCATATTTGATCTTGCCATCAGAAACTGCATTCTTCTCAGCGACACGTTTCTTGGCTGCTTCATACAGCGGACGAGCTGTCTTGAACAGATCTTCCTCACAGTATACTTCCGGCGGATAACCTGTCGGGATCGTAGTTCCTTCTGATTCTTTGTAGCAGTTCATCTCACGCATATCGAAAGGATCGATTCCCATTTTGGCTGCCAGAACGTCGATTGCAATCTCAGATCCCATGTAAGACTGAGGAGAACCGTATGCACGGAAAGCTGAACCCCATGCATGGTTGGTAAATACTGTTGTTGATTTATTGCGGATGGAATTGATTCCGTAACCAGCGCCTGTGAACTGAGAAAGTCTCATTGTAAGCAGGTCACCAAATTCTGAGTATGGACCATGATCCACATAGTTGTTACCCCAGAGTGCGAGGAGTTTGCCGTTTTCGTCTGCTGCAAGTTTGATATTCATAAATGCAGGAGATCTCTTTCCTGTATAAGTAATGTTCTGGAACTGATTGAATACCAGCGATACAGGACGTTCAAGGATCTTGACAGCTGCACCGATCAAGGCTTCATTTGTAGGAGAGAACTTGTAACCAAAGGTTCCTCCGGCATGGTTCTGAACAAGTCTCAGGTTCTCCAGCGGAACACCGATACCATCAGCGATCATCGGCATATGGAGATGGATACCGATGGATTTGGAATGAACAGTTATCATGCCGTCTTCATCAATGTAGCCATAACCACAGTCCGGTTCAAGATGGAGATGTGGCTGACGTGAACAGTAGGATTCGATCTCAACCTGCTGTGAATCCGGAATGCTGTCCCAGTCAAAATCAGGACCCTTGATACAGTTTGTCTCAAAGAATGCATTTGGAGTACCCGGATGGATCTCAGCTGCATCCGGTGCGATCGCATCCATTGCGTTCATATATGCCGGAAGTTCTTCGATCTCCACCTTAACTGCATCTGCTGCTGCCCGCGCATGCTCTTCTGTATCAGCAGCTACGATCGCGATCGCATCACCAAACTGGAATATCTTTTCGTCACAGAGTACAGGACGCTCAAAGCCGTCTGTCTTATTGTGTTTCGGAAGCATTACAAGACCATTGATCTTGTTGGTTCCTCCTGCTGCCTTAATGTCATTTGGCTGTGATAACACGAACAACACCAGGCATGCTCTCTGCTTCTGTTGTGTCAATGCTGAGGATATTTGCATGAGAAACCTTTGCCTGTGTAAGAGCAAGGCGAAGTGTTCCCTCCGGCATCTTTAATGCATCATCTGCACCAAAATCCCAGGTACCTGTTACCTTCTGTGCTGCTGATGGACGGATATAGTTTGTACCAACAATAGAATCACCTGTCTGTTTGAATACGAGATCTTCTTTTGTCATTTCGCCGCGCATAACTGCTGCTGCCGCCATAGTTGCATCAATGAGCGGCTTGTAACCTGTACAACGGCAGAGATTACGCTGCTTGTTAAACCAGTCCCTCACTTCTTCACGGGTAGGGCTCGGATTATTATCGAGAAGAACTTTTGCTGAAATAATGAAACCTGGTGAACAGAAACCACACTGTGCACATCCATATGCCATCCACGCAACTTGGATCGGGTGCATATCAGAAATTGTTCCCACACCCTCGATAGTTGTGATCTCTGCATTGTCCGGAACACGGCTCATCTTGTAGATACAGGATCTTGTAACTTTTCCGTTCATAATAACATTACAGGCTCCGCAATGGCCTTCACCACAGCCGATCTTACATCCTGTAAGAAGAAGGTGATTACGGAGTACCTGCGCCAGTGTCTCATCCTTATCAAGAATAAGTATTCTCTCAACACCATTAATCTTCAATGTCTTTTTAATCATGCTGCATCCCTCCTATAGAAAATATAAGCTTCAATGTTATTGATCTTTAGGCTTATGTGTTCCGCATGGATCATGATCCGCACCTTTGCCTGTCAGATCTTTGAGTCGTTCCATTCCTCTGGCGGAATAGAAAACAATGGAAGAACTGCTTCCGTCCAGATTCTCACCGCTGAGTCTTAAGACATTTGCATTTTCATAATAATCAATTGGAAGCGTCCGGCTGTATTCCACTCCCGTGCGCTCATCTTTTACCTGTATGGTAACTGCTTTTGCGGTAATCTCAAAAATCTTATCCATAGAAAAGTTCTCCTGTTTACGTCATTATGTATATATTCATACTATCATAATTTTGCACAATTATGCAAATTACAAATAATTAAAAGTTGGACATTTTCACACTTTTTTCTTTATTTTATGATATAATAATATCAATTTTACACAATATTCTTTAAGGAGGTGGCAGTCATGCAGACAGGTGCTCTCATCGTTGCTGCGGGAAAATCCTCACGAATGGGAGACTTTAAACCCATGCTTCAACTTGGATCTATTTCCATTGCGCAGCGCGTGATCAACAATTTTCGACAGGCCGGGATCTCCAAAGTAGTTGTAGTGACAGGATATAAGGCAGACGTTCTGGAGCGCCACCTTGCTTCCAACAATGTGATCTTTCTCCGAAACGAGAACTATGCAACAACTCACATGTTTGATTCTGTCCGGATCGGACTGGAATATCTGAAAGACAAGGTTGATACTGTACTCTTCACGCCTGTAGATGTTCCACTGTTCACAGCCCGGACAGTCACGCAGATGCTCTCGCTGGAATATCCCCTTGTAACCCCGGTCTGTGACGGCAGTCCCGGCCATCCGCTTCTGATCCGTTCCACACTTATTGATTCCATTTTAAGTGATGACGGCCGATCAGGCCTTGAAGGTGCTGTAGAAAACTGTGGCACACCCATGTACTTTCTGAATGTAGATGATCCTGGAATCATTCATGATGCAGATACACCGGAAGATTATGCTGAACTTCTTCGTGCCCACAACGAGAGTCTGATCCGTTCAGAAATCCACATTCAACTGGCACGGGAAAAAGTATTCTTTGATGAGCAGCTTTATTCGCTTCTCACACTGATCCGGGAAACAGGATCTGTACGTGATGCCTGTGAACACATGCATATTTCCTACTCCACCAGCTGGAACCTTATCCGTACATTGGAATCACAGCTTCATGAACCGCTGATCAGCAGAAGTCAGGGTGGTGTAAATGGAAGTCATAGTGAACTGACTCCATATGGTGAAGAATTTCTGAAACGATATGCTCGTTTTTCAGAAAAAACACGTTCCTGTTCAAAAAAAATATTTGAAGAATGTTTCGGAGGATTTTTAAATGCGTAGCCTTTATCTGGTCCGGCATGGAAAACCACAGTATCCGGATGAACATTCTTACTGTGTGGGACAGACAGATTTCTCTCTATCCATGCTTGGACACTTGCAGGCAGTCCTTCTTAATGAAGAATTGTCCGATAAAATATCAAGGATATACTGCAGTCCTTTGTTAAGAGCTGTTGAGACAGCAGGCCATATGGCACCTGAGCTTCCACATATAATTGTTTCTGATCTGTCAGAACGAAATCTGGGAGAATGGGATGGCCTTTCTTTTGATAAAATACGCCAGAGATGGCCGGACATTTATAAAGCCCGTGAAAATAACCCTGATCATCCGATCCCGGGAGCAGAAACTCCTGCTGCATCTGGTTTTCGCTTTTCGCAGGCAGTTCATAAGATTCTTTGCGCTTCTGAAGGTGATATTGCAGTGGTAGCTCATACAGATGTAATCTCTTCTTATATATATGCATTACATTCCGGTATGTACAGCAGGCAGCGGTTTCGTCTTCCCTGTGGCTCTTACTATCATCTGGAAGTGAATGAAAGAAATAATATTTCTTTCTCTGATCCCAATTATATACTGCCTCATCCTGAATTAAATGACGGGCTATGCTTCAGGCTTCGCAATGCGGTTTCTCTGCCCCGTCATGTACAGGCTCACAGTGATGCTGTTACTGAACTTGCCTGTTGTTTATGCAATATGTTGGAATCCAATGGTTATATCTTTGATCAGAAGCTTGTTCGCTCCGGTGCTCTTCTGCATGATATCGCCCGGCTTCAGAAAAATCACACCAAGACAGGCGGTGAACTTTTTTTACAACTGGGTTATCCCGAGATCTGTCAGATCATCTCACAACATCATGGTTTAAAGGAAACAAAGCTGGATGAAGCAGCTATTGTATTTCTTGCAGATAAGCTGATCGAGGAAACGCAGCGTGTATCAATAGAAAAAAGATTTGCTGACAATCTGTATAAATGCAAAAGTCCGGAAGCTCTGCAATCGCATAAGCTTCAATTAAAGCAGGCTCTCACACTGCAGGATATGATACAATCGATCTGTCATACGACACTTTAACATACAAAATCACAGGAGGATTTTTATATGAGAACATTATTTCAGACAATAAAACAGCAGTTTCTGGAGGAAAATGACCTCGTACTTGCTTCCATAACAGCTTCATCAGGGTCGACTCCACGAGGTGCCGGCTCCCGCATGCTGGTCGGAAAACACGGCAGAATTACCGGAACTATCGGCGGTGGTGCCGTGGAATACCGTGCTGAACTTATGGCACTGGATATTCTTGAAAAAAAGGAATCCGATGAACACGAATTCCGGCTGAACCGTAAGGATGTCGAAAATATCGGTATGATCTGTGGTGGTGATGTTACCGTCTTTTTCCAGTATCTTGATCATAATGATCCGATTGTTATGGAAATTGCGGAAACTGCTGAAAAATCATATGAGGAACGAAAGGATTTCTGGCTGATCTGCGATCTTCATGCAACATCCGGCATGAGTCTTTACAGCCCTTGTTATGGTCTGATCGGAAATGCTGATGTTCCTTCTTCCATATTATCATCCTTATCTGCACAGCCATTCCGCTATCGCAGTGAAGATTATGATCTGTTTTCTGAGCAGATCGGAACTTCCGGAACTGTCTATGTATTTGGCGGTGGCCATGTTTCACAGAAACTTGTACCGATACTTGCAAGCGTTGATTTTCGCTGTGTTGTCCTGGATGACCGGCCGGAATTTACAGATCCTGCTCTTTTCCCGGGAGCAGTTGAAACAATACTTTGTGATTTCAACCATCTAAAGCAGTATGTTTCTA
>ENA-OPZZ01000779-OPZZ01000779.1-human-gut-metagenome-genome-assembly--contig:-NODE-779-length-23033-cov-3.775430_pt1 | contig 23033 bp, 16 predicted proteins | sample MGYA00242487_ERZ504511 | MGnify/ENA primary metagenome ERZ504511 (study PRJEB26092, sample SAMD00036241) | human gut metagenome | host: Homo sapiens | study: EMG produced TPA metagenomics assembly of... | reverse complement strand
AGTCTCCTAAATGTTTCCAATGATACATCAACAGTATCTTCCTCTTTCTTTACCAACCCTGCCAATACAAAATCTGCTGTATAATCCGTATTAAATTGCTGCTTACTGTCGTCAACCCAAAACTTTCTGCAATTGTTACTTTCATCATAATAGAATACATACTTTGCTTGGTTGTTAATTCCCCACATATCACACAGTTCCTGCTGCATATAAACTAATGGATCTATATTTTTTTCTCTATTCATTGAATAAATACCTCTTGATGCTTTATATTCTTCATAAAAATTAAAATCTATTGTACTTACTCATTAATCCCTCTATTTTTTCTTTATCCAGAAAAATCAAGTTATTCTTTAATGGGTATTCCGTCACACCTTCTATTATTTTTTCCACAGCGTTTTGTGTAAATTTTCCTGAAATCGCAATAATAACTTTAGATACCCTTACTTTATTTCTTGAATACACGTCATAATATGGCATTGAAAAAGAATCTTTCCCTTGTTGAATTAATTCATTTATCTCTCCCTGAACGCCACCAGATACATCTCCATACTTTACCTGCACTCCATAGTACTCATAATCATCAAATTCTGTTCTACGTGCAAATGTGATATCTTTTCCGTATTCCTTATTCCCATGATTATATTTAACATTTGTAAATCCTAACTTCCGAAATAACGGAAGTAATATTTTTATTGTAAATTCATTTTCCTTTTCACAATCATCTATTTTAGAAAACGGTGAACCTAAAGTAATGTCCGTAGCACCTTCTATTTCACCATATATCTGTTCCATATTACTCAGCAATTCACTCATATCATCGGTATAAATTTTTGTGCTATATACCAAATGTATATAAGCTCCATCATCATCATAGCTTTCTAAATGGACATCTCCTACCTCTTTTGAACGTTCTTCTATTATATCCTTTTTTGTCTCCATATATAGTTTAAGTCCTATTGATCCATCCCAATATTTTCTAGTAATAAGTTCATCATAAATAGCTTGAAACTCATTTTCACCAACCTTTACAAAGATCATAGGAACAGATACCATTATTACTGAAGAATCTTTTGACTCACATACTTCAATTTCAAAATTATCTGGAATATCCTCAACTCTCATTCGTTTTAATACAGATTTGGGAATAATTGCCCTTTCTTCATTTTCAGCATATTCTTCTCCATCTATCACGAAAGAACACATACCATCTTCTTCATTAGAGTACGTAACCGTTACCATTTCTCTGCCTCCTAACTTTATATTCATATCTTATATCAAAATAAATATATATACTCTGTATCCAACTATTCTTATTTTATCATAATTAAAAACACGTCGTATACATGAATTTGTGCTAAAAATAACTTTAAAGTATTTCCATGACAACCTGCGAAAAGTTGGGAAATTTCACGCCAATCTACGGTAAAAGTTGGGGGATTTTGGGGAGTTACGCTATTCCCCAACAAAATAAGATAAGCAATTTCCGCCCACTTATTTTAGAAGGACGAAGCGAAGTTTAACATTGCAGTTGGGGAATTGCAATTCCCCAACTCACTCCCCAATTTTTCCCCAATTCCACTATCAAATTGCGATAATTAACGATAAGTTTCAATTTACTCCCCAACACGCAAAAAAACCTTGAATTATCCCATTTTCATAGGAAATTCAAGGTTTTTCGTTGATTTACATGATAATCATACGGTTCAGATTCTTATGCGAACTGTAAGATTATGCGTTCATCTGAGCTGCAACTTCTGCTGCAAAGTCCTCATTCTTTTTCTCAAGACCTTCACCAGTCTCGAAACGAACGAATCTCTTAAGCTCTACAGGTGTTCCAACTTCTTTGGATACCATCTCAAGATACTTAGCAACTGTCTCTTTGTTCTCAGCTTTTACATACTCCTGCTCTAACAGGCAGATCTCTTTGAGCTCTTTTGCAAGACGTCCAGTAATCATCTTCTCGATGATGTTCTCTGGCTTGTTAGCATTCTTAGGATCATTCTTAGCCTGAGCGATAAGAATCTCTTTCTCATGCTCTTTGTACTCTTCCGGTACATCATCAGTAGATACATACTTCGGATTCAGAGCTGCTACCTGCATAGCAACGTTCTTAAGAGCCTCTTTAACTCTCTCGTCATTGCTCTCTGTCTTAGCTTCTACTAAAACACCGATCTTTCCTGCTGCGTGGATGTAAGATACAACGATTCCATCCTCAGATACGATCTTCTCGAATCTTCTGATGTTCATGTTCTCACCAATCTTAGCGATCATAGCTGCAAGTTTCTCATCTACTGTCATAGATGTATCAAGTGCCCATTTCTCAGCCTTGAATGCATCGATATCAGCTGCATCTGTGTCTGCTGCCTGCTCAACAACTTCTTTAACAAATGTCTGGAATACTTCATTCTTTGCTACGAAGTCTGTCTCAGCATTAACTTCTACGATTGCTGCAGCTTTATCACCATCTTTGATAGTTGTTGCTACAAGTCCTTCAGCGGCAATTCTTCCTGCTTTCTTCTCAGCAGTAGCAAGTCCCTTCTCACGAAGGAATTCAATAGCTTTGTCAAAATCACCATCTGTTGCAGAAAGTGCCTTTTTGCAGTCCATCATTCCTGCTCCGGTCATCTCTCTTAATTCTTTTACCATACTAGCTGTAACTGCCATCTTTTTTGTCCTCCAATTAATTAATGTAATTAATCAATATTATCTGGTTCTTACTCTTCTGTTGCCTCTGCTACTTCTTCAGCTGCTTCAGCTTCCTCGTATACGTCAGCGCCAGCCTCGCCCTGATTAGCTTCGATAACAGCATCTGCCATCTTAGAAACGATCAATTTTACTGCACGGATTGCATCGTCATTTCCTGGGATAACATAGTCAAGCTCTTCTGGATCACAGTTTGTATCAGCGATACCGATAAGTGGAATTCCAAGTGTGTGAGCCTCCTGAACACAGATTCTCTCTTTCTTAGGATCTACTACGAAGATAGCATCCGGGATTTTCTTCATCTCTTTGATTCCGCCAAGGTTCTTCTCAAGTTTCTCCCACTCTTTTTTGATCTGGATAACTTCTTTCTTAGGCAGTACATCAAATGTTCCATCCTCAGACATTCTCTCAATCTCTTTGAGACGGGCAATTCTGCTCTTGATTGTCTTGAAGTTTGTAAGCATTCCTCCAAGCCATCTCTCATTTACATAATACATTCCGCAGCGCTCTGCTTCTACTTTGATTGCATCCTGAGCCTGTTTCTTTGTTCCTACGAAAAGGATTGTTCCGCCCTGTGCTGCAATATCAGATACTGCATAGTAAGCCTCATCAACTTTTCCTACAGATTTCTGTAAGTCGATGATATAGATACCATTTCTCTCTGTGTAGATGTATGGAGCCATCTTAGGGTTCCATCTTCTTGTCTGATGTCCAAAGTGAACACCTGCTTCTAAAAGCTGCTTCATTGAAATAACGCTCATGTTTCTTTCCTCCAATTGGTTTTTTTACTTCCGCACCGGTATACGTCCTTGAAACCAGTCTCTTTCTTTTGACTGGCACCGTCTCAGACAGCCATATGCGTGCTTTTTTGCGACCTTAAAATGATATCATAAAACCCTTGCGAATGCAAGGGGTTTTTCAAAAACATCATATTAGATTTTTGTATATTTTATATTTTCAAATGTGACTCACCTATGGTTCAAATATGACTCAATTCAAGAATGCCTCGGAGTTTTTATATCATGGAAATTGTAATTTTCTAAAGATGTTGGGGGCAAAAGCCCCAACTATGATGCCTACGGATTGTTCCGTGCTTTGCACTCCCACTGGCATCATGATATTAAAAATGCCAGGATTCAAAAGAAATCCTGGCAAATAAATTCAATATTCTTTTATTAAGGACGTACGATTCTCATATTAGAAGGGACACTTGCTACTTTTACTACATCACCTGTATGTGGTGCATGGATCATCTGACCATTTCCAATGTAAATTCCACAGTGTCCGGATCTTACACACACATCTCCAGGCTGTGGGTTACTCACTGTCGGAAGGGCATTCAATGACGCTGATGTGCAGGAACGTGAATATCTACCTGTCAGGCAGAAACCTACAAGACCTGAACAGTCAAAGGAATTCGGTCCTGTCGCTCCCCATACATACGGTTTTCCAAGTGCAGAATACGCACGGGACACTGCGTCTCCTGATACATAACTTGGAGCATTGTTGCTTGTTCCTTTATTGGAACTATTTCCCTTATTGCTATTACTTGAGCTATTGCTTGATGAGCTGGAAGAATTATTCCTGTTCGATGCAGCCTGCTGTCTTGCTGTTTCTGCTGCCGCTGCCTGTCTTGCTGCTTCTTCCTGCTGTCTCTTCAGCTCTTCTTCCGCCGCCTTACGCTCAGCTTCTTCGATCTGCTGATTCAGATCCGACACCTCTGCCTGTTTAGATGCGATCAGGTTATCAAGTTTCGACTCCTGCGACTCATACTCTGTCTGCATACTTTCAAGCTGTGACTGTTCTTCTTCCAATTGATCTTTCAGATCAGAAATCTTCTGCTTTGTCTCTACGTACTCCTGTAATTTCTGTCTGTCGTAATTATGTACATTACTTACATATTCCGCTTTGTTGACCATATCAGAGAAATCCTCTGAACCAACTAAGCTTTCTACAGCACTCTGATCACCAGCTTCGTACATATACTTAATACGAACCTTCATATCTGCATACTGTTTCTGTTCTTCTGCCTCGGCATCTTCCAGATCTGACTGTGCCTGAATAATCTCTTCACCTTTACTGCTAAGTTGAGACTCCAGCTCCGTAATCTTTCCCACTACTGTATTAAGCTGTGTCTGGAGTGAACTTACTTCATTCTGTGCGGACTCTTTGCTCTTTTTCAAATCGTCAACAGATGGATCTGCAAAAACCGGTGTCACAAGTACAGAACTGGCAACTGCCGCCGCCAGAATTCTCTTACCTATTTTGTTCATATTCATCTTCCCTCTTTTAATTATTTTTCTTTCGAAAACGCCCCATCGTTATTATACACATTTTTCATAGTTTACGCAACCCGCTACAAATTTGACGCAATCTTTATCATTTTGTGTTCATTTTTTTACCATTTCAGATACAATTCCATCAAATATGTCTAGATATGATCTTGTATATGACAAATGCCAGTCCTTTCAAAAAAAACTGGCATTAAATTATTCATTTTCTTATATACTTTATGGACGAACGTACCACATATTAGATGGTACCGCAGATATTTTCACTACATCTCCTGTGTGTGGTGCATGAATCATCTGACCTCCACCTATATAAACACCTACATGCCCAACTCTTACACAAATATCTCCTGGCTGTGGATTACTTACCTTAGTCAATCCAACGAAATCACTGGAGCTATATGTATGTGAATATCTTCCTGTCAGACAGAAACTTACAAGTCCGGAACAATCGAAAGAATTCGGTCCTGCCGCTCCCCATACATACGGTTTTCCAAGTGCTGAATATGCACGGGATACTGTACTTCCGGATACGTAACTACCAGAACTGCTGCTTGATGATGAACTGCTGTTTCCTTTGTTACTGGAACTGCTTGGATTCGAGCTGCTGTTGCCTTTATTACTATTGGAGCTGCTTGAACTATTGGAGCTGCCAGAATTACTATTCGTTGTTGTACTATTCTGAGATGCTGCCTGAAGTTGTTTCTGTCTTTCCTCTTCTGCTTTCTTCTGACGCTCTTCCTCTTCTTTCGCCGCCTTCTCTGCCGCTTCCTGAATCTGTGAATCAAGATCTGCTACTTCTGCCTGTTTTGAATCAATCAGAGTTGTCAGATTAGACTCTTCTGTCTCATATTCTGTCTGCATGCTCTCAAGCTGTGACTGCTCTGTCTCAAGCTGTTCCTTCAGATCAGCAATCTTCTGCTTAGTTGCAACATATTCTTCCAGCTTGTCGCGATCATATCCATGTACACTTTGAACATACTCAGCTTTACTTAACAGATCCGAAAAATCTTCTGAGCTTACCAGTGATTCAAGCGCTGTTGCATCACCAGCCTCATACATATACTTGATGCGAAGCTTCATAGCCGCATACTGTGTCTTCTCGTCTTCCTGTGCCTGCTCCAGATCTGCCTGCGCCTGAATAATCTCTTCACCCTTTGTTGTAAGATCAGCTTCCAATTGAGTAATCTTACTTACAATACTCTGAAGCTGTGACTGAAGTGAGTTCACTTCACTTTGCGCTGATGCCTTACTCTTCTGAAGATCATCTACTGAAGGTGCTGCCAAAACCGGTGTAACTACTAAACTGCTCATAATTAATGCTGCCAGTATTCTTCTTCCAAATTTATTCATATAAAAACTTCCTCACTCAAATGTATACAATTTTATATAGTTTTGCTACTACATCTAGATGTTATTATACATGAGTCAGTACATATTTGCAATATTTTTTAACATTTTTGTAACATTTGGACCAGTCAAGCCATGCAGGAAAATAAATATGGGGTGAGAAATCAAGCTTGTTTGAAGTTCTCACCCGATACTTATTTTGTTACTGTACATTCATATTCGTATATCCCATCAGGCTGACATCGATTTCCTGTGCGGCTTCTCTTCCTTCGCGGATTGCCCATACAACCAGTGACTGACCTCTGTGCATATCTCCCGCTGTGAACACCCGCTCCACATTTGTATGATACTCACCTGCCGGTGTTGCCACATTTGTACGCGCATTGACTTCCACGCCAAATGCTTTTGTCACATATTCTTCACTTCCAAGAAATCCTGCTGCAATAAGTACAAGATCTGCCTGTACTGTATACTCAGTTCCCGGTATCTCAGTCATCATCATGCGTCCGGTTTTCTCGTCTTTCTTCGGCTCCAGCTTCACAAGTGTGACCTTGCAGAGATTTCCTTCCTTATCTTTGATGAACTCTTTGACCGTTGTCTGATATACACGCGGATCATGTCCGAAGACTGCCGCTGCTTCTTCCTGGCCATAGTCTGTTTTGCAGACTTTTGGCCACTCCGGCCACGGGTTGTTATCTGCACGAGTATCTGGTGCTTTGGGCATCATTTCTACTTGAAGAACAGATTTTGCGCCATGTCTCATAGAAGTTCCGATACAGTCATTTCCCGTATCACCTCCGCCAATAACGATAACGTGTTTTCCCTTTGCAGAAATGTATGTGCCATCCACCAGTTTCATATCATTTGCCCACAATGCTTTTGTCGTGGACTTCAGGAAATCGACTGCAAAATAAATTCCTTTTGCGTCCCGTCCCGGTGCTTTAATATCTCTTGGATGAGAAGCTCCACAGCAGAGAACTACACGGTCAAACTCTTTTAATATAGAAGAAGCTTTTTTGTCTTTACCGATATTGCAATTTGTTACAAATGTAATTCCTTCTTCTTCCATAATATTTACCTTACGGTCAATATACTGTTTTTCCAGTTTCATGTTTGGAATTCCGTAACGAAGAAGTCCTCCGACTTTGTCTTCCCGTTCAAACACTGTCACGCTATGTCCTCTGCGGTTCAGCATATCTGCCACAGCAAGTCCAGACGGTCCTGATCCCACAACAGCTACTTTCTTTCCGGTTCTGACTTTCACCGGTCTTGCCGCAGCGTATCCTTTTTCGTAAGCATTTTCAATAATACTGTACTCATTCGCTTTTGATGATACTGCATTTCCGTTGAGTCCACATGTACATGCTGCCTCACAAAGTGCAGGACATACCCTGGAAGTGAATTCCGGAAAATTATTCGTCTTTTTTAACCTATAATAAGCCTCTTCCCAGTTGCCGTGGTAAATCAGATCATTCCACTCCGGCACCAGGTTATGGAGAGGGCAGCCACTTGCCATCCCCATAATCATCTGTCCTGCCTGGCAGAACGGAACGCCACACGCCATACATCTTGCACCTTGGCGCTCCTGTTCTTCTTTTGACAAAGGTGTGTGGAATTCGCGGAAATGCTTGATTCGCTCCTTCGGTGACTCTGCCGGCTTATCCTGTCTTTCATATTCCATAAATCCTGTTGGTTTTCCCACGTTGTCCGCCCCCTATCTTCTTCCTTCTTTAATTGCGTAAAATGCTTCAATTCTAGCTTGCTCACTGCTCATGCCCTGTTCTTCCATCTGAACGATAGTAGAAAGCATTTTCTCGTAATCAATCGGAATGATTTTCTTAAATTTCGGCAGATAATCGGTAAAGTGATCCAGAATTTCTTTTCCGCTCTCAGAATTCGTATAAGCCACATGCTCTTCAATCATTTCTTTCAACTCGTTGATTTCAAACTTCGAAGTTACTCGTTCAATATTTACCATCTGCTTATTAATATTCTTATAAAGATCACTGTTCAGATCCAGTACATAAGCGACACCGCCGCTCATTCCGGCTGCAAAGTTCTTTCCAGTCTTGCCAAGAACAACAACGCATCCGCCGGTCATGTACTCACATCCATGATCACCAACACCTTCTACAACTGCTTTTGCGCCAGAGTTTCGGACTGCAAAACGCTCACCTGCCACACCATTGATAAAAGCTTTACCACTGGTTGCTCCGTAAAGTGCAACATTTCCTATTATAATATTCTCTTCGTGTTTAAATGTAACACCCTTCGGTGGATACACGATCAGTTTTCCGCCTGAAAGACCTTTACCAAAATAATCATTGCCGTCTCCTACAAGTTCCAGTGTCAGACCCTTTGGAATAAATGCACCAAATGATTGACCGCCTGCTCCGGTACATTTGATCACATAACTGTCTTCCTCTACGCCTTCCGGATATCTTCTTGTAATTTCTGATCCGAAAATTGTTCCAAATGTACGGTTGGTGTTCGTGACATCGACTTCCAGGCTTCTCTTCTGATGCTTTTCAAGTGCCGGAAGCAGTTCTTTTACAAGGACTCTTTCGTCCAGCGTCTTCTCCAGTTCGAAATCATAAATCTTCTTTGGATTATAAGTCATTGGTGTCTTTGTTCCCTCATAAGGGTTTTGCAGGATCTGGCTTAAATCCAGTGTTGCTGCACGATCAGATGTCGGCACTTCTTTGACTTTCAGAAGGTCAGTCCTTCCAACCAGTTCATCAATCGTACGAACACCTAATTTTGCCATATATTCGCGCAGATTCTGTGCGATGAATCTCATAAAGTTGATGACGTATTCCGGTTTTCCGCGGAAGTTCTTGCGAAGTTCCGGATTCTGTGTTGCCACACCAACCGGGCAGGTATCCAGGTTACATACACGCATCATAACGCATCCCATGGTTACAAGCGGAGCTGTCGCAAATCCAAACTCTTCTGCTCCAAGGATTGTTGCAATTGCCACGTCACGACCACTCATCAATTTTCCATCTGTCTCAATACGGACACGTTCACGCAGTCCATTTTGGATCAATGTCTGATGTGTTTCCGCAAGTCCAAGCTCCCAAGGAAGTCCTGCATTGTGGATAGAGCTCTTAGCCGCCGCTCCGGTTCCTCCGTCATATCCAGAGATCAGGATCAGTCCGGCTCCTGCTTTTGCAACACCGGCTGCGACAGTTCCAACACCTGCTTCAGATACAAGTTTTACGGAAATCCTTGCGTCTTTATTTGCATTTTTACAGTCATAAATGAGCTGTGCCAGATCCTCGATAGAGTAAATATCGTGATGCGGTGGTGGTGAAATCAGGCTGACACCTGGCGTAGAATGTCTTGTCTTGGCAATCCACGGATAGACCTTCCCTCCTGGAAGATGTCCACCTTCTCCTGGTTTTGCACCCTGTGCCATCTTGATCTGAATCTCTTTTGCGCTGACAAGATATCTGCTCGTTACACCAAATCGTCCGGAAGCGACTTGCTTAATTGCAGAACATTTTTCTGTATCCAGACGCTCGATTTCTTCACCGCCTTCACCACTGTTGGATTTACCATGCAGACGGTTCATGGCGATTGCAAGCGTCTCATGTGCCTCCTTGGAAATGGATCCGTAGGACATAGCACCTGTCTTGAATCGCTGAACGATTTCATCCACACTCTCTACTCCTTCAATCGGAATACCTTTCTTCGGATAATTAAAATCAAGCTGACCTCGCAGATTAATGTGGGCACCTTCTTCATTTACCATATCTGTGTACTGCTTAAACATTTCATAATTGCCAAGTCTTGTAGACTGTTGAAGCATATGGATCGTACGTGGATTGTACAGATGTTCCTCGCCACAGCTTCTGGATTTGTGTTGTCCGAGACTGTCCAGTGTCAGATCTACTTCCAGTCCAAGTGGATCAAATGCCTGAGAATGTCTTGCAAGATAATCCTGTGCAATCTCCTCAATACCGATACCGCCAACACGGCTGACTGTATCTGTAAAATATCTGTTAATAAATTCTTCTTTTAATCCAATGGCCTCGAAAATCTTTGCTCCCTGATAAGACTGGATTGTGGAAATACCCATTTTAGAAGCAATTTTTACAATGCCGCTTAAGATTCCGTGATTGTAATCATCAACTGCAGCGTAATAATCTTTCTGCAGCATACCTGTATCAATAAGCTGACGGATTGTCTCATGTGCAAGATATGGATTGACTGCGCATGCTCCATATCCAAGTAATGTCGCAAAATGATGTACTTCTCTTGGTTCTCCAGTCTCAAGAATGATTGCAACGGAAGTTCTCTTCTTCGTGCGCACCAGATGCTGTTGCAGTCCGGACAATGCCAGAAGTGACGGCATAGCCACATGATACTCGTCAACACCACGGTCAGAAAGGATCAAAATATTCGCTCCGTCACGGATTGCACGATCTACTTCGATAAACAGGTAATCCATTGCTTTTTCCAGACTGGAATTTTTATAATAAATAGTCGGAATCTCTGCAATTTTGAATCCATCCTGTTTCATGTTCTTAATCTTCAGAAGGTCAACATTTGTAAGGATCGGATTATTGACCTTGAGCATCTTGCAGTTTTCTGCTTTTTCTTCCAGAAGATTTCCGTCTGCTCCGATGTATACAGTCGTGGATGTTACCACTTCCTCACGGATTGCGTCAATCGGCGGATTCGTAACTTGTGCAAATAACTGTTTAAAATAATTGAACAGGTTCTGATGCTTATCCGAAAGTACCGCAAGTGGTATATCAATACCCATGGCAGCAGTTCCTTCTCCACCGTTGAGTGCCATATTTTTGATAGAAGTTTCTACTTCCTCATAAGAATAACCAAATGCTTTCTGAAGTCTCTTAAGATCCTCTGGTTTGTAGGTCGGTACTAACTGATTCGGAATTTTCAGATTCTTAAGCTCAATCAAATTGCTGTCCAGCCACTCACCATAAGGCTGTCTGTCCGCATACATTTCTTTCAGCTCTTCGTCTCCGATGACACGTCCCTGAACCGTATCGACCAGAAGCATTTTACCTGGGCGAAGTCTTTCTTTTACTATGATTTTCTCTGGCGCAATATCCATAACTCCGACCTCAGATGATAAAATCAACTGATCATCATCTGTAATGTAATATCTGGACGGACGAAGTCCGTTTCTATCAAGAACTGCTCCCATACAATCTCCATCACTGAACAGAATTGACGCCGGACCATCCCATGGTTCCATCATTGTTGCATAGTACTGATAGAAATCTTTCTTCTTCTGGGACATGCTCTTATTATTTGCCCACGGCTCCGGAATAGAAATCATAACTGCCAGCGGAAGTTCCATGCCACTCATGACCATAAATTCAATGGCATTGTCAAGCATAGCGGAGTCAGAACCTGTGGCATTGATTGCCGGAAGGACTTTGTGAAGTTCTCCTTTTAAAGCTTCAGATTCCATATTTTCCTCTCTTGCCTGCATCTTATCCCGGTTACCACGGATTGTATTAATCTCGCCGTTGTGTACAATAAAACGGTTCGGATGTGCTCTCTCCCAGCTTGGATTCGTGTTCGTACTGAATCTGGAATGAACCAGTGCAATGGCAGATTCATAATCCTTATCCTGAAGATCTGCAAAAAAGAGACGTAACTGATCTACCAGAAACATTCCCTTATAAGCAATCGTTCTGCTTGACAGTGAAGCTACATAAGTATCATCGCTGCTCTGCTCAAAGACACGGCGTACCACATACAGACGTCTGTCGAAGTCAATTCCTTTTTCAACCTTTTCCGGCCGCTTGATAAATCCCTGCATGATGCATGGCATACACTCTACTGCACGACTTCCAAGCACATCCGGGTGTACCGGTACTTCTCGCCAGCCCAGGAATTCCATTCCTTCTTTTTCCACAATCACTTCAAAGATATTCTTTGCCTGATTTCTTTTCAGTTCGTCCTGAGGGAAGAAAACATACCTACGCCGTAATCTCTCTCAGAGCCTAAAAAACGATGCCGAAAGGTTTTACAGACTTTGGTGAAAAACTTGTGAGAAATCTGTAACAGAATTCCTACTCCATCACCTGTCTTACCTTCGGCATCTTTGCCCGCTCTATGTTCTAATTGTTCTACAATCTTTAATGCATTCGCCACGGTATCGTGACTTTTCTGGCCCTTGATATTGACGATTGCTCCAATACCACAGTTATCGTGTTCAAACGAAGGACGATACAAGCCAGCATTTTTCTGTCGCTGTTGCCCGTTCATAATATCTGAGTCCTTTCTTACATTTTTTATTTTTCCTACTATACACCATTTTTCAAATTTGTAAATAAAAACTTCATTTTTAAATTGTCAGATAATTAGACGTTTTACGATTGCAAAAGGAGTAGTCTGATAACTACCCCTCGTTTTGGCTATTATTTTTAGTTGTATCTGTGTTCAATCTCTGAATCATAACATAAATACTTGATGTAATAAATGCACATAACACTGTTGAAATTCCGACACGCATCGGATCTTTGAACAACCAGTCGAACCATTGGAACTGCGTTCCAACCACTGACAGGATATTCGCTGTAATATGCGCAAGTATCGGTGCTTTCACAGAACCATATTTTTCATACACATAACAGAACATCATGCCCATGATAAAACCATAAAGTCCCTGGACAAGATTGCCATGGGTAAATGCAAATACGAGTGATGAATACAAAGCCGCTGCCCAAAACGGTGAAGTATAACGTAATCTTTTATAGACAAGTCCTCTGTACACCAGTTCTTCACATGTCGGCATCAAAATTCCAAGCACGAGAATCTGCACTGCAAATCCCTGTCCGTATAAAGTCTGCATTGTATCGGAATAAGTTTCACTCGCTGCTGACAGATTACTTAAAAATATCAGATTATTAAGCCCAAGTGCCATAACTGCAAACATCACTATAATTGCAATATATTTCCAAATTGACGCTTTTTCCGTTACAATCCCAAGCTCTTTTTCTTTTCTGCTGTCTCTGTGAAATAAAAATAACATGACTGGAATCGTAATCAGCGCTGCCACGCCCTCAATATAAGCAGCCCAGTTCATTAGCTCATTTGTGATCTGATCATATAATTTGCCGGACTGTGCTGTACTCTGCGCAATCTGCATCATCGCATCTGCATCTCCACCTGTCATCTGCATCAGATGTACGCCTGCAAGAAGTGATACCGCCGCCATATATACAAGATATGCAATTCCCAGTTTGATAAGCACAGATCCCCAGATATACCAGAAGCCTCTCCCGCCTCTTGTTTTCTGTTCCATCTATTTACTTCCTTTCCTTTTGCTGCTGATCCACTTTTCATTGTACCTTCACCGAAAACTCCTCTATTCGGCACGATGTTAATTGTACTTCTTTTCTACAGCATATGCAATTAAAAAAGTATGAAATCTTCCAACGCTTCCCGACTGGCACTGTCGTAATCTGCCATACTCTGAGATTTCCGGATCCTTTTCAGCGCCTTCTTCGCTTCCGGAGCGTTCTGTCCCATATATGCCCACAGCTCTTTTAACTTAAATAACGTATTTTTCTCACCCATTCCCACTTCCAGATAATCACATTTAATCTGTTCAAGAAATGCATGGATTTCCTTTTTATATCTGTCTGCACTCTGCATTTTTCGTAACGTTTCTTCTTTTTTCCACTCAGTCACATCTATATCAGTTGTCTTTTTCACATCTGTTTTTTCTCTCATACGGATCAGATCAAGCAGAGCCGGATTCATTAAAATCCCTCTTCCAAGCATAAAGGTATCTACCTTCGGAAATTCCCGTTTCATCTCTTCATAACTTTCTGGCGTAAAAATATCTCCGTTATAGCAAAGCGGAATCTTACTTTCCTCCACCGCGTCATGAAACGCGCCAAGATTCGGTTGATTTTTATAAAAATCCTTCTGTACCCGCGGATGAATAATCAGTTCCTCTACCGGATACTGATTGTAAATATCAAGAAGCCGCGCAAATTCTTCCGGATCATCTTTTCCAATTCTTGTCTTAATAGAAATTTTCACATCACATTTTTTAAAAATCTCATCCAAAAACCGATCCAATCCGTCCGGATCTGCAAGAAATCCAGAACCACGCCCTTTAGACACAACTGTCTTTGAAGGGCAGCCCAGATTCAGATTCACCTCTTCATAGCCATAGACCTTCAGTTTCTCAACCGTATGTAAAAATGACTCCGCCTGATTACTCATAATCTGTGGCACAAGATTCATGCCCGGACTGTGCTCTGGCATCACATCATTCTTCTCCTTCATACTGAACCCCTTCTTCGTATGTGGTACCAGAAAGGGCGTAAAATACTTATCCATCGGTGCAAAATGCTGATGATAAGCCCGACGATATATATAAGTTGTAATCCCCTCAAGCGGAGCAAGGTAATACTTCATAAAAAATCCTTCCCATTTTTATTCACAATGCACAAAGGCGACACCGCAAATCAATGATGGGGACGTAGTACTTTAACATTTCACTACGTCCTTTGTTAAATAATTGCCCATCTCATTTTCGTGCATTTTGCGCGTGGATTTCTTGCGCATTCCTGTGCTGATGGACGAATCACGTCTTTACAGATTTCGCTGTAAATTCCTGCTTTTTTTCCTTCTTTAAAAGCTCGTTTCACAAGTCTGTCTTCCCCGGAATGAAAGGTCAGGATTGCAATTCTTCCACCTGGGTTCATGACTTGTGGCAGTTTATCTAAGAATGCATATAACACTTCAAATTCCTGGTTCACGTCGATGCGAATTGCCTGGAATGTTCTCTGACATGATTTCTTGACTGCCTCTTTTTTCTCTTTCTCCGGAAGAAATGTCAGAGCTTCTTCGATTGCTTCTTTTAATTCTGTTGTAGTTTCCGGAGATTTCCCGTGTTTTCTCCAATTCATCAGCACTTCTGTTATCTCTGCTGCGTATGGTTCATCAGAGTTTTCCACCAGCATTCCTTCTATTTCTTCTGCGTCCATGCTTTTCAAACGCTGTGCCGCGCTTTCTCCTTTTTGTGGGTTCATGCGCAGATCCAAAGGTCCGTCAAATTTGTAAGTAAAACCGCGTTCCGGGTTATCGATCTGCATAGAGGATACACCAAGATCTGCCAGTACAAAGTCAAACTTTCCATGTTCTTCTGCCACTTTGTCAATGTCTGCAAAATTGCATAATTTCACAGTCAAAATATCTTCTCCATATCCAAGATCACGCAGTCTCTTTTTTGTCTTCTCGGACTCAATCGGATCTACGTCAAGACCATAAATGTGACCATGCCCTTCCAGCTTTTCCAACATCTTTCTTGTGTGTCCGCCATAGCCAAGTGTTGCATCCAGTCCTTGCTGTCCCGGTTTGATGTCCAGAAAATCCAGAATCTCCTGCACACAAATGGAAATATGCATACCTGCCGGAGTGCTGCCCTTTCCTATGACCTTTTCAATCGTATCCCCATATTTTTCAGGATTTAATTCCTTATATTTTTCTTCATACTTTTTCGGATGCGTCCCGGAATAACGCTTTCTTCTCTTATGAGGCTTTTGCCCCTGTTTTCCTGATTCTTGTCCGCTTTTTTGTTCTTCCATATTCACATTCTCCAACAAACTGTTACTTTCCCTAAAATCATTCAAGCCAAACATTACAAAACGGGGGTCTTCAAAAAAGGGTTACCCTCTTTTAAAAACCCCCGTCCAACAAACTCAAAATCTATTTCTTTGCTTTTGGCAGAGTTAAGTTTAACACAATCGCTACGATAGTTGCAAGAACTACCGGTGATTTTCCAAATATAGTCATTACCCAGTCCGGGAACTGTGCCAGTGATGCACTTGCCTGAGTCACACCCATGCCGACTGCAACCGCAAGTCCAACAACTGTTGTATTGCGGAAATCCATCGGCTCTGTTGTAATCAGCTTCATACCTGTCATTGCAATTGATGCAAATACAGAAATTGTTGCTCCTCCCAGCACGCAATAAGGAATCGTAGTCAGTATTGATGAAAATTTCGGGATCAATCCGGCCGCCATCAGAATCGCAGCAGCAATTCCAAGCACTCTGCGGCTGATAACTTTTGTTGTAGATACAATACCTACATTCTGGCTGTAAGTTGCTGTCGGAAGTCCACCGAAAAATGCGCAAAAAATATTGCTGATTCCATAGCCTACAATACCACCGGATAATTCCGTATCTGTCGGCATACGATCCATAGAACCTGTTGTAGTTGCAGAGAAATCTCCAATTGCCTGCACAGAGTTAATAGCAAACAAAATACCAAGTGCTACGCAAGATGAAGGCTCAAACTTAATTCCAAAATGCATCGGCTTCGGAAGCTGGAAGATTGCCGCTTGTGCAACGGAAGAAAAATCTACCATTCCAAAACAAAGTGCTACAATATATCCACCAATAATTCCAATTAAGATAGATGCCAGTTTCCAGATACCTTTTCCAAAATGATTAAGTGTCGTTACAATAATCAATGTAATAATTGCTACGAGCCAGTTCTTCCATGAACCGTAATTTTCACTGCTGGCTCCTCCGGCCATATAATTGATCGCGGTCGGATACAAAGATAATCCAATAGAAAACACTACCGTACCGGTAATAAGTGGCGGGAAGAACTTGCGGATCCTCTTAATATTTAATCCCACTAAAAGTGCAATGATACCACCAACAATCTGCGCTCCAAGAATCGTTGCAATATCAAAATCCGCAGCAATTGCCTGCATACTTGGCACATATGCGAAACTGATTCCCATCATGACCGGAAGTCCTGCTCCGATAGTGAACCATTTTGTCTTAATAAACGAAAATAACTGAATCAATGTCGTCAATGCAGACATCACAAGTGCTGCCTGAATAAGAATCACAGAATCTTCCTGTGAAAGACCTGCTACGCCTGCCACGATAATAGAAGGCGTTACGCAGCCGACGATCATAGCCAGTACGTGCTGTATCGCAAGCGGCAGTGATTGTCCAATGGAAGGCTTCCCGTAAAAATCAAACAATGCTTTGTCCATCTGAACAGACTGTTTTGCTTCTTTTGTATTCATTCTTTTCCTCCTGAGTCATTTTTTCAACTCATATATTATATAATGCAACGCTTCTATTTGGGCACCCTCTGGCTCATTACTTTTTTTAATGTTATTTTTTAGTCATACTTATTTTTCAATTACATTATCTGTCATACGCCTTTACATAGACAAAATTATCATTGGTACGCTCCATACTATATTCCGGATTCAGAATTGCCTCGACAAAATCTCCTCCACCAGATTCTATTGGAATAAGCCGCATTCCGAGCTTCTGTTCCACGTCTTCCACAGTCCAGTCATCCAAAAATACCCTTTCTCCGGTACGAAGCATGTTACATGGAATAATGAGATCTTCTCCTAATCCATGCACATTTTTATCAGCACTTCCTATGTTATCCACAAATTTCTTCGCATCAGAGATCTTTCCCACAAAATGTTTCCTACTATTCTCCTGGTACTCTTTTATCTGAGCAGTCAGATCCTGTCCGGTAATCAGTCCGGATACGGTAATTGTCTCACCAAAGAAATCATTCCTTATGGCAAATACATGGATCTGAAGTCCCGGAAATGCCTCCATCATACGCTCTGCAAATGAACAAATGGTTGCGTAAGTCAATTTTCCGGTCGCGATTGTGACCGTGCGCTTCACTTCTTCACGCATTTTGAGATATCCAGGATTGCTTTTCACCTGCTCAAGCGCTTCCGTGAATTCTGTAATGAAAAGCCGCATCATACCGACACCATTTTCCAACTGGATATATCCGTCATACCGCTCTTCTTCCGGGAAATCACGTCCAGCGGTAATATACCATTCATCGCTTGCATGCATAAAATGAAGTCCATATTCTTCATAATATTTTTTCTGACGGCTCTCGATCATATCAATAATCTCTCCAGCCTCTTCTTTCGTAAAAAGTTCCAGCGGATAAAGATTGTCTCTGTACTTCGTGATACCCGCAGGCACAACAGAGACACTGCGCATAAACGGAAGATATTTTGACAGATCGTCCATCGTGCGTTCCAGCTCTTTTCCGTCATTCACACCTTTACAACACACGATCTGACCATTCATCTCCACATGACCTTCATAAAGCTGATCTAAAAATTTCAACTTTTCTCCTGCAAATCGGTTATTCAGCATTTTACAGCGAAGTTCCGGGTTCGTAGTCTGCACGGAAATGTTGATCGGCGCCAGCTGCATCTTGATAATGCGGTCTACGTCCTTTTCTTTCATATTAGTCAGCGTAATATAATTCCCCTGTAAGAAAGAAAGTCTGGAATCATCATCTTTAAAATATAAGGTCTCTCGCATATTCGGCGGCATCTGATCAATAAAACAAAAAATGCATTTATTGCTGCATGATTTGTAATCACTCATCAACTGATTCTCGAATTCGATGCCAAGATCGTCATCGTAATCCTTGTCGATTTCCAGAGCCCATTCTTCTCCATCCGGTTTGCGAATAAGCACTTCTATATATTCGTCCTTTATCATATAACGATAATCAAACACATCTTCAATTGACTGATCATTGATCGACAGCAGTACATCTCCCGGTTCAATCTCCAATTCTTCTGCGATGGAGCCCGGATAGACTTCCTTAATCAAATGTTCTACCTTCTTCATCTGGATTCCATCCTCCTTTCTTCGTTATTTATCATTTATAATCTGTTATCAACGTTTATCTTTTCATTTTCAGCTTTCGTATTTCTTGCACTTTTTATGTGCTCTGCTTCGTTGATCTGCTTCAGAGCCCTTACATATCCGCCAATCAGCATCAATGTCATAAAAATCCAGATAATCGGCTCTGTATAGATAACTCCAGTGTATCCCAAAACTGGCACGATCCAGATCGTGGATACTATTTTCAACACAAGTTCCAGAATACTGGACGCCACCGGAATGACTTTATGTTCCAGCCCCTGAAGAGAACAACGCAATACAAACAGTGGTCCAAGTACAAAATAAAATGACGTATTTCTTGTCAGATAACGGTATGCCGTATCCAAAATATAGGTATCATTACTGCTTGTGATCCAGCGAATCAATGGGTATCCAAATATCCAGCAAAATGTGGTAAATATAACTCCCTGCACAAGTACGATCACAAATGCCTGATGGATTCCCTTTTTTATCCGGTCATATTCTCCTGCCCCCAGATTCTGGCTGGCATAAGTCGTCATAGCCATGCCTGTACACAGCATCGGAACATTGGTCAGTTCCTCGATTCTTCTTGCCGCAATATGCGCCGTCACAATCTTCGTACCAAGTCTGTTTACTGCAGTCTGGAAAATCACGGTACCGATACTCACAAAACAGGACATCATACCAAGTGAAATTCCAAATACGGTCATCTCCTGATACTTTCTTCTCTGTACCTGCCATTCCTGCCCCTTTGGCACAAGTTCCCGGAACCTAAAAAGCAAGTACGCCATACACAGAACTCCTGCAATACACTGGGCAATATTGGTCGCATGCGCTGCACCGCGAAGTCCCATGGAAAATGTATGCACAAAAAGAATATCCAGAAAAATGTTCAAAATGACTGCAACTACAAGGCATAAAAGCGGAATCCGGCTTTCTCCGACCGCTCTCAATATATTGGCACTGTAATTGTAAAGAGAAATGAATGCTGTCCCCATAATAATAATGCGGATATATTGAAGTGCCTCTTCCATAATATCTGCCGGTGTGTCCAATATATGCAAAAGTCCTTCTATCCCAAGAAGCGCACCTACTGTAAGAATCAGCGTCATTGCAACTGTCATAATAAAACTTCCTGCCACATAACGTCGCATATTCTTATAATCTCCTGCTCCAAAACATCTGGATATCGGAATTCCAAATCCCTGGGTCACTCCATTCACAAAACCAATAATCAGATTCGCAATAACTGCTGTTGCACCAACTGCTGCAAATGCCTGTGTCCCTACATAAGTGCTGACAATTTTACCATCTGCCAGATTATATAATTGTTGTAAAAGATTTCCAAAAATAATGGGCAGGGCAAAGGTCATTATGACCTTTGCCGGACTGCCCTTCGTCAATTCCCTCATAGAATAACATTTACTCTTTCTGCTAAAACCAGTGTATGAACTATCTCTGAACTCGTGCTCCTGCACCACCCATGATAGCTTCTACTTCTTTCTTGCTGGCCATAGTTGTGTCTCCAGGTGTTGTCATAGCAAGTGCTCCGTGAGCTGCTCCGTAGTTAACTGCAAGAGATGCATCCTCTGTTGTCATCAGTCCATAGATAAGTCCTGATGCGAAAGAGTCTCCTCCACCTACACGGTCCATGATCTCAAGTCCCTTGTAGTCTTTTGCCTTGTGGATTTCTCCATCTGCCCAGCAGATAGCGCTCCAGTCGTTCACTGTAGCTGTCTTAACCTCACGAAGAGTTGTTGCAACGGCTTTGAAGTTCGGGTATGTCTTAGCTGCTTCATTGATCATCTTCTTGTATCCGTCAAGATTAAGCTGCTTGAGATCTTTGTCGTTACCCTCAATCTCAAATCCGAGGCATGCTGTAAAGTCTTCCTCGTTACCGATCATAACGTCTACATATTTTGCGATCTCTTTGTTCACTTTCTGAGCTTTCTCCTGTCCACCGATTGCACTCCACATAGAAGGACGGTAGTTCAGATCGTAAGATACGATTGTTCCATACTTCTTAGCTGCCTTGATAGCTGCAAGTACAGTCTCACATGACTGCTCGGAAAGAGCCGCATAGATTCCGCCTGTATGTAACCAGCGAACTCCAAGCTCACCAAAGATATAATCAAAATCAAAATCTTCCGCTGTTGCCTGAGCGATTGCTGTATTCGCACGGTCAGAGCATCCTACTGCACCACGGATACCAAATCCACGCTCTGTAAAGTTGATACCATTTCTGCAGATACGTCCGATTCCGTCTGTCTTCTTCCAGTTAATTAAAGATGTATCTACTCCACCCTGAAGAATAAAGTCCTCCATCAGTTTGCCAACTTCGTTATCAGCAAATGCTGTGATAACTGCAGTCTTCATACCGAAGCATCTTCTAAGTCCGCGGACAACGTTGTACTCTCCGCCGCCTTCCCATGCACGAAAGTTTCTTGCTGTACGGATTCTTCCCTCACCCGGATCAAGACGAAGCATAACCTCACCTAATGATACTGCGTCAAACTGGCACTCCTCTTTTGGTCTTAAATTCAGATTCATTTTCATTTCCTCCTAGGATTAAATTATTAAAGTTATAAGTAATCCATATATCACCATCGGTACTATTATACAATCAACACTCTGGAAAATCCAGCACGAAATACTCGAAAGTAGGGAAAACCTGCAAAAACCGTGAATTTCTATAAAAATTAATGCTTTATAGCAAATCTTGACAGCAGTTTCTTCCGCTCTTTGTAATCCGGCATATACTTCTCCACTTCTTTCCAGAATGCTTTCGAATGATTCATAAATCTGCGGTGTGCCAGCTCATGGATCACTACATAATCCACGATCCGGTCCGGCACAAACAACAGTCTGCAATTAAAATTGAGATTTCCTTCACTGCTGCAGCTTCCCCACCTGGTCTTCTGATTCCGCATAGTGATCCGTCCATAACTGACACCCATAACAGATGCGTAATGCGATACCTTTTCTTCTATAAATGTCTGTATACGCTCTCTATCGCTTTCTTCTGTCACTTCCGGAAGATACACAATATCCGGGCGGTTGTCTTTTGAAAGAACCAGTTTTCTCTTCTTAAATATCCATTCTGCATGTCCCTCAATAAATTCCTGCACAGCATAATCCATCACCTGCATCGGAACTCTGGCACAGACCGTCCCATCTGCTTTCACCTGAAGTCCCATCGAACGTCTGGATGAGCGGATGATCTGTACCTCTACCGGTTCTTCATTTTTCTGTTCTACCCTATATATTTTCATTTGATCCATACTTCACCACCTTCAAGAATGCCTCGGCATTCTTGCTGCGAGGTGCGCGTCATGCAATTGCATGACATACTTCTACTGCGCACCTCTGCAATCCTGCCGGAGGCTATATCAGCTGGGGATTGACTCCACACTGATACCAGCTTGTTTCTCACCACCTATAGAGGTGGGAGTCATCTCCCAACTGATATAGCAGTGTCACAATCACACAACACATCTATCGTCTTCCTTTTATTATTAAGATAAGGTTCTCTTTTTCTTCTCATAATCATACCAAATCTGACATTAATTAACAATTGTAGGATAGATTATCTTTTCATATCATGGTATGATTATGATGCCTGATGGGATTGTAAAAATCCATTCAAGAATGCCTTGGCATTCTTGCTGCGAGGTGCGCGTCATGCAATTGCATGACATACTTCATACTGCGCACCTCTGCAATCCTGCCGGCTAGCTACATACATAATTTTGGAATTATGTATGCTGTATTGATAAAAGAAAGGAGCACTAAGATTTTGAGACCTATAGAAAAAACTCATTGAAAAAAGAAAAGAAGAATTCATCCGCAACAATCTGATGTCGGATGAGTTTATTGATTTTATACAGCAGAACAAAAAAACCAAATGGACAAACTAGCTACTCTTAACTATGCCTGCGCAATTATGGAAGTAGAGACAAAAATTCCGTGTTCTGGATCATCAGTATTCTCTGGAATACGACCGC
>ENA-OPZZ01000778-OPZZ01000778.1-human-gut-metagenome-genome-assembly--contig:-NODE-778-length-23123-cov-16.519003_pt1 | contig 23123 bp, 23 predicted proteins | sample MGYA00242487_ERZ504511 | MGnify/ENA primary metagenome ERZ504511 (study PRJEB26092, sample SAMD00036241) | human gut metagenome | host: Homo sapiens | study: EMG produced TPA metagenomics assembly of... | reverse complement strand
GCTCTATTAAACCGTTTCAACTGATAATAGTTGGTAGAGCGAGCTAGCTTAGCGGTTTTCAGTAAGAGGTCTAATCGAAATCCTCCTGAGACCAGTTCTCTAACTGTCTCCGCCTTTTGCGCTGTAAGGCCTCATCCCTCAAGCGCAATTCCCTCAACTTTTTTAGATAAGCTACCTCGGTACGCAGACGCTCATTCTCTTCCAGAATATGCTCTAGCTCAGTCATTTCTTTACAAGTTTTCTTTGGTTTACGTCCCATCTTACTCGGTCTCCCTCGTTGTTTCTCAACAATAGTATACCCGTTTTTCTTGTATTGTGCTATCCAATTGGTGAGTAGGGATTGTTGGGGAAGAGCATAATCCAGTGATACGGTGAGCTGAGATTGACCTTCAATAAGAACTTTATTAATGATTTCCTGCTTTAATTTAGAGGGATAATACTTATTTTTCCCTTTTTTAACAACCTCAATACCATGTTTATTCATAAGCCGTACCATGTACTTAAGATTGGATAGACATACACCGTACTTTCGACTAATATAAGGCCAAAAAAAACCAGCCTGTCTTAACTGATATATTTCTAGTTTATCTTCATAACTTAATTTCATACAAAAACACCCCAATCGTTAGATTTTTTTCTGTCTAACTTTTTTGGGGTGCAGGTCAAGGGATACTTTTTATTTTTTTCGTTTTCTGGCGATATTGTAACAGATAAATAGGAGGAGTCCAACTGATGATAACATCACTCCTTCTTTAAAACCTGTAGGCAGATAAGTCAGAATGACTTTGCCTTTTCCAGATTTTACATCAACTTTCATAAAGCCGTCTTGAGCTTTTGATAAAGTGATTTTTTGGCCGTTTTGAGTGGCTGTCCAACCTTTATCGTATGGAATAGTAAATAGGAGTGATGAAGCTTTGTCAGATTTGTAGGTAGCCGTTACAGTGTTTTTATTGGTAGTAACTTTAACCTTTTGATGATTAATGGTTTCCATAGCTTTTTGATAGCTTGTCGTATCTAGGGCATAAAAGTTCGGTTGGTTAAATGATACTTGGTTATTTTCAGGGAATGAAAGAGTAACATGCAAAGTTTGACTATCTTCAAAATATCCAAGATCAAAGAAAGTGTAGGCATTATCAGTTGTATATTCTACCGTTTTACCGTTTACAGTAATTTGGACCTTCTGGCTATTTTCATTAGAGAAGGTGATATTTGGAACGCTGATATAAAGTTGGGTGTTTGGAGCGACAGTAAGGTTATAATCAGCATGCGAATTTAATTGTCCGTCGTTACTAGTGGTTACACGACCATTTAGAATATTAGCTCCTTCTGATAATTGGGAGGGCACACGCGTGAAGTATTTTTCAGATAAGCCAGTGAGATTGTTCATCCAGTTAGTTTGGTTGTCAAGCGTGTTGACACTGAAGTCAATATCTTTGTAAAGCCCATTGGTTAGAATTGCTAATTGGCTAGCGTATTGATTTTCATATAGTGATGTATTACCAGAGTTATCAAGGTAATGGAACCCAAATTTGTTGACATCAGTTTCTGAAAGATTGTATTTGACAGCAAATAAACTATCCATTAGCAAGGTATTATTTTGATAACGAAGGTTTAGATTTGTTCCAGTTGACTTAAAGCCAAGTCGATCAAGCGTGCTGCTGGATGTCGTGTTTCGAATAGATGAGAACTGAGAAATACCATGATAATTGTATTTCATGCTGTCATTACCTGTTTGAGGAAGGAGCTCCTCGGTACGATAAAATGTCGTGTTTAGGTTTTGACTTTTTTGAATGAGTTTTTCAGTATCTGTCAAATTAAGCTCATAACTTTGACGAGAAGGAAAGACCCATTCGCTATTTAGGGCTGTAATTTGATAATAGGTATTAAGTGAAATTTCAAATACTGTAAAGAGGAGTGTAAAGCTAATGAATAAATTAAATGTTAAGTACTGCTTAGCGTAGCTAATTAATATAATGGTGTAGGCTGCCAAGAAAGAAAAGGTGATAATGATTTGTGGTGCTTCTAAAAATTGATAATGATTTTTGAGCAGTACCGTAGCTAAAAAGCCAAGTCCTAGTGGAACAATACCAACAAGGTAATGCTTAACAGTTAATTCTTTGAGACGTGATAACGTTTCTGCTGCCAGAAGAATCATCATTAGTGAAAATGCCCAAGAATAACGGTGAAGAAACATATTAGGTGAGTGCATTCCCTGCCACATTAAATCTAATGGTTCAAGGTAAAAACTAGCAATAATGAGTAGTAACACAATGCCAGAAGCTAGGCGAGTTTGCCACTTGATTGACTTGATGGTAAAGAAGATAATAGCTAAGATTAGCGGGAAAATCCCTACATAAATCATAGGAATTGAGCCAAATTTTGTTGTGTCATAAGCACCAACAAAGTTTTTGGCAAACAAGTCTATAAACCACGAATTCTCTGTAAACCATTCTGTAAAGCTAGAAAATTTTTCGCCGTGCGTTGACAGGTCTAAGTAAGTAGGTAATAGCATTACGCAACTAGACAATCCAGCTAAAATTGACACTACTGTAAAGTCTAGCCATTGACGTCCAATTACTTTCAAGCAGCTTTCCTTGCTGATTTGAATAAGAAAATAAAGCACAAGGAAAATAGCAACCATATAACCAAAGTAGTAATTTTGAATAAAGAGAATGGTTAACGTCAGGTAGTATAAGATGAATTTTTTCTGATTTAGCAATCGATTAAGTCCTAGAATAATGAGCGGCAAAAGGATGAAAACATCCAGCCACATATTAATCTCAATCTGGCTAATAGCAAAGCTCATCAGCGCATATGAGCTTGAGAGGATAACGGTAAATGGTTTTAATACCTTTGGATACAGTTGGCGTAGGCTATAAAAGCTAGTTAATCCCATGCAAGCAACTTTTAGCAGGGTAAAGAGATAAATAGCATCGGGCATGCTTTTTAAGCTAAAGAAGTAAACAAAAGGTGAGAAGAAACTACCAAGATAATAGCTGATTAAAGCATAAAAATTTAAGCCCAGTCCACTGGTAAAAGTATAAAAGAGGCTATCTGAACCATGTAAAATATTTCGTAAATTTTCAGCGAAAATAACGTATTGATGAAAGCCATCACTAGCTAAAATAGTGGTCTCACCGTTAAAGGAAATATTTTCAGCTAAAAGGGCTAGAAATAAAATCACGAAAGGCAAGAAGAATGCTGTTAGGTAGTAAATGGTGTTATTTGTTAGTTTAAAAGATTTTAGTTTCATAATGTTAGTAAGACAGGTTGAGATAATAATCCCAACCTGTTTCTTTTCTATAATGTAAAATATGGTCAAGTCATTTTAGATTACGACATGATAATTAGTCTTTCCAAAGTTCTTTAACTTTTGCTTGAACTTCTTCATTTTCAAGGAATTCATCATAAGTTTCATCGATACGGTCAATCACACCATTTTTAGAAATGACAACGATGTGGTTAGCAAGTGTTTGGATGAATTCGTGGTCGTGACTCGCAAAGATGATAGATTCTTTGAAGTCTTTCAAGCCATCATTCAAGCTTGAGATTGATTCCAAGTCTAAGTGGTTAGTTGGGTCATCAAGGACAAGAACGTTTGATTTGAGAAGCATCAATTTAGAAAGCATCACGCGCACTTTTTCTCCCCCTGAAAGAACGCTAACTGATTTGTTAACTTCATCTCCAGAGAAGAGCATGCGACCTAGGAATCCGCGAAGGAATGTGTTATCGTCTTCTTCTTTAGAAGCAAATTGACGAAGCCATTCAAGGATTGATTCCCCTGAAGCAAAATCACGTGAGTTATCTTTTGGAAGGTAAGAGCGACTAGTTGTGACACCCCATTTGATAGTTCCTTCGTATTCGATATCATCCATCAATGCACGAATAAGAGCTGTTGTTTGGATATCATTTTGTCCGATGAAGGCTGTTTTATCGCCTGGACGTAGGATAAAGCTGATATTATCAAGAACAGTCTCACCATCGATTTTAACAGACAAGTTTTCGACTGTTAGAAGGTCTTTACCAAGTTCACGCTCAGCTTTGAAGTTGATGAATGGGTATTTACGACTTGATGGAACAATTTCTTCAAGTTCGATTTTATCAAGCATTTTCTTACGAGAAGTGGCTTGTTTTGATTTAGAAGCGTTAGCAGAGAAGCGAGCAACGAATTCTTGCAATTCTTTGATTTTTTCTTCTGCTTTAGCGTTGCGGTCAGCTTGCAAGCGAGCAGCAAGTTCAGATGATTGTTTCCAGAAATCATAGTTACCGACGTAAAGTTTGATTTTACCAAAATCAAGGTCAGCCATGTGTGTACATACTTTGTTCAAGAAGTGACGGTCATGGGATACGACGATGACTGTATTTTCAAAGTCAATCAAGAAATCTTCTAACCAAGTGATGGATTGGATATCAAGACCGTTGGTTGGTTCGTCAAGAAGAAGAACATCTGGTTTACCAAAAAGAGCTTTGGCAAGGAGAACTTTCACCTTGTCACCATTAGCAAGTTCGCTCATGTTTTGGTAGTGAAGGTCTTCTGGAATATTAAGGTTTTGGAGCAATTGTGAAGCTTCACTCTCAGCTTCCCAACCGCCAAGCTCAGCGAATTCACTTTCTAATTCTGCTGCGCGGACACCATCTTCATCTGAAAAGTCAGGCTTCATGTAGATAGCGTCTTTTTCTTTCATGATATTATAAAGGCGTTCATTCCCCATGATAACAACATCAATCGCACGTTCTTCTTCGTAGTCAAAGTGATTTTGACGAAGAACAGATAGACGTTCGTCTGGACCAAGGGAAACATGACCTGTTGTTGGTTCAATATCTCCTGCCAAGATTTTTAAAAATGTAGATTTTCCTGCACCGTTGGCACCGATTAAACCATAGGTATTTCCAGCTGTAAAGTTGATGTTAACTTCATCAAACAGTTTTCTATCGCTGAAACGTAGTGATATATCAGAAACTGTAAGCAATTTTTCACCTCATATTATTTATCTATAAGCTCATTGTACATGAAAAAGCCCCAATTTTCAATTAGAGAAGTGGGGCTTTGAGTTACGTTTGGGTTACATTGGTAAAATGGCATCTTTTTCGTTGAGTTTATAGTATTTTTTAAGGCTGAAACCACGTCCCATAACTTGTGTAGCGGGCATCACAACGATAAAGGCAGCTTCATCGATTTTTTGAATATTTTTTTCTAAACGTGGAACTTCTTGACGAGAAACAGTTGTCATCAACATGGTTTGATGGTCGCCAGAAAAACCACCAGTAACAGGAATTTCAGTGACACCACGGTCAGCTTCTGTGGAGATATAGTTTTTGATCAAGTCATTTTTAGGTGAGATAATCATCAAATTGCGAGATGAGGTAACACCAGTTTGGATACTATTAACGACATATCCAATGACGAGTAAGGCAATAATCGAATACATTACTGTATCAGGATCAAAAGCAATAAATCCCATAGCGACACTACAGCCATCGACAATAGTCATGGCTACTGCCAAAGGAAGCGGTGTGTATTTGTGGAGAATTTGAGTGATGATACCTGTACCACCGGTTGAAGAATTTCCCCAGAAAACAATCCCTAAACCAGAACCACAGATAACAGCTCCGAAAATCGCAGCTAGTAGTGGATTATGAGTCAGATTCGGCAGATTTTCAGTCACTTTGACGAAAATAGAATAAATCCATGCCCCATAAATGGTTTTAAGGAAGGTTTCTTTTCCTAAGAAAATTAAACAAGCTAACAATAATGGAACGTTAGTAATCATAACAAAATTACCAGGATTCCAGCCAAATAAAGCTTTTAAACTAACCGCTAATCCGACAACGCCACCAGACGCAATATGATTTTCAAGGAAAAAGCAATTGAAACCGACAGCAGCAATAAAGGCTCCTATAGTTACGAGTCCAAAATCAATCAGTCTTTTTTTCATAATTTAATCCTCTTTAGTTATAACAAAAACAAACGATTATATTATGGCAAAGAAGCGGCTTAACGTCAAGATTTTTTAGTAAAAGGAGTGCTTCCAAAACACAGTTTCTAATCTTTTTAATTTGATTAAAACATAAAATGTATAATTATACCTCAGATATAAAAGCGCCTAAAATACTGTATAAACTTGACAAAGACCTTATAATTTCATAAAATGAAGAAGATTCAGAAGAGTAATGTAAACGCGTACTTTTAGAGAGCTGATGGTGCTGTGAATCAGTAGTAAGCTTACATGAATGGACTGATGGTAAAAAAGAATAATCTTTACATGAACTGTGTAAATTTTTATATAGTGGTAAGAGATGGTAGACTAGTTCTATCAATTGAGGTGGTACCGCGTATTGACAACGCCCTCACGTAGTTTAACTACGTGGGGCTATTTTTTACTTTTGAAATTAATTTTGAGGTGATAATATGGCAAAACCCATTATTTTAACAGGTGACCGTCCAACAGGTAAATTGCACCTAGGACACTATGTTGGAAGTCTAAAAAATCGTGTTCTTCTACAAAATGAAGATAAGTATGATATGTTTGTCTTTTTGGCAGACCAACAAGCTTTGACAGACCACGCTAAAGAGTCTGAAATTATCAGAGAATCAGTTGGAAACGTTGCTTTGGACTACTTGTCAGTAGGACTTGATCCAGCTAAATCAACGATTTTCATTCAAAGTCAAATTCCTGAATTGGCTGAATTGACAATGTACTACATGAACCTTGTTTCATTGTCACGTTTAGAGCGTAATCCTACTGTTAAGACAGAAATTGCTCAAAAAGGATTTGGTAGCTCAATTCCAACAGGATTTTTGGTTTACCCAATTTCACAAGCTGCAGACATTACTGCTTTTAAAGCTAACTATGTGCCAGTCGGAAATGACCAAAAACCAATGATTGAACAAACACGCGAAATTGTACGTAGTTTCAATCACACTTACAAAACAGATGTTTTGGTTGAGCCAGAAGGTATTTTCCCTAGAAACGAAGCAGCTGGTCGCTTGCCAGGATTAGATGGTAACGCTAAAATGTCTAAATCTCTTGGAAATGGTATCTATCTATCAGATGATGCTGATACTGTTCGTAAAAAAGTAATGAGCATGTATACAGACCCTAATCACATCCGTGTTGAAGATCCAGGACAAATCGAAGGAAATATGGTTTTCCATTACCTTGACATCTTTGGACGTGAAGAAGATCAAGCAGATATCGCAGCTATGAAAGAACACTACCAACGTGGTGGTCTTGGTGATGTAAAAACAAAACGTTACCTTCTTGAAATTCTTGAACGTGAGTTAGCACCAATTCGTGAACGCCGTTTGGAATACGCTAAAGATATGGGCGAAGTTTTCAATATGCTTGAAAAAGGTAGTCAAGCTGCGCGTGAAGTTGCCGGTCAAACACTTGCTGAAGTTAAAGCAGCTATGGGAATCAACTACTTCTAAAATAAACAGAACTCTGAGGCGATGTCTTGGAGTTTTTTGGTAGATAACAACATTTGTTTTAAATGAGAATTGCAAAAATCATCAGTCTAATATAGGAAAGAATTTTTGGAAAAAATTGAATTTAATTTATTGACAAATGAATTTAGCGTGTTATTATAGTAACAATAAAAAATTAGCTAGGGTTAAAAATCCCCTACAAATATATAGAAAAGAGGGTTATTTAATGTCAAATTGGGACACTAAATTTTTGAAAAAAGGTTACACTTTTGATGACATACTACTCATTCCTGCTGAAAGTCATGTTCTTCCAAATGAAGTTAACATGCAAACAAAACTTGCAAAAAATTTGACATTGAACATTCCTATCGTGACAGCTGCTATGGATACTGTTACTGACAGTAAAATGGCTATTGCTATTGCACGTGCGGGTGGTCTTGGTGTTGTTCACAAAAATATGTCAATTCAAGAACAAGCAGAAGAAATCCGTAAAGTAAAACGTTCAGAAAATGGTGTTATTATTGATCCTTTCTTCTTAACACCTAAACATTCTGTCTCTGAAGCAGAAGAGTTAATGCAACGTTACCGCATTAGTGGTGTTCCGATTGTTGAAACCCTTGAAAATCGTAAATTGGTAGGGATTATCACAAACCGTGATATGCGTTTTATCTCAGATTACCATGCTCCAATTTCTGCACACATGACAAGTGAAAAATTGGTAACAGCTCCTGTTGGAACTGATTTGGAAACTGCAGAACGCATTCTTCACGAACACCGTATTGAAAAATTGCCTTTGGTTGATGAAGCTGAACGTTTGTCAGGTCTTATCACTATCAAAGATATTGAAAAAGTTATTGAATTCCCTAATGCTGCTAAAGATGAATTTGGTCGTCTTTTAGTTGCAGGTGCTGTCGGTGTTACTTCAGATACATTCGAGCGTGCTGAAGCTCTGTTTGAAGCAGGTGCAGATGCTATTGTTATCGATACTGCTCATGGTCACTCAGCTGGTGTTCTTCGTAAAATTGCTGAGATTCGTCAACACTTCCCAGAACGTACATTGATTGCTGGTAACGTAGCAACTGCAGAAGGTGCACGTGCCCTTTACGAAGCTGGTGTTGACGTTGTTAAAGTCGGAATCGGTCCTGGTTCAATCTGTACAACACGTGTCGTTGCAGGTGTTGGTGTTCCTCAAATCACTGCTATTTATGACGCAGCAGCTGTTGCGCGTGAATATGGTAAAACAATCATCGCCGATGGTGGTATTAAATACTCAGGTGATATCGTTAAAGCCTTGGCAGCAGGTGGTAATGCTGTAATGCTTGGTTCTATGTTCGCTGGTACAGATGAAGCACCAGGTGAAACTGAAATCTACCAAGGTCGTAAATTTAAAACTTACCGTGGTATGGGATCAATTGCAGCTATGAAGAAAGGTTCAAGCGACCGTTACTTCCAAGGTTCTGTTAACGAAGCTAACAAACTTGTTCCAGAAGGAATTGAAGGTCGTGTAGCTTACAAAGGTGCTGTAGCCGATATCGTCTTCCAAATTCTTGGTGGTATTCGTGCTGGTATGGGTTATGTTGGTGCTGAAGATATCTCAGCTCTTCATGAAAAAGCTCAATTTGTTGAAATGTCAGGAGCTGGTTTGATTGAAAGTCACCCACACGATGTTCAAATTACAAATGAAGCACCAAACTACTCAGTACACTAAGATAAACTGAGGTTAATCGTTAAATCTCTGATGAGTTTTCAAACTTATCAGAGATTTTTTTGTGTAGGCCTTTACAAAATAGTAGGTTTTATGATAGAATATGTAACTATGTTCGCAAAAAAACATGAAATTTTCTTTTACTTTTCTGAAAAAGCGTTTTCATAAACAGCGAATGATTAATTATATATTTACAACAATGTAAACAACGTTTACTAATCTGTAAAACATATCGTAAAGGAGAAAAAATGCAGGGTATTTTATTTGCATTAATTCCCATGGTAGCATGGGGAAGTATCGGGTTTGTCAGCAACAAAATTGGAGGTAAACCAGATCAACAAACATTAGGAATGACTTTAGGGGCACTTTTATTTGCTTTTGTTGTATGGTTGTTTGTTCAACCAGAAATGTCAGTATCACTTTGGGTTGTCGGAATTATCGGTGGTATGCTCTGGTCTATGGGGCAAAACGGTCAATTCCGTGCAATGCAATACATGGGTGTTTCAGTAGGTAACCCATTGTCAAGTGGTGCTCAACTTGTATTTGGTAGTTTGATTGGTGCCATTGTCTTTGGTGAATGGAGCAAACCGGCTCAATACACACTTGGTATCATTGCTTTGCTTCTTTTGGTTATCGGTTTCTACTTCACAAGTAAACGTGATGCTGAAAAAGTTGAAACTAGTGAACTTACTGACTTTGGTAAAGGTTTCCGTGCTTTGACTTACTCAACAGTTGGTTACCTTTCATACACTATCTTGTTTAACAACATCATGAAATTCGATGCTTTAGCTGTTATCTTCCCAATGGCTGTAGGTATGGTTCTTGGTGCTGTAATGTTCATGAAATTTAACGTTAAATTTGAAACAGTTGTTATCAAAAACGCTATCGTTGGTTTGATGTGGGGTATTGGTAACATCTTCATGCTTCTTGCTGCTGCTAAAGCAGGTCTTGCTATTGCCTTTAGTTTCTCACAACTTGGTGTTATCATTTCAATTATGGGTGGTATCCTCTTCTTGGGTGAAACTAAAACACGTAAAGAAATGCGTTGGTTGGTAATTGGTATAGCATGCTTTGTTCTTGGTGCTGTATTACTAGGAATTGTTAAATCCTATTAATTATCATTGACAACATTGTCAATTCAGTTGTAAACACACAAAAAAGTGCTTAGGCCAGCTTTTTTAGTTTTCTTCAATAGTTCCTTGATTAACAGTGAAAATTTTCAACTCTTCTGGAAGTTTAGAAAGGTGTTCAAGACTTGTCGTTGTGATAAAGGTTTGAACATTTTCAGCAATAATCATTTTTAACAATTCTGTTTGTCGGTAGTTATCTAATTCACTCATGACATCGTCAAGAAGTAGAATTGGATAATCACCAGTGACATTCTTAATGAGTTCAATTTCAGCCATCTTAAGAGATAAAATCAAACTACGGTGTTGTCCTTGGCTACCAAAATTGGCAGGCATGTCATTGATGAAAAATTCCAAATCATCACGATGAGGTCCAGCACCAGTATTTTTTTTGAAGATATCACGTTTGCGATTCTTTTCCAATGTTTTTAAGAAGTATTCTTTGATTTCACTTTTTTCTTGGAATGGCACAGATGATAGATAGCGAATTTTCAAATGTTCTAGGCCATTAGAGATGGCATAGTGATAGCGGTCGGCTTCTTTTTCGAGATTAGAGACGAAATCTAAGCGATGTTCCATTACGCGACTACCAAAATCAGCTAATTGCTCATCAAGGACTGCTAAAAAGTTGATGTCAACTTTTTCAGCGGTCTTCAGATAAGTGTTACGTTGTTTAAGGACATGATTGTAATTAGACAAATCAGATAGGTAGATAGGTTTGATTTGACCTAAATCAATATCAATAAACTTACGACGTAAACTCGGAGCTCCTTTGATGAGTTGTAAATCTTCAGGTGCAAATAAGACGACTGTCATCACTCCGATATAGTCGGATAATTTAGCTTGTTTGAGGTGATTAACTTTAGTGACTCGTCCTTTACTTGATAGATTGATTTCCAAAGGAACTGTCCCACTTGAGCGTTGCAGAATACCTGAGACACGAAGTTCTTTTTCTTGAAAGTGAATCAGCTCTTTGTCGGAACGTGTACGGTGGCTACGTGTTAAAGATAAGAAATAAATAGCTTCTAAGAAATTTGTTTTTCCTTGAGCGTTTTTCCCGATAAAGACATTTAGCCCGGGAAAAAATTCAAGCTCATTGGTTAAATAATTACGATAATTTTTTAAGGCTATTTTTTGAATCCACATGCTTAAGTTCCTGGGAAGCGAACGCGTTTGTGTTCTTTAGTTGGCTTTGCTTGTTTTTTCGCTTGATTTTGTTTCTTATCTTTTTTATTTTTAGCGTTTAATTCTTTAACGATAGCAGCAACACGAGCTTTTTCAGCTAAGGCTTCAAGATGTTCTTTCTTTTCTTCGTCTGTTGGCGTGATAATATCGATAGTGATGCCGTCTTCTGGAATGCTTACAACATCACCGAGACGAATTTTTTTACCACGACGTTTTTCGTCTTTACCATTGAATAGGACAGTTGTTTCTGCTAAGTATCCTTTAATAGCACCACCACTTTGGATAATACCCAGTTCCTTTAATAAAGCTTGTAAAGTAATATAGTCATCAAATAATTTGTATTCCATTGTTTTCTCCATTTTGTAATCCAAGTAATTATAACATAAACGTGGTATAATTTTAGCTAATAAAGTGTATTAGTAAGGAATTTGTAATGAAAATAGTTGATGGTGTTGAATTACATCTAATCAAAAATGAAAAATTCAAAATGAACCACATTACCTTTCGGTTTTCTGGGGATTTTAATCAAAAAACGGTTGCGAGACGTGTTTTAGTGGCTCAAATTTTGGCAACTGCTAACGCCGAATACCCAACTGCTCAGCGCTTTAGAGAACGCTTGGCAAGCTTATACGGAGCCACTTTATCAACTAAAGTGTCAACGAAGGGACTAGTTCACATTATTGATATTGAATTATCATTTATGAAAAATCGATATACAATGGCTAAGGAAAATCTTTTAGAAGAAGTGATTGAATTTTTATATCAAGTTCTTTTCTCACCTCTTGTAACAGTTGAGCAATATCAGTCTAAATTATTTGAGCTTGAGCAAGCAAATTTAATTAATTATTTAAAAGCTGATAAGGATGATAGTTTTTATAGTAGTGAGCTAGGTCTTAAAAAACTTTTCTTTACGAACCCAGCTTCTCAAACATCAAAATATGGAACAGCTGAATTAGCAGTTGTTGAAAATTCTTACACAGCTTTTCAAGAATTTCAAAAGATGCTTCGTGAAGATCGTTTGGATATCTTTTTATTAGGGGAGTTTGATGATTATCGCATGTTACAATTATTCAATCGATTTCCTTTTGAAGACCGTCAAAAAGATTTAGTATTTGACTACCAACAAGAATTTAGCAACATTGTTCAAGAAAAATTAGAAGTCAGAGAAGTTAATCAATCTGTTTTGCAGTTAGGTTATTCTTTTCCAACTAGATATGGTGACAAGGATTACTTTACACTTCTTGTCTTTAATGGCTTGTTTGGAGGTTTTGCTCATTCTTGCTTATTTACAGAGATTCGTGAGAAAGAAGGACTTGCTTATACTATTGGAAGTCATTTTGATATCTTTACAGGTTTACTGAATGTTTACGCTGGTATTGATAAGAAGAATCGCAATCGAGCGATGCAATTAATTAATAGACAATTTTCAACGATTAGGACAGGTCGCTTTTCAGAAGCACTCCTTAAACAAACGAAGAAAATGCTGCAAGTTAATTTAAAATTGGCAGGAGACTCTCCAAAAGTATTGATTGAACGTAGTTACAATGGTCAATATTTGAAGAATCATTACAGCGTTGACGATATGATTGACAACATTGACAAGGTTAATAAAGCTGATGTGATGCAACTAACTAAAAATATTAAACTGCAAGCACTGTATTTTTTGGAGGGAAAGTAAGTGACGAAATTAGTTGAAAAAGTTTTCCCTGAACTTGGTGAAACTTTATATACTGCTGTACTGGAAAATGGATTGAAAGTTTTTTTGATTCCTAAGACTGATTTTCAAGAGTCTTGTGGCATGTTGGTTGTTAATTTTGGTTCCCTTGACAATAAGTTTACACTAGATAAAAGTGAAAAATGCTATGAGAATGGGATTGCTCACTTTCTAGAACATAAGTTGTTTGAATTAGAAGATGGGCAAGATGTTTCTGAGCTATTTACAAACGCCGGTGCCAACAGTAATGCCTTTACAACCTTTGATAAAACATGTTTCTATTTTTCAACGATAGATCATTTAAATGAAAACTTAGACTTGTTGCAGCATTTTGTGGCAGATACTGCTTTTACAGATGAGTCAATTGAGCGAGAAAAATCGATTATCAGTCAAGAGATTGACATGTATCAAGACGATGCGGATTATCGACTTTATCAAGGAATTCTTGAAAATTTATATCCTCAAACGGCTCTTGCTCAAGATATTGCTGGAACTCAAGAAAGTATTGCTAACATTTCAGTAGTGGATTTGAAAGAAAACCATGATGTCTTTTATTCTCCGCAGGAGATGACACTTTTAGTCGTTGGTAATTTTGATAAGGAGGACATCTTTAAGCAAATTCAAGAAAGTCAAAAAGAAAAAAATAAGGCAGCTCATCATCTTGAGCGACAAGAATTGGATTACGAATCTGTTGTGCCGAAGGCATCTGTTCAAATGGAAGTGACACAACCTAAATTAGCTATTGGCTTAAGAGGTCCTATTTTACCAGAAGGGGAATCTACTTTACGTCAAGAATTAGCTTTGAGGTTATTTTTTGCAATGATTTTGGGTTGGACCTCAAGATGTTATCAAGAACTTTATGAAAATGGTCAGATTGATGACTCATTTGATTTTGAGATTGAAGTTTATCAAAATTTCCAATTTTTGATTATTTCTCTAGATACGTCAGTGCCGATTGCTATGGCAACAAATTTGCGACAATATTTAAGCAAAGTAGCAATGTCTAGTGATTTGGAGGATTTGTCAGAAGAACATTTTGAAATTGTTAAAAAAGAATTGTATGGAGACTTTTTCAAGAGTCTAGATTCAATTGATAACCTTTCGGCGCAATTTATCAATCATCTTGCTGATGAGGAAACTTATTTAGCAGTTCCTAAATTATTAAAGACTTTAAGTTTTAAAGAAGTTCTTAAAAGAGCAAATGATTTCTTAAGTCAATCAGACGCGACAGAATTCACAATCCTTCCAAAATAAAATCGAAATACTTGTTAAAATTTGCTATAATAAATCTGACTATATTTTATTAAAGGAAACCTTGTATGAGAGAAGAAACGATTGGTGAAATCTTAAGAAAAGGTCGAGTTGCCAAAAACTTGACACTAGAAGATGTTGAAGAAAAAACAGCAATTCCTTCACCACATCTTTTAGCATTAGAGTTAGAAAAATTTAAATTAATTCCTAAAGATGAAGTTGAAACTTATCTTCAACAATATGCGGAATTGGTAGATGTAGATGCAGCAGAACTATTAAAGCGCTATCGAGCACAAGTATTTGCATCAAGTATTGAAACAGCACCAGTAGTTGCTGAGGATGAGAAAATTATAATCGTACCAAGTCATAAAAAAGTAGCTAAAACAGCTCCAGTTTCAGTTTCTAAACCTAAACCTGAGACTGAACAGACAGATGATTTTGGTGTTGGTTCACGTTCAAGTCGTTATAAAAGTTCAGAAAAAACAGCAACTTATCTTCCGATTATTCTGCTTTGCTTAGTTGCTTTAGGAATTTTAGCTTTTGTTTCATTTGTCACTTGGACACAGCTTCAAAGTGATAGCAATCAAGCAAAACCAAGCTACTCTGTTGTTCACAGTTCATCATCAAGTAGCTCATCAACTCCAGAAAGTTCATCAACCAGTGAATCTTCTTCATCTGAAGAAAAATCATTGAAGATGGAAACTGAAGGAGGCGGAAGCAATTTAACGGTTAATCTATCAAATGTTACAGATAGTTTGACAGTTGACATCAGCTTAGCTGGTGCTGATAGCAGTTGGGTTTCTGTAAGTAATTCAGAAGCTGGCGATGCTGGAACACTTCTTTCTTCAACAGGAGTTTCAAGTTATTCAGCAACACTTCCTGCAGGTACAAAAACATCTGTGATTACACTAGGAGTCACTGCAGGCGTTAACGTTTCAATCAATGGTCAAGCAGTAGATACATCAGCTTTGACAAGCACAACATTAAGTTACATTACAATTAATATTCAATAATAAGGTAGGAAAATGAAAATCGATTTTACAAAAAAAGAAAACATTCCTAATTTGTTAACATTAGGTCGTATTATTTTGATTCCAGTATTTATCTTGATTCTTTGTATTTGGAATAGCGTGGCTGGACATGCTGTTGCAGCAGTTGTTTTTGCGCTAGCAAGTATTACAGACTATTTAGATGGATACCTTGCAAGAAAATGGAAAGTTGTTACAAACTTTGGTAAATTTGCTGATCCATTGGCTGATAAAATGTTGGTGATGACAGCATTTATTATGTTAGTTGAATTGGGAATGGTTCCTGCGTGGATTGCTGCGATTATTATTTGTCGTGAGTTAGCAGTAACTGGTCTTCGTTTACTACTTGTTGAAAATGGTGGAACAGTTTTAGCAGCTGCTATGCCTGGTAAAATCAAAACATTTACTCAAATGTTTTCAATTATTTTCTTACTTTTGCATTTTTCAATGATTGGAACACTTTTGCTTTATGTCGCTTTGATTTTCACAATTTACTCAGGATATGATTATTTCAAAGGGGCAGGATTCCTCTTTAAGGATACATTTAAATGACAAATAGTATTGACGTCAAACATTTAAAATTCAAATATACTGATCATCAAGAACATTACACCTTAGATGATTTATCGTTTCACGTGAAACAGGGAGAATGGTTATCCATTATTGGCCATAATGGTTCAGGAAAATCAACTACAGTTCGCTTAATTGATGGGCTTTTAGCTGCTGAATCAGGTCAAATCTTTGTTGAAGGGGAACTGTTAACTGAAGAAAACGTGTGGAACATTCGTCATAAAATTGGAATGGTTTTTCAAAATCCAGATAACCAATTTGTTGGTGCGACAGTTGAAGACGATGTCGCATTTGGGTTAGAAAACAAGGGAATTCCATTAGAAGAGATGCAAGCACGTGTCAAAGAAGTCCTTGAATTAGTTGGCATGTCAGCTTTTGCAGACCGTGAACCAGCTCACTTGTCAGGGGGACAAAAACAACGTGTGGCTATTGCAGGTGCCATTGCCATGCGACCTAATATTATTATTTTGGATGAAGCGACTAGTATGCTTGATCCAGAAGGACGCTTAGAATTAATTCAAACAATCAAAGAGATTCGTGATCAATATAATATGACCGTTGTGTCTATCACGCATGACTTGGATGAGGTTGCGCTTAGTGATCGTGTCTTAGTCATGAAAAAAGGAAAAGTTGAGTCAAGCTCAACCCCACGCGAACTTTTTGCTAGAGGAGAAGAATTATTGACTTTGGGATTGGATATTCCTTTTTCAGCCAATCTTATCTCTACTTTAAAAGACAAAGGGTTTGAATTTACAGAGAATTATCTTACGGAAAAGGAATTAGAAGATCAGTTATGGGAATTACTCTTGAAGGCGTAAATTACACATATCAAGCGGGGACACCTTTTGAAGGGCGTGCCCTTTTTGACATTAATCTTACTATAAAAGAAGGCTCATATACGGCTTTTATCGGTCATACAGGGTCAGGTAAGTCAACAATTATGCAACTTTTAAATGGTCTTAACATCCCTACAGAAGGGGCTGTCATTGTTGATGATATTAAGATTAAGGCAAACTCAAAAAATAAGGAAATAAAACCCGTCCGTAAAAAGGTTGGACTGGTCTTTCAATTTCCTGAAAGCCAACTTTTTGAAGAAACAGTTCTTAAAGATGTGGCATTTGGACCACAAAATTTTGGTGTTTCTATAGGAGAAGCTGAACAGTTAGCACGTGAAAAACTTGCTATGGTAGGAATTCATGAAGAATTTTTTGAAAAGAATCCTTTTGAGCTATCTGGTGGTCAAATGCGTCGTGTGGCTATTGCTGGGATTCTAGCTATGGAACCAGAGATTTTGGTTTTAGATGAACCGACTGCTGGCCTAGACCCTAAGGGACGCCGTGAATTAATGACTTTATTTAAAGAATTGCATCAAAATGGCATGACAATTGTTTTAGTGACTCATTTAATGGATGATGTTGCCAATTATGCTGATTATGTTAATGTTCTTGAAGGTGGCAAACTGGTCCGCTCAGGCTACCCTAAAGAAGTCTTCCAAGATGTTGCATTTCTTGAAAGTAAACAACTTGGTGTTCCTAAAATTACAAAATTTGCTCAACAACTTGTTAAACGCGGCTTACATTTAGAAACTTTACCAATTACTATAGATGAATTTGCAGAGGTGGTGAAACATGGATAAATTAATACTTGGTCGTTATGTACCTGGAGATTCGTTAATTCACCGTTTAGATCCTCGTAGTAAACTTCTTTCAATGATTTTATACATTATCATTGTTTTCTGGGCGAATAACCTTGTGACCAATCTATTGATGATTGCTTTTACTTTAGGGGTTGTCTTCCTATCGAAGATTAAACTTAGCTTCTTCTTAAAGGGAGTTCGTCCAATGATTGGAATTATTTTATTCACGACCCTGTTTCAAATGTTCTTTACACACGGTGGTGAGACCTATTTCCAATTTGGTATTTTGAAAATTACTAGCTATGGGTTTAATCAAGCAATATTAATTTTCATGCGTTTTGTTTTGATTATTTTCTTTTCAACGCTATTAACCTTGACGACAACGCCTTTAAGTCTTGCTGATGCTGTGGAATCATTGTTGAAGCCATTTGTTCGTTTTAAGGTTCCTGCTCACGAAATTGGCTTAATGCTGTCTTTGAGCTTACGTTTTGTCCCAACATTGATGGATGATACGACACGTATTATGAAAGCTCAGCGAGCACGTGGGGTTGATTTTGGTGAAGGAAATCTCATTCAAAAGGTTAAATCAATCATTCCAATCCTTATTCCGCTCTTTGCTTCAAGTTTTAAACGTGCAGATGCTTTAGCTCTTGCCATGGAAGCACGTGGCTATCAAGGCGGAGATGGGCGTACAAAATACCGAATTTTACAATGGAAAATCAAAGATTCGGTGACCATTTTGCTTGTCATAATTTTAGGAATTCTCTTATTTTTGTTTTCGAACTAATATACAAAATCACTAATATAAATAAAGCTTGTTGTATCAACGTTTATCGCTATTGTTGTTAAAATACGTAAACATATAAAATCACTAATTTAATGTATTAGTTACATTAAAACACATTAAAATTTTACGAGTTCAGCAGGCAGGATAAAAGCACCTTAACGGGTGCTTTTATGATATAATGAAAATGATCGTGGGAGCGCTCCCATTCCCACTACAGAACCTTATTTAAACTTCCTTTTAAAAATCTGAAAAAAAGCGCGTGATACAAGCTAACGCCTTGTGGTAGCTTTCCTTGGTACGAGATAGGGGCGGGGTCATTTTAAATAAGTTTGAATGAATTACATATGAAATACCTTTACCGCCATACACGGGCTTTTAGGCGGGTTCTAGGACGTTCTAAAAAATTCAAAAAGGGAATTTTTCGTACGGAAGAGGGCGGCGTTGTAGAACACGAACGATACCAAGCCCCATTAAAAATCAATGAGGTATTTTCGAATGCTTTAACCGCTAGCCTGTTTACTGTATTCCTACTGTTTTCTACTGTATCCAAGCAAAAAAGAGGCTGGGCAAAAACTAGCTTCAGAGTACAAAAAAAAACGAGTATTTCCGCAGTTGGATCTACTCGTTTTCCTATGTCATGGTTTATAATAATAAAAAACAACTAGAAATCCATGACTATGTATAAAGAGTATAACACAAATCAGTTAAGTTTAGAACTAAATCTTGCTTGCGACATTCCCATGAATTATGAAGCTAGATTCATTAGTCTTTTTGTGGATAGTATTCCTAATCATGTGTTACTGGAAGAAAAATCTCATACGGGTCGTCCCACTTTTCATCCCGCTATACTTTTAAAAATGATGCTTTGTGCTTATGCTCGTCAGGTCTTTTCGGGTCGCAAAATGGTTCAGATGAATGATGAAGTGATTCCAATGAAATGGTTAAGCCAGGACACCTATGTGAGTTATAAGACCATTAATAATTTCCGTTCTAGTAAGCATGCTAATAGCTTGATTAAGACTGACTTTATTTATTTCACCCTGCTCATGCGTGAGAATGGCATGATTGTTTGTCGACGGCACCAAGTTAGAAGCTGATGCCAATCTCTATTCGTTTACTTAGAAAAAAGCAGTTAATAAGTACGAAGAAGCATTGAATGGGAAGACCGCTGAACTTTATGACATCCTTGTTCAAGAAGGGGTAGATTTAGCTCTCTCCAAAGAAGAATGCGAAACTAGTGAAGGGTTAGTACACCTTTTAGAAGATACAGAGCAGACCTTGGCGGCAGTTGAAAAAGCTCTTTCTGAAGAACCCAAAGTTATCAAAGGAGGCTCCACTAACAAACAGAAGAGACGTCGTATCAAGAAACTCCGTAATCAATTGAAGAAAGATTACCTTCCTCGTAAACAGCGCTATGAGAAGAATAGAGAAATTCTTAAGGAACGCAACTCCTTCTCTAAAACAGACCATGATGCTACCTTTATACGAATGAAAGAAGATCATATGATGAACGGTCAGCTCAAACCTAGCTACAATGTACAAGCTGCCACTAATGGTCAATATGTGCTTACCTATAACATTTTTCCAAACCCAACAGATACTAGAACTCTAAAGCCATTCCTAAACTCTATCCAAACTCTGGACTTATTCCAACATATTGTAGCCGATACAGGTTATAGAAGTGAAGAAAACTATGTTTTTATCATGGATGAGCTGGAAAAACACCTCTAATCCCTTATGGCATGTATCAAAAAGAATTAACGAGGAAATATAAGAAAAGTCCTAATAATTCCTGTAATTGGGATTATCTTGAAGAAACCGACCAGTTTATGAAACCAGACGGAGTGATTTATTCTTTTAAGAGCTACGCTCGTCGATGTGATAAGTATGGCTTTAAACGTGATTTTAAAATCTATGAGGCAGATAAAAATACAAGACACACCAGAGTTAGAAGAACTTACCAAAACAGAAGGTGGCAATCAGAAACACATTTATTACAATCCAACTTGGAATTACTTTAAAGAACTCATAAAGGAAAAATTGAATAGCGAAGAAGGCTCTCGTGTCTACGCCAAACGGAAAACCGATGTCAAACCCGTTTTTGGTAGATTGAAGAGTGTTTTTTTGCGTTCGCAGAGTCCACGTTAGAGGGAGACAAGCTGTTCAGAGATTGGATTTCTCTTCATGAGTATGAATCTAACAAAATTGGCTAAGAATCTATCCTTAAGAACGTTAAACACTCAAAAACCACACAGTGATTTTATCATCTTGATTGTTTTCAAGACTGAAATCGTTGTGTGGTTTTATTTTAAAGCTAGTTTTTGCCCAACCTCTTTTTTCCTTTTTTCATTAAAGACCCAGTAATATTTACGAATATAAGATGATATAAAAAAGCATACCCTACTCCTAATAAGTTAAGTGTTATTCGTAGGAGTACCGTTGTTTTTAGTCCAAATATTAATGTTGCTGAAGTGATTGCTCCAATACAATTAAAAATCGTTTTGTTTTTATATGTTGCACAAAATCCTAAGCATATTCCGCCTAACATTCCAAGATAATTTATTGGAATAAGAAGCAGAAGTAACCCTGATAAAATTGATCCTCCAAAGATTCCAATAACTCGCTCTTTTGCTCTTTCAGAAATTTTAAAAGTGTTATATCCAGAAAATAGAGAGGAACAAGCAAAAGTCGACCACATAAATCTATCAATTCGTAAATAAGTTCCTAGAAAGAGTAATAAACTAATTCCGAACGCATAGTAAAAATACCAAATATTTTTGTTATTTATATGTCTATTTTCTTTTATTATATGAATAAGGAAATGTTTCATTTGAAAATTTATGTTTATGATAGAAGATGATAGCAAAAAGTCCATAAGAAAATAATAAATAAAAAGGAATGTACTAACTTGAGTATTGGATATATAGTGTACTGTTCCAATTAAATATAGATAGGAAAAGGAGTATAATCCGGGGTTACCCATTTGGGGCTCTTTACCGGTGATAAAAAATAAAAGCAATAAACAAATGAAATGAAGTATGAATTGGATAAATGGATAAGCTATTAAAGAAATGAACGGAGCTAACCAAAGTATAATAAAAACAATTCCTAATCCTACTAGAGAATGACCTACTCTATAGCCAAATGGTACAAAACGTAAAGTTAATAGAATACAAAATAGAATAAGTGAAAACGATGAAGTATCTTTACCAAATATAAAATTTAGAGAGCTTATCCAAAAAAATAGCAAAGGAGACTAATAAAATTGCTCTTATAAAAAGACAAGCTATAAGCTGAAGTTTTTGTTTCTTATTATCAACATCATGTATCTTTTGCTTTAAGGTTAGAGGATCTAATTGTAATAGTTGGTAAAAGTGCATATAAAATAATTCCTTCAAACTCGTGGTGCTAGTTCATTTCAAAATAGCGTAAGTTATGAGCCAGAATAATTTGTTCAATTCGTAACTGTAGTCCGGCTAGGATTCTAGCTAATGTCTCTTTGACATCACTTTCCAATCGTTATGTTCTTCGGTCTCTGTCATGTTTTTACGAAACGACGTCCATAGATAGTAACCTTGTTGTTCTAAGTCCTTCTTGTGTTCACTGCTCAGGTAGCCTAAATCACCTAGGATAGCCGATTGCTTACATCCCTCTAATAAGTTCATAGACCACCTTGATATCATGAACAGGGGCTGGCGTGACAACAGAGGTCACAATATAACCAGATAAGGTCACCAGAATATGAACTTTGAAGCCGTAGAACCAAAGATGTTTAGAGGCATTGTAGCCAATATCGGCTAAGCCTTTTAAAATGATAGCTCTATGATTGCAAACAGGTTGGCAAAGTGGTAAAGGAAAACTATTTATAATGGCTAGTTTATCAGATGGAAGCATTTCACTCATAGCTTTTCGGATTAATTGGACGAGCCAAATCAATTGTTTTGACCGACAATTGAAACGACTTCTTTCTAGTAGCTGTCCACAAGGAAAGAGGTGGCAGATGCTGTAGAAATGACGCTGTGACGTTATGCCTAGTTCAGCCTGTAACAAAAGTAAGATAAGAATTGATTCATCTGAAACTTTGGCTAAACTAACATTATGCCGATGTTTGAAGGAATCTGGACAGTAGTTTTGGTAGAAGCGATGACAAATTTGTGATAATTGGTGTACATTCCATTGTAAATGATGAGATTTAGCAGTATACTGTAAGTGGCTCATTTGGACTAACCTCCTGTATGTTTCATCACTTACAGTATAGTCCATTTGCGCTTTCTATTGTGTTTTGAAATGAACTAGCACCACGGGTTCCTTCAAGTATTTAAATATAGTAAAATTCCTTAATAATTGGTAGTAATAGAAAAAAATTTGAAGCAATCAATTTTAAGGAGTTCCCATGAGAGTAAATAACTAAGATTCAGTCTACTTATGATACAATGCCTCAAATTTTCTACATTTTAACAAAATATACGATTCCAAAAGTGCCAGTTTTATATTAATAAATAATTACCACATTGTCAAGTCAAGTGCAACAAGTTCTTGAATAGGCTAGTATTCCATTGTTAGGGCCAAATTTCAAGTTCAAATTAGCCAGCCTGTAAAAACTCTTTAGGAGATTTATAATTGAATAGTTTCTTTGGATAGTTGTTAATCCAGTTTTCAATAAATGCGACTTGTTGTTGAGTCGCATTTTT
>ENA-OPZZ01000775-OPZZ01000775.1-human-gut-metagenome-genome-assembly--contig:-NODE-775-length-23205-cov-8.677702_pt1 | contig 23205 bp, 18 predicted proteins | sample MGYA00242487_ERZ504511 | MGnify/ENA primary metagenome ERZ504511 (study PRJEB26092, sample SAMD00036241) | human gut metagenome | host: Homo sapiens | study: EMG produced TPA metagenomics assembly of... | reverse complement strand
CACCAGCTATGTATAAAAAAACGTATTCATTTCTGAAAGAAGTTGATTCGCTGGCCCTAGCAAATGTTCAGCTTCATCTGGAGAAAGCATATAAGAACTTTTTCCGTGATCCGAAGGTTGGATTTCCGCGTTTCAAGTCAAAACATCATTCCAAAAACAGCTACACAACAAATGTGGTCAACGGAAATATTCTGGTAGAAGGTAACCGGATCCGGCTTCCGAAATTAAAATGGATCTCCATGAAAAAACACAGGGAGCCTGCAGAAAACTGTCGTCTGAAATCAGTGACAGTCAGTATGGAGTCATCTGGAAAGTATTTTGCAAGCCTGCTGTATGAAGGATACAGCTGCGAAAACCAAGCAGCAGATAAGGATTACAGCAATGCAAAAATACTGGGGATTGATTATGCGATGCAGGGGATGGCAGTGTTTTCAGAAGAGATCGAGCTTGAAAAAGCAGGGTTCTTCAGAAAAAATGAAAAAAGGCTGGCAAGGGAACAGCGTAAACTGTCAAGATGTGTAAAAGGGAGCCACAATTATGTGCGGCAGAAAAAGAAAGTTGCCAGATGTCATGAAAAAATACGCAGCCAGAGAAGAGATTATCTGCATAAACTGAGCCGCAGGATCGCAGACCAATACGATATAGTTGCGGTAGAAGATATTGATATGAAAGCGATGAGCCAGTGTCTGCATTTTGGGAAAAGTGTACAGGATAATGGATACGGGATGTTCCGGAATATGCTGGAATATAAGCTTGAATGGAAGGGAAAAGAATTAATAAAGGTAGACCGCTTTTTCCCTTCAAGCAAAAAATGCAGTAAATGCGGAAAGATAAAAAAAGAGCTGAAATTATCCGAAAGAGTTTATCACTGTACGTGTGGGAATGAGATGGATAGAGATCGAAATGCAGCAATCAACATCCGCGAAGAGGCAAGAAGGATGCTGGCAGCATAAACTGTCCGTATCCGGATAATAAGAAAGAAAATAAGCCCGCGTCCGGGCAAAAAAATCGCGGGGCACGCGAGGATAGCTTGTAGATACTTGGCTCAGTAGAGCCATTGAGCAAGAAGCCCCCACTTCAAAATCAGAGATTTAAGTGGTGGGAGCATGTCACGATATAGATAGGTAAATGCAGAATTATCTGATATAATGAAGCTACTTGTATTGAAAATGAAAGAGGAGGAATAAGCAGTGATTTGTGGAATGACATATTTTCAGATATGCCTGTATTTCCTGGTCTATTCTTTTGGAGGATGGGTAGTTGAAGTTATTTTTCATGCAGTTGCGCTTGGAAAAGTAATAAACAGAGGATTTCTGAACGGACCGGTCTGCCCGGTATATGGCTTTGGTGTGCTCTCTGTTTTTGCCCTGCTTAATACGATTCAAAGTGGTGGACATCAGATGAGTGAAGGAATGATCTTTGTATTTGGATTTGTTCTTGCTACAGCGGTTGAGTTGATCGCAGGATGGCTGCTTGATGTGTGTTTCCATGCAAGATGGTGGGATTATTCAGATAAACCGTTGAATTTTCATGGATATATCTGCCTGGAGTTCTCTCTGATCTGGGGCCTTGCAATCGTTATGGTAGTAAAGGTTTTTCAGAAATATGTAGAAAATCAGGTGTCTCATACACCGGCAACCTGGGAGTGGGTTGTGATAGCAATCTTATATGCAGTGTATCTGACAGACTTTATTGTAACAGTAGCAGTTATCCGTGGATTGAATAAGAAACTTACCAGATTGGATAAAGTCAGCTCAGATCTGAGAATTGTGAGTGATAAGCTTAGTGATACACTGGCAACGACTACGATTGATACAGCGCAGAAGGTTGGCGAAAGAAAGGTTCAGGCAGCACTTGCAAAAGCCGAACTGCTTGAGACGACAGCTGCTCAGAAAGAAAAAACTGTTGAAATGCTCCGTATGAAAAAAGCAGAACTTCAGGCACAGTTTGACGAGTTATCCAGTTCCATCACAAATCATACTGTATTCGGTCAGGGACGACTTCTTAAAGCTTTCCCTGAGATGAAACACAGAGATTACTTTGAGCTGATTCAGGAATTGAAGAAAAAACTGAAATAAGTGGTGACGATATCGGGACTGATCTTTTGCCTAAATCATTTCTGACTGAGTTGTATTCTCTTGCGGTTGTAAACCAGATGCAGATACATGGCGTCCTGTGCCCGGAGTGGGTCATGGGATGCTATGGCATCCGTAATCTCGCGGTGAGTCTCGATGGTTTCTTCATGCAGAGGCACGAAAACTGGTTGATTCAATCCGAAAATAATCGGAGTTAATACACATATTCATATTCAGAAAAAAGCAGAACCCGGCAGTAATGCAGAGTTCTGTTTTTTGTTACAGCGAAAGAGAGAGCTTGACAATTTCTCCAACTCCTATATAATTAACAATGGTAATTATCAAAGATAACTATATAGGAGCTTTTTATGACTAACGAAAAAGTAAAGAGAATGCTTGATGCATGTTATCAGGCAAAGAGGATACGGGAACTGCTTCCTCCACTTCCGCAGGGAGTCATGCCGTCTTATATTCAGTATATGGATACGATCCAGAAACTGGAAAAGCAGGGAATTAAGGTGAAGATCTCAGACATCAGTGATGCAATGAATCTGCCGCGTCCGGGAGTGACCAGAACCGTAAAAGAGATGGAAGCGAAGGGCTATCTTCATAAGTTTGCATCCAAGGAGGATGGACGTGTCACATATATAGCCATCACCGAAGAAGGAAAGAAGCTGTCCCAGAAATATGATAAGGATTATTTCAGTGAGCTGGCTCTTTCTCTCAGTGATATTTCTGAGGAAGACGTGGATTGTATGATCCGCACGATCGAAAAGTTCTATCAGATTATGTGCGAGAGGAGAAAAGAATATGACAAACGATAAAGCAGATTTTACACAGGGAAGCATCCTGAAAAAACTGGTTGCATTTATGATGCCGGTTCTTGGAGCCTTGATCCTGCAGGCTGCGTATGGTGCAGTTGACCTCCTGGTCGTAGGTAGATTTGGTTCCACATCAGGGCTTTCAGCAGTTTCCACCGGAAGCCAGGTGCTGAACCTGGTAACCTTTGTAGTAGTTCAGTTTGCAATGGGAATTACGGTCCTGATCGCCCGTTATCTTGGTGAAAAAAGACCGGAAAAAATTGGAGCTGTCATAGGTGGCGGCGTTGTTGTATTTACGATCATCTCCATAGCATTGTTTTTTGTAATGGTGTGCTTCGCACGTCCGATTTCTGTACTGATGCAGGCACCGACTGAGGCAGTTGATCTTACCTCCAGTTATGTACGGATCTGCGGTGGCGGAATCTTTTTCATTGTAGCTTATAATCTGCTGTCAGCAATTTTTCGTGGGCTGGGAGACAGTAAGTCACCGCTGCTTTTTGTACTGGTTGCATGTATCGTAAATGTGATCGGAGATATGGTCCTGGTAGCCGGATTTCATATGGATGCAGCAGGCGCTGCAATTGCAACGGTTACAGCACAGGCGCTCAGCGTTGTATTTGCCGTGCTTCTTCTTATCAAAAAAGATCTGCCGTTTACGATCAAAAAAAGTGATTTCAGACTGAACCCACAATGTAAGAGATTTCTTCAGATTGGTTTGCCACTTGCATTGCAGGAGTTCCTGACTCAGCTTTCCTTCCTGGCACTCTGTGCCTTTGTCAACCGACTTGGTCTGGAAGCCTCTTCTGGATATGGGGTGGCCTGCAAGATCGTTAACTTTGCAATGCTCGTACCAAGTTCACTGATGCAGTCCATGGCGTCCTTTGTATCCCAAAATGTAGGTGCAGGAAAGAAAAAACGTGCAAAACAGTCCATGTTTACCGGAATCGGAGTGGGACTGGTGGTTGGATGCCTGGTATTTGTGCTTGTGATGTTTAAAGGGGATGTAGTCGCAGGTATTTTCTCAACCGATGCCTCTGTTATCCAGAATGCCTTTGACTATCTGAAAGGTTTTGCACCGGAGACAATCGTAACTGCAATTCTGTTCAGTATGATTGGTTATTTCAATGGAAATAATAAGACCGTCTGGGTTATGATCCAGGGACTGGTCCAGACACTTCTGGTTCGATTGCCGTTGGCATACTATATGAGTATCCAGCCAAATGCAAGCCTGACCAAGATTGGTCTGGCCGCACCGGTGGCAACTGTGACAGGAATTATTTTGAATGTGGGATTTTTTATTTATCTGAATCGCAAAGAAAAAGCAGTTACTTCTCCATCTTCTTAAGTTCGGGCAGTACAGTACAGAGCATGGTCACAAAGCAGATGCTTCCGCCGATCACATTTGATACAGGTTCTGCAAGGAATACGCCCTTGGTTCCCATATGTAAAGCATATGGCATCAGATAGGTAAGCGGAACGACTATAAATACTTTGCGGAGCAGAGAGAAGAAGATTGCAAATTTCTTCTTATTCAGAGACTTAAATACAGTCTGTCCGATATACTGCAGATCCATAAAAATAAATGCAGCGAAATACTGTTTTAATGCAATCACGGCATCTTTCAGCAGCACGGTGTCGGAGCTGAAGATCCGGATCAGAAACTCCGGGATTAAAATGATCATGCTCCAGGTAACAGCAGTATAGATCAGAACTATGACTGACATTACCGCAATGGATTTGCGTACGTGCTTTGGACGGCGTGCACCGTAATTATAGCTTAGGATAGGAGAGGCTCCCTCATTAATGGCATGAAGAGGTGTTTCCACCAGCTGGCGTACACTGGAGACGATGGTCATAACAGAGATATAAATATCGCCACCCGCGACAGAGAGTACATTGTTGCAGCAGATTGTTACCAGACTGTTTGTCAGTTGCATGATAAAGCCGGCAGAGCCAAGACTTACAATATCTCTAGCATAAGCAGTACATTGTGAAATTTCATTTTTCCTGAGAAAGCGGACTTTTAATTCTGATTTTCTGGTAAGGAAAAATAAAACAAAAGCCGCGGACAAAGTCTGAGAGAGTATAGTAGCTATTGCAGCTCCCTGTACTCCAAAACCAAGGATAAAGATAAACAAAGGATCGAGCAGAAGGTTTGCAACAGCTCCGATGGCAACAGAAAGCATGCCGATGGTTGAATATCCCTGGGCGTTAATAAAAGGATTCATCCCGATGGAAATCATGGAAGGAATCGTTCCGATCAGGTAGATCATTATATAAGGATAAGCATAAGTAAGGGCATTCGAAGAAGCACCGAATACGACCAGTATCGGGCGGGCAAACAGAAAGCCGATGAGCATCAGGAAAACACCGCAGATGCAGAGCATGGAAAAAGAAGTATCCATGATCTGGACGGCAGTGTTTTCCTGTTTTTTTCCTCTGTAAATGGAGAACAGCGGCGCACCGCCACTTCCGAACAGATTAGAGAAGGCCGTGATGATCACGATGATAGGGAAACAAAGTCCTACTGCGCCAAGTGCAGTAGTTCCTACTTTGGGGATTCGTGCAATATAGACACGGTCAACGATGTTATACAATAAATTTAAGATCTGAGCGACTAGCATAGGAAGAGTAGCACCTAAAATATTTCCGGTCACGCTTCCGTTTTCAAAGTCAATTCTTTTCATTTTATTCATGTCCTTAGAGTTATTATTGTAACTGAGTATAGCATTTTATTAAATATATGTAAAACGCAGTGAAGTGGTGAATGTAGTGAATTAAGTAATCATTGACAGCGTTTTTTTTACGTGTTATGATGAATTCGATTTTGAGAGACGAAGATGCAGAGTAACAGACAGAGTCTTTTCAAAGCAATTGTTTTGGACTACCCGTCAGGGTTAAGGCCATACGGACAGCCGGGTCCACTGCCGATTATGGTAACTTTGGTTACCTTATTGATTGAGTTAAAAGCTCAAATTTTATAAGTAGGTTCCTTTGATAACCGAGATGCGCCCAAAGCGCAGACTTGTGAAACGATCAATAAGAGTAGTAAAAGTATGATTGCTATATAGACTCTGATACGCATGCGGATATAGATCAAACGCAGGTTTGTGGCTTAGTGCCCTGACCTGCTTTTTTTATTCAGTCTGTGGAATGTAGATTAAGGGTTGATACAAAGGAAACTGGAATTGGAGGAATGATGAAAGGAAGTCGTTTTAAATTAAACCAGAATCATGCACCAATACATGAAGCTCTGGAGACTTTCCGTCGTATGAGGGTTGTACCATTTGATGTACCTGGCCATAAACGAGGAAGAGGCAATCCGGAACTGACAGAATTTCTGGGACAAAAATGTGTAGGTGTCGATGTTAACAGTATGAAGCCACTGGATAATCTCTGCCATCCGGTATCAGTAATACGGGAGGCAGAAGAACTGGCAGCAGATGCTTTTGGAGCAGCACATGCATTCTTGATGGTAGGAGGCACGACAAGTTCCGTACAGACGATGGTCCTGACTGCCTGCAAACGTGGAGATGAGATCATACTGCCTCGTAATGTCCACAGGAGTGTTTTGAATGCACTTGTTTTATGCGGTGCGATTCCTGTTTATGTAAACCCGGAGGTGGATCAGCGGCTCGGAATTTCCCTTGGAATGAAAAGGGAACAAGTGGAGAAAGCAATAAAAGAACATCCAAAGGCAGTTGCAGTACTGGTAAACAATCCGACTTATTATGGAATATGCAGTGACCTGCGTGCGATCGTCAAGATGGCCCATGATGCAGGAATGCTTTGCCTGGCAGATGAGGCACATGGAACGCATTTTTATTTTGGAGGAGGTCTTCCGGTTTCTGCCATGGCAGCAGGTGCAGATATGGCAGCTGTGTCCATGCATAAGAGTGGAGGAAGTCTTACACAGTCAAGCCTTCTTCTTACTGGTCCGGACGTACACGCAGGATATGTGCGCCAGATCATCAACCTGACACAGACGACCTCAGGAAGCTATCTTCTTATGTCAAGCCTTGATATTTCAAGAAGAAACCTTGCACAGCGCGGCCGTCAGATTTTTCACCAGGTAGCCGATATGGCAGAATACGCCAGAGAGGAAATCAATGCGATCGGCGGTTATTATGCGTTTGGCAAAGAACTGGTAAACGGAGATTCCGTTTTTGATTTTGATATAACGAAACTGAGTGTACATACGCTGGATATCGGACTTGCTGGAATCGAAGTGTACGATATTCTGCGTGACGAATATGATATTCAGATAGAGTTTGGAGATATCGGTAATATTCTTGCGTATCTTTCCATTGGAGACCGTGCGCAGGAAGTAGAGCGGCTTGTGAGCGCGCTCGCAGAGATACGCAGACGTTTTCAGACAGATGGTTCAGGACTTCTGAGCCAGGAATATATTGATCCACAGGTAGTGACCAGCCCGCAGGATGCTTTTTATGCGGATAAATGCAGCCTGCCGCTTCGTGAAACCGAGGGTAAGGTCTGCAGTGAATTTGTAATGTGCTATCCGCCTGGAATTCCGATTCTTGCACCGGGAGAACGTATCACAGCAGAGATCCTGGATTATATTGAGTATGCCAAAGCAAAGGGCTGTAATATGACAGGACCGGAAGATCCAGATATTTTGAGACTGAATGTTCTGACAGGGAGGGAATGACAATGGAAATGTGGTTTTCAGAATTTCATACACCGGATGTGAAACACAGCATCCGTGTAAACCGCCAGCTTTATTCCAGACAGAGTGAGTATCAGAGAATTGATATTTTTGAGACACCGGAATTTGGTCGTGTTCTGACTCTGGATGGAAATGTAATGCTGACAGAGCGTGACGAATTTATTTACGATGAGATGATCACGCATGTGCCGATGTCGGTCCATAAAGAAGCAAAAGATATTCTGGTGATCGGTGCCGGAGATGGCGGCGTTGTCCGTGAACTGACCAGATATGACAGAGTACGTCACATTGATCTGGTAGAAATGGACCCGATGGTTGTTGAGGCCTGTCGTGCCTATCTTCCGGGAAATGCCTGCAGACTGGATGACAGAAGAGTACATCTTCATTATGAAAATGCGCTGAGATTTATCCGAAGATGCGAAGCAAAATATGATCTGATCATCGTGGATTCTTCTGACCCGTTTGGTCCGTCTGAAGGATTGTTTACCCGTGAATTTTATGGAAACTGTTACAATGCACTGAAGGATGACGGGATTATGGTAAACCAGCAGGGAAGCCCGTTCTATGCAGAAGATGCACATGCCATGCAGCGAAGCCATAAAAGAATTGCCAGCACCTTCCAGATCAGCCGTGTTTATCAGGCACATATCCCAACCTTTGCTGCAGGTTACTGGCTGTTCGGATTTGCAAGTAAAAAATATCATCCGGTGGATGACCTGGATGCAGAGGCATGGAATGCATTAAATCTCCGTACACGTTACTATACGACCAGACTCCATAAAGGGGCATTTTATCTTCCGGCTTTTCTGGAAGACATGCTGAAAGAAGTGGAGGATTAATTTATGATCTTACCTAATATAGAAACTTTTATCGGCTGCGAAAGCAGTTTTGAGGAAGCATCCATTGTTCTTTATGGTGCGCCGTTTGATTCTACAACAAGTTTTCGTCCGGGTGCCCGCTTTGGTCCATCAGCCATGCGCCATGAGAGTTTTGGCCTGGAGACCTACAGTCCGTATCAGGATAAAGACCTTATAGACATCAGCGTATTTGACAGTGGAGATCTGGAGCTTTGCTTTGGAAGCAGTGAAATGGCACTTTCAGACATTCAAAAGAGAGCAGAAGAAATTTTGAAAGCCGGAAAATTTCCACTACTTCTGGGAGGAGAACATCTGGTAACATTGGGAGCAGTGCGTGCCGCAGCTGCAAAATATCCGGATCTTCATATTATTCATTTTGATGCTCATGCAGATCTGAGAGATGATTATCTCGGAGCAAAATTAAGTCACGCCTGTGTTCTTCGAAGATGCCATGAAATTGTGGGAGACGGCCATATCCATCAGTTCTGTATCCGAAGCGGTGAGAGAGAAGAATTTCAGTTTGCTTCCAGACACACAGATTTTCATCCGTTTACTTTTGACGGATTGGAAGAGACCGTCAGAGAACTGAAAGAGAAACAGGTTCCGGTATATTTTACGATTGATCTGGACTGCATGGATCCATCGGTATTTCCGGGAACAGGAACTCCGGAGGCGGGTGGCGTGAGCTTTTTAGAGCTTCTTAAAGCAATCCGTACCGTTTCTCAGGCAAATCTGGTAGGGGCAGATGTCAATGAACTGGCTCCTATGCTGGATACGAGCGGTGTTTCAACTGCAACAGCCTGCAAGGTCCTTCGTGAACTGCTTCTGGCGATTGCAAAATAATATTAATAGAAAACAGTAATATATCAACATAAAAAAGGAGAAAAATTATGAGTAGAGTATTAGTGATCGGCTGCGGAGGAGTAGCCAGTGTGGCAATTCAGAAATGCTGCCAGGTTGATGAGGTATTCACAGAAATGTGTATTGCAAGCCGTACAAAGGAAAAATGTGATGCACTTGTAGAAAAACTGAAAGGAAAGACAAAAACCGTTCTTACTACAGCTAAGGTGGATGCAGATGATGTGGATCAGCTGATCGAACTGATCAACAGCTACAAACCAGATCTGGTAATGAACATCGCACTTCCTTATCAGGACCTGACGATCATGGATGCATGTCTGGCATGTGGTGTAAACTATATGGATACAGCAAACTATGAGCCGGAAGATACTGACGATCCGGAGTGGCGTGCAATTTATGAAAAACGCTGCAAAGAAGAAGGATTTTCTGCATACTTTGATTATTCCTGGCAGTGGGCATACCGTAAAAAATTCGAAGATGCAGGACTTACAGCACTTCTTGGATGTGGATTTGACCCGGGTGTTACACAGGCTTACTGTGCCTATGCATTAAAGCATGAATTTGATCAGATTGATACCATCGATATCCTGGACTGCAACGGCGGTGATCATGGATATGCATTTGCAACAAACTTTAACCCGGAGATCAATCTTCGTGAAGTAAGTGCACCGGGAAGTTACTGGGAAAACGGACACTGGGTGGAAATCCCGCCGATGGATATCAAGAGAGAATATAACTTTGATCAGATTGGAGACAAGGATATGTATCTGCTCCACCATGAAGAGATTGAGTCTCTTGCAAAAACAATCCCGGGTGTAAAACGTATTCGTTTCTTTATGACTTTTGGACAGAGCTATCTGGATCATATGCGTTGTCTTGAAGATGTAGGAATGCTTTCCACAACACCGATCCAGTACAATGGACAGGAAATTGTTCCGATCCAGTTCTTGAAAGCACTGCTTCCGGATCCTGCAAGCCTTGGACCACGTACTAAAGGAAAAACCAACATTGGATGTATCTTTACAGGTGTAAAAGATGGAAAAGAAAAAAACTACTATATCTACAATGTATGTGATCATCAGGAATGCTATCACGAAGTAGGAAGCCAGGCAATCAGCTATACAACAGGCGTTCCGGCAATGTGCGGAGCGCTTATGATGCTGACCGGAAAATGGATCAGACCAGGTGTGTATACTGTAGAAGAGTTTGATCCGGATCCGTTCCTGGATGCACTTGACCGTTATGGTCTGCCGCGCAGCGAAAGCCACGATCCAAAGCTGGTAGACTGATGGAAGGGTTGGATAAAAGAGCTCCGTTTACAGCCACCGGCGGAATGATTCCGCCGGAATTCCAGAATATAAAAACACCCTGCTACATTTTGGATGAAAAAGCTCTTATAAAAAATGCAAAGCTGCTCGGTGAAGTGTCTGAGCGAACAGGCTGTAAGATGCTCTTGGCACAGAAAGCGTTCAGCAATTATGACTGCTATCGATTTTTTGAGCCATATCTTGCAGGCACAGAGGCCAGTGGATTATTTGAGGCACGACTTGGAGCAGAGGAAATGCCGGGAAAAGAGGTTCATGTATTCTGTGCAGGCTACAGGACTGATGAATTTGAAGAACTTCTTCAATATGCGGATCATATCGTGTTTAATTCACCATCGCAGCTCCTTCGTTTTGGTGCAAAGGCAAAAGTAGCAGGAAAGAGTGTGGGACTGCGGATCAATCCGGAATGTTCTACTCAGGAAGGACATGATATCTATGATCCCTGTGCTCCGGGAAGCCGTATGGGTACGACAAGAGCACAGTGGGATGAAGCATTTCAGAAAAATCCGGAACTTCTGGATTTACTCGATGGCCTTCACTTCCATACTCTCTGCGAGCAGGACTCCGATGACCTGGAGACAACTCTTGTTTCAGTAAAGAAGCATTTTGGTGATCTTGCGACCAGAGTAAAGTGGATCAATTTTGGCGGTGGCCATCATATCACAAGACCAGGTTATGATATTGAACGACTGGAACGCTGTATCCGGATGGTGCAAGAGGAATGGAAGACAGAGGTTTACCTTGAACCCGGAGAAGCGTGGGCGTTAAATGCAGGATTTTTGCTGACCAGTGTGCTGGATGTTCTGAAAAACGGAGAGACACAGATTGCAATCGTAGATGCCAGCGCAGCCTGTCATATGCCGGATGTACTGGAAATGCCTTATCTTCCGCCGCTTTTGGGAACAGATGAGACAGAAGAGGATGGAATCACTGTTCGCCTTGGAGGGCCGACCTGCCTGTCAGGAGATGTGATCGGAGAGTATAAATTCCGACAGCTTCCGGAATACGGAGATCTTCTTATGTTTGGAGATATGGCAATCTATACTACCTGTAAAAACAATACCTTTAACGGGATGCCATTGCCGGATATCTGGCTCAGACATGGTGACAATACTATGCAGCAGCTTACAGATTTTGGTTATATGGATTTTAAGGAAAGACTTGGAAGTCGTGAATAACGGCTTCCTTTTTTTATGTCGAGAGCATGTCATTGGATTAAATATGTTGAAATGGAATATGTACGTCATAAATAGGAATACCTCAATATCCCCCTACAGGGCTTATGGAAGGTAGACCGTTTTGGTATCATTGAGTAAGTTACTAAATTAAAAAAAGCGAGGGAACAAATAATGAAAAAGGGTCTATTGACAATGGCAGGAATGCTTCTGACTGTATCACTGGTCAGCGCCGGAACCACAGTGCCTGTACTGGCAGATGAAGAAACAACACTGGTATACGGAAGCGGAGATTATACCAGAATCAACCCGGCCATGGACGAACATGGCGAGATCAATATTCTGATCTTCAATGGATTAACTGCACATGACGGAGACAATCAGATAGTTCCGGGACTGGCAGAAAGCTGGGAATTTGATGATGCAACAAATACCTACACATTCCACATGGCAGAAGATGCTAAATGGCAGGATGGCGAACCTGTTACAGCAGACGATGTTAAATTTACGATCGAAGCTATCATGGATCCGGAAAATGGTTCTGAGAATGCACCAAACTACGAAGACGTAGAAGAGATCAACGTGGTTGATGACCATACAGTTGAATTCAAACTCGAGGACAAAAACGTTGCATTTCTTGACTATATGACAATGGCAGTTCTTCCTAAACACCTGCTTGAGGGCGAGGATATGCAGACATCTGATTTCTTCCGTAACCCGGTTGGAACAGGCCCATACAAAATTGAGTCCTGGGATGAAGGACAGGCGATCACACTTGTTAAAAATGAAGATTACTTCAAAGGTGAGCCTTCTATCGATAAAATTGTATTTAAGATCGTACCGGATGACAATGCAAAAGCGCTTCAGCTAAAATCCGGAGAACTGGATCTGGCTCTTTTAACTCCAAAGGATGCAGCTTCTTTTGCTGATGATGATGCTTATACTTATACATGTTATGATATGAAGACTGCTGATTATCGTGGAATCATGTTCAACTTTGGAAACGAATACTGGCAGAAAAACCGTGACCTGATCCCGGCTGTATGCTACGGACTTGACCGTCAGGCAATCATCGATGCAGTGCTCCTGGGACAGGGAATGCCTGCTTATGGTCCTCTTCAGAGAAATGTTTACAACTGTGAAGACGTTGAACACTATGATTATAATCCGGAAAAATCAAAAGAAATCCTTGAAGCAGCCGGATGTGAAATGGGTGATGACGGATTCTACTACCGCGACGGCGAAAAAGTTGGTTTTGTTATCAGCGTAAGCGCCGGAGACCAGGTACGTATTGACATGGCTCAGATCGCAGCACAGGAACTGAAGGAAATCGGTATGGATGTATCCGTAGAAATCCCGGCACAGACAGACTGGGCTGGACAGATGGCGTTCCTGATCGGATGGGGAAGCCCGTTTGATGCTGACGACCATACATACAAGGTATTCGGAACAGATAAGGGAGCAAACTACTCCAGCTACTCTAACGAAGACGTTGACAAATATCTGACAGAAGCAAGACAGTCCGATGATCCGGAGGTTCGTAAAGAAGCTTATGCTAATTTCCAGAAAGCTCTTGCAGAGGATCCGGCTTATGCGATGATCTGCTATATTGATGCAAACTATGTTGCAGACAGCAATATTAAGGGAATCGATCCTGATACCATTATGGGACATCACGGAGTTGGTATTTTCTGGAATGTTGCAGACTGGACTATTGAATAAAAAACGAGATAAGGGTTGTGACGGGGGCACGCGGAGTGCCCCCTTTTTTACACGAGCGGAAAAAGGGTTAAAAATGGAACATTTATTAGAGGTCAAAAATCTTTCAGTCAGCATAGATGGTCCTTCGGGAGAGGTCCAGGCGGTAAGAGATGTCTCTTTTTCGTTAAAAAAGGGAGAAGTGCTGGCTATAGTTGGAGAATCCGGATGCGGAAAGAGTGTACTATGCAAAAGCATCATGAAGCTTTTGCCGCCAAGTGCTAGGATCAAAGAGGGAAGTATCCGCGTTAACGGACAGGATATCACCTGTTACAGGGAAAAGGATATGCAGAAGCTTCGTGGAAGAATTTTTTCCATGATCTTTCAGGATCCTATGACTTCCCTGAATCCAACGATTAAAATTGGAAAACAGATTGCGGAAGCAGTGTTGATACATAATAAGAACTATACAAAAGAACAGGTAAACCAAAAGGTTCTGGAGCTTATGGAACTGGTTGGTATTTCGCATCCAAAGGAACGTTATCATCAGTATCCGTGGCAGTTCTCCGGCGGAATGCGTCAGAGATGCGTTATGGCGATTGCTCTGGCAGCAGATCCGGATATTTTATTCGCCGATGAGCCGACCACGGCACTGGATGTGACCATTCAGGCACAGATTCTGGATCTTCTGCGCGAAATCCAGATGAAGTTTGGAACAGCCACCATACTGGTATCCCATGATCTGGGAGTAGTTGCCCGTGTTGCGGACAGGGTAGCAGTAATGTATGCGGGCAAGATCGTGGAGATCGGCACAGCGGAGGAAGTATATTATGATCCAAGACATCCATATACCTGGGGCCTGATGAGATCACTTCCGGCATTTGCAAATGGAAAAGAAAGTCTGTACACGATTCCTGGCATGCCGCCTACATTGATCGATCCACCTGAGGGTGATGCTTTTGCATGTCGAAATGAATATGCTCTGAATATTGATTATGAAGAAATGCCGCCTATGTTTAAGATTACAGATACGCATTATGCGGCAACCTGGCTGTTGGACCCAAGGGCACCACAGATCAAATCACCTATGGGAGGACAGTGCAGTGAGTAAAGAAGTATTATTAGATGTCAGGCATCTGAGCCAGCAGTTTCATCTGACGAAAAAGATCAAAGTAAAGGCTGTGGACGATGTTTCATTTCAAATTCATAAGGGTGAGATTTTTGGTCTGGTAGGAGAATCCGGTTCCGGAAAATCTACCGTAGCCAGATGTCTGATGAATATCTATCAGCCGGCGCAGGGAGAAATCTGGTACAAAGATGTAAATATCTGTGACAAAAAAGAATTCAGAAAGAATAAAAAAATGCTTCAGACCAGACGACAGATGATCTTTCAGGATTCTGCCTCCAGTCTGAATCAGAAGATGAAGGTGTCAGATATTATTACGGAACCAATGAGAATCCAGCATATTACACCACCTCGAGGAAGCTATATAAAAGAAGCAGCCTTTCAGATGGAATATGTAGGACTTGAGAACAGTTTTCTGGATCGTTATCCATCCGAATTGTCTGGCGGTCAGAGACAGCGCGTGGCAATATCCAGATCCTTATGTATGGAGCCGGAATTTCTGGTAGCGGATGAACCAATCGCTTCTCTGGATGTTTCCATACAGGCACAGATCGTGAACCTGTTCCGCCATCTGCAGGAGGAGCACGGATTTACATTCTTGTTTATTGCTCACGACCTGGCTATGGTTGAATATCTCTGTGACCGTGTTGGGGTAATGTATCATGGAAAACTGGTAGAACTGGCACCGTCGGAGGAATTGTATTCCAATCCGGTGCACCCTTATACAAAAACACTGCTGTCTGCAATTCCTGTGCCGGACCCGATCAGAGAAAGAAAAAGAGTCCTGCAGTATTATGATGGTGAAGGAATGGAAAACAGCGTGTGGACAGAAGTGTCACCAGGACATTTTGCAATGCTCCCGGCTGATGGAAAGGAGTGCAGCATATAATGAGACAAAAAAAGTTAGTCTACTATGGTAAAAAATGTCTGATATTCCTGATTTCAGTATTTATTCTGTCTGTTGCAGTGTTTTATGTAGCACGTCTGGCACCGGGAGATCCTCTGATTTCCTATTATGGTGACCGTACAGAAAAGATGAGCCCGGAAGAACGTGAATGGGCGATGGAAAAACTGGGACTGAACGAGCCAATTTCTGTGCAGTATGTGAAATGGGTAAAAAATGCTTTTCATGGAGAATTTGGTATTTCATTTAAATACAAACAGGATGTATTGGAAGTAATTGGCGGTCGTATTGGCAATACGCTTCTTCTGGGAGGAATCGGATTCGTCATTATGTTTGTGGGAGCATTGCTTCTGGGAATCCTGTGTGCCTGGTACGAAAACCGGCTGGCAGACAGAATCTTATGTAAACTGGGAACGATATCCAGCTGTATCCCGGAATTCTGGATGGCGTTGGTGCTGATCCTTATCTTCTCTGTAAATCTCAAGATCCTGCCAAGCAGTGGCGCATACAGTACCGGAAAGGCAGGAGATGTCGGAGACAGGTTGATTCATCTGATCATGCCTTTGACGATCGTAGTTCTGGAGCATCTGTGGTACTATGCTTACATGATCCGAAATAAGATCCTTGAAGAAGTCCGTGCAGATTACGTGCTTCTGGCTAAGGCTAAGGGATTAGATAAGAAAAAGCTTATGTTCAGACACTGTGTTCGAAACGTAATGCCTGCTTACTTAAGCATCATGGCTATTGCAGTTCCGCATGTACTTGGCGGAACTTATGTTGTAGAAAGTGTATTTTCGTATCCTGGAATAGGAGCTCTGTCTTATGAGAGCGCCAGATACCATGATTACAATCTGCTGATGCTGCTTTGTATGATGTCAGGAATCCTGGTTATTTTCTGTAATATTGTCAGTCAGACTATCAATGAACAGATTGATCCTCGTATGAAGGATGAAGTGATAACCGAGAAATCGGAGGTGGTGGAAGGATGACGAATAATTCATTTGAACTGGCAGGAATCAGAAAAACAGAAAGCGTAATTTCAAAATCAAAGAAAAAGTGGTACGAAGGTAAACCAGTTGTTTCAGCAGTAATATTGATTCTTATCATACTGGGCTGTCTGGGAGCAGAACTGATCATGACAAAGGATCCTGCTTATATGGATCTTCTTAATTATAATAAGGCTCCAAATGCGGAGTTCCTTTTTGGAACGGATACTATGGGAAGAGACATCTTTTCCATGATCTGGTATGGAGGAAGAATCTCAATTCTGATCGGTGGCTTGGCTACGGTGATTTCTACTTTTATAGCGGTGGTAGTTGGCGCCTTCAGTGGTGTGGCACCGGCGTGGCTTGATGAAATGATCATGCGATTTACAGAAGTTTTTTTGAGTATACCAACACTGCTTCTGATCATTTTACTGCAGGCTATCCTGGGAAATGCGAACATCCTCAGCCTGTCGTTTGTAATCGGCGTGACCAGCTGGACCAGTATTGCAAAAGTAGTACGTACCGAAGTTCGACAGATTCGAAACAGCGAGTACATCATCGCAGCAAAATGTATGGGAGCAGGGTTCTTCCGTGTTTTGTGGAAGCATCTGGTACCAAACTTTTTCTCATCGATCATGTTTATGGTAGTCATGAATGTAAGAACTGCAATGATTTCTGAGGCTACCTTGAGCTTTATGGGAATTGGTCTTCCAATAGAAGTTATAACCTGGGGAAGTATGCTGTCTCTGTCAGATAAAGCACTGATGACAGGATCCTGGTGGATCATCCTGATCCCGGGACTTTTCCTGATCGCAACAGTACTTTGCCTGACAAATATAGGAAATGCCTGCAGAGAGCAGACAAACAGAAAAGAGAGTAACTTTTAGAAAATGGGGTCGCGAATTGCGGCCCTATTTTTGTGAAAAAACTGTTTGAGGTTTGAGATAGAGGGAAAGGAGTATACTTGCCCGGAGTGGGATATATTGATATAATATAGAAAGTGTTCTCTGAAAATTCTGACGATGATTTTCACGGAACAAAAAAGATAACTGTAAAATCAGCTATCAAAGGAGGAAAATAGATGAAAAGAGGAAAGGCAAAAGTATTTCTGACGTTACTGGTAATTTTGATCGCAGGTATTTATTATTATGTGACGATACCGGCAGTCAATATTCATGCTTCCGGCTTCTGGACGTTCATTCTGACGGTAATTATTTTATTACTGGCAGCTTATGGGATAAAGATGCGGTTTACCAGCTTTCAGGAAGCAAAAAACAGCAAAGTGCTCAGAATTGGAGGAATCCTGTTGGTGGCATTGGTGATTATTTTTGCAGCAGGAAGCATTTTGTCCTCACCGATTGTAAATGCAAAAAAATATCGGAATCTTCTTACAATCGAAGAACGCGATTTTTCAAAAGATATCCAGCCGGTGAATTTCAGTCAGATTCCATTGCTGGATAAAGACAGTGCAGCAATTCTTGGAAACAGAAAAATGGGCAGCATGGTTGATATGGTATCCCAGTTTGAAGTCAGTAATCTGTACTCCCAGATTAATTATCAGGAAAAACCTGTTCGTGTCACTCCATTGGTGTATGCAAGCCCGATTAAATGGCTGACAAACCAGTCACAGGGAATCCCGGCATATATTATGATCGATATGACAACTCAGGATACCAGCCTGATAAAACTGGACAAGCCGATTCGATATTCGGAGGCAGAATATCTGAACAGAAACATTTACCGTCATTTGCGGTTCAGTTATCCGACATATATTTTTGATCAGCTGAGCTTTGAGATTGATGATGAAGGAGTTCCTTACTGGATCTGTCCGGTACGGGATTATACAATCGGTTTATTTGGCGGCGCGACGATAGGAAGAGTGGTTATCTGCAATGCACAGACAGGAGAGTGTCAGGATTATGCACTGAAAGACTGTCCGGAATGGGTGGATCGTGCCAACCCGGCAGATCTTTTGATCCAGCAGTATAATTATTATGGAACTTTGGTCAATGGATATATCAACAGTATTTTCGGACAGAAGGGATGTCTGAAATCTACAGATGGATATAACTATATGGCTATGGAAGATGACGTATGGGTATATACCGGAGTGACTTCTGTCAGTGGAGATCAGTCGAATGTGGGATTTGTCCTGATGAATCAGAGAACCCGGGAAACCCGTTACTATAAAGTAAACGGTGCAGAAGAATATTCAGCTATGGGATCCGCAGAAGGACAGGTACAGAATCTTGGATATCAGGCTACATTTCCGATTCTCCTGAATATTTCAAATGAACCGACATACTTTATGGCATTAAAGGACAGTGCAGGACTTGTAAAAAAATATGCGATGGTCAATATTCAGAAATATCAGAATGTTGCGATCGGAGATACAGTATCGGCATGTCAGGATGCGTATATAAAGCTGTTAAATACCAATGGTATTACAGCAGGGAATACGGGTGACTCCAAAAAGATGACAGGTACGATCCGGAGAATCGCACAGAGTGTTCTTGATGGAAACTCTCATTTCTATCTGGTGCTGAATGATCATGAAGAGATTTTTGATGTACCGGTTCAGGATTTCCTTCAGGTGGTAACACTTCAGGAGGGTGACAAGGTCACAGTAGAATATCTGGAAGGTACACCGGTGTGCACGGTTTTGAATATTGCATCATAGTAGAAAAAATGGTTCAAAAGAAGAAAAGAAGTTACTGTGAACGGAGTGAACAGTAACAAAGAATATGTGTATGACAGTATTCAGCAAACTTTCCCGTGACAAATATAAATGTCCGTGATATCATTAAAAATATAAACGAAAATGACTTTTGCAGAAGCAGGAGAACAGTTCGAATATATACCTATACATATATATCAGCTGTTCTCTTTTTTATCTTTTCAAATATTAGTGTGGTGAAGTTTTGTTCGCACATGGTGAGATACTGGGATGTTATAAAATTAGCTTTTTGTGAAAGCTGTAATAGAAAATAATTGGCAAAGCAGACGAAAGTCTGTGACGCAAAGCTACAGGGCCTGTAAAATGGCAGCCAGTTGCATAAGATGATGATGTGCACTGTCTGTCTGACAGTGCTTTTTTTGAGGAATGACTTATCGGTGGCGGGGGGCACCGAACCGCAGGTCACTGAAGTGTGATAAATGGTAAAGAAGCTGATATGAGAAAAAAAGCAAAATAACAGTAAGGATGGAAGGAAAATGAAAGGAAAAAGAGTGATTGCAGGCATTCTGCTTGTGGGAATTTTGGCGGTCACCCTGACAGGGTGTAAAAACACAGACAGCAGTAAAAAAGAAACCGAAAAGCCGGTCATCACGCTCGGCAGCGATAACTATCCACCATACAATTATCTGAATGAGGATGGTGTACCGACGGGCATAGATGTAGAACTGGCCACGGAAGCTTTCAAAAGAATGGGATATCAGGTGGATGTTGTCCAGATTGACTGGGAGGAGAAAAAAGAACTGGTGGAGAGCGGAGAGATTGACTGTATCATGGGCTGCTTTTCCATGGAAGGGCGTCTTGATGATTACCGCTGGGCAGGACCATACATAGCAAGCCGCCAGGTGGTTGCTGTAAATGCGAGTAGTGATATCTATAAACTGAGTGATCTGGAGGGAAAGAATCTTGCCGTCCAGTCTACAACCAAACCGGAAGGCATCTTTCTGGACAGGACGGATGAGAGAATTCCCAAACTGGAAAATCTGATCAGCCTTGGACACAGAGAGCTGATCTATACGTTTCTTGGGAAAGGATATGTAGATGCAGTTGCTGCACATGAGGAATCCATTGTCCAGTACATGAAGGATTATGATGCAAGCTTCCGTATCCTGGAAGAACCACTGATGCTTACCGGAATAGGTGTTGCTTTTGCAAAAGATGATGACAGAGGAATCTGTGAGCAGATGGATCAGACGCTGGAAGAAATGCGTCAGGATGGCACGAGCTTGAAAATCGTTGAAAAATATCTGGATGATCCCCAGAAGTATCTGGAGGTGGATGATCTTGGATATTAAGAGAAAGAAAAAATGAAAAAGCGAATCCAGCTGGTCGGCGGTCTGATTGGAATCTGTGTGGCTACAGTCGCACTGTTTTATTTCTTTTATGCAGAAAAGGCAGAAGCAGAGAAAAGAATGGTGGAGATTGTAAACTATGTCAAAGTGCAGTGCTCCACCTATACCCATTATAATGAATCTTCGGAATCCAAAAGTCTTCTTCGGGCGATTGAAAGTGCCAGACAAATGAGTACAAATATTAACATGGAAACAGAAAACGGTGGTCAGCTGAGCCAGGAGTTCCTGAAAGGAAACCTGCAGACTCTCTGGGTGGATGGTATCATTGTACTGGATGCAGAAGGAAAGACGGACTGTGAATACAGCATGGATGAATCTCTGACCGATGAGATTACGGAATACCTGCAAAAAGATATTATTATGGATTTTGCCGGATATGAAGAAAGATCTTATTCGGAACGATTTACCAGAGAAGACGGGTCATGTATCGACATTGCAGCCTGTGCCAGAAAAGATGCACCGGGGATTGTTGCAATCTACTATTATACATCTCCTGAATTTGTCAGAAACTATACCCTGACGATACAGGGCCTTTTAAACGGCTATAGTGTCCAGAAAGATGGAACAATTATTGTTGCAGACAACGGGACAGTTGTTGCCAGCAATGATGAGAGTCTGTTGGGGCAGAATACAGCCGACAACGAAGTTGTTCAGGCAATGAAAAAGCATACAGACAGTCAGCACATTTTTCACTTGAAAAACGAAGGAACCGGATGTTATGGAATTATGCTGAAGCAGCGTGATTATTATATTTATGCATATCTTCCGGATACGGAAGTATTTCATAATCTTCCATTAAGTGTGATAAGCATTATTTTTCTTTATTTTCTGATATTCAGTATATTCTGGCTCTGGACATATAAAACCAATCTGACACACCAGAAGCTGGAACAGGAAAAAGATGAAAAATATAAAGCAGAACTTCTGATAGCTGCAAAAAAGGCAGAAGCCGCCAATGAGGCAAAAACCGAGTTTCTTCAGAGGATGAGCCATGATATCCGGACTCCGATCAATGGAATCTGTGGCATAATCAATATGGCAGATCATTATGCAGATGATATGGAGAAACAGACGGAATACAGGACAAAGGTTAAAGAGGCCTCCCATCTGCTGCTGGAACTGGTAAACGATGTCCTGGATATGAGTAAGCTTGAGTCTGGTGAAATCGTTCTGGAAGAAACACCGTTTAATCTGAGCAAAATCTCTAAGGAAGTACTTATTGTGATCGAACAGATCGCTGCAGAACAGAATATTCAGATCGAGTGGGAGAAAAAAGAAATCATACACCGGAATCTTATCGGAAGTCCGGGGTATGTGAAACGTGTGATGATGAATATCCTGTCGAATGCGGTAAAATATAACAGAGCAAACGGACATATCTATATCAGCTGTATGGAAATTCCATCCGAACAGCCAGAAATGACGACAATGGAATTTGTCTGTCGGGACACAGGAATCGGAATGACTGAGGAGTTCCAGAAATGTGTGTTTGAACCATTTGCACAGGAACATACAGGAAGCCGCACAAAATTTGCGGGAACAGGCCTGGGGATGGCAATTGCAAAGAAACTGGTCGAGAAAATGGGTGGAACCATTACCTTTGAAAGTGAAGAAGGCGCAGGAACTACCTTTGTGATCCGGGTTCCGTTCCGGATTGATACAGACAGGGAAGGCAAAGCTGAAACTGAGGCAAAGACAGAAGCTTCCATCCGCGGACTGCATATTCTTCTGGCAGAAGACAATGAACTGAATATGGAAATTGCAGAGTTTATGCTTCAGAATGAAGGCGCAGTTGTGAAAAAAACATGGAATGGACAGGAAGCTGTTGAGATATTTGAAAAAAGCAGGCCTGACGAATTTGATGTGATTCTTATGGATATCATGATGCCGGTCATGAATGGTTATGAAGCAGCGAAGATGATCCGCTCTATGGACAGAGAGGATGCAAAGACGATACCGATCATTGCAATGACAGCAAATGCGTTCACGGAGGACAGAATAAAAGCAAAAGAAGCAGGAATGGATGAACATATCTCTAAGCCTATTGATATGAAACTACTGGTAAAGATAATTCATGAATTGGTGTACTAGTGGGAAACAATCTCAGAAGGGGGATTCGTAATGAAAAAGAAAAAATGGAACAGAGTGTTGGCTGTACTTTTAATGATGGTGATGAGCATATCACTTCTTTCAGGCTGTGGCGGTAAAAGTACGGAAAAAGAAGATGCAGAAACAATCACGGTGTACTTATGGAGCACAAACCTGTATGAAAAATATGCACCATACATCCAGGAGCAGCTCCCGGATATCAATGTTGAATTTGTCGTAGGTAATAACGATCTGGATTTCTACAAATTTCTGAAGGAAAACGGTGGACTGCCGGATATTATAACCTGCTGTCGTTTTTCACTGCATGATGCAAGTCCGCTGAAAGACAGTCTGATGGATCTTTCCACAACTAATGTGGCAGGAGCTGTCTATGATACATATCTCAGTAGTTTTATGAATGAAGATGGAAGCGTAAACTGGCTTCCGGTGTGTGCAGATGCGCATGGTTTTGTAGTGAATAAAGACCCTTTTTGAAAAATACGATATCCCGTTGCC
>ENA-OPZZ01000774-OPZZ01000774.1-human-gut-metagenome-genome-assembly--contig:-NODE-774-length-23250-cov-4.989404_pt1 | contig 23250 bp, 24 predicted proteins | sample MGYA00242487_ERZ504511 | MGnify/ENA primary metagenome ERZ504511 (study PRJEB26092, sample SAMD00036241) | human gut metagenome | host: Homo sapiens | study: EMG produced TPA metagenomics assembly of... | reverse complement strand
TTCCATTTTGGAAACAACTGCCGCAGATGGCAAATCCTATAAAACTTCTTTCTATTCGCTCGATGCTATTATTTCTGTTGGTTACCGTGTGAATTCTGTCCGTGCCACTCAATTCCGCCAATGGGCAACCTACATATTGCGGCAATTTGCCATACGTGGTTATGTTATTGATAAAAAGCGAATGGAAAATGGTTCATTCATTGGTGAAGACTATTTCGAACATTTGCTTGCCGAAATTAGGGAGATAAGACTTAGTGAACGTCGTTTCTATCAGAAGTTGACCGATATATATGCCACAGCCATCGATTACAATAAGGATGCACCAACTACTCGTCTATTCTTTAAGAAAGTGCAAAACAAAATGCACTTTGCCATACATGGTCATACAGCTGCCGAACTGATAGTAGAGCGAGCCAATGCACAAAAAGAAAATATGGGATTGACAACCTGGGAAAATGCCCCTGACGGAAAAATAGTAAAACCTGATGTGAGTATAGCAAAAAATTATTTAAATGAATTAGAACTGGAAGATATGGGACGTTTGGTCAACGCTACTTTAGATATGGCCGAACGTATGGCAAAACGACACATTCCTATGACCATGGAAGATTGGGCTAAACGAATAGATATTATTCTCGAAGCTGGAGATAATGCAGTATTGATTGATGCAGGTAAAGTTACCGCAGAGTTTGCCAAATCTTTTGCAGAATCAGAGTTCGAAAAATATCGTATTGTACAGGACAGATTATTCTGTTCTGACTTTGATCGGTTTGATGACAACGGCATCCTTTCATTCGATTTTAACCTTAATGAAGAATAACAGTTATGGCAAATAATAACAATACAAAAAACCTCAATGTTCCAAATTTGAGATTCCCGGAGTTTAAGGGGGAGTGGGAAGATAAGAAACTTGGAGATTTGTGTAGCGAATTTAAAAGTGGTAAAAATATTAAATCAGCCGAAATCCTAGAAGATGGCAAATTTCCGGTTTTTGGAGGAAATGGATTAAGAGGTTTTACACATAAATATAATTATAACGGAGAATATGTGATAGTTGGAAGGCAAGGTGCTTTATGCGGAAATGTTCGTCTTGTTGAAGGTAAATGCTATATGACAGAACATGCGATTGTAATTCAAGGGAGTGAGGATAATAACACAAAGTTTTTATTATATCTATTAGATAAACTAAATCTGGGGCAATATTCAGACCAATCAGCCCAACCTGGTTTAGCAGTGAATAAACTTCAGAAGATAAAAGTCACTATACCTAACCTTTCTGAGCAAAACAAAATAGCATCCTTTTTATTTCTATTGGATCAACGTATTAAGACCCAAATCAAAATAATTGAGGATTTGAAAGTATTACAAAATACGCTAATTGATTATTATTATCATCATCAAAGGTACGATAAAAATGTATCATTGTTTGATTGTATATCGCAAACATCCGAAAGAAATAAAAAAAATAACGCATTTCCTGTATTATCTGTGAGTAACAAATATGGGTTTATCCAACAAATAGAGCAATTTGAAAATAGAAAGGTAGCTAGCGAGGATATTTCAAATTATAAAATAGTTAGAAAAAAATGACTTCGCATATAATCCAGCAAAGAATAAAATGTGGGTTCCATTGCCAAAATTAATAAAATATAGCAATGGTATAGTTAGTCCGATGTATATTTGCTTCCGAGCGAAAAGATAATTTCTTGCCCGATTTCTTAGAATTTTATTTCAAATCAAAGCAATTCAAAAAATGAAGTCCTAAAAAAGGCTTGAAGGTAGTGTAAGGCAATGTTTGCCTTTCGAGGGTTTATGTGATATTCCAGTTGTTTTCCCGCCAAAAGAGAAACAAAAAGATATAATTACACAGCTAAGTGCAATTCAAACAAAGATAGAAATAGAAACTACCATTAAAGAATTACAGTTAAAACAAAAACAGCACTTACTTCACCAAATGCTCATATAAACATTTGCCGAAGCAGATAGTTTTTTTGTCTAATATCATGTTTCAACATATTAGTCTCTATAGATATTTTATCTTCAATAGAATCTAATAGACAAGAAATCTTCTTTTGGTTTTCTTTAGCAGGTATGGGAATCCGTAATGACATTAAATCTTTTTTTGAATATTAGGTAGACCACTACCAACCCTAAGTGCCATAATCCTTTTTTCATTTGATTTCAAATAGTGATATAAATATTTTTCAGTCAGTTCGTTCTCAATATTTTGGAGTGTATAACAATGACCACCACTCCAAAAGTTTTCTTTATTATACTGCACATACCCACACGAATTCCCCCCTTCACTTATAGATATTGTACCTGCATCTGTATTATATGAATTATAATATCCAGAAGGCTGCGTACCACCATTCATAACGTAATATTTCCCATGTTTTAATAGATTATCTAAATTAACCTGCTGTCCTTTAATGATATCACATAAGTTACCCAAATAATCGTAGTGCGTAGATTCCTCCAAAATGTAATATCTTATCCCTTTAATTAGAGATTCATATTTCTCAATTATTTTGATTTGAGTCTTAATACGTTGGTCAATAAATGAAAAAAAATAAAGCTATTTTTTCTTGTTCTAACAAAGAAGGGTAGGATACCTTTATTTCTTTAATAATTGCTCCACTTAAATTCTCTTGTCCGCCTTGATTACTCAAGCCTCTAATTTCTGAATATCTTTTCGAAAGGTTTTGAAATAGGAATAATGAGTTTAAAATGGATTGGTTGGTCTGTATAGATGCACATGCCTGATTGATTGATGCATCTATACCTAATATCGCTACTTTACCTCTTGTTTTTCCTTGACCATACATAGCCATCAATATGGTATCTTTAGGATAAATTTTTCGCAGACGAATATTGTAATCCTTTTTCTGTTATTTTCTCTTCTGTATTATAGATAGTATTAAAATTAATCAAAGAGGTAGAGACCCAAGGTATACTTCCTTCCCAATATTCCAATTTTGAACGATTAGGAGTGCCACCCGATGAAATGGTTGCAACGTCTCCCAATTTCTTATCTTCCCACTCCCCCTTAAACTCCGGGAATCTCAAATTTGGAACATCTAAAAAATCAAAAACAAAAAGGAAATATCCCTTCATAAAATCCTTAATCCTTATCTTACAAGAATATTAATCTATTTAAATTATGAAAGCATGACAGCAAAGAAAACAATTAAAGAAATTAGCATTATGTGGAAAGAAGACAAACGTAAGTATGTGAAAAGTTCAACATACTCAGCGTATGCCCTAATTTTAGAAAATCACATACTTCCTATGTTTGGAGATAAGTATGAGTTACTAGAAAACGAAGTACAAGAGTTTGTCTTACAGAAACTTCAGCAAGGACTAAGCGCAAAAAGCGTAAAGGATATACTCATTGTACTAAAAATGGTAATGAAGTTTGGAGTAAAACTTGGTATATTATCCCATCAGGATTGGTGTATCAAATTCCCGACACCACAGGAGAACAAACAACTAAATGTACTTAATATCGCCAATCACAAAGCAATTTTACAGTATATAAGCAATCACTTCACTTTCCGAAACTTAGGCATCTATATTTGTCTGACCACAGGAATGAGAATAGGTGAAATCTGCGCACTGACTTGGAATGATGTAGACATCGCCAATGGGGTAATATGTATTCGGAAAACCATTGAACGAATTTACATATTAGATGGCGAAAAAAGACATACGGAAATCATTATCGGTACACCTAAAACTCAGAACTCTATTCGTGATATTCCTATGAACAAGGAATTATTAAAGATGCTACGCCCATTGAAAAAAATCGTAAACGGCAAGTTCTATGTACTTACTAATGAAGAGAAACCAACCGAGCCACGTACCTATCGTAACTATTACAAACGAATGATGGAACAACTCAATATTCCTCCGCTAAAATTTCACGTAAGAAGGCATATTGAATTGCCTTTGTCGCTGAATTTGAATAGATTGCAAAGATTCGTTTCTTGATAGGTAACGATTTAGAAACGAGTGAAGTTCTGTATTTTACCTCGTCTTGCATTAAATCAAAAGAACGCCTTTTTGCAATGCAAAGATAGTGATTAGAATTGATTTACAATAAACTTCATCCTGCAAAATCGTGCAAAATCACAGATTCCTGTGCATTTTTATTGTTCAAATACTGCTAACTTCACTAAAAATGAGTAACTTTGCAAACTAACAAGTATTGGTTTTGCCATGGTTATAAGAACGATAAAATTGACATCGCTATTTGTCAATACTGAAAATTACAGATTTGAGCCTCTTTCTTCACAAAAGGAAGCGATAGATAAGATGGTAGAGGATCAAGGGGATAAATTATATTCCCTTGTAGATGATATTGTAACCAATGGTCTTAGCCCTGTCGATTTAATCATAGTAACACCTAATGAAGATAACAGCAATATATAGTACTCGAAGGTAATAGACGAATAACATCGTTAAAATTATTAAACAATCCAACACTGGTTGATGACAAGTATGTTTCTTTAAGGAAGAAATTTCAGAAATTGCAAAAAGAAAATCCCAATGCTATTTCTGAATTGAAGAATATTACTTGCGCTGTTTTTGAAACTCCAACTGAAGCTGATATATGGATAAAACGTAAACACTCAGGAGAACTTAATGGTATCGGAACTGTCACTTGGAATGCTCAACAAAAGCAAAGATTCGAGGAGAAGACAGAAGGAAAATCATCAATTCCATTGCAAATTATCACTTTACTAAAATCACAAGAAGAGGTTTCTGATACGATTAAGGATTCATTATCTAAATTAAACATTACCAACTTGCAACGTTTGATGTCGGATCCATATGTTAGAGAACACCTTGGCTTGGAAATTAACAATGGAATTTTGGTTTCAAAGGTTAAAGTGTCCGAAGTTGTTAAGGGTCTTTTAAAAGTTGTTACAGATATTCTGAATCCGGAATTCAAAGTTTCTGATATTTATAACAGAGAAAAAAGAAAGCAATATATTGATAATTTTGACAAGAGTCAGAAGCCAGATTTGTCTAATGAAGCATCTGAACAATGGAGTGTTCAAGATATTGAAAACAATAAAGAACAAGCATCAAGAAATAGCGAGAAACAAGAAATAAAAGGGGATAAAAACAGGAAAACAAGAAACAGAGGAGTTTTAGTGCCCAAGTCTTTGAATTTACATATCAGCAACCCGAAAATTAATAAAATCTTCGAGGAGCTAAAACATGTTCAGGTCAAGACATGCCCCAATGCATCTTCAGTCCTTTTAAGAGTATTTTTAGAACTATCTGTTGATGCCTATTTGGAGAAATTTGATTTAGTAAGAAACAATGCTATTACGGCTTGTTCTTCTGGTGAAAGTTTGCAAGGGAAAGTTGGTAAAGTCTTAAATCATATGACCCAATTAGGAACAATGAGTAATGACTTATCAAAGGGCATAAGGTCTGAAATAAATGATAAAAATTCAGTTCTTTCAATCGAATCATTGAATGCATATGTTCATAACGAGTTTTTCTATCCTAAAGCAGATAATTTGATTACTGGATGGGACAACATAGAAAGTTTTTTTATCCAATTGTGGGAATCGATAAAGAATAAAGAATAATATTATGGAATTTCTATCACCTTTAAGATACCCTGGCGGTAAGGCTAAAGTTGCTGATTTCGTACAATGCTTAATCAAAGAAAACGCATTGCTCGATGGCACTTATGTTGAACCATATGTTGGAGGTGGTTCTGTTGCTTTATCTTTGCTCTTTAATGAATATGTCAGCGACATACATATAAATGATAAGGACATATCTATTTATGCCTTTTGGTATAGTGCCTTAAATAACGCGGATGCTCTCTGCAAGATGATAAAGGATACACCTTTAAACATTGAAACTTGGTTTAAACAAAAAGAAATTCAATCCAATAAAGAGAATTCAGACCTGTTAGAATTAGGCTTTTCTACATTCTTCTTGAATAGGACTAATCGTTCAGGAATATTGAAAGCAGGAGTCATTGGCGGTTATGACCAAACTGGAAATTATAAGATTGATGCAAGATTTAACAAAGAAGATTTGATAAAAAGGATTCAACGTATAGCAGATTATGCAGATAGAATCCATTTAACAAATGAAGATGCTGTTTCTTTAGTACGACGGTTAAAAAATGAATTACCGTATAATACGTTATTTTATTTAGACCCACCATACTATGTAAAAGGCAAAGGACTTTATTTGAACTATTACAATGACACAGATCATCAAAATATTGCCAAATCAATAAGCGATTTTAAAGAACAGAAATGGATTATATCATATGACAATGTTGATTTTATAGTAGACTTATATTCTAAGTTCAGACAAAAAACTTTTGAGTTAAATTACAGTGCAAGTAATTCAGGAAAGGGGAAAGAAGTTATGATATTTTCCAATAATCTAGTTATACCAAACCACAAACTATTTTAGCATATAAAATCAGGTCTACATGAAGATTAAAAGTATTTCGTTTGGTGACATTCCATTTAGAATGTTCAGAAATCTTACAATTAATATTTCTGAGCGTCTGACAGTTATAGCAGGTCATAATGGCATTGGAAAATCCACCCTACTTGGTCTTATTGCTAATGGGTCTGAGTTAAAATCCAGTGAAGGGAAAACGCTACTTAAGCGTTCTTTTCAAGCACAATTGCATGAATTGTTTTATCTTGATATTGCACGAGATTATGTAAAAAAATCCGCAGATAAGCCATATTTTACTTTAACATATTCCGAACAAGGTAAAGAGGATCTGACGAAGATATGTAATGTTTCTAAACATTCAGATAAGAAACAAGGAATAGAACGTTTAAAAGTGGTACCTCGAGGTGAACAAGAAGGATGGAATGTTGGTCCTTCAGCAAAAGTTCCTATACCCACAATGTTCTTGAGTATGAGTAGAATGTTACCTAACGGAGAATACCAAAGCAGTCTTAACTCGGAATTGTCTAAGGCATTATCGGATGAGGACAAGCTATATATTCGGGAAAAATTCAAGGCCATTATTGACAATAAAGTTGTTGATAGCGACCATATTACCAAACAAGAATTAAAGGGGACAACAAAGAGGTCTTTATTACCCGAATTTGAACATTCTACTCGAACGATTTCTTTGGGTCAAGATTCTTTGGGTGTTATCATTACTGCATTAGCTTCTTTTGCAAAATTAAAACGTGAAAACCCCAACTATAATGGAGGGATTCTTTTAATTGACGAAATTGATGCAGGGTTTCATCCACGAGCACAAATCAAACTAATACAGCTTATAAAAAAGGAAGCCAAAAGTTTGAACTTGCAAATTATAATGACATCTCATTCATTGACTATTATTCAAGAAGTTCTTAAAATTAATGATGAGACAGCTCGGTCTGGCAGGAATATTGATTCTGTGGTATATATTGAAGATGTTTTAAGACCTAAGTTAATGGAATATCCGACTTATGAAAATATCAAAGGAGATATGCTTGGTATTCTTCCTGCATTCGATGACGTAACGCCACAAATTAAGATATATTTTGAAGACAAAGAAGCAGAATGGTTTTTCAAAAAAATGTTAGAAATAGAGAATTTTGATTCGAAATTAAGCTATGGGTACGATTTAATATTCGTTTCTGCGAAACTCGGATGTGATAATTTAAAAACATTATATACTATTGATGATTACTTCAGACAAGTAGTTATTGTTTTTGATAATGATGTACTTTTGAATGATAGGATAATACCAATCATGAAGGAATCTAGAACGATATTGGCTCTACCTGCCATTATTGACAATGAGGTCAATAATGCAGAATTAAGAACTCCTGAATTTCAAGTTTTCAACTACTTGTCAAAACTTTTAGAAAATCTTGAACATCCATATTGGAACAATCTTCCACATAGATATAATATTGAATTGATTAAAGATTCAATAATTGAAACATTTCCTATGGTAGCAGGACAAGAGCCACTACGTGTAACTAGAAAAGAATGGTTTAAGACTAATATGATTCATTTTGAACAAACAAATTTGATGTCATATTTTTACAACGACAACATCAAAGTAATCACTCCATTCATTAATGATTTCAAAACTGCTATTGAAACTCTTATAAACAAATAAAATGTTCAGCGTTTACTTGTAGTGGGTAAACGCTGAATTGCTTTCATTACATTAGAACCTCAATAAAATATTTTTTTGAATATGAATTGGCAACTCAAAAATCAAATTTCAAACTTAGGATAAGACTTATTGAAATAAGAATTCACATTGGTTTTATCATTGATTCGATGAAAGCGATTTCCTCATCTGTCAGAGAGTATTTGATATAGAGTTGCTGATCTATCTCAGTAATAGCCTTGTTCCAGTCAATATCACTTGAAGATGTGAAGTTTTGCAAAGGGACAAGACGGTAAACACTCTGTGTAGCGTGCTGTGAGATTTTTAGAGGCGCAACAAGTAAATGAAAGAATTTTGTGTTAATATACTTCTCTGCATTTTCGACTTCTGCCCATGTGTCAAACGGCCCCACCATAAGATAAGTCTCAAAACACACAGATCGATGTTCTGGAATAAACGGTTTTAGCCTGTCTTCTCCAATTCGACCATTGCCCCAAGCACATGGTATAAACAACTTTGGCTTTTCAATAAGTGAAAGCCCCTCATTCACTTTATCAATATCAAGATACCCAACACCATCTTTTCGCCAACCAAAATAATAATATGCGACATCCGTCACTTTGTTGCGAGATAATGAAAATTTTGGTTTAACCTGAATATAAGTCCCTGTAGCTCGAATATCTAAACCGAAAGGGTCTCGTGAACTTACAATAGAATCAAATGTTGCCATTGTTTTCTTCCGAACTTTCTCTACAATAGACACTGCTTCGTTATGTCTAATGAAAGAATCCATCCCTGTCATTACGAGAGGTCTATCAGCGATTGATACAGTTCCGTTAGGAGTATGGGAGACTACATGACAATTTCCGTAGTAACCTTTATCCCAACGGAAATACATAATTCCTCCTTTTATCTCAACATTGGAGAAGCATGCTCTTGCATCAAAATAATCGTGTATGAGTGATAATTGCTTGTCTGCTAACATCGTTTTACGAAACTCATCAACACCACGACCTCCTGCAAACCATCGTGCAGGCATAATCAATGACATGTGCTTAGGCGAAAGTCTCTTTGATATATCAACAAAGAAATTATAGACGGGAGAGGCACTTGCACCAGCTCCGTCATTCATAACTTGATACGGCGGATTGCCTACTATCGCATTGAATTTCATATTCTTCATATTCTTTATTCCTGTTCTTTCGGAAACAAATTTGTCAACCTGCTTGATGAAATGTTCCGGCTTGTTCTTGATTTGATTGATTAAGTCCTCAAAGTATCGGGTGTTTACCTTTGCTTTGCGGAAGCCTATAAGAGTGCGTTTGGTAATGCTTTTCGCCATCGGGGTTTTGCAGATGACAAATATGTTCTCTGCCACTACTTTATCCCATATTCTCTGTTCTTCCTCAATGTTTGTCACCGAAAACAGAGAGTTCTTTACCCGTGTACGATAAATGCTGTATGCCATGTAAAGAGGATACAAACCAGACTTGGAATTGATTTCAAGGATGTGGGAATCTTCAGTAAATACATTGGCTGTCACCTCGCCATGGTCAATAAAGCGAGGTTCGGACAAAGTGGTGTCATAACCTTTCTCATAGAAGTTGTATCCACCCAAACAATCGCCCAAATGCATATTCACTACGCGCCACGGGGTAAGTACGGTTTCCTTGTCGGGATTGCGGAACGTGCTGAAAATATCCGTGATACGTTCGATACGTTCCTCTACTCTGAGTTTGTCCGCTGCACGAGCCATAGCACGGATGCGCTTGCCTGCCGCACAGAATATTTCCGGGTCGTAGTACTTCTTGATGCTGTTAAACTTTTGCTTGGTCACGCCCTTGGGCATAAACTCCTCCCACGATTGCGGGTCAATGAGTGAGGCGAAGTTGTCAATGGTTATCTCTTGGTTTTCATCACTCAATTCCGCACCGTAGATAAGCAAAGGCATTCGGATGGAGATACCCCTAAGAATGGAAATAGCCGCCTCGCGATTGTTCTTCTTCTTTTTCAGTTCTTCAAGGCGTTTCTTCTCTTCTTCCGTCAAAGGTTGCTTGTCCTTGCCCCGCTTCTTGGATTTCTTCTCAAGGTCATCGAGTTCCTCGTACTGTTCATCCGTCAGCCCTTGGTTGTTGATGTCCACCTGATTGGTCTTGGGCATGGCTTTTGTCTGTCCGATAATCTTTTTCAGATCGTCAAATTCCTGCAATTCCAAGTCGTTCAGCTTCATCAACTCGTCATTATACAGGCTTCTGTCCTCAAAACCGTTGCGGACAACCCTTTCCACATAAACCCTCTTGAGCTGTTCCAACATCTTGGGTACATCGAACTGGCTCATCTTGGAGCCTTCGATGGAGATAATCGGACAGAAGTTCAGGAACTCACCCATAATCTTGCGGTCATTGCCACTGGTTTTTCCTGCCTTGGATGAAATCTTCGCTGTTTCGGCTATGACTTTCAAAGTCCTATCCGGTGCGAAATCAAACACATAACATTGTTCCTTGACACGTCCATTGATGGTGGCAGGTGTCTGCACACGGAAAATGGTCTGCATATAACTTGATGCAGCGGTATTATAAGAGCCGGACAACATGAACACGCCCGTCCATGCTTTGACACTTACACCAGTTGTCAATCGTCCGCAGGACAAGGTAATAGTACGTGTGGTAACCGGATCTTTGCCGATAGCTTCTTCCACTGCTGCCAGTGCGTCCTTGCTTTCTTCGTCCTCGTCACCATCTCCCGCCACATTCACCACCTTGAAATGCTGGAATACAGGATGTGATTGTAGTAAAGCACTCATGGCACGAGCCTCCTTCACACCCGGCAACATCCATAGCGTATGACGGAAGATGTTGCGGTATTCCTCGTTGGCAAACGGATAGCAACTGTCCTTGTCCTCCTTGGAGATAAGATTCAAAAATGCCTTCACATCCTTTTCATGAATAAAGTTTCCGGCTTCATTGACCCGAAAAAACTCACGGAAGTTGAAAGCCACATCTTCATCCACGAACTCATGGAGTAACCGTCCAAGGTCGTAGGTATAGATGTTCATCGTAGGTAGAGAGGCGTATGGATTCGGATCACCGAAATGGGTCAAATCCCATGAAGCCTTTGCCCGTTGCTCCATCACATAGTCCCAGGTATAAATCTCGTCCTCCTTGAAGTCATCCAACAGGTTGAACGGAGTGCCGGAAAGTCGCAGAATCTTTGTATTTGCTTTTGTCAGTTCCTGCATGACAGCCTTGCCGAGTTCCGTCTGTGTCCCTTCGTGCGCCTCGTCCACGATGATGCAATCCCAAGCGGTGGCAAACACTTCATTGTTCTTGTCGAAGTTGCCGCCCACAAGTTCAGAACCGCGCAAATCCTGCATGGAAGCGAAATACACATACCGGCATTTTCCCTGTTTGGCTCTCACTTCAAGTGAGGCATGGCTGTCACCGTTGTTCTTTGAGCCATACGCAAAGTCGGGACTATCATAGAATATCTTGCCGAAATCCTCGAACCAGCCGCTATCCACTACGGGGCGATGGGTAAGAATCAAAGTACGGCTGAAATCCATGTCTTTCACCACCTGCAAGGCTGACAGCGTCTTGCCGAAACGCATCTTGGCGTTCCAAAGCATCTGGTTACTTTTCTTGAATTGCTTCTTGGTCTTTTCAATGGCTTCCCGTTGTTCGGGACGGAACACAATCGGTGTTTGGTCGTGTGATATCTCGGCCGAAGACAATGATTCCCGTCCTTCCTTCACGGCCGTTATTGCCCGCTTAACGGTTTCAAGGTCAGTGATGAACCACTCATTGGCTTTGTTTTCGGTATCGAATATCTTTTTCTTGATGCCGGAACGTTCCAAAACGCTATGCACTTCCTTGTCGTTGAAAGAACACAAGCCTTTTCTGCTGTTGTATATGGTAAGTTCCGTATATAAGAGGTCGTATACGATACCTGCCGTCTGTGTGTATTGGTTGATGCGTTTCTTCGCGGACTCGTTGAGAGCCTTGCTGTTCGGAGCAAGACCGAAAACATTGTCATTGTCACAAGTGGCCTCGCCCACTTTCAGGCATCCCCTATGTGCGGCATCATTGATGCGGAACACATATATCAGTTTTAATTTTAGTGAAGATGTGAATTTCATACTGCACTATTTTATGAGGTCGATAAATCGGATTCGTTTTCCCATTTTTCCTGTTTTAGGGTCTTTGGCCCGCCAGTCCTTGATTTGGCAATAGATACCGTTGTGCCTGCGGATGTCATCTTTCTGACAGCCTTCGCATTGACTGACTTCTTCCCTTGTCCCGAACAAGTCGGCTACAACCGTCCGACGTTCACAGCAACTATTCGGCACGACACCTTTAAGCCCGTCCATCTGCCAGACGTTCCATGAAATGATGTAGGCGATATAATTGATGGATTTCAACAAGGGTCGCTTGCCGAACTTTTGTTGATAGTATTCGATAAAGGAGATAAGCATGGATTCACGGGCAATCAGCAAGTTATCGCCTTGCCATTCGTAAGCGTATATACTTTTGTACGCTTCCTGTGCCCACTCCAACCATTCGCCGGAAGTTTCCGTGTTTTCGCCAACTACCCGCAACTTACGGTCAAGCAAACCAATGCGTTCCTCAATAGGAATGGTCTCTCCGGTTGTGGTGTCATAGCGACTGACGATATAAGGGGCTTCCCCGCAGGTTATCTCCAGTCGGTTGTCACGTACATAATCTTTCCAAGTCTTACCTTCCAGAAATTGAATTTTCTCTGAGTTGGGTCTCCACCGATGACAGCCTTGTTTGTCGGTGTATTCCGTATTGAACACATCCTTTCTTCCAAACCATGCTTCATCGATCAGGTTGTTCTGCGCATTGCATATCCATGACGGAGTGAACACCTCTGCCATTTCTCGCGAACGTGCGGTTTGGGTGTCACGACTTTTGAGGATACGCGGCATGATGACACGCCCGTTATCTCCGGTAATAAGACAGGGAAGAATAGGCGAATCATATTGATACCCTTCGCCCAGATATTCATAATCGGAAGTCGCCCAAAAGATATTGCGTTGAATACCCTCCTTGCTCATGGTATGATCTTTGAGCAGGGTGTTCAGCAAGTCGGGCGAAAGCCTAAAGATACTATCTTCCAATATGTCAACTTCAACGGGCATTTTATTTCAAGTTTACGCCCGTCTCTTATAGAAATAAGGGAAAAAGGTTCTTCTCTTACCAAGAGACGGATGAGTTGCCTTATTCCATTGATATTGAGTTGTATTTTTTCCTCTTTATGGATAATTTCGCAAAACATCCGATATTCCTCGCAAAACAAAAGCATGGCAATAAGTAAGATTTTCAGCATTTTATATCCTAAAAATCATTATTTTGCGTAATTTTGCATTGTAATATCCGTCTCTTGGTAAGCGTTGGACTGATTCGCAAAACATTCACGACTTTACAGCAAATCCAGTATCTTCTTATTGGCTTTATCCACCACTGTAGTATCTAATGATGCAAGATAAATCTGCGTGGTATTCTCGGAATCATGCCCCATTCCTTCACTGATGACAGAGATAGGCACATTACGGCTCTTGGCAACACTTGCCCATGAATGTCGTCCGACATACATTGTCAAGGGTATCGGCAAATCCAGCTGCTTCCCGATTTTCTTCAGCAAATGGTTCACCAGATGAAGTTCGTTGGTATATTGTTTCCGATAATCTGTGTCCCGTTGTGTAATAATGGGTAAAAGATACTCTGTTTCGTTTATCGGATATTTGTCAAGAATCCCTTGCATACACTTTTCCCATTTAATGAATAGTTGTTGTCCTGTTTTGCGTCTGCGATAAGAAAGAATCCCGTTCTGCAAATCCTTCTTCTTCAAATAAGCCATATCAATGAACGACATTCCTCTTGTATAGAAACAGAACAGGAACATATCACGCGCATAATCAAGATTGGGCTTCAACGACAAGTCTAATCCTTTGATGCGTTTAAGGTCGTTGAGCGATATGGCTCGCTTCATGGTTTTCTCCACTCCTGTATAAACGGACTTGAACGGATGCCGTTGCTCGGTCAATCCGTCTTCCACCGCACGGTTATAAACCGCTTTCAGGATACGCATATAAAAGGATATGGTATTGGGCGTATTTCCCCTGCCTTTCAAATAAGCCTCGTACTCAGCAAACAAATCTGCATTAAGCTGGTCAAACAAGACCTCCTTGTCATTCATAAAACCGCTGAAACGCCTGAGAGCGGCAGTGTAGGTTTCCGAAGTACGTATCTTCCCCAAGCGTTTCAGCCTTGCTATCTGCTGGCTGATGTAAGCGTTGAACGATAATTCTTGCCTGTTGTCGTGAAAGCGCATGACTATATCATCCGTCACAAATGTGCCGGACTGGGATAACGCATGTATAATCTTGTTCAGCCTGTCCTTGTCCCACTTGATGCGTGAACCGATTGAAAGTAGATAGTTGTTCCGCTCTTGTCCTGTTGATATATGATGTAAGACAACCGTTTCGGAATGGCAGTCCCATTCCGAAACGAAAAGTTTATACTCGGTGTTTATCTGTCTGACCACACGGTTGTGGATGACCTGATAGTAGAGTGTACCCTCCCTGCCGTTCACGGTGGAGGGACGAAACTTGACCTTTACCGATGCCATATCAATCGGATTTTGATTTGATACTCTCCTGCATCAGGCTGTCGGAAACCGCTTTCAGGGATGTTTCATACCCATCAGCCTGCTTCCGTATCCACTCAATGGCCTTCTCGTCTCGGTGGATGTCAAACACCTTGTTCAACCAAAGCAAATCATTGGCATCACATCCACCCCAAGAGCGGATAGCACGGAACCTCAACGCATCATCGGAATACTTCCTATTGGACTGCCATTGCGAGATATTGCCCCACAGGGATAAGACACATGCCACACCCAATCCCACAACGAAAGAAAAAACCTTGCTTGACTTGATGTCAAAACTATGCCGGTGGATATGCTCCTGCGGTTGTGGCTCTTGTTGCACATCTTGTTCATCCTGCGACTTCTTGATTGTATCAAGGTGATGCAGTATCAGGGTGGAAATCTGTGCGTAAGCCTTCCAGTGCTTATCCAACAAGCCCTTAATTTCTCCAGACTGAGCTTTTGCCGTTTCCCCAATAGCCTCCTTAATTGGAGATAAATCCGGTTCATTATTTTCTATTTGTGGTTGTTGTCCTGCCACCTTGGGCAATGCTTCCAGCTTGCCATTTATGCCTTTTAAGGCGGTCTTGATTTCCTCAAAGAGGATGAATACATTGTTGTCTGCCATGATTACCAGTTGATTTTACGTTGTTTCTTCTTTTTCTTGTTTTTCAGATATGGGTCGTATGGCTGTTGTTCCTCCGGCATATTGCTTGGAGAAAACAAGCCTAATGAGCCATTGATAAGTTCGCCGCCGACACTTGAAATCGGGCTTATTTCTTCCCGATTAGTCTGCGGTTGCGGTTGTATCTGCCGTTCCTCGTAATTGTTACGGTTCAATACCGCATCAATCTTGGAGTAACTGAATTGCCTGTCCACCTTTGAACCATTGAAACGATAGCCGTTCATCGTAAAGACTATGCCTTGAATCTCATCCGTCTGTCCCTTATATTTGAACTGCACATCTACACCTTGCCGTTTTAATCTTTCAAGCAGGGTTTTCCAGTCCCGACATCTGCCGACTTCCGTCTTCAAGATTTGGTATAGCTCATACCTCGTCTTGTCAGGCTCACGCAATCGGTCTGTCTTCACCTGCTCCTTACCATTGGCAAAATGAAGTCCGTATTTCTTGGTCAGTTCCTTGCAAATACGCTCGCTACGAAAACGGTCGTTCCTGTCGGATATGGTCTTACCGTTATTGTCGATGCGGTTGAAAGCGATATGCACGTGCGGATGCTCTTTGTCAAAGTGCCGCCCGATGATGTACTGCGTATCCTTGATACCCATGCGTTCCATATATTCCCGGGCAATCTGCGTCATGACCACATTGTTCAGTCGTGGCGCATCTTCCTTTGAGAAGCTCAAAGCGATATGCCCGACAGCCTTTGTCACTCTCGGATTCATTTGTGCCTGCCCGATAAATCCTTGTGCTATCGTGTCATTATTTTCCAGAAATAAGCCGTCTGAATCTATGATTTGAGTACCTTTCTCATCGTTCAGAATGTAATAAACTACACCCTTGAAGTCCGAGCCTTTCATAATTTTTGCTATCATAGGCGTATCCGATTTACAAGATTGTCTATCTCAATCATCAGTGTGCGGCAGGGAATAAACACGGAGGCGTACCCTTCCGCATTCGCTTTCCGTGCCAGTTGGTTCAAGTTGTTCGCCATACCGCAGAGTTTGCGGATAAGGTCGCCATGCTCTTTCGAGAGCCGTTCCTTTACACCGCCCTCTGTGATGCAACCCCGAATGAACTCGCTGGCAGAAACACCTGCTGACTTTGCTTTGGATTTCAACAGATAGTAATCCTCTGTTGCCATCTTCACCGTGACACGGTATTTCAGTTTCTCCGTGGCTTCTTTAACGGGACGACCTCCCTTGTTGGCTCGCTCTCGTTTATTGCCTTTTACATTGTTCTTTCTTTTTCCGTTGTCCATAAACATCTGTTTTTTTGTTTAATCACTGATTATAATAATTGTACATAAGATAGATCAACGGGATGTGGCTTCCCTGCGAGTTTTGGAGCGGGGCAAGTGGTTTCGGTCTGCCCGAAACATAAACTTGCCCCTCCAAACTTCGTTACAAGTGATTTAGAGCATCTCTGAAAGATGCCCTGAAGACACCCGTTGGTTTTGTCTTAATTCCTACAATTTACGCCATTGGTCAATGTCGTTCTCGTAGGATAATAGGTGTTGCCGTGCGAGGTTCTCAATAAGCCCCGATACACTCATGCCACGTCCACCGAGGCGGCGCACAATCTCGTCCAGCCTGTCACGTACCTCCCCACTGACGAACACGGGCTTGCGGTCGGCAATCTTGGGCACTCGCAGATAGGTGGCACGGTATTCGTCCAATGACAGCCTGCGCTGTTTGCTGCTGATACGTCTGGCGACAGTTCGTTCCACGGTAACGTTATCCGCCTCTGTTTCTCTTGCCTCATTGTCTGACCCTGCGCTTGTTTCCGGCTCAGTTACCTGTTCTGCGGATGTGTCCGGCTCATCCAATATAGGAAAGAGATTGCCTGCTTCCACAACAGGTTCTTGTTCTGCTACGGAAAAACTGTCTTCCTGTTTGTGTTCGGGCATGGAAGGCATATAGTCTTCCAACTTGAAGTTCTTGAACGCTTCATCGTTCTCAATGTTTTTGAATTTCTTGCTCATTGTTGTTTCTTTTTAAAGTGAATACTTGTTGGTCTGTATGCGCATAGTTGACCGTTTGTCGGGAGCAAAGTAAGAGGCTTTAGTTCAGTCAGTCAAGGACTTGGATTCTGTTAGGCAATTTTGTGTAGTTTTGCCTTATGGCGGTATGAACAATGGTGTAGACTTCTTCGATTTGCCGGATATGAATCACAGGAAGAACAAATATGTATTTACGGGTAGATTTGAATTAAGTCCTTATTTTGTTCTTGGCATTCTGCTAAAATCCCCAATTAAGATGATAACGATAAACAGCACCCCAGACAACCTATGCCATACCGGTGCCACATGCTTCCACTTTTAGAAAATCCATTGTCGGATAACGAATTATATATTCCTTTGCGGCAAAAGAAACAATAACAGCAAAGAATAACGTATATGGAAATCGTATCTATCGAAAGAAAAACATTTGAGGCGATGGTCGCCAAGTTCGACCGCTTCGTTCACCGTATGGAAGCAATCTGCCAGCGGCACGGCGAAAAGAGAATAAGTGAGTGGATGGACAATCAGGACGTGTGCCGGATGCTGAACATCAGTCCCCGCACGTTGCAGACTCTGCGGGACAACGGTACGCTGGCCTACTCGCAGATAAACCACAAGACGTACTACCGTCCCGAAGACGTGCAGCGTATCATCTCTGTTGTGGAGGACAGGCGAAAAGAAGCAAAGTTCAAGGGAAGGACGATATAAACTTGATGAAATAAATGAAGTAAACTAACAATACCCACTAAATCCAAAATAACATGAATGAACTGATTAACAAGGACAGCGAGTGGATAATCCACTTCATGGGCAGCCTTGACCGTCTGTTGGACAACTACGAGCGCCTGACTGCCAACTACCGCCCGACATTGGGTGGAGAACGTTTCTTCACAGACAAAGAGGTATCGGCACGGTTGAAAGTGAGCCGAAGAACACTTCAAGATTACCGCAATGAAGGACGGATAGCCTATATCCAATTAGGCGGTAAAATCCTCTATCGTGAATCCGACATAGAAAAGATGTTGAATGACGGCTACCGCTCCGCCTATCGGCTGACAGGCACATGATTTTTTTGAAGGAGCACAGTTTGCCGTCTGTCCTATGATTGCGCCAGCAACGGACTTTCGGCAAAAAGAAAAAGGAGCGGCTTACGGATGAAGCGTCAAAATCCTGCTTCGTCTGTAAGTCGTTCCTTTTTTCCTATCTTCTGATTTTCCGTCAGTCGCTTGTTTCCGTTGCCGGATGCCCCCAATGCATATGGCTGGCAGGGGCAAGATTTTCGGGCTGAATACGCTCCGCAGGAGGAAGATTCTGCCCGAAACGGCTTTGCCGCCTGACCTTTCCACTGCCATCAGTGCCATGCGCTACCTTTGCATCCGTGCATCGGGAACAGGTGACTGATGGGATGAACCTCAACTATACCATAGGTTGCTTCCTCTGCCACAGGATACAAACAATGTTATTGAGTTCTCTTTCTTGGTGGCGTAGATTTCATTTATCACAAACCGTCTGAACAAGATACTTTCTCTACTGCATATCCTGAATGCAATGGCTATAACCATTTCAAGATTATAAACATCATAACTGATACCATCTGGTTGCTTGATATATTTTATCGTATCACATTCGTTTAACTCCTTATTCCTATATATAGCATGAATCGCTTTACGGATGTCACAAGAGAATACTCCAAACAGGTCGGCGATTTCGAATTGTGTCATCCATACGGGTGCGGTCGGAATAGTGACCATACCCGCTTCACTGATTGTGATTATACCTCTATCCATAATATATTGTATTGACATTGTTTAGTTACTTTTGTTTGTCTTTTCGCCGGTAGATTGTTTCTTCCGGCGTTCCATCAGTTTGTCCATATCCTTTGCGATTTTGTCATCGGTTATACGTGCATATCCCTGTGTCGTCCGAATATTGGAGTGCCCCATCATCTTGGAGATACTCTCTATCGGTATATCCGCTGAAATAAGGAAAGTTCCGAAACTATGTCGGCTTTGGTGGTAGGACAAGTTATCCTCTTTGCCTATGATTACACCTAACTCATGAATTTCAAACCACAAGGCGTCACGGTTAGGAAGCGGAAATACGGGCTGTTCGTCATTGACCGTGTTGTACAGCGACAATATCTGTTCCGCTATGGGATGCAGGGGTATGAACGCTTCCACCTTTGTCTTCTTGCGGTTGATACGGATATACCGTCTGCCCTCCGCATTCATCCCGATGTGGTGGGGATGCAACAATTGTATATCCACATACGCCAATCCCGTCAGGCAGGAGAATATGAAAGCCCGTCTCGCCAACTCCAGCCTGTTGTCATACATCGGAGTGGAAAGTATCTTCTTGAACTCATCGCGGCTGATGTATCTGTGCTTTGCCTCCGGTTTGGTTTCATATTCCAACTCCTCACAGGGATTCACTCGGATTATCTCCTTATCGACTGCCAGATACAACAGGCGGTTCAACCATCGCAGACAATGGTTGGTCTGAGATGCCCCGAAGTTCTTGCATCTTTTCAGATATGCCTTATAAGATTTGCCGAAGTCCTCTGTAACTTCTTCAAAACAGATGTCCTTTTTACCCGATGACACAATATAGTCTGTCAGGTACTTCTGGTAATACATTGAACTTCGATAGGAGGAGGTTGAATCTATTTCCTCGGAGTGTTTCTTTAACCGCTCCCGTTCCCATTCTCCCATTTGCAGGAGGGTAGTCGGATGAATGTTGTTTTGGGTGATGTGGCTCTTCAACATCTCTGCACTGACTACACCTTGCGATTTCAGTATTTCCTCGTATGCTTCTGAAATGATCCGGAGATATTCCTGCAAGCGGTTGTTTTCCCTTGTGGACTTTATCTCTTTCTTCTTGCCATTCCAATCTTCGGGACGGCAATAGATACTTGTGCTTATGACCGTCTGTTTCCCGTCAATGGTTATGCGGCAGAGAACGGCGGTCGTACCGTCAGCCTTTACCTTGCTGCGGTTGATATATGGTAACAGTGAAAATGTACTTCGCATATCGTTTGCCGTATTAAAGGGTAAGTTTGAAATCCTCGGTAGCTTTGATGAACCTTTCCATGTCCTCAAAGAGTTTTTTCGGACTGACACGGGCGTACACCTGAGTGGTGGAAATATCGGAATGCCCCAACATCCTACTGATGGTCTCAATCGGCACACCAGCTTCAAGCGTAATCAGCGAGGCGAAACTATGCCGCGCCTGATGGTAGCACAGGTCATCCTTGATGCCTGCCAGTGCCGCCAACGCTTTCATGTGCCTTCTAAGATTGGGCCAGCGAAGTAAAGGAAACAAGGTTTCTCTGTCCTCACTGCTATACTTATTGATAAGCGCAATTGCTTCGGGCAATAGTTTTACACTAGCACGGAGTTCGTTTTTCTTTCTGCGGTATTTCAACCATAACGCCCCTGTCCCCGTCTGTCTGCAAATTAGCTGGGTAATCGAAACGACATCCGCATAAGATACACCTGTATAACATCCGAAGAGAAACATATCCCTTGCCAGCATATGGGATTTGCGGTATGCAGGTATTTCCACGTCACGGATTTTCTCGAACGATTCACGGCTCAATGCCCGTGGAGTCGTTTCCGTTTTCTTCGGCAGGGTGAAATGTTGGAAGTGGATTTTATCGGCATATCCCTCTTTATAAGCTAGACGGCAAATCTTCTTAAGTATGGCAAGATAATGTCTGGCAGTATCGATTGCCTGTCCTTTATCTTCCGTGACAAATGTCTGATAGTCGTGGATGAACTGTTCCGTAAGCTGCCCAAATGCTAAATCCTTGACCTTGTACTGATGCTTGATGAACTCTCCGAGTGCCAGCCGCATATAGTGATAGCCGGGATAAGTACTTTTGGCACGATCAATACCGATACGTACCTTGATGTCATCACAGACAACATCGGTCATTTTCATGAGGGTCATCTGCGTTTCCATGCTGCCTTGGAAAAGGTCTTTCACATCGGTGGCATCGAAATCCATCTTGCGCTCCACAAGATTGTCAAATGCCGTGTTCACCGCCAGCAGCAACTTGTCAATCTTGGCGTTGGTCTCCACCGCCTCGCGGCTCTTGCCGTTCAGACGGCTCTCACGGGGATTCCACAATTCGGGTGTGCAGGACAGCTTGCATCCGAACTGCGCCACCGTGCGGTTCACTGTAATTCTTCCCATTATCGGGGCTTTGCCCGACTTGTCCAGTCCGCTCTTTTTGAGGTAGAGCAGCACCTTGAATTTTTCTACTTTCATACGCTTATATTTTTAGGTGCAAAGTTACTTGCCATATAAGCGTTCCTTGATAAGCAAAATGCTGAATACGAGTGCAAAGAAAACGGTGAGGATTTCTTTTCATTGCTTTCCGTTACCTGTTCTCGTTCCGGTAACTGCCCGGCTAACGGTCTGGTAACTGAACAACCTCAATATTACGTTGTCATTTGCATTTTCTCAATTTGGCAAAATACTGAAACCATGCTCATTTCAAACGGTTTACGTTTAATCTTCTTATCTCTGCTTTTCCTTGCGTAGCCTATCACTTTCCACGGACTCCGGCACACGTTCGCCACGACCACCACGCTGTCAAAGGGCGTACCCATTGAAACGGTGTCCAAGATGTTGGGACACACAAATATAGAAACTACGCAAATTTACGCCCGCATCACCAACAGCAAGATAGGCAGCGATATGCAGGGGCTTGACAAGAAGTTTGTCGGCATCGAGAAAATTTACAAGGAAGTAGCCATGTAACATGGCTGCTATTTCCCGAACAACAAGTATCACCTTTCAATAAATAAATGCGTTATGGCTAAGCAATCTAAAATAGAATACAGTAAAGAATACCTCACAAGCGAGGAACTGGCAGCGATTTCAAAAGTGAAACTGCCCCTGTCCCGGCAGCGTAAAGCCCGTGACATTTTCCTGTTCTCGTGCTACACGGGAATGGCATACAGTGACATAAACAGGCTTAGGAAAGAAAATATCTTGGCACATTCCCGTGAAAAACGTTTTCTGCGCTTTCATGTGTCTAAAAGTACCTTGCTATACTCGTTTCCACTGCTTGATGCGCCTTACGATATTTTGAAGAAATACCGGGGGCTTCAAGAAAACGGGGAGCTTCTGCCCGTTTTACCACTCCCGGCGATAAATTACGATGTACAAAACGTTTGTGCCGCCGCTGGCATAAAAAAATCCGTTACCTTATCTTGCGCCCGCAAGACATTTGCCTTTGTTGTCGCTCCTGAAAACGGCATTACCGCCAGTATGCTAACGGGGATTTACAATGAATACAATCGGTAACAAAACAGGTAACGATTTCGGTAACTAAATACCGCATAACAATCTATATCCAAGCATTTTACATTCTTCCACCTTGCGGGCAGTCCACCGACTACCCGCATTTTTTATATCCCTTTCCCACTGGCACATTCCCCGAAACGCCAGCCGTGCGTGGCATGGCTGACTGTATTTCGTGGAAAGAGCCGTTGGAAACCCGCACAAGCGTCTTGCAAGCAAGCTCACAACACCCTTGCCTTTCCCGCCCGCATGGAATGTTCCCTAAAAGACGAAAGAGAACAGGCACTTTTCCCCTGTTTCCCTAAATGTAAATCTTCCTCTTACGCAGTCCCCCTAGCCGGGACAGTCGTTTTAATCATTTCAATAGGCAAAGGTAGTTACGTGTTCTTCACGATTTTGCAAGGTCGAGCCGTTCCGGTTTGGCGAAAAAATCTTCCCTGCCTTGCGAGGTATTTTTTGCCC
>ENA-OPZZ01000773-OPZZ01000773.1-human-gut-metagenome-genome-assembly--contig:-NODE-773-length-23263-cov-4.538728_pt1 | contig 23263 bp, 25 predicted proteins | sample MGYA00242487_ERZ504511 | MGnify/ENA primary metagenome ERZ504511 (study PRJEB26092, sample SAMD00036241) | human gut metagenome | host: Homo sapiens | study: EMG produced TPA metagenomics assembly of... | reverse complement strand
ACACTGTCCACATCCGATACAGTCTCTCACCGGCTGACTGCCGATCTGAAAGATCTCATACTCGATGCCCTGTCTTTCCAGTTCCTTTCCTACTTCCAGAAGAGACTGGTATGTATTGCCTTCTTTTGGCTACCCGTTGTTTTTGTCCACCGGAGAGCTGATCCGGCATATGATGTTCCAGTCCGCCAAGCTGAAATCCTGTAATATATTCCCTGACTTTTTTCGGATCCGGCTTTCTCCTCATCCCTGCCTGAATATTCTGTACCACATTCATTGTAGGAAACAATGCGTAATCCTGAAACATATATCCGACTTTTCGTTTCTGCGGTGGCAGATTAATCCGTTTTGCCGAATCAAAGAGTACCCTGTCATTCAAAACGATTCTTCCCTCATCCGGCCGTTCGATACCTGCAATACATTTTAACGTCATACTTTTTCCGCATCCGGAAGCTCCCAGAATAGCAAATATGCCTCCATCCATGGAAAAATCCACATCCAGCAGAAAATTCCCCAGTTTCTTTTTTATCCTTACCTGCAGCATATCCGCCCTCCTTACCACCGTTTTTTATGTTTATTATCACCGGATCCAAGCAGGTTCATCACCAGCACCACAAAAAAAGCAATCAGCATGATCACAACGACCCAGAAACCTGCTGTCCCATAGTCGCCATCCTGGATAACCATGGCGATCTTCTGAGAGATCGTCCCTGTCTTTCCCGGGATATTTCCCGCCAGCATGGAAGTTGCCCCATACTCACCCATAGCCCTGGCAAATGTCAGAATCGTTCCTGAAAGAATACCCGGTCCGGCAGATGGAATCACTACTTTCCAGAAAATCTTTATTTCCGACATACCAAGCGTTCTTGCTGCATAAACCAGGTTGGCATCCACCTGTTCAAAAGCAGCTCTGGCATTCCGGTACATCAGTGGAAAAGCAATTACCGTTGCCGCCAGAATACAGCCAAGCCAGGTCTGTACCACCTTGATTCCAAAATTTCCATACAATGCAGCACCAAACGGCCGCCGCACACTGAAGATCAGAAGCAGGAAAAATCCGGCCACTGTGGGAGGAAGTACCATCGGAAGGGTCAGAATCCCGTCCATCACCGCTTTTGTCTTCGGACCTGCTTTTACCACCTGTCTTGCCGCATAGATTCCTCCAAAAAAAGAAAGAATGGTAGCCACCACTCCAGTCTTTAATGAGATCAGCAGAGGACTCCAGTCAAGCCCCTTCATAAATTCCATCATCTGTTCCATTCGTGTCTCCATTCTTATCTTTCCCCCGCCGGAACATCCTGTTACGGCGCGAAATATGTATTTTTATTATGTTATTTTCGAAAAGTCTGATTAGTTCTCTACATCTGTATCAAAGTAGTATTTCCGGAAAATGGTCTTTGCATCATCGGTAATCAGAAAATCTATGAATTCTTTGGCTGTTGTGGATTCCAGTTCTTCTGCTTCCGGATTCTGTACCTGTGCCACCGGATAGATCACATCTCCGGTCAGATCATACGGAATGACCTGCAGGATCTCCAGACGATCCTCCAGTCCATAAGTATCGGAATAGTATACCGTTCCTACCTCATTGGAGCCTTCTGCTACTGCGGAAGTAACCGCACCAACATTGGCACACTCATTGATCTCCACACCGCCCAGTGCTTCTGAAACAGTAGCTGTCGGAATAGTAGATACATCGTCAGCTTTTTCCAGAATTCCTGCATTTACCAGTGCCTGACGGGTGTATTTTCCAACCGGCACCGAACCATCTGCCAGTGCGATACTGCTGGCTTTGTTCAGATCCTCCAGACTGGTTACTTCTGTGTTACTTTCTTTATAAGTTACCAGACACACCTGGTTATTTACTACATTATGACGGGTACCGTCCACAACCAGACCATCTGTCTCATCCAGCTGATTCATCTGTTTTACCGCTGCTGAGAAAAACACATCGCAGGCTGCACCTTCTTCGATCTGTGTCAGCAGCGTTCCTGAACTGTCATAACTTCCCTGTACATTTACATTTGGATGAGTCTCCTGAAACTTTGTAATCAGTTCTTCCATTACCTGATTCAGACTCTTGGCAGCAAATACTGTAATCGTAGTTTCTTCGCCTGCATCGTCTGCTGTTGTATCATCGCTCTCATCAGCTGCTGCTTCTGCAGTTGCTTCTGTCTGTGTCTCTTCTTTTGTTGTATCCGCTGCACTGTTGTTCTTAGAGCCGCATCCTGCGAACAGAGTCACTACCATAGCTGTTGCAAGTAACATACTTACACTTTTTTTCTTCATTATTTTTTTCTCTTCATTCCTGTTTTGTCTGCGCGGACCTGTATCAACTGTGCTGCGATGCTGATTGCGATCTCTGCCGGTGTTTCACTTCCGATTTCGATTCCGATAGGTGCATACACCTGATCCAGTTCTTCCTCTGTGAAGCCTTCGCTTAACAGTTTTTCTCTGACGTACCGGGTTTTTCTTTTACTTCCCACTACGCCTATATAAGAAGCAGGTGTCCGCAAGGCAAACCGTTCCACATCGGCATCACAGCGATGCCCTCTCGTGACTACCACCAGATAGTCTTCCGGTTTTACTTCCAGAATCTGCGAAAGTGCTGTAAAGTCTACGGTCTTTGTCTCCTGAACTCCCGGAAACAAAGCGTGATCTGTATATTCTTCCCGATCATCCAGGACCATACACCAGAATCCCAGATGACTGAGCACCGGAACCAGCTCCTGAGCCAGATGACCACCTCCAAAAATGTAAACCCTTCCATCGTAACAGAATTCTTCTGCGTAAATCTTCTGTCCGTTTTCCTCCAGAATCCTGCAGTGTCCTCTTCCTTCTGTGATCTCTCTTCGGATCCGGGGCGTTCCTTCAGAAAATGGAAGAACCAGCCAGTAAGGTTTTCCCTCATCTGCTGCCGCCAGTGCTTCTTTTAAAAATTCTCCGACGCCCGGATCCTGTGCGCAGGCACTGTAAAACAGTACTTTTACTCTGCCCCCACAGACCATGCCCAGTTCGCTGTTTTCTCCGGTTCCCAGATCAAAGTTTTCCACATAATGGGCAGCTGTTCCTGCCAGTTCCATGGCTTTTTTTACTGCCTGATATTCCAGGTTGCCGCCTCCGATCGTTCCGTAGATTCTTCCGTTTTTAGCGACTACCATATAAGCCCCTGTCGTTCGCGGAACAGAACCATTTCCTTCTACAATAGTAACCAGAACCGTATCTGTCTTCTGATTCCATCGATCCAGTAACAACTGATATAATTTTTTCATTGATTGTGTTTCCTTTTATGTGAATTTTCTGCTATTCTATTCTTTCCAATAGGTCACCTTTTCGGATCGTACCACCATGTAACACAATGGCAAATACACCTTCTCTGGGCATGATGCATTCCCCCATCCGTTTATAAATCTCACAGTGGCTGTGACATTCTTTCCCGATCTGGGTCATCTCCAGAACGGCTTCTCCACATTGAAAACGGGTTCCCACCGCAAGGTTGCGAAAATCATATCCGCTGACGATCAGGTTTTCCCCAAAGGCACCAAGTTCGATATCAGCACCCTTTTTCCGAAATTCTTCGATTTTTTCATAAGATAACAGGCTGACCTGTCTGTGCCAGTGTCCCGCATGAGCGTCTCCCTGAATCCCCCAGTCCTTTGCCAGAATGGCCTCTTCGATTTCATGTTTCGCTGTACCACGTTTTTCACTGATACAGATTCCTTTAATTACTCCCAAAACTGTTCCTTTCTATTGTGTCTACTCTATCCACCAATTTTTACCATTTCATGTGTCTCTGTCATCTCTGCCGGATGTTCAAAGCAGTGTGCCGCCGGTTTTCGGAAAATCGTCTGCTCCATGATCGTTCGCAGATTTTCCTTCTCTCCTTCGCGGAGTACCCGGCGGAGATCCTCACCCTCATCATAGCACAGACACAGTTTCAGATACCCTTCTGCCGTCAGTCGGACCCGGTTACAGGTATCACAGAATTTTCCGTGTATGGCACTGATAAACCCAACCGGAACTTTCAGATCTGAAAACTGATAATACACCGCCGGCCCACTGCCCATCCGGGAAAGTTCTTCCCGATTGGTCATACATTCTGCTTTTCCACAGACTGCCTCCAGTGTCTCCCTCAGTTCTTCATTACTTCTCCCCACGTATTTTTTGCCATATCCGACTGGCATCATTTCAATAAAACGAAGGGGCAGGTTTTCTTCCTGTGCATAACGCACCAGTGGAATCGGATCCAGTTCTTTTCTATTCACTGCATTCAGCTTTACCGGCAATCCGGCAGTCTTCGCCGCCCGGATTCCTGCCAGGACTTCCTGCAGTTCCCGTTTTCCGGTAATCTTATAGAATTCTTCCGGATCCAGTGTGTCCAGGCTGATATTCACGCCGTCCACACCGGCTTCTTTTAACTGTTTCCCATAATTTCCAAGCAAAACACCATTGGTCGTCATAGTGATAGTCTCTACCCCGGGAATCTCCCTGATTCCACGGATCAGATCTACACAGCCTTTTCGCACCAGCGGTTCCCCGCCCGTAATACGGATGTGCGTGATACCAAGGCTTACGCCTGCTCTCACGATCTCCCAGATTTCCTCAAAAGTCAGGATGTTTTTCATTCCTACATCCTGAACGCCTTCCGGCATACAGTAGCAGCATCGCAGATTGCAACGATCCGTAACGGATATACGCAGATAATTGATCACTCTTCCATACCGATCCAGCATCTTCCTGTTACCACCCTTTTCCAAAACCACAGTTTGGGTAAGTACAGACCGGACAGTTCAGGCACAGACCGCCCTCTCCCAACGCTGCCAGTTCCTCTGCTGTGATCTCATCATCCGCCAGCAGACGGGGCAGTGCCAGATCAAAAATCGTCCGTTTTGCATACATCACACACCCCGGAAGTCCTACGATCGGGATCTCTTCCCGGTAATAAGCCAACAGGAACATGGCTCCCGGAAGTACCGGTGCACCATAAGAAACCATCCTCGCCCCCGTATTTTTTATGGCCAGAGGTGTTTTATCATCCGGATCCACACTCATACCGCCGGTACAAAGTACCAGCTCAGCCCCCTGTTCGATTGCCTGCAGACAGCCTTTGGTGATTGCTTCATGATCATCATCATATACTTCATGAAAAATCATTTCACAGTTATATTCTTTCAGTTTTTCAACCAGTACCGGAGTAAATTTGTCCTCGATTCTTCCATGGTATACTTCACTTCCTGTTGTCAGAATCGCCACTTTTTTCCTGTGTAGCGGTTTCAATGTCAGAATCGGACCATCCTGACAGACTGCTTTTGCGCGCTCCATCTTCTCTTTTTCTATAACCAGTGGAATAATCCTGGTACCTGCAAGCTTATCTCCTTCTTTGACACAGGTATTGCCGTGGCGGGTTGCGATCATCATTTCTCCAAGCCCGTTGACTTTTTTCAGTTTTTCCCGGTCTACTTTCAACAGTCCGTCACAGTCAGCGATCACCTCAATTTTCCCTTCTTTGACCTCTGAAGGATGCATATGTTCATTTCTGCACATTGCATACAGAATCTGTGCCGCCTCATTTTCATGAAGCATATGCTCATCTTTTTCCCAGATATAAATATGTTCTTTTCCAACACTCAAAAGTACCGGTATATCCTCCTCGGTAATGATATGACCTTTCCGGAATACTGCATCTTTCGTCACCCCGGGAATAATCTGTGTGATATCATGACACAGAACCTGCCCGATCGCGTCTTCTGTCTTCATTAATTTCATGCGTGTTCTCCTCTACCTACTCCACTGCTTCACAGATCACTTCAAGCACGCTTCCTGCGATACAGCGGGCTTTGTCTGAAATCGTAAAACAGTTTGCCAGTTCTTCTTTTCTCGGATCAATATCTGCGATCTTAAATCCCTTTGTCACCGGATAATCATCGCGGATCAGACCACGGAGAAGTCCGTCAATGGTTGCTGATACCTCTGTCAATCCGTCTTCTCCCTCTATCACAGCCAGAACCTGCCCGGCTTCCACGATATCTCCGATTTTACTTCTGTTTTTCATTCTTCCTGCTGCCGGCGCATGAATGACACGTTCTGCACCGTAGCCGCCGATGATTCCAGGAATCCCGGTGTTCGGATATGCACTTCCCTGACGGATAATCCTTCCAAGATTATGCCCACGTTTCGTCTCGATCACCACATCCACATCTTCACCCGCACAAAATCCAGGACCAAGTCCGATCGTAAGCGGTGCCATATCTTTTGTTGTTCCGAGATTTTTCTTTGCAAGGATCGCATCCACCATAACCTTCGGTTTCAGTAACCAGATACTTTCTCCCTTCGGATCCACCAGAACCGGAACTTTTCCTTCCTCCCAGACCTGACGCATCTGCTCCACGCTTTCGATCCGGACAGCCTCTACATTCTCCACACAGATGCTTCCACTGTACACAGCTTCACTCAGTGCCACCTGTCTTCGGATCGCTGCCGGGTGATCTGTTTCCAGAACCAGCAGATGAAATCCGCTTTTTTTCAGTCGATGAATCGTCCCAGTCGCCAGATCCCCCGCTCCCCGGACAATGATCAGATCACTCTTTTTCATCCGTAATTCCTTTCTTTTTCGTTATTCTCGTTCGAGAATAACGCTTACATAAATATAACTTTACAATACTTATGTGTATTTGTCAATTCTGTACACTTTTTTCCCATACCTGTTACTGTTCACTCTGTTCCCGGTAACACGTTACGCATAGTAACCCATATATATTCCAGCGCGTACTTTCTCTGTCTATGTTTCAAACCATCTCATAAAAGATTCTCCGGCGCTCCGATTCAGTTCCGCCATAAACATTTCATATCGCTGCAGAAAATCCTTTCCTTTCTCGGTAAGCATGGTCCGGCCGCCTCTGCTTCCGCCCCGGCTTCCTTCCATCAGAGGAAACCCCAGATCTTCTTCCGCGTGCTTCATAATACGCCATCCCTTGGAATACGCCATCCCCATGCACCGACAGGCCTCGGAGAGCGACCCTGTTTCTTCCACATGGTGCATCAACTCCGCCACTCCCGGACCAAAAGCTCCTTCTTTTCGAAACACCCGCACCTTCATATGATAATGCAGCTTATTTTCTTCCATTTTTCTCCTTGTCCACCATACATTCCTGTATTTTCCTGAATTATTAAATTTATATCAACTGTTCAGCAGTCACTGTCCTGCGAGGTGAAGGAACCGAACAGCTGCCGTTCAGGTTTTTCTACAATTCCAGTATATACTCCCCTTCCCAGTGACAGCCTGCTTTCTCCAGTGCCGTAAGAATCTCGTCTCTTGCCTCCGGCACTGCCTTCCAGGAAAGGCCACAACCTGCTGTAATTTCCCTTGGAATCGGGATCAGACGTCCCGGCAGGTTCTGTTCCATGGCAAATTTTTCTGCTGCCATCGCCTGCGTCGTACTCTCAAAAGTCAAAATCCATGTTTTCTTTTTCATTCTCATTTTCCTGACAACTCCCACAAAGCCTCTGCCGTTCGATCCACTTCTTTCGCCGTATTCCAGTGTGACACAGAGATTCTCACAGCCCCCTGTTCTTTTGTTCCCAGCGTCTGGTGCATCAGCGGAGCGCAATGCGCCCCCGCCCGGACAGCAATTCCATGTTCCTCATACAGCCAGTCCGCAACATACGCAGAATCTTCTTCTCCTATATTAAAAGAAAGAATTCCCACACGCCGGTTTCCGTCCGGATCACCGTAAAAACGAATCCCGGGAATCTCCCTGATCTGTTCTTCCAGCCGTCTTAACAATTGCCGCTCCCGCTGCAAAATCTCCTTTGTTCCTTTTTTCTTCAGATAATCCAGCGCACCACCAAGTCCTGCGATTCCATGGACATTCATAGTTCCGGCTTCCAAATGCTCCGGCATCGCTTTCGGATGTTCCCGGTCAAAGCTGTGGATACCGCTTCCGCCTACCTTCAACGGACAAATCTCCACTCCCGGACGCACATAAAGTCCACCGGTTCCCTGGGGTCCCAAAAGTCCCTTATGCCCGGTAAAACAAAAGATATCTATTCCCTGTTTCTGTACATCCACCGGTAAAATTCCCGCCGTCTGCGACCCGTCTACCACCAAAAGCAAATCTCTGCTCTCTGTTACTTCCCGGATTCTTTCCAGGTCGGTAATATTTCCGGTCAGATTGGAAGCATGTGTAATTACGATACCTTTTGTATTCTCCCTGACAAGCTCCGGAAGTTTTTCATACTCCAACACACCATTTTCATCTGCGGAAAGAAAACTGACTTCCACACCTTCCTCCTGCAACCGGTAAAGAGGCCGAAGAACCGAATTATGTTCGCAGACTGTGGTGATCACATGATCCCCCTTATGAAACAGCCCCAAAATCGCAGTGTTCAGTGCCTCTGTAGCGTTCGAGGTAAATGCAATCCGCTCTCCTTTTTCTGCATGAAAAAGTTCTGCCAGCTGCTCTCTTACCTGATAGACACACCGTCCCGCCTGCAACGTGGCCTCATGTGCGCCCCGTCCGGGATTCCCCATGGTATGAAAGGCACGAATCACAGCTTCTTCCACCTCTTTCGGCTTTTGCAGCGATGTTGCCGCGTTATCCAGATATATCATGGCTTGATGATCCGGTCGGCCTTTGTCATCCGCTCTGCGATATCATACATATTGGTAACTTCTCCCACCTGTAATTTATCGGATATTCCATAAAAGTTCAGACAGGTACCACAGGTACGAATCTCCACGCCCTGTTCTTCCAGCATTTTCAGATCTTCCAGAGACTGAGAACCTTCACAGGTCAGGAATGCTCCCCCATTATAAAAGAGCATCTGATCCGGCAGCTCGTCCTGCTGTGTCAGCGCGTAAATAAATCCCTTCAACAACGTAGCACCCAGTTCGTCATTTCCCTCACCCATCGTTTTCGAAGAAATCACTACCACCCGATTCTTCTTCGCCGGTGCACATACTACATAATCTGCTTCTTCCACTGATGTCTCCTGCGTTGCCTCTGCCTCGCCAACCGTCAGCGTCACCTGGTATTCCTGTTCTTTCACTTTCCGTGAACTACAGCCATAACCTTTCTGGTTTGCCATCTTGGTCAGGTTCTGCACAGCAATCTCATTATCTACCAGCACCTCCACCGTTCCGGCACCCTGCAGTTCTTTGATGGCTTCCTTTGCTTTCACTAACGGAATCGGGCAGATATCTCCGAGTGCATTTACTGTTTTTTTCATTTTCGGTTCCTCCTGTGTATTTTTTCATATTGATGATAAATACTATTAGCTATCTATTAATTTATAACGGACGGGTATCCTTGTCAATGATCTTCCAATGACTATGAACTCCACGTCCGGCAAATTAAATGCTGTCCAATAAGCTGTTCGTAGTAAAATGAACAGCAAGATTTCTATTCTATTATCACACATAGAAACTCTGATGTGTGAATTAGAGCGTGTCTGAAAAAGGCTTTTCGTGAGCTGCGAGTCCCAGTTTGTGGGAGATTTTATCCGAATGAGGGTAAAATATACCGCAAAGTGGGGCTTGCAGATTGCGGAAATGATTTTTCAGACACGCTCCAGATACTCAGTTCTTTCTGGGCGAAAAAAGAATGACAGATACGTTTTGTATGCCGGATCATTCAAGTCTCTATTTGCGCCCTGCCACCTGAATCTCTATGTCTTCTCTCGCCATCACTTTCCCGACAATCTCCGCCGGAAGTCCGGCCTCCCGCAGTTCTTTGCGCAGTTCTTCCGCCACCTCTCCCGGCACTGCAAACAGCAGTCCGCCTGAAGTTTGCGGATCGTACAATACTTCTTCCATCCCGAACGACACATTCTCAAACCGCACATACTGCTCCAGATGATTCCTGTTTTTCTGTCCTGCTGCGGTCAGGAGGAATTCTTCTGCGCATGATTCTGCTCCGTCAAATACCGGGAGCCGGTCTGCGTAGATTTTGCAGGAATGTCTGCCGTCCATCATTTCGTGCAGATGCCCAAGGAATCCAAATCCGGTAACATCGGTGCAGGCGTGTACCGGGTATTTTCGTCCGATCTCAGACGCTTTACGGTTCAGTGTTGTCATTGAGACAATCACCTGCTCCATCGCTCCTTTTGGTGCCTGGTTGACACGGTTCGCGGCGCAGAGGATGCCTACGCCCAGTCGTTTAGTCAGAATCAGGCAATCGCCCGGTTTTGCGCCGTTGTTTTCCCATATTTTTTCCGGATCTACCACGCCGGTCACGGACAGACCGTATTTGATATCGCTGTCAGCGATCGAATGACCGCCTGCAAGGCTTCCACCCGCTTCCTGTACTTTTTCAGCGCCACCCTGTAAGATCTTTCCGAGGATATTCAGATCCATGGATTCCGGAAAACAAACAATATTCAGTGCTGTCTTTACTTCTCCTCCCATGGCATAGATATCGCTCAGGGCATTCGTCGCCGCTATTTTTCCAAATATATACGGATCCTCTACCATCGGTGGAAAAAAATCCAATGTCTGTACCACTGCCTGGTGCTCATTCAGGCGATATACTGCTGCATCATCCTTGCTGTCATATCCAACCAGCAAATTTTCATCTTTTTTTCCCTTCGGAAGCCGTTCCAGGATGTGTTCCAGCACTCCGGCTCCCAGTTTTGCGGTACAACCACCGCTTTTGCAGAATACAATTTCTTTTTCGCTCATACTCTCTCCGATCATACAATCTTTTTCACTATTTCTACAGTTATCATTCACCAAACCAAAGCTACCCTAATCTCAAAACTCCTCTTTAGCCGATGCATCCTTATTTTTACTTCCGTGCACATTCCCCATCTTCTCCCAGAAGAATATCCAGCCCGTGTCCCAGTGAACTCAGTATGTAGGCAAGACTCTCCGCTACAGCCTTCGGGCTTCCCGGAAGATTGACGATCAGGGTCTGCTTGCGGATTGCACTGGCAGCGCGGCTTAACATTGCTCTCGGTGTGATCGTCAGGCTGTATGCCCGAATCGCCTCTGCAATCCCCGGTGCTACCCTGTCTGCTACTGCAAGCGTGGCTTCCGGTGTCACATCGCGCATGGAAAATCCCGTACCACCGGTTGTCAGAACCAACGCACAATGTTCCTCATCTGCCAGTCTGCAAAGTTCTCTTTCGATCAATGCCTGCTCGTCCGGAAGAATCCGGTAAGATACCACTTCATATCGATCGTCCGGAAGCAATTCCTGAATCTTCGGGCCACTCAGATCCTCCCGCTCTCCGCGGGATCCTTTATCACTTAATGTAACAATTCCAACTTTATATTTTCGTTTTTCCATCCTTATTTTCCTGCTTTCTCTATCACATTCGCACAATCATAATACTTTTTTATCGACATCTCTTGGAAGCAATTTTTCCTGTATCCTATCCCCGGATAATCCGAATCAGATTTTTATCCAACATCAATGTCCGATTCCACGGATTGATTATCACGCCCTCAATCTCATCCACTGAAAGTGCCGTTACAAATAATTTTTCCATATCTGTAAGGAACGTGGACATCACACTTCCACCGCCCTTTAATTCCTCATCGAAACTGGTAAAAGCAGCCCACCATTTCTTTCCATCATCGGTCTGAATAGCCTGCAGGCGCATCTGCTGATTTCCCACCGGCGGCTCCACGGCCACGATAAGCTGTCCGTGAGCCTGCATCCGTCTGCGTACAACCGTCAGAGCATGTGCCAGCATTTCCTGTGTCGGATTCTGCTGCAGGGAAAGAATTGCCTGTTCCATTTGTTCATTATCTTTTAACCCTTCATCGGTCGATATATTTCTGTGATCTGTCATAAATTTGCCTCGTCTTTCTCAAATTCTTATCTTACAGACAGTATAACACAGATAGATTCGCTTCGAAAAGAAAGAAAAGTGATGATCTGTCAAGGAGTAAAACTTTTTTTATTTTTGTCGGAAATGAATAGAGGCTTTGCCAGCTGAGAATCATTTTAGTTGTAAAAACAAATGCAATTAGGAGGATTCTTATTATGGCATTGAACAAGGTAGAAATCTGCGGCGTAAATACATCCAGGCTTCCGATACTGACCAATGAGGAAAAAGAATTGCTCTTTGAAAAGATAAAAAAAGGGGACAAAGAGGCAAGAGAACTGTATATCAAGGGAAATCTTCGTCTGGTACTCAGTGTGATCAAACGTTTTTCCGGAAGCAACGAAAACGCTGACGATCTTTTTCAGATCGGATGCATCGGACTCATGAAAGCAATTGATAATTTGATACAACCTTGCAGGTGAAATTTTCCACTTACGCTGTACCGATGATCATCGGGGAAATCCGAAGATATCTGCGTGACAACAGTACCATCCGAGTCAGTCGTTCCCTGCGCGACACTGCTTACAAGGCTATCTACGCCAGGGAAAATTATCTGAAAAACAATCTCCGTGAACCGACGATTATGGAGATCGCCTCCGAAATCGGAATGGAAAAAGAAGAAATTGTTTATGCGCTTGATGCAATCCAGAGTCCGATGAGTTTATACGAACCAGTATATACCGAAGGTGGTGACACTCTCTATGTAATGGATCAGGTCAGTGATAAGAAAAATAAAGAGGAAAACTGGGTGGAAAATCTTGCACTGCAAGATGCAATGAACCGGTTAAACACACGGGAACGGCATATCGTAAATCTACGATTTTACGAAGGTAAGACACAGATGGAAGTTGCACAGGAGATCGGCATCTCTCAGGCACAAGTCAGCCGGCTTGAAAAAAACGCCCTTCGAGTGATGCGAAATTATCTGCGTTAGATTAAAACCTTGCTTTCCTTTTTTTTGATAATTTGATAAACTAGGCAGGAGAAAGGAAAGATACCGAAAATCAAAAATTTATAGTGCCTGACACCAGACCACACGGTATCACAAATCAAACAGAATTTTATGTGCAAATTTTATAAATATGATAAAGAACTGAAAAAAAGTAAAGAAAGTCCTCTTCAGACTGCTTTCCCATTTCTCATGAAGGAAAAATGCTGTGTTTCTTTTGTAGGCGCTGGAGGAAAAAGTTCTCTGATTGCCTGTATCGCTGACTGGGGTGCGCTCCACCAAAAAAAGGTTCTGGTAACTACAACCACCCATATTTTCCGTCCCTCTTCCCTAAAACTGGCTCAAACCGAACAGGAACTGGAACATATCTGGCAGACAGACAATTGGGCGGTGATTGGTACTGTGGATTCTGTGCAACCACAGAAACTTCAAAGTCCGGATCCTCACTGGTTACAGCGTGCGGCGGAACTTGCGGATCTGATTCTGATTGAAGCAGACGGTTCCAAACGCCTGCCCTGCAAGGTACCGGATTCCCATGAACCGGTCATACTCCCTCAGACAGACGTAGTTGTTGCCGTTCTTGGACTTTCTGCGCTAAATCTTCCTTTAAAAAACTGCTGTTTCCGACTGGACAAAGCAACCAAACTTCTGTCTGCAAAAGAATCACATCCTCTGACCTGCCAACATATAGCAACAATTTTTGCTTCCAGCCAGGGACTACGGAAAGCTACAAACAACAGCGAATATGTTGTCGTATTAAATCAGTGTGACAACGAAGACCGAAAGAATGCCGGTGAACAAATCAGTGACATTCTCTGCGGATTAGATCCTACTATAAACCATATAATTTTAACAAAATTGCATCCGTGACATACGGAAACCACATAAGAGAAAGGATAAACATACAATGAATGGATTTACACATTTTGATCATGAAGGAAATGCCATAATGGTAGATGTCCATGAAAAAGCAGATACTTACCGGGTAGCTATAGCTCAGGGAACCATTACCGTTAACAAAGAGGTCTTTGACGCAATCACCCATCATACTGCCAAAAAAGGTGATGTTCTTGGCGTTGCAAGAATTGCGGGAATTATGGCTGCTAAAAAAAATGCCGAATTGATTCCTCTGTGCCATATCATTGCTCTGACAGACTGTGAAGTGCAATTTTCGCTGGATGTTGCCAATCATCAAATAACGGCAATCTGCCGGACTTCCTGTGTAGGGAAAACCGGTGTTGAGATGGAAGCCATGACCGGTGTCAGTGTGGCTCTTCTGACAATCTACGATATGTGTAAGGCGATGGATCGCAGCATGGTAATCTCCGGGATTCAGCTTTTGGAAAAACTGGGCGGAAAATCCGGTCACTACAAAAAAGAGTAATCTATATTTCAAAAAAGCCCCTGTCCGGACAATCTTTATAGTATTGTCCGGACAGGGGTTTTATATTTACCTATGTAATTTATCTGTCACACACTTTTATGCTGTCAGCAGTTCCAGAACTGCACCCATCAGTGCCGGGCTCAGATTCATGGTTGCCAGTGTTCCGATGCCGTCTTTGCCCATCTTTTCCACAACCGCCTGAATAGCAGACTTCAGATTGTAAGGAATCTGAGCTTTATCAAGCATTGCATAGCAGCGTCCGGCCAGATCGTTTTTCTGCCAGAGATATACCGTCTGCAAATGTGATCACGATTTCTTTTCCTACTGCTGTTTCCGGTACTTCTACGGTCAGTGCTGCAATTGCTTTATCATAGGAAACTTTTACAGCTACTTCTTCGCCGTCTGCAGTTACTTTGCAGCATGCTTTTTCCACACCCATGAATACTACCTTCCAGCTTCTGCTTTCCGGAATCACAGATACATTGCCCAGTGCTTTGCCGATGGTGAAAGTATCTTCTTCTCCGCCGGTAAATGTCAGCTGTGTAGCTACCCAGTTTTCTTCTTTATCTACAGGTGTATCTCCCTGGTCTTCCCACAGAGTGAAGGTTCCGTCTTCTGCCGGGAATACACGAACTTCCATAGCTTTCGGGTTATCGGTGCTGCTGTCATAATCAGCCATATCTTTCATCGGAACGATAGCTCCTGCTTTCATCAGAACAGGCATATCTTCTACACCTCTCCACAGATCGATCATACGGCCACCCTGGTATACCATACCCGTGAAGAAATCAACCCACATTCCTTCCGGCAGCCAGGTTGTTACTTTCGCTGCACGAACTTCCGGATCCTGTTTCTCTGTGATCGGGGACACCAGCAGTTCAGAACCAAAGTAATATTCATTCGGTACCTGATAAGCTTCTCCACGATCCGGCTCCAGATAATACATTGGCTGGATCAGCGGCAGATCATCGTAATTTGCTCTGTGGTTCATGGTGTACAGATATGGAACCATTCCATGACGCAGACGCAGGTAATCTTCCATAACACCCTGTGTGATCTTGTCAAATTTCCATGGTTCTTTTCCGTTGAACGGATTATCGGTGCTGTGCAGACGGTTAATCGGAGAGAATACTCCGTATTCTACCCATCTTGCCATCAGTTCATCGTCACGGATACCCATCATATGACCACCGATATCATGACTCCACCATCCATATCCAACATTGCTTGCTGTATTGGTAAAATATGGCTGGAACTGTAAGCTTTCCCATGAGATTACACTGTCACCTGAGAATCCTACCGGATATCTGTGACTTCCCACACCTGCATATCTGGAGAAAGTCAGCGGACGATTGCCCTTCCAGCTGCTGTCCAGATAATGATAATGGTTCAGCATCCACAGCGGATCCAGTCCCGGCACTTTGGTAACAGTTCCCTGCTGCCAGTCAAGCCACCAGAAATCCACGCCTTCTTCTTCCAGCGGATGATGCAGATCTTTCAGGTACACTTCCATGAAATGTGGATCTGCAGGATCAAACTGTACTGCAATCTCACTTTCAGGATCGATTCCCATCTTTTCTGCCACGCGCGGATACAGTTCCTCATATGCACGGATTCCGTCAGCCGGATGCACATTCAGTGTAATCTTCATATTGTGCTCATGCAGCCAGGACATAAATCCTTTTGGATCCGGGAAGAAGTTTTTGTTCCAGGTATATCCTGTCCAGCCGCTTCCGTATTTCGGATCTACATCATCAACAATATGCCAGTCCATATCAACAACAGCTACAGAGAACGGCAGTTTTTCGTCTTCAAAACGTTCTACCAGTTCTTTATATTCCTCCTCTGTGTAACGATGATAACGGCTCCACCAGTTACCAAATGCATATCTTGGCAGCAGCGGCTGTTTTCCACACAGATAATAGAAATCTTTCAGACTTTCCAGATAACGATGGCCATATCCGAAGAAATACAGATCCTCGCCATCTCCCTGTCTCGGACTTACCCATCCGTCTTCTGTCAGTGCCATCGAATGACTGTCATCCACAACAGCAAAACCTTTTCTTGAGATGATACCATGCTCCATTTTGACTTTACCGCTGTATTTTTCGTTCATCGGTGTATCGCCCTTCATGTAGGCATCATCACTCAGTTTCATAGCACCGTCGCATCCGTCCAGTGTACGGGCTGTTCCAAGAAGATCACTCGGTTCGTCTCCGTAATTCCAGTTTCTTCCCCAGCCGCCACCGCCGCCTACGACTTTGATAGACAGACCGTTTGCTGCAAATGGTTTTCTGTTGTAATGAATCTCCAGAGAATCTGTATAAATAGCCAGCTCCTCTTCATCCTCAACGACCTTGAATTCCGGTACCGGGAAATCACGGTTCAGTACGGACTGTGTTGCACGGTCCTCGAATACACCTTCGCTGTTGTATTCCAGACGTACCAGTGCAGATGTCAGCATCGTGATTCGATAACAATCTCCCTGAATAATCGCTTCTTTTTTGCTTACCGGATGTGCTTCCAGCTTATACTCTTCCATTCCCATGCTTGTAAAAAACCTCCTTTAATTTTTTATTTTGTAACTGTTCAGCAGTTAGTATCCCGCAGGGTATTTCGGCATGAACATGCCAAAATTTCGAGATATACAAGTCAAAATAGCATGTTTTTTCGTCCGGAATGCTATATAACTCGTGACTGTGAGGATGCTGAACAATTATAGTTTAAAATAAATATACTATATAAATTGGGAGAATTCCTCTATTAAACTGACAAAAAAGTATATTATTTTGACTTTTTTATCCTGCTTTTTATTGTAAGGAAGAAGCGATTTTTTCAGCCAGTGCTTCCAGGGATTCTTCCTGTGCTTCTTTTACCGCAGAACGGATCGTTACACCTTCCTCTAAGAGTTCAATATTTTTCATACCGGCAAAGATTTCCCGCATCTGTCTTCCGGCAACCGGTGCCCAGGTCCCGTTTTCCATGATGGCTACAGTACGGTTCTGCAAACTGTGAGCCTTCAGTTCAGAGAGTACAGTCTCCATCTTGGTAAAGATACCGCCGTTATAGCTCGGTGCGGCAAATACCAGATGACTGCAGCGGAAAGATTCGGATACGATCACCGAAGGATCTGTCACAGATACATCGTACATGGCGATATTCTTTACACCTTTATCTGCCAGTTTTGATGCCAGGATCTCGGCGGCATTTTCCGTATTGCCATAGATGGATGCATAGGCGATCATAACTGCCTGATCCTCCGGTTTGTAGCTACTCCAGGTATCGTATTTTTCAATAAACCATCCGAGATTCTCTCTCCAGACCGGTCCGTGGAGAGGACAGATCATTTTAATCTCCAGGGTAGCTGCTTTCTTCAGAAGATTCTGTACCTGAACGCCATATTTTCCTACGATATTAATAAAATATCTTCTGGCATCATCCAGCCAGTCTCTTTCAAAATTCACTTCATCCGCAAACAGGTTTCCATTGATTGCTCCGAACGTTCCGAATCCATCTGCGGAAAACAGGATCTTATCGACAGTATCATAGGAAACCATAGCTTCCGGCCAGTGCACCATCGGTGCCATCACGAAGGCAAAGGTATGTTTTCCGGTACACAAAGTGTCCATTTCTTTTACAATCACAGTACGGTCTTCCACCGGGAAATTAAAGAACTGTTTTAACATAGGAACTGTTTTCGCATTACATACCAGTTTTACATCCGGGTATCTTCTCACCACATCTCCGATGACCGCACAGTGATCTGGTTCCATATGGTTGACGATCAGGTAATCCAGTGTCCTTCCGTTCAGTACATATTCCAGATTTTCAAAAAATAATCCGCTGATGGATGCGTCCACGGTATCTAACAGAACCGTTTTTTCGTCCAGCAGGACATAAGAGTTATAAGAAACTCCTCTTGGAATCGGGTATACATTTTCAAATAAAGCCAGTCTGCGGTCACTGCCGCCGATCCAGTATAAATCATCCGTTACTTTTTTCACACAATGCATGGTGCAACTCCTCACTTTCGCTTTTGTTTTTCTATATTATACTGTTTTCAGACATTTCTTTCAAGCGCTAAACATAGTTTAACTGTTTATTCATAGCGGACAATTTCTTTTTTTAACCGCACCATGATCCTTTTTTCCAGTCTGGAAATGTAGGATTGAGATATTCCGAGAAGATCTGCCACTTCTTTTTGCGTTTTTTCTTTCCCATCCGGCTGATTCAGCCCGAAGCGAAGACAGATGATCATCTTTTCTCTGGCATTTAGCTTGTTAATAGCTTTTACCAGAAGCTTACACTCCACCTCGTGCTCCAGATCCCTGTAGATCACATCTTCGTCTGTTCCGAGGATATCAGAAAGCAGCAGCTCATTCCCGTCCCAGTCCACATTCAACGGTTCATCGATGGAGACTTCCATGCGGGTTCTGCTGTTTCTTCTCAGATACATCAGGATTTCGTTTTCGATACAGCGGGACGCATACGTTGCAAGTTTAATCTTCTTTTCCGGATTGAAGGTGTTGATTGCCTTGATCAGTCCAATCGTTCCAATAGATATCAGATCTTCCATTCCAACACCGGTGTTATCAAACTTCTGTGCGATGTAGACCACAAGGCGCAGATTGTGTTCGATCAGACTTGCCCTCGCCTGCTGGCTGTCCTCTTTTGTCAGACTCTCTATCACTGCGGATTCCTGCTGAGGAGATAACGGATTGGGCAGTACGTCTGCTCCACCGATATAATACACCTCTCCGGGTTTTCTCCACAGCATGCGGGAAAAACCCGGTAACATACGCATACGAAAATGACTGGGTAATACTGCCTGCATCATAGAATTTCCTCCTAACTGTCTATCAGATTTGGATGTAAGATCATCTGGCAGTCCCCGAAAGCAGAACTGTCTTCCCCCGAAAAAGCGACCACCGGAGCGTGGATCACTTTCTGTACGTTTTCATTTTCCAGGTACATGGCATCCAGCGTGACTGCTACCAGCAGCCCGCAAGAACAGCCAAGACTGGAATAAGCCAGAAAATGTGGATGCATACGCCGAAACGACAAAGCCGGTTCTTTTTCTGCCTTTCCCCTCTGAAATTCCTGTAATTTTTCCATTGTATCTGCATCACAAAGCTTTTCCAGAGTTCCTTTTTGAATGATACTTACCGGTTTTTGCGCGATCGGATCATACAGGCTGTTCCCTGTATCAAAAAAGGCATTTACCTCTGTAATCTGCCCTTCCATCTGCAGTCTTACCCGGCAGCGGATCCTGCTTTTTTTTCTCCATTCCCGGTATCGCGGAAGAACAGCGGCATACACAAGGTAACAGACGGTTCCCGCCAGCAACACTTCTTTTGTCCCGGCAAATCCCAGGAATCGTTTCAGAACTTCCAGCATACCTCCCATGAGGAATCCTGCTATGTACAGACCGGCGATTCCACCGCAAAGCCTTCCGGGTGTCCGCAGTCCACATCCAAATCTCACCATGATTGTGTTGATTGCCACATATGCCAGTAATGTATTCACCGGAAAGCTGACGGGGAAAAGAATCAGCATACAATAACTCAAAGCTCCAAAAGCGGCTCCTCCAAGGGAAGCCAATACTCCTGCCCTTCCTCCACACAGTTTTTTTACCAGTCGGAGTAAATAATAATCCATCACCAGATTGGTAACAAACAGTTCATCCGGATAGATTGTGTAAGACAAAAAGCACCCCCTGTTCCATCTGGAATACTTACTGGAAAACAAGTATTATTATATGGAACAGGAAGTGCTTATTTTGTCAAAAATGGGGTGTCGAACGACAGTTTCGCTCGACACCCCATTCCTGATTTTTCGCTTTTTCGAAATTATTATACATATTCTTTCCGGATCAGCGGTATATTTTCTTGTTTTTTATTATTATTTGTAGAGAATTACTCTTGTTTCATATGGCTGCAGAGCACCTGCTACATGGTTTTTGTAGTTTGTGATCAGCTCTTCGCCTTCTTTTCCCTCAAACAGATCGCACGGTACTTCTTTGTTTGTGAAGTTACAAGCTACCACCAGTTTCTCATCGCCCAGTGTTCTCTCGTATGCATAGATATCATCGTTGTCTTCCAGCAGTCCGTGGAATACACCTTCTACGATGATCTCATTCTCATGACGCAGCTGAATCAGTTTCTGATAGTAGTAGAATACACTGTCCTTATCTTCCAGGGCAGCTTTTGCGTTGATCTGTGTATAGTTTTTATTCACACTGATCCATGGCGTTCCTGTGGTAAACCCGGCATTTGCGCTGTCGTCCCACTGCATCGGAGTTCTGGCGTTATCACGGCTGACCATTTTCAGGCAGTTCAGCATCTCTTCTTCTGTCATCAGACCGCTCTCGGTATACTCTTTGTATGCATTGATAGCTTCGATATCTTTGTAATCATCAATGGATTTGAAATATGCATTAGTCATACCAATTTCTTCACCCTGATAGATATATGGAGAACCTTTCAACATATGCAGGCAGGTTGCGATCATCTTTGCGGATACCTCCCGGTACATCGGGCTGTCATCACCGAATCTGGATACGGCACGCGGCTGATCGTGGTTATCCCAGTACAGACTGTTCCATGCTTTTCCTTCCAGGTCATTCTGCCATTTGTTCATGACCGCGCGGACTTTTTTCATTTCCGGTTTCTTAGTGGTCCATTTGCCGTATTTTCCGTCTGTTGTTCCCATGTGTTCGAACTGGAATACCATGTTCAGTTCGCTTCCATCCAGATTTGCATATTTCTTTGCTTCCTCTGTGGTAACACCTGGTGTTTCACCAACGGTGATCAGATCAAATTTGGAAAGTACACGCTGGTTCATTTCCTGCAGATATTCGTGTACATGAGGTCCGTTGCATACATATGGTGACATATCGCCGTGCAGTCCATCACGGATCTCTCCGTCCGGATATGCAGGATCTTTGGAGATCATGCTGATAACGTCCATACGGAAACCATCTACACCTTTTTCACACCACCAGGTCATCATGTTAAATACTTCATCACGTACTACCGGGTTCTCCCAGTTCAGATCCGGCTGTTTTTTGGAGAAGCAGTGCAGATAATACATTCCTGTTTCTTCGTCAAATTCCCAGACAGAACCTCCGAAGCATGCTCCCCAGTTATTAGGCTCTTTGCCGTCTTTCGGATCTTTCCAGATATAGTAATCACGATACGGATTGTCTTTTGATTTTTTGCTTTCCAGGAACCATCTGTGTTCATCGGAGCTGTGGTTTACTACCAGATCCATCACCAGTTTGATGCCTCGTTTGTGCATCTCAGCGATCATCCGGTCAAAGTCTTCCATGGTTCCGAAATCGGTCATGATATCCTGATAATCGGAGATATCATATCCGTTGTCATCGTTCGGGGATTTATAGATTGGTGACAGCCAGATCACATCAACTCCCAGTTCTTTCAGATAATCCAGATGTGCGGTAATACCATTCAGATCACCGATACCGTCTCCGTTGCTGTCTGCGAAACTTCTTGGATAAATCTGGTAAATAACACTACTTTTCCACCATGCTTTGCTCATATGTTTGTCCTCTTTTCTTTCTTCCGAAAATTTTCTGTATTTTCAGACTCGTTTTCATATATATTCAGGATACTATATTTCATTTCTTATTTCTTGTAATATATTGCTATTTTTTTATACTATATTCACTTTCTGTTGTCCTGTTTTTGACACCTATGTAATATCTTTCTGTATATTTCTCCCTTTTTTCATAAGAAATACACAAAGCAGAATAATCGTTACTGTGATCCACGCGGTGACTCTTTCTTTTTTGAAAGTCCTGTGATATCTTTAGATTATAAACATAACATTTTCAGATAATACTCAAATATATTTTAATTAAAGGACTGTATTTACATGAATAGCTTATCTTATCACGAAAGTCACTCTCATGGTCCTCTCGGTCTTCCGTTTCAGGCATTCTCTCAGGAAGATCCTTACGGGCAATACTTTGTGCCATATCACTGGCATGAAGAAGTGGAATTTTTATATGTCACAAAAGGAAGTCTGGTGCTGCGTACCCAGAACCGTACCCGGCTGCTTCAGGAAGGACATATCTATTTTATTAATCCCGGCACACTGCACGGACTGTTTGGAAACAGTCCGTTTTCCCACCATTATGCTCTGGTTTTCCGGCTGGATATGCTGAATTTTCTCCAGGCAGATTCCTGCCAGACCTCTTATCTGGTACCTCTTTGCACCGGAAAATATCTGTTTCCCGATGGCGAGGATCTCCCTTCGGAGCTCACTGATCCGATTGGTTCACTGATCAAAAAAGCAGCCGACGAGTACCGAAACTGCGATACCTCGCTGACTGCTGCTCTCTCGATCAAGATCACACTGTTACAGATTCTGGAACTGCTGTTTGCCAGCCAGTCCTTTATCCCCGGTACCCAGACAGGAGAGCCTTCCGGCGATGGGAATCCGTTAAAAGCTGTATTTTCTTATATTGAATCTCACTACGGAGAAAAAATATCTCTGGAAGACCTTGCCGGCACAATTCATATGAACCGGAATTATTTCTGCCGTTTCTTTAAAGAAAAGGTAGGAAAAACACCGTTTTCCTACCTGAATGAATACCGGGTCAACCAGGCGGCCTCCCAGCTGCTCTCCACCCGGCTTCCCATCACTGAGATTGCATTAAACGCCGGTTTCGAAAATATGAGTTATTTTATCCGTCAGTTCAGGCGTTGCAAAGGCTGTACCCCTTCCGCCTACCGGAATACCGAAGACCCCCAAGTCTCTGCCGATTCCGTTCTGACATTCTGTACTTGTTTTCCGTCAGGCAGCCACCTGTTTTTTTTGTGCGGGTTACCCACTGGAACACAATCACAAATAACACGCCTTTCACAATGGAAGTCAAGGACAGTGCCCACCAGATACCGTTCAGTCCCAGGGAAGTGTTGCCAAGGATCATCGCCAGCGGAATCCGTGCACCCGTAAATATAATACTGATCACACTGCAGAGATTGGTCTTTCCCAGTCCAGGAAAGTGCTCCCACCGTCGTTGTCTCGATACATAAAAATGCTTCGCTGAATCCGACGATGATCAGGTAATCGAA
>ENA-OPZZ01000771-OPZZ01000771.1-human-gut-metagenome-genome-assembly--contig:-NODE-771-length-23278-cov-4.024880_pt1 | contig 23278 bp, 18 predicted proteins | sample MGYA00242487_ERZ504511 | MGnify/ENA primary metagenome ERZ504511 (study PRJEB26092, sample SAMD00036241) | human gut metagenome | host: Homo sapiens | study: EMG produced TPA metagenomics assembly of... | reverse complement strand
GGGTGGTGACACCCAGCTGGCGCTGCAGAGCAGCGATCTGGGTACGGGTCTGGACACGGAGCTTGGCGTCGAGGTTGGACAGCGGCTCATCCATGAGGAAGACCTTCGGCTCACGGACGATTGCACGACCCATGGCCACACGCTGACGCTGACCACCGGACAGAGCCTTCGGCTTGCGGTCGAGGTACTCGGTCAGGTCGAGAATCTCAGCGGCCTTCTCGACGCGCTTGCGAATCTCGTCCTTCGGAGTGCCGGCGATCTTCAGGGCGAAGCCCATGTTGTCGGCAACGGTCATGTGCGGGTACAGAGCGTAGTTCTGGAACACCATTGCGATGTCGCGGTCCTTCGGCTGCATCGTGGTGACATCCTTGCCACCAATGAGGATGCGGCCCTTGTTGACCTCTTCCAGGCCGGCGAGCATACGAAGGGTCGTAGACTTACCACAGCCAGAAGGGCCAACGAGGACGAGGAACTCGCCATCCTTGATATCAAGATTCAGATCATCCACGGAGGGCTTATCGTTGCCCGGGTAGATACGAGTGACGTGGTCGAAAACGACTTCTGCCATAATTACTAATCCTTTCAGAGGCAGGTACGTGCCTCACGATCCGTTGTAAAGGGATTTGTTCTTTACTGCGCTTCCGCCCTCGCCACCGACGTACAACTTTGCTTTCGGAAACTGCAAGCTTCAGCGTTTACTTTTTTTCGGTTCAGTGAAGGTTCTCTTCGTTGAGCCGAGAACTACTATACACGGACCGTGGACCAAGGCAAGTGGCGTGTCTGAAATGTAGTTAACTTTATGGGCGTTTCTGGGGGTGTTGTGTGGTTCGGCCCATGACACGCCTGTTTCTCGAACGTGCGAACCGGCACGCCCGACGTAGAGCAGGTCTGCTCTTCCCGGACTGATGGATTCCATCAGTCGCCGACTAATGCGACACAGACTCGAAGGTGACGCCGTTGCGGGCGGCTTTGCGCTCGGCCTTGCGCTCCTCGGCGTCTTCGATGCGCTGGATGCGCAGCTGGCGCCAGTCCTCGCGCATGTCGCGGAAACGGTCGGCCAGCGTTACGTCATCGTTCTCGGCATCGCCATCAGTACTGCTGCCATCGGCCTTACCGAACGTGCCATCGGCCACCTTGGCGATGCCCAGCTTGAGCAGTCCGAGCAACTCACGCAACGTTTCCGGTACGGGCTCATCGCCCTCATCGGCGGACTTGGTCAGGCCCTCGATGCGGCGACGAAGCGCGTCGGCGTCCTCGGGATCGATCTTGAGCCCGGCGATCAGCGACTGGCGCATGGTCTCGTAATCGAGGTTGGCAAAGAAATTCAGCTGTTGCAGCGTCATGAAGCCCTTGAGCTCGGGGAATCGGTGGACGATGTATTCCTCGCGGTCGTCGGCGGCGCGGGTCCAGTCGCGGGTGAGCTGCGGATCCCAGTTGGCGGTAATCGATCCCTCGCGCATGCGGTAGTGGTACAGCGCCTTGGGCAGACGGACCACGCGCGTGGCCTCGCCGATCACGTTGCAGATACGGGAGAGATCCTCGATTTTGCGACCCACCGGGAAGGAGAATCCGGTGCCCTGATAGGTGGAGGCGGGTGCCAGGAAGGCCCAGAAATAGCCGTCAATCTCAGCCTTGACTTGCTTTTTGATGGCCTCGACCGGGGTCAGGACCTGCACCTCGGTGAAGTCGTTGTGGCGATAGTTGGACAGCAGCGGCTTGTTGTTCTCGGAGATGGTGTCGAACTGGAACATCACGAGGTCGGCGTCATACTCGCGCATGGCGTTCAGGCAGTCCTCCACCAACGTGGGTGCCACGGTGTCGTCGGAATCGGCGAAGTATATGTACGCGCCGATAGCCTCAGCGATACCGGAGTTGCGGGCGTCGGACAGGCCGCCGTTGGGCTTGTGAATCACGCGTATGCGCGGGTCGCGGGCGGCCCAGGCGTCGCACATGGCCGGGCAATTGTCGGGCGAGCCGTCGTCGACCAGCAGAATCTCGAGGTTGCGATAGGTCTGCGCAACCACAGACTTCACGCATTCATCAAGGAATTTCTCGACCTTATATACCGGGATGATGATGCTGACCAACGGCTCCTGTTCCATATCTCCAGCGTAGCGCCGCCGTGCGAACGCGGCGGCGCTGCGGGTTCGCGGACCGCGAAACCCTTAGAAGTCCCAGTCGTCGTCATCGGTTTCTTCGGCTTTGCCCATCACATAGGAGGAGCCGGAGCCGGAGAAGAAGTCGTGGTTTTCGTCGGCGTTCGGGCTCAGGGCGGCCAGGATCGCGGGGTTCACATCGCAAATCTCAGCCGGGAACAAAGCCGGGTAGCCGAGGTTCATCAGCGCCTTGTTACCGTTGTACCGCAGGAACTTCTCGACGTCATCGGTCAGGCCCACGCAGTCGTACAGCGACTGGGTGTACTCCACTTCGTTGTCGTACAGCTCGTTGAGCAGGTCGTACGTGTAGTCCTGCAGATCCAGACGCTCGGCATCGCTCAGCTGGGCGATGCCCTTCTGGTACTTGTAGCCGATGTAGTAGCCGTGGACGGCCTCATCGCGGATGATCAGACGAATCACGTCGGCGGTGTTCGTCAGCTTGGCGTGCGCGGAGAAGTACATCGGCAGATAGAAGCCGGAGTAGAAGAGGAAGGACTCGAGCAGGGTGGAGGCCACCTTGCGCTTGTACGGGTTGTCGCCCTCGTAGTAGTCGAGCACGATCTCCGCCTTCTTCTGCAGAAACTCGTTGTTCTCGCTCCAGTCGAATGCGGCATCGATCTGTTCGGTGGAGCACAGGGTGGAGAAGATGGACGAGTAGCTTTTGGCGTGCACGGATTCCATGAAGGCGATGTTGGTGTACACGGCCTCCTCGTGCGGGGTGAGCGCGTCCGGAATCAGGGAGACGGCGCCGACCGTGCCCTGGATGGTGTCAAGCAGGGTCAGGCCGGTGAAGACGCGCATGGTGAGCGTGTGCTCGTCCTCGGTCATCTTCTGCCAGCTGGGGATGTCGTTGGAGACGGGGACTTTTTCGGGCAGCCAGAAGTTGCCGGTCAGGCGGTCCCAGACCTCAAGGTCTTTCTCGTCTTCGAGGCGGTTCCAGTTGATTGCGGAGACGCGGTCGATGAGTTTCAGCGGTTTGCGCGGAATGGAGATAGGTGCCATGAGTAGTGTTCCTTTTACTCGTTGTCGTTATCGTCGTTGGGCTTGTTTTCGAACTCCTCCGGCGCGGTCAGCCGGAGCAGTGCTCTATAGACGGTTCGTGACATTGTTGGTTCCTTAGATGGTGGAGCCCCCCTCAGTCCGCTTCGCGGCCAGCTCCCCTCTCTGAGGGGAGCTGTCGGCGTTAGCCGAGTGAGGGGAGTAACAACGGCTCTCTGGCTGTTCAATGCGTGCGGAGACCGCCGTCTGAGGCCGAAGGCGTACGAAGGTACGTCGAGTGCCGAAGAAAGGCGGTATACGCTCCCTCGAACGATCAGAGCATGCAGGAGACGCAGCCTTGGACTTCAGTGCCTTCCAGGGCTTGCTGGCGGATGCGGATGTAGTAGAGGGTTTTGATGCCCTTGCGCCAGGCGTAGATCTGGGCCTTATTGAGGTCGCGGGTGGTGGCGGTGTCCGGGAAGAACAGCGTCAGCGACAGTCCCTGATCCACGTGCTGGGTGGCCTCGGCGTACGTGTCGACGATGGTCTTCCAGCCGATCTCGTAGGCGTCCTTGTAGTACCCGAGGTTGTCGTTGGTCATGTAGGCGGCCGGGTAGTACACGCGCCCGATCTTGCCTTCCTTGCGAATCTCGATCTTGGAGGCGATCGGGTGAATCGAGCTCGTGGAATGGTTGATGTACGAGATCGAGCCGGTGGGCGGCACGGCCTGCAGGTTCTGGTTGTAGATGCCGTCCTTCAGAATCGCGTCGCGCAGGGCCTCCCAGTCGGCCGCAGTCGGGATCGCGATGCCGTACTGTTCGAACAGCGCACGGACCCGTTCGGTGCGCGGAGTGAGCGAACGACGACCATCGGTGTACTTGTCGAAGTAGTTGCCCTGGCCGGCCGGCTTGGCGTAGTCGCTCGTAGCGAAGCTGGCGAACGTGCGGCCATGCTCCACGGCGAGCGCGTGCGAGGCACGGTAGGCGTGGTAGGCCACGGTCATGAAGTACATGTCGGTGAAGTCGAGGCCCTCTTCAGAACCGTACTGGATGCCTTCGCGGGCCAGGAAGCCGTGCAGGTTCATCTGGCCGAGACCGATGGCGTGGCCCTCCTCATTGGCGCGGCGAATCGAAGGCACCGCGTTGATGCTGGTGTGCTCGGCCACCGAGGTGAGTGCGCGGATCGCCGTCTCCACCGTGTGGCCCAAGCCGCCATCCATCGCCTTAGCGATGTTGAGCGAACCCAGATTGCAGGAGATGTCGCGGCCGACATGCGCATACGTGAGGTCCTCGTTGTATGCGCTCGGCTCCTGAACCTGCAGGATTTCCGAGCACAGGTTGGACATGGTCACGCGACCTTCGATCGGGTTCGCGCGGTTGACCGTGTCCTCGAACACGATGTACGGGTAGCCGGATTCGAACTGCAGTTCGGCGATGGTGGTGAAGAACTTACGGGCGTCGATGTAGGTCTTCTTGATGCGGTCGTCGGCCACCATCTCGTCATAATGCTCGGTAACGGAGATGTCGGCGAACGGCTTGCCGTACACGCGCTCCACGTCGTACGGGCTGAACAGGGCCATCTGGGCCTTCTGTTTGGCCAGTTCGAACGTGATGTCCGGAATCACCACGCCAAGAGCCAGCGACTTGATGCGGATCTTCTCGTCCGCGTTCTCTCGCTTGGTATCCAGGAAGCGCAGGATATCAGGGTGGTGGGCGTTGAGGTACACCGCGCCCGCGCCCTGACGTGCGCCGAGCTGGTTGGCATAGGAGAAGGAGTCCTCCAGCAGCTTCATGACCGGAATCACGCCGCTGGACTGGTTCTCGATGTGCTTGATCGGGGCGCCGAGCTCGCGCAGGTTGCTCAGCAGCAGGGCCACGCCACCGCCGCGCTTGGAGAGCTGGAGGGCCGCGTTGATGCCGCGCGAAATCGACTCCATGTTGTCTTCGATGCGCACCAGGAAGCAGCTGACCGGTTCGCCACGCTGGGCCTTGCCGAGGTTCAGGAAGGTCGGGGTGGCGGGCTGGAAGCGGCCGGCAAGCATTTCGTCGGCGTATTCGATGGCCTGCTGCTCATTGCCGGCGGCGAGCTCCAGGGCCACAGCGGCGCAACGCTGCGGGAAGTCCTCAAGATAGAGGCGACCATCGAACGTCTTGAGCGCGTAGGACGTGTAGAACTTGAACGCACCAAGGAAAGTGCCGAACTCAAAGCCGGCGGATTCCACGTGCTCGTAGATGCGGTCGAGGAATTCAGCGGAGTACTGGTTGAAGACCGCAGGGTTGTAGTACTGGTTGCTGATCAGGTATTCGAGACGCTCGGCGGTGGAGGCGAACCGCTTGCTGTTGGTGGCCACGTGCCCTGTCACGTATTCGCGTTCGGCGGCCTTGTCTTTGTCGAACTGGATCTTGCCGTCGGCGTCATAGAGGTTGAGCATCGCGTTGAGCGCGTGGTAATCGTGCGCCGGGTCGTACTGTTCCGCTGCGGTGTCGGCAGTATTGTCGAGCGGCAGGCCGGTGGCGGTGAGGTCAGTCATTGGAAATCCTTGGAATATGGCAGAAGTGTGTTTACTCAGACAGTTGCTCCCCTCAGTCAACTTCGTTGACAGCTCCCCTCGGAGAGGGGAGCCAATACCTCGAGGGGGTCAAGATTTACTGTTCGGTGAAGAAGCGGACGAGGCCGTTTCGCACGGCGGCAGTGTCTTCCGGGTGCCCATGAGTTCGTAACGGTAGAGGTAGGGCACCTTGCATTTGGCGGCGATGATGTCTCCGGCGGCACAGTAGGCCTCACCGAAATTGGTGTTGCCTGAGGCGATGACGCCGCGAATCCACTCGCGGTTGGCTGGATCGTTGAGGAAGCGTTTGACCTGAATCGGCACTGCTTTCTTGACCACGCCGCCGCCATAGGTGGGCACCATGATGACGTACGGTTCGCGGATGTTTAGCGCCGGGTCGGCGGCCCGCAACGGGATGCGGTAGACGTTGATGCCTTCGTCCTGCAAACGGCATCCGGCCACGAACCGTGCGGTGTTTTCGGAGGCCGACGAGAAGTAGACCAATGCGCCGATCGTCTTGCCTTCGGCCGCGAATTCGGGCTGGCTCAGACTCACGCGGACACCGTGGCGGCGGCGCGGTTGTCGGCGGCCACCTGCTGGGCGACTTCGCGAATCAGGTCGGGGCGGTAGCCGGTCCAGGAGTTGTCCGGCGTGATGACCACCGGAGCCTGCTGGAAACCGGCGGCCTGCAGCTGCTCAAGGGTGGAGGGGTTCTGCATCAGGTCCACGGTTTCAAACGGCACACCCAGCTTGGTGAGCTGGCGCTTGGTGGCATCGCACTGCGGGCAATGCGGCTTGGTGAACACGGTGACGGTCATGGCGACTCCCCTTGATGTGGTTCTGATGAACAGTGAAGCGAAGGCCATATTACAGCGGTGTGATTTGAAATCAAGGCACTATATGTAGTGGCGCGTGTCACATAACAAACCTAGATATAGGGTTTTTCGTTGATATTCCGCCATTCCCATGCACCCCCGAAAATCGGCGTGCAGCGACCCGCCCAATCACATGTGGCATTGTTCACATTTGCGTTTGAACCGCTCTTCGACTGATCCTCAACCGCCCTGCAACCGCCATCTTGAGTTTCGAGGGGCTGTTTTGACCCTTTCCGGAGATCTATCTCCGTTTCGAGGGGCTGGTACTCAAGTAAGCGCATCCCCAAAATGGCGGAATGACGGTGGGGCGAAGCCGTTTATACCCGTGTTCTAGCGGGCCACCAGCCCCTCGAAACGGGAGTAAACCTCTACGGAAGGCCAAATCAGCCCCTCGAAGCGGAGAACGGATACCTCGGCACCCCGTGTGGAGCCAGAAGGCCCGGCCGGATGTCCAAACGAGCATCCGGCCAGGCCTTAAAAGTAGTTGTTCAGTTATCAGAATCGATGCGGCGCGATACTACTCCGCGTCTTTACGGCTCCAACAGATCTTCGATGCGGCAGCCAAGCGTGCGGGCCAAAGCGAGCACGGTGGAGACGGCAGCTTTGCCAAGGTCTTTGCGGCGCTGCTCGTACATTTGGATGGAGCGCAGGGTAACGCCGGAGCGGCGGGCCAGCCCGGATTGGCTGAGTCCGGCGCGCACGCGGATCGTGTGCAGCCGGGAGTCGCCCTCGGTGCGATTATGGGCGGCCCGCTCGTCGTACACGTCGACGAATCGGCTTTCGTCGGCTTCGTGCAGAGTCGGGTACAGTCGCACGATATCGTCGAGCGACAGCACATCGAGAATGTCCGAGAACCGCACTCCCCTGGTCCATTGGCAGTATGCGAGTACCCATCCGGCCCAGTATTCGGGTGTTGAGCCGGCGCGCAGTGCGGCTGGCGGCATATCGAGAATGCGCGCCCAACCGGTTTGCCGCATGATTTCGGCCACCAGCTCCTCGCCGGACATGCCACACACGTATTTGGGCGTGCCTCGCCCGAAAAGCGCGGCCGCCTCGGAGGTGGCGAAGAAGTCCATGAATAGGCCGACCGGCAACCCGCAATCGTTCAGCGCATAATCGAAGGCGCCGGCCAAGTTGGCCATGGCGTCCGGCAAGTATGTCTCATCATAGGCGGGGATCATCGTTGGTCACTTTCTCGCGGATGATGTCGCGCATGAACAGGCCGTCGAGATCGGCTTCTGCACTTTTGCGGCGGTAGGCTTCGCGAGCTGTGCGGTCGCGCTCGTTACGCAATCCGTGGTAGGTCGAAGCGCGGGCGATTTCGCAGCCTTGGAACCGCAGTGCCGCGAATGCCTGAGGACTGGCGAGTACGATCTGCTTGCCGAGCTCGCCCAACCGCATCGCCTCAGCGAGTTGGTCGATGGAAATCGCGTTATTGACAAAAGCGCGGGCGAACGAGAAATACGAATCGTCGGCACGATATCCGACGATGACGTCAGCCTGACTGGCATCCGGCAGAAACACTTGTTTCAGATATTCGATGCCTTGCGCGGCGACGGCGGTGGTCGGCTGGAAACGACGGTTTTCGACCAGCATGGCCAGCCAGTTCAGGATGGTGTAGGGCGGCTGGGACAGGTCCAGGAAGAGGAGCCCGTCCGTGGTCAACGTGTACCGATTCGCGAAACCGTCATCCATTCCCGCGCACGCCCATTCCTTGGCCAGCTCGACGCTGCGCGTGCAATAGAATCCGCGGCCATAATCGTTGTTCGGCTTGACCAGCCCGTATTCAGGATGCTTGATGACATGCGAAGAGCCATGCCACAGTTCGATCGATGCGGTCTCCATTGGCCGGCTCCTTCTCTCTCCTTACATATTCTTGATTATATCACTGTGGTGATAGTCATAAGGGAAATACGAGATGAAAAATACCGCTGTATACGTTCGTACACAACGTGAAATGTATACGAACGTATACAACACTGATGTCCGGAGTCATGCTCCGCAGTGGCGCAGCGGACGCGCCACTACAATCGGAATATGGGACTAAAGACGTGGAAGAAGTGGACGGACTGGCCGCTGATGGTGCTGTCCGTGGTGTTTCTGGTGGTGTATTCGTGGGAAATTCTCTCCCGCACGCATATCGCGCTGTGTGAAACCGTCATCAACGTGATCTGGGTGGTGTTCGTCGTCGATTATGTGGTCTCGCTGTGGTTGGCCGACGATCGCTGGCAGTGGTTCAAGCACAACCTGTTCACGCTGCTGACCATCGCGCTGCCGATGCTCCGGCCCTTGCGACTGTTGCGTTTGCTGACCGTGCTGCACGTGCTGAACCGCACCTCCGGCATGGCGGTGCGCGGGCGCATCACCGTATACGCGGTCGGCGCGGTGGGAATGCTCATGTACGTGGGCGCGCTGGCCGTGTATTCCGTGGAGCGCGGGGCGTCCGGATCCACGATCACCGACTTCGGCACGGCGTTGTGGTGGGCGTTCGTGACCGTGACCACCGTGGGATATGGCGACTTCTCGCCGGTCACCTTCCAAGGCAAGATCATTGCGGTGGTGCTGATGTTCACCGGCATCGCGTTGATCGGTATTGTGACGGCCACGCTGGCCTCGTGGATCGTGGATCAGGTCAATCTGGAGACGGATCGGCGCGAGGACGCTCGGGAGAAGGAAGTGGCCAAGGAAGCCGCGCAAGAGGCTATTGCGACATCAGCCAATCCCGAAATCGACCTATTGCGCGAGGAAGTGCGTGAGCTGACCGCTACGGTAGCCGGTCTGCGCACCGAACTTGAGCGACGTTGATTGGCGAAGCGGGACAAACAACGATTCTGCCAAGAAGGTCCGCGTCAGTTGTTGTCACCGCGGATTGCGGCAGAATCATTGTCGCCACGGCTGTTTTCTTCAGTCGGCTCAACCCAACTTTGATAACTTTTTATTTTTTTGATATTTTTGATAATTTTTATTTTAGGTTGATTCAGCGAGGAGGCGGTCCACATGAAGGCAAAGGAAAACCCATTCAAGCCAACGGCAGGAGGGGAACCGCCCCTGCTCATCGGCCGAGGCAAAGTTATCCGCGATTTCGAGAAAGGTCTCGATAACGGAGTCGGTGCCCCCAGGGCGCATTATGCTCGTCACCGGCGCTCGTGGAACCGGAAAAACCGTGATGCTCACTGTGTTCGGAGACCGGGCCAAAGCGCGCAGATGGGATGTCATCGAAGAAACGGCCTCTGCCGGACTATGCGAACGCCTTGTTGATGCCTTACGAATCGGGCGAGGGGCCCTTGACCACCTCGCTATCCGACCATCGTTGACTTTTGCTGGAGCGGGCATCGGCCTCGGAGAAGCCGAACTATCCCCGAAGCGTATGCCCGAAACGTTGAGAAGTGCCATTGCCGGACGGTTGGATGCGCTTGAGAAGCGCCATGCTGGGTTGCTTATCACCATTGATGAGACTCAAGCGGCTGAGCGATCCGACATGATTGCCATCGCCACTGCCATACAGCATCAAATCAGGGAACGACGCAATATCGCCATCGTGTTCGCCGGTCTCCCACAGATGATTTCTGATTTGTTCAATGACGAAGTCATCACGTTCCTACGTCGCGCGAAAACGAACATACTCACAGATATTCCTCTTGATGAAGTGCGCGATGCTTTCGCCACAACATTCCGCGCCTCCGGCATGTCCATCACCGACGCTCAATTAAGCACTGCAGCCAATGTGACAGCCGGATACCCCTATATGATTCAACTGGTTGGCTACCATATCTGGGATGCCGCAGACATGCGGGACTCGGATACCATCATCGACGCTGATGTTACGGCAGGTATCGAGGAAGCACGTATTGACCTTGATAACGCCGTGTGCATCCCGGAGTTGCAAGGCTTATCCAAAAACGACCGTGAGTATCTCGAAGCCATGGCAGCGTCAGATGGTCCCTCTCCCACCGTGAATGTTGCACAGCGCATGGGCAAAACGCCTAACTATGCCGCCACCTACCGCAAACGCCTCCTTGACGCCTTCGTTATCCGCGAAACAGAACGAGGCGAAGTCGATTTTGCCGTGCCCTTCCTGCGCGAATACTTGCGTCGGAATCAGTAATCGGCACAATGCACAGTATCGATATATTCCGTTCCATATAATGACTTTTCGCATTCAGATACACAATGGACGGCCTGTTGAGTAGCGCTCAGCAGGCCGTCCATTCTATTTAGCTATTCAGTTATCGGAGACACACCTCAGGCCTTGACCGGAGCGTCAGCGGGAGCCGATGCCGCCGCGGCCAGTTTGCGGCGCTTGAGGTACTTCATGATGGTCAGGACCATGCCGCGGAAGCCCCACTCGCCACGCAGGACAGTGTTGAGCAGTCCGGAGTGGGAACCGCCCCACTCCATACCGATGTAGTTGAAGGCGCTCATCACGGCACCCGCGCCGCCCTGCTTGACGCTCATCTCGAAGGGCTTCAGGTAGATCTCGCGAATCGACTGCTCGTTGGCCCAGGTGGCGAGCTCGCTCAGTCGGTTGGTCTCCTGGTCGTTCAGCGCGAAGTGCTTCATGAAGGCGTACACGCCCTTGGCCTGAGCGCCAGCGACCTGCTGGGAGGCCATCACGCCGAACAGGTAGCCGTCTTCGGAGAAGTATTCGAAGGTACGACCGGCGAAGTCGCGGCATTCGAATCTGATATCGTTATCGATTCGATCAGCGGCTCACGATACTGCCCTTGCATCGCTGTGCCACTGTTGAATGTGCCCGGCTGGCTCACCTTTGGGTCACCGCCGACACATCCTTGATGCCGATGGTTATAGAGTCGCAAATTCACGACTGGCGCACCTGCCCACGCACCTATCCTGTCATTTCGAGCGCATAATTTGCTACCACATCCGGTCAGGGCAATCGACCTTAATGGCGTAAACGGCACTTCTCAATACGTAAACGGCATTTATTCTTGGCTCCCCTCTCAGAGAGGGGAGCCAAGAAATATCAAGCTCGGCCTCCCAGGAGAGAGCCAGAATAATGCACCAGCAAGGCATTAGGATGGAGGGCATGAGCGATTTGAACGCGTTGAATCTTGAGCCCGGCGAAGTGGTTGGTGGGTATACGCTGATCTCCCGGCTCGGCTCAGGAGCTATGGGGTCGGTGTGGCGGGTGCGCGACGACGGCGGCACCACCTATGCCATGAAGATTCTGCGCGACTCCCTGACCGACGAGTCAGTGGCAGGCTCCGGCTCTGCGTCCACGGCCCTGCACGACCCCGACCTCAAGCCCGATGTCACGCCGCGCGAGCGCCTGCGGCGCGAGGCCATGGCCTTGAAGAAGGTCAATCATCCGGGTGTGTGCGGCATCGTGGATATGGAACTCGACGATACGTTGGCGTTCATCGTCACTGAACTCATCGAGGGCAAGAATCTTAAGGATGATGTGGCCGCCAATGGCCGGTATGTGGGCGACGATCTGGAACGCTTGGCCCGCAAGCTCATCGAAGCCACCAAAGCCGTACATGCGGCCGGCATCGTCCATCGCGACATCAAACCCACCAATGTGATGGTGTCGGCCGCCGGACCGGTATTGGTCGATTTCGGTATCGCGATGGGCGAGGGCGAAAGTCACGTGACCCGCACCGGCCTAGTGATGGGTACACCCGGATTCATCGCACCCGAGATTATTGACGGTGCCGAATCCGACGACGCCACCGATTGGTGGTCGGTGGCGTCCGTGCTCGCTTTTGCCGCAACCGGCGCGCCTGTGTTCGGCACCAAGCCGATGATGGCGGTACTTGAGCGCGAGGCCTCGGGCAACGCGAATCTTTCCGGACTACCGGCCGGCACATTGGCTGCCTTCCGTTCTGCACTGGACCCGGATCGCAGGGATCGTTGCACGCCGGATCAATTGCTGAATGCCATCGCCTTGGATGCGTTGAATCCCAACGCTTGGCAGGGCGAGCAGGCGGGACCGTTCGCCGCGGGAGCCGTGGCTGGACAACCGGCTGCGATCGTTGCCGAAGCCGCGGAGGCGATGCCCCCTTTTGGCGCGGCCGGCGGCGTTGACCGCAATAATCCCCGAACCATCTGGCGCGCGGCCGAGGAAGCCGCTGAGGCTCCCACCATGGCCGTGTTCTCCGGCAATAAGGGCGATAACGGCGATGGCGAAACCGTCGTATTCTCGCCGGCTGGCGCCGCTACCGCCACGCTGCCCTTAGCCGATATGCCGCCACGTCCGCCGGCCGGTGCGGAGCAGGCCACGCAACTGTTGCCCGACGCTGCTGCCGATTTCACCGACGACGCCGGCACACAGGTACTCACCGGCGCGACCACACCGATGCCGGACCAAACCACACCAATGGCCGGCGCCACCACACCAATGACCAACACCGATTCGACTCCGGCCCCGACCACGCCGCTGGCCGAGCGCACCACCGTACTCCCCACGCCGCAGCCGTCATCATTCCCCCCGTCCGGCACCGCCCAGAGCAGCTGGGATCCCGCAAGCAACCAGCCCACAGCGGTGGACCCCGCCATTCGCCCGGCATTGCAGCGCATCATCGACCAAACCGCCCAAGCGGCCCCCACCGAAACCATGGTCCAAAATCCTCCCATGCCCAATCCGGTGGACGTGAAGCGAGGGGAATATCTGCAGCGCGGCACCCTGCCATTGATCCTGCTGGCGGCGCCGCTGGCGGCACTGGCGGCAAATGCTCCGCTCGTGGCCATCATCGCGGCCACTGCGTTGTTGTGGCTACTGCTCACCCTGGCCTATAACACCGAACCCCAGCTTGAGCGCGAGGGCAAACGCGGCGGCGAGCGCAAAAACTCCGATTCGTGGATTCGCGTGGCGACTTTTCCCTGGCATCTGGTCAAAGCCCTGCTGCTGGCCATTCCCCGCATACTGCTGCTAGTCATCATCTATATGGCGGGAACCGCCGTGGCCACCGCGGCTCTGGCACTGCCCGTTCACACCATCTCCTGGTATTTCACCGCGGATTGGGGTATTCCGGTGCCGTTGCTCAATGATGTGCCGTTCTCCGCTTCCGGGCTGGCGCTGGGCGGTTTCATGGCCATCGGCTGGCTGGTCACTGTGTTCGCCCCACAGTCGATGATGATTCGGCTGGGGGGCGGCGTACTGCGCGGGCTCAAACACAGTCGCCCGGCGGGCGCGCCATCCACCGAAGTGGGTGGGGCTCCACCTGCTCCAGTGGCGCCGGCGCCCAAGGGCGGCGGGCGCGGCACCGTGCTGTTCACCATATGGGCCATCATCACCGTGGCCTTGTGCGCGATGCCGATTCTGGGCATGCCGATCAACTGGATGCCGTTCGCCTAGAGCGGGGCGGAATCTCACACATCAGCCATCCGCACACATGGCCGTTGTGTATCCGATACGTTCGTTCCGTCACACTTTTACAGGGAATTCACCTCAGATCAGCTCTGGGCGCAGTCCTCCTCAGGCCCGGTCATTATGATGGGGCCCAAACATTGAAGCGATTGCAAGGGGATAGCTATGTCAGATCCGAAGCGTCAGGCCAAGCGTGCCACACGCGCTGAGCGCCGAGCGGCCGAGGAGGCCGCCCAGCAGGCACGGGCCGAGCAGGCAGCCAAGGAGCGTAAGCAGCAGACCATCATCGGCTGCATTGTGGTGGCCATTATTGTGGTGCTGGTGGCCATCGCTGGATTCGCCGTATACAAGGCTATGCGGCCGTCCAACACCAGCAGCAGTAGCCAGCAAAGCAACATGACCGTGGACGAGGCCTATAGCAAGCTCAAGAAAGTCAGTACCCAGCCGGCTAACGCCGACGACAAGGCCGGCTTCGTAATCTCCAACAAAGGGTATGGCCAGAAAGCCGAGGGGGCTCCCACCGTATCCATCTACATGGAACCGCTGTGCCCCGGCTGCGCCTCGGTGAACCGCCAACTCGACCCGACGCTCGTCAAGCTGATGAACGCAGGCCAGCTCAACATCGATTTGCACTTCCTCAATTTCCAGAACAACAAGAGCTCCGACAACTACTCCAACCGCGTGTTCAACGGTGCCATCTACATTGCCGAGCATGATGACGATCCCGACCACCTCATGAGCTACCTCTCCAACATCTACGCTGAGGATTTCCAGCCGGGCGAATTGTCCAATTACGAGCCGGTAAACAACGCCAAGCTGGAGAAGCAGGCCGTCAAGGCCGGCGTGAGCGAGGATGTGGCCGCCGCGGCGTTCAGCGGCAAGAACGAATACCTCGACTGGCTCACCGCCTCCAACGACTACACGATCCTGCGCCCCGAACTGTTCAACAGCTCCGGCGCCTTCTCCTCCCCCACACTCACCATCAACGGCGAATACTGGGATCTGAAGCAGCTCACGCTGGCGGACACGAATATGGTGGACGGCTTCCTCAAGTCCATTGGGCTGGATGCTGACCAGGTAGGCGTGGAAGGCAAAATGCCATCCATCGGTGCCAGCGGAAAGCCGATTTCGGTCGCCTCCTGATGCTGCGTGGCCGAATAAGTTGACGCCGCGACATATGCAATACCGCCTGCGGCTCGGCTTAAATTGACCACTCGGGAAGTACCGGTATACTAGTCATTTGTTCGCAACGATTTACGCGTTAAGAACAATCGCCTCTTTAGCTCAGATGGCCAGAGCGGCCGCCTTGTAAGCGGCAGGTCGTCGGTTCGATCCCGACAAGAGGCTCGTCGCGCAGAAAAAAATGGCGTATTATGTGATACGTAGACTTTTCTACGCATATAATTCTTACCTTGGGTAAGTACTCCAGGAGCCTTCCCCCAATTATGGGCTTCCTGGAATGAGGGCGGAGCGTCCCCCAACCAGCTCCGCGCCTTCAAGGGGGCGGGAACATCCCCTTCTCTCCCGACCCCCCCTTTTCTTTTCATTTTTTTTGAGCTCAGAACAATCTGACGAGCAGGAATGGTGACGGTGGCCGGTGAAACCGCAGTACGGGCCGGAACAACCGTTACGATGGGTGGCGTAATCGTTCACCCAGCAGGAAGAGTATGGCAATGGCACGGCGTTGGACCCCGCAGCGGTTTGTTACACTGCGTCGCATCCGCGTAATCGCCTGTATCGCGGCGACCAGTATCGCGCTGGCTGGATCATTCGCGTTCACCGCGCGTAAATCCGTGGCCCTGAACATCAACGGGCAAACCACCCAAGTCACCACATATGCGATGACGGCCACCCGTCTTCTGGAGGAACAAGGGGTGGATATCAAGACCCACGATATCGTCACTACCTCGTCCGGCGACCAGCTCGCCAATCATGCCGTGGTCACCGTACAGTCCGCCTACCAGACCACTATCAACATCGACGGCACGTCCGTTCCCTTCTGGACCGTGGCCACCAGTGCCGACCAGCTACTGGGATTTTTCGAGGAAAACCAGAACAACGCCGCGAAGATCACCGTCGACATCAAGAACGTGTACAACCAGCTCACCGGCGGCCTGGTGATCAACCAGTCCGGGCCGGTCACCGTCATCGCCGACGGCAAAAGCTCGGTGGCCCCCAATGGCAAGCTGCCGGCCGCCTCCATCCTCGATTCCAAGGGCATCGTGCTCAACAAGGAGGATCGCGTCAACGTTGAGAAAGACGGCGACGAGACCATTCTGCGCGTACGCCGCGTGACCCACGGCGAGGAGACGCGCACGTCCGTGATTCCGTTCTCCACCCAGACCATCATCGACCCGAATCTGGCTGAAGGGCAAGCCGATGTGCGCCAGCAGGGCGTCAACGGCGAGAAGACGCAGGTGTACGACGTCACCTATGTGGATGGCGTGGCCGAATCGGAGACGCTGAAATCGGAGACCGTCACCTCGATGGCCATCGACCAGATCATCGCCGTAGGCGCCGCCAAGTCTGATACCGATAAAGGTTCCGACAAAAAATCCGACTCCGCCGATAACGGCAAGGCCGATTCCGGTTTCAACAATCAGCACGAGTCGTCCGGTAACAATGCCAACAACACAGGCGACAAGAACAACAGCAGCTCTGGCAACAACACGAACACCGATACCAACAACAATGCCGGCAACACCGGCGGCAACAACTCCGGTAACTCCGGTAACACCGGCAATTCCGGTAACACTGGTAATTCCGGTAACACCGGCGGCGGTACGAACAACAATTCCGGCTCTTCTGGCTCCGATTCAGGCACAACCACCACGCCCTCCGGCCGCCTGTGGCACGCCACCGTAGCCCAGGCTCAGGCCTATGCCGCCGGTGCCGCCGCGCAGCGCGGGTGGACAGGCAACGACTGGGATTGTCTGGTCAAACTATGGACCCGCGAGTCCAGTTGGCTGTGGTATGCCGAAAACGCAAGCTCCGGTGCCTACGGCATTCCTCAGTCGCTACCAGCAGACAAAATGGCTGCGTTCGGTGCCAATTACCGTGACGATGCCGCCGTACAGATCGATTGGGGTCTGTGGTACATCGCACAAGCCTACGGCAGCCCGTCCAAGGCATGGCAACATTCCGAACAAGTCGGTTGGTACTGATCGGTTACGAAGCCCACAAGGAACACACGCTTATGAACGACACCATTCCCGCCACTGGTCACCTGTTAGGTGCCGCCGATATCCGTCGTATCGCGGCCGATGCCGGCATCAGCCCCACCAAGAAATTCGGGCAGAACTTCGTCATCGACCCCGGCACGGTCCGTCGTATCGTACGCGAGGCGGGAGTGACCGCTGCCGATCATGTCATGGAAGTCGGCCCCGGCCTGGGATCGTTGACATTGGCGATTTTGGAAACCGGCGCCACCATGACCGCAGTCGAAATCGATCCGCCGCTGGCCGAACGACTGCCGGGCACAGTCGCCGAATTCATGCCCGAAGCCACGTCACGACTCACCGTCGTCAATCGGGATGCCTTAACCGTCACCCCGGAGAACGTGCCTGATTTCAGCGATGACGCATCGTTTACGCTGGTCGCCAATCTGCCGTACAACGTGGCCACGCCGATTCTGCTCACGCTGTTGGAGCGTTTCGACAACCTCGGCTCGTTCTTGGTGATGGTGCAAAAAGAGGTGGCCGACAGACTCGCCGCCAAGCCCGGTTCCAAGATCTACGGCACGCCGAGCGTGAAGCTCGCCTGGTATGGCACCGCCGAACGGGTGGGCACCATCGGCCGCAATGTGTTCTGGCCGGCTCCCAATGTGGATTCCGCGCTCGTCAAATTCACCCGGTATCAGGCCGATGACCCGGCTGCCCCGGGAACTGCGAACAGCACAGACGACGGCACACAACGGGAACTCGTATTTCGTCTGATCGATGCGGCGTTCGGTCAGCGTCGCAAGACCCTGCACGCGGCATTGAAGACCATTGCGCCCTCCGAGGCATTCTCCATCGCCGGCATCGATCCGACCCGTCGAGGAGAGACGCTCACCATCGCCGAATTCACCGCTCTGGCCAAGGCCATCGAATCGTGTGGAGATGGAGATGAGGCACAATGAGTCCGGTAATCTCACATCCACGCTCAGCCGCTGCCCGACATCAGTCCGATGAGCTCTCCCCATCACCATTACGGTGGATTGCCCGGCGAAAACCAATCTCACCTTGGAAGTGGGACCTGCTCACGACGAATGGGGCGGACGCCACGAACTGGACACCATCTACTGCGCAATCGGCGTATACGACACCGTCACCGCAACCGCCAAGCAACCCGGAGCAGGATTCTCTCTGGAGCTCGAAGGCGCTTATTTGGGCGACTTGGCCTCCTCACGCAGCGACATGCGCCGCAACCATGCGGTACTGGCCCTCTTCGCCATGGCCCAGGCGGCCGAGCGCGAGCCGGATGTGGCGTTGACCATCACCAAGCGCATTCCCGTGGGTGCCGGACTAGGCGGCGGTTCAGCCGACGCCGCGGCGACCATGCTGGCGGTCAATCGTCTCTGGGAGCTGAACTGGCCCATAGAGCGCCTGCGCACCATTGCTGCCACGTTGGGCGCGGACATGCCGTTCTGCCTGACCGGTGGCCTTGCATACGGCACCGGTTTCGGCGAACGCATCACGGATATCGCCCCCGGCAGCCGCGATGAGCTGGCGCTGATAGAACAGGGATTCAGCGGCGAAGTATTGGTCGGCGCATACCAGTCGCAACTCAGCACTCCTGAGGTCTACCACACCTTTGACATCGTGGGAGCCGCAGAAGGCGACCGCAATCATCTGCAGGCTGCGGCAATCAGCCTGCATCCCCGCAGCGGGCAGGCCATCGACGCCGCCACGCAGGCGGGTGCCAGCCATGCATTCGTCTCCGGATCCGGCCCCTCAGTGGTCGCTTTCGCCGCCGACGAGGCAGCGGCACAACGCATTATCGAGGTGTGGCGCGATACAGCTGTGGTCGATCGTATTATTCGAGCCAAATCTCCCGAACACCCCAATATCAGCGTCAGACAGTGACGCTAAGGTAGCAACCAGCCACCCGACCCATGAAAGAAGTCCACCGATGACGTATCAGGTTGATGAACGTGAAGCCCGCAAGGCGTACGTGCGCCGCCGCCAGACCATCGTCTTTTCCATCAGCGGCGCGGTATTGGCAGTAGTGCTGGTCATAGCCCTACTGTTCAATTTCCACGTTTTCGGCCTCGGCGAAGTGGAGACTCCGGCCAGCCAGCCGAATTACGGCAACGCGGCGCCGTGCGCGGTCAAGGACAGCAGCGGCAAAGCGCAATACGTGTCCAACGCTTCGGTCGGCATTCGCGTGATGAACGGCACCTCTCACGGCCAATTCGCCAAGGCCGTGGGTGAAGCTTTGGCCAATCGTGGATTCAGCGTGCAGAAAATCGATAACTATTCCAGCACCGACGTTGAACGCACCACCATCTACTTCGGCAAGAACGCCATTAATCAGGCGTATACGCTGATCGGCAATTTCACCGACGCCACCATGATCATGACGGCTCGCGAGGATCAGCTCATCGATGTGGTCATCGGCGCCACGTTCAACGATCTGCAGGACACCAACTCCTCCCCGCAATCCGGTAAGACCATCACCAATATCGAGGGTTGCAAGGCCGCCGATAGCATGACCAAGCTGCCCGCCGACACCAAACACGACGCATACACGGCGCAGTAAGGCGCATACAGCTTCATCTTCGCGAAAAACCGTACGCTGACACGTATTCAGCGTACGGTTTTTTGGTATCGGACTAGTATCGGACTACTGAATCTCGGCGTACCAGCGCTTGAGTTCTTCGACGGCCACATCGTGGTCCACCGGACCGTTATCCAAGCGGTATTCCAGCATGTGCTTGTAGGCGCGGCCGATCATCGGGCCGGGCTCCAGGCCCAGCAACTCCATAATTTCGTTGCCGTCCAGATCCGGGCGGATCGCGTCGAAGTCCTCTTTCTTCTTGAGTTCGCGGACGCGCTCCTCCATCTCATCCATGGCCTGGGAGAAGATCATCGCCTTGCGTTTGTTTTGTGTGGTGGCATCCGCACGCGTGAGCCTGTTCAGCCGCTCATAGAGGTGCCCGGCATCCTTGACATACCGGCGTACGGCCGAATCGGTCCACGGCTCGTCCACATAGCCGTGGAAGCGCAGGTGCATATTCACCAGTTCCGAGACGTCCTCGACCAGATGGTGGTCAAAACGCAGCGCCTTCAAACGCTTGCGGGTCATTTTGGCACCCACAGCGTCATGGTGGTGGAAGCTCACCTTGCCGCCCGACTCGAACCGGCGGGTCTTCGGCTTGCCGATATCGTGCATCACGGCGGCCAAGCGCAGCGTCAGGTCGGGGGCGGGCACCGGGCCGTCCGGGCCGGTTTCCAAGGCGATAGCACGTTCGAGCACAATCATCGTGTGCTCGAAGACGTCCTTGTGGCGGTGGTGTTCGTCGATCTGCAATTGCAGGGCCGGAATTTCCGGGAAGACGATGTCCGCAAGACCGGATTCGACCAACGCCTCAAGGCCGGCGCGCGGACGGTCGGAGAGCAGCAGTTTGGTCAGTTCGTCGCGCACACGCTCGGCGGATACGATGTCGATGCGGTCGCGCATCGAGGTAATCGCCTCGGCCGCGTCCGGCGCGATACGGAAGCCCAGCTGGGCCACGAATCGCACGGCGCGCATCATACGCAACGGATCGTCGTCAAAGGACTGTCGCGGGTCCACCGGCGTGCGCAACACGCCCTTGGACAGATCACTGGCACCACCGAACGGGTCCACGAATTGCAGGTCAGGCACGCGCAGGGCCATCGCGTTGACGGTGAAGTCGCGGCGGGACAGGTCGCCCTCAAGCGTGTCGCCATAATTGACCTCGGGCTTACGCGAGTCCGGATCGTACGTGTCGGAGCGATAGGTGGTGACCTCCACCTTGACCTCGGTGCCGTCCGGGCGGCGGCGCATGGCACCCAGCGTGCCGAACTTGCGCCCCATGTCCCAGAAGCCGTCATGCCCCCACCGGCGCAGTATCGGCTCGAACTGCTCAGGCCGTGCGGATGAGCAGAAGTCCAAATCGTGGCTCTTTCTATGGAGCAGCAAATCCCTGACCGGGCCGCCGACCAATGCCAGCTCGTAACCCTGTTCGGCGAACAGTCGACCAAGTTCGATGGCTTCGGGCCATACTTCGAAATCCAATGGGCACCTTCCCGCGTGCGACGTTTTTCTGCCCTACCAGCATACCGTTACCCCACCTGCACACGGGGTTGAGTAAGGTGGAGAATATGATTACGCCCGCCGACCTTGCCCGCATGCTGGGGCAAACACCAGATTCGGCGGATAGCCATACCCAAGACCACCTGCTGTATACGTCCGAAACTCCGCATCATTCCGCCGATTCGGGCGATTCTTCCGATGTCGGCGGCACCGCGAGCCACTCCACCAATCAGGCCGTTCATCAAGACGAAGTAGACGCAGTACCGGCTGCGCAACATTCCGGTGTGCCTGGCACACCCGCAACGCCCGCCACACCCGAACCATCCGAATCCGAAATATCGGACGCCGCCAGCGACATGCCCGCACCGAAGCCGATGATGCCCACACCGGCCACCGTCTTCGGCATGCATGCCACCGTCACCATCGCCACTACCAGCGGCACTATCGAGGGGCAGGCTGATGGTATCGCCGGCGAGGCCGGTGCCGAGACGATTGCCGAGGTCGAGCCGATTATCGCCACGGCACAAACGTCCGTAACCATCGTCACGAACGATCCCGCGGCGACCGCTCACGCGGCCGTAGATGCTGCCGTTGCGGTCGCCAAGGCCGCCGCCGCGCACACCACAGCGATACCGACTCCGCGCGACGTGCTGATGCCGCCTGCGGCACGTACCGCACCGGCCGCAACGCCGGTCACCATGCCGGTCTCAGCGCCGTCTGCAGCACCAGTGAGGCCCGCAACGTCAGCGCATCCCACGCCGGCCACGGTCTTCGGCCGGCACCCGTCCGGAGATGTTGCCTCGCCGGAACCGGCAGTGCCGGTAGAACCGGTGACGCCATCCGGCCCGACTCCGGCCATGATGCCGCAACGCCGTACGTCGGACGGTCCGACCACATTCGCTTCACTGGATGCCCAGGAACTGCCGGTCGTACGCGAATATTCGGCAGGCGGTCTGATTTTCGATGACCAGAACCGCGTGGCCATTATCGCCCGTCATTCCCGCTCCGGCCATCTCGAATGGTGCTTGCCGAAGGGGCATATCGAAAAAGGCGAGACCCCGCAGCAGACCGCTGTGCGCGAAGTGCATGAAGAGACCGGCATCCTGGGCGAGGTGATCGATTCCATCGCCACCATCGACTACTGGTTCACCGGTACCACGCAGCGCGTGCACAAGCTGGTCCATCACTTCGCGCTCAAACAGACCGGCGGTGAACTGACGGTGGAAGGAGACCCGGATCATGAGGCGGAAGACGCCATCTGGGTGCGTTTTGAAGATTTGGATGACGTGTTGAGCTATCCCAACGAACGCAAAATCGCGTGGCTCTACGCCAGGAAGAAGAACAGGCAGGCAAACGAGTGAACCTACCCGGAGTCTTACGACATTGCACACGTCTGGCACACGCACTGGCGGCTGGCGTCGCCGTTGTGGCGATGCTGGCCGCTCCATTGACCGTCTACGCGAACGATACGACGGACACGACTGATTCATCCGATACGACGGACGCAACGGGCAATCAGACCGAGAATCAGCCCAAGCAGAGCATTGCCATCACGCAAAGCACCCCCATCGTCACCTCCAAATCGGGCTATCGTGTCACCGCGGTCATCAGCAATACGGACAGCACGGCCACGTCAAGCGGCACACTGCACCTGACCACCAATGCGTTGTTCACCTTTGTCTCGCGCACCGATATTCAGAATTGGGCCGAGAACAACGCCCCCATCCCAACCCCCAACGAGTTGGGTTCCGTTGACGTGCCATCGATTCCCGCCGGCGGCACTGCCACCGTCACCATCGAGGTGAACGCCAATCAGCAGACCCTTGCCTCCATAGGGAGTTGGGGACCGAAACCGCTGATGCTGTCGTATATCGTTGGCAATCAGATACTCGCCGATTTGCCGAGTTTTCTGACCCGATCTTCGGATGGGCTCAACACCGCGACAACACCGGCCATGAACCTGACCGTGGCCATGCCCTACACCGCCAGCGGCTGGCAGGTCGATAATAAGGCCATCAGCAATCGCATTGCCGAAACCACCACTTCCTCGACATCAACATCGTCCAAGTCCAACAGCACGGACAAGGCCGACAAGTCCGATAACGCCGACGCCAGCAACGCGGCCAAAGCC